>JAEEGJ010017461.1_pt1 | contig 16231 bp, 14 predicted proteins | sample 8958761 | NCBI WGS metagenome assembly JAEEGJ01 (sample SAMN16246546, study PRJNA631951) | gut metagenome | biome: gut microbiome; feature: rumen; material: RS-attached | host: Bos | place: Iran: Karaj | collected 2018-10
TGCTTCAAAATTGACCTTGGACATGCTATGTTGATCCTCTCAAAAAGATTAGTTTCTCTGCCAAATATGATCCCCGGATCAAGCCAGAGCTTAGCCTTATCAACTATGATCTTCTCAAGCTCCTTGTGATCATTTGTAACCGCCGAGAAATCAAGCCAGATAAGATATGTCCCCTCAGGTTCAATGAGTTTAACCTGTGGAATATTCTCCTTTAAGAATTCCCTCACGTAATCCAGATTCCCCTTAAGGTACTCCAAAAGCTCATCCAGCCACTGCTCGCCCTTTGTGTAGACCGACATGCAGGCAACCATTCCAAGAACGTTTGGCTGTGAATAGCCGGCGGCTTCATTTTCTCTGTCAAAAGACCTATGCATTTCCTTATCAGGAATGATAATATTTGCAACCTGAAGTCCCGCAAGGTTAAAGGTCTTGCTGGGTGAAGTTCCAAGCACAAGTTTCTCTCTCAGTTCCGGTGCAAGGCTCATAAATGATGTGTGCTTAAATCCCGGATAGACAAAGTCTGAGTGAATCTCATCCGCAAAGACATATACATCATGCTTTTTGCAAATCTCTGCAAGCCTTGTCAGTTCTTCAACAGTCCACACTCGTCCCACTGGGTTATGTGGACTGCAGAGCAGGAACATCTTTACATTGTTATCAATGATCTTTTTCTCAAAATCTTCAAAATCTATTTCATAATGCCCGTCTTTGTAGACAAGCTGATTGTTTACCACTTTTCTTTTGTTGAGAACTATAGTCTCATAAAACGGATAGTACACCGGCTGCTGGATCAGTACAGCATCGCCGGGCTCTGTAAATGCCCTGATGGCAATGGCTATGGCGTAGACAACTCCCGGGGTAACCGTTATGTCTTTTCCGTCAAAGGTAAAACCATGCCTTCTCTCATACCAGTTCTTAACTGCATTTCTGTACTTATCGCCCGGATCCGTGTAACCGAATACTCCGTGCTCCACCCTGTCCGAAATGTCTTTTATCACTTCTTCGGGAAGCCTGAAATCCATGTCAGCAACCCATAGCGGAAGCAGGTCATCCCTGCCCTTTCGTTGCATACCGAAATCCCACTTGATACAGTCAGTATTTCTTCTGTTAATAATCTTGTCAAAATCGTATTTTCCCATAGCCACCATATCCTGTTTTTTATTAATGAGTCACTGGGGACGTTTCAGTTTGACTCATTTTATTTATGATAATTGCTCCACAGCAAATGAGCCGTGGAGCAACCTTTAAATATGTTATGAAAAAGAAACTTTTATGAGCCTTATCAATCTGCAAAGAGCGGTGTTGAAAGATATCTGTCACCTGAGTCGGGAAGAAGCACTACGATGTTCTTGCCCTTGTTCTCTTCTCTGTTTGCAACGATTGTAGCTGCCTTAAGTGCAGCACCTGATGAAATACCAACCAGGATTCCTTCTGAAACTGCGAATCTCTTGCCCTCAGCAAAAGCATCCTCGTTCTCGATTGCGATTACTTCGTCATAGATCTTGGTGTTGAGTGTGTCAGGCACGAAACCTGCGCCGATACCCTGGATCTTGTGAGGTCCTGCTGTTCCCTTTGAAAGAACAGGGCTTGTTGCCGGCTCAACTGCGATAACCTTAACGTCAGGATTCTGCTCCTTTAAGTACTCGCCTACACCTGTAACTGTTCCGCCTGTACCAACACCTGCGATGAAGATGTCAACCTTGCCGTCTGTCTGCTTCCAGATCTCAGGACCTGTTGTAGCCTTGTGAATTGCAGGGTTTGCAGGGTTTACAAACTGTCCGAGGATGATTGCTCCGTCGATTTCCTTCTCAAGTTCCTCAGCCTTTGCGATGGCACCCTTCATGCCCTTTGCGCCTTCTGTGAGAACGATCTCAGCGCCGTATGCCTTAAGAAGATTTCTTCTCTCAACACTCATTGTCTCAGGAAGTGTAAGGATTGCTCTGTATCCCTTGGCTGCAGCAACTGCTGCAAGTCCGATTCCTGTATTTCCGCTGGTAGGCTCGATGATCGTTGCGCCGGGTTTGAGCTTTCCGCTCTTTTCTGCATCCTCTATCATGTTAAGTGCAACTCTGTCCTTAACGGATCCTGCCGGATTTAAGTACTCAAGCTTTGCAAGGATTGTTGCTCCTGTAGCTCCTGCGTTCTTGCTGTAGTTGTTCAGCTGAAGAAGTGGTGTTCCCCCAATAAGTTCTAATGCGCTCTGCTTTATATCTGCCATGATTTTTTCCTCCAATCAATTATGTTCTTTTGTTTTGATATATTGATACTATCACGGCAAAAGAGCTTTGAAAATTAAAGAAAGTTTATCGGAAGGTATAAGATTCGCTTATCTTGTATCAGGATCACAGTCTTCCAAGCACTGCCTCATCTACGCTGAGTCTGAGCGGAGGATGTGGAGTCTGATCACCATATCCAACATCCACGTATGTAACAAGTCTGATATAATCCGGAAGATCAAACTTCTTTTTTAACCTTTCGCAGAATTCTTCATTGGGGAACGTGAGCCATACTCCCTCAAGTCCGGCTGCATGTGCTGCAAGCACAATGTTTTCACCTGCAGCTCCTGCATCAAGAAGTCTGTTTCTGTTTGGTGTAAAATCATTTGCTTTGTATGCTCTCATATCCTGACAGATGACAAGATGGATGGGACCTCCCGGAACATCACTTCCTTTAAAAAGTCCGGGTTCATTCTTTTCTCTTACTACCAGATACCTTATAGACTGTATGTTGCATCCATGCGCTGCCCATAAGCCTGCATCAAGGATCTTATTTATAATCTCATCCGGAACATCCTGATCCTTAAACTCACGCACAGATCTGCGCTCATAAAGAATAGTGAAGAAATCTTCTTCCATCTGTTTTGTTACTTCATGAGGCTTATAGGGCGAAAGATCAAGTTTTTCACCCTTTACAAGTTTTTCTGCGCTCTCTACCAAAAATGTTACATATTTATACTCAGGAAGTTCGTGTGATAAGCCTCTTTTTTCCCATACTCTAAGGAACTTCTTTGCTATATCAGCCTGATTTGCATTAAGTGTCTTTCCTCTATACTGATTAGCATATAGCTGTATTTCCAAAGTATGGTGGCTACGCTCTCTCATTCTTGCCCTGAATTCTGTTTCGTCCATCTCAAACAGTTCATCCTCAGTAAGGGCTGAGTTTCTCTGATAGATGGCCATTACTTCCTCAAATGGCTGGTAATCCATGCATGTATCATGAAAGCTGTTGTAATTTGTTTTTGACATCTCTATCCTCCCCACTATTAGATTACAAAATCATTATCTGTCTTAACATTACCTCTGCTGATATCCGCTACTATCTTCGATGCTATATGTACAAGATATTCATCACTCCTGCTTCTGGGATGTGGTGCATTGACCCTGTACTCACTCTGCACAACACTTGGCCTTGGACTGAGCAAGATTACTCTGTCAGATAAAAAAACCGCCTCGTTTATATCATGTGTAATGAACAGCACCGTCTTCTTTTCCTTCTGATGAATCCTGACAAGCTCCTCCTGCAATGTGCATCTTGTAAGATGATCAACTGCACTGAAAGGCTCATCCATAAGTGTTACCTTGGGATTCATAATAAGTGTCCTGGCAATGCCGGCTCTTTGGCGCATTCCACCGGACAACTGCGATGGATATTTATCTTCGAATCCTTTCAGATTCATCAGATCAAGATACTTCTCAAGCCTTGATTCCTGATCAGCCTTAGGAACTTTCGCAACTTCCATGCCATACAATATGTTTTTCTTTACAGTCTTCCATGGGAAAAGAGCTGCATCCTGAAATACCACTCCTATATCCCTGCTGGTTCCGGTCACAGGTTTATCCCCAACAATAACCTCTCCGGAAGTCTGATCGTGAAGTCCTGCAACAATCTCAAGCAACGTGCTTTTTCCGCAGCCTGACGGGCCTACTATGCTTACAAATTCTCCGTCTTCTATCTCCAGATCAATGTTTTTGATAGCTTCAACAGGATTTCCATCAGCATCCACATATGTTTTGGCTACGTTTTTTATCAGAATCTTTGGCATGATATATACCTCTCATTTTCAAGTATTAGTTAGCCGGCTTCTGAAGTCCTAACTCATCAGCTGCCTTCTGCGCAAATTCATTTGTATATGTTCCTTCTGCTGAAATGCCTTCATCAAGCCATCCATAGCTCTGAAGATACTCAATGGTCTTTGTGAGACGATCCTCAGGAATAACCGGATAGTCAGCCCATACATCAATCTCTGACTCTACAGCCTGCTTGAGCAAATCCTTATCTGTGTTCATATAATCTGCTGCCCACTCAATAAACTCATCAAAATATTCGTTCTTAACTTCTTCGTGAACCTTGTAGTACGCTGTGATGAACTTCTGAAGTCTTTCAGGATCTTCGTTGATGATCTTATCTGAAGCAATGATCGTTCCTGTATAGTAGTCCGGAATGTAATCCCATGCTCTTCCGAGAGGATGGCCGACGCCTTCATTCTCAGAAAGTGTTGCATATGGATTATGAATGATAGTTGCATCAACTTCACCGGATGTAAGTGTTGCATAAGCGTCCTGATAAATTCCGTTAGCAACAAGTGTAACGTCATCTTCTGAGATTCCGTTTGCCTCAAGCATCTTGAGAACTGAAAGTTTCATTCCGCCGCTGGCTGCCTGAGTACCGATTGTCTTGCCCTTAAGATCCTCAAAGCTTTGAATGTCATTATTGGCAATGAGCCAGAAGCATCCCTGATATCTCCACATGTTACCTACAAGCTTGGCAGGAACACCATTCTGGATTGCAGGAATATATGTACTTGGATCACCGTCTGCTACTTCAACATCACCTCTTGAGATCAGTGATAAAGCAGCATCATTTGATTCGAAATCTGTAATATCAAATCTTACTCCCTCTTTCTCATAAAGACCTTTTTGTATAGCAAAACGGTTTACAGCACCTGTCATACCGATTGCAAAATATGCTTTGATGGTAACAAAATCATCTTCTCCTTCTGCAGGCTCAGCTTCAGTATTTTCAGCTGTCACATCAGTAGCTGATACTGTCCCGGCTGCTGCATCTCCGCATCCTGCAAGTGCAGATAATGATAAAACTGCGGTTAATAATGTTGCGATCAATCTTTTCTTCATAACTCTTCTCCTCTTTTCTTTTAAGTATTGTTTATTTAAACCCTTCTCCATTTGTGACATACAGCGTATTCAATTAGAGAAATGATTTTTACAAAAATAACGGACATAACGGTTATCAGTACTATCAAAAAGAATACTCTTGGTGTATTTAAAAGACCTTGCGCCTCCGAAAGCAGATATCCTACTCCTGCCTTTGCTGACTGCATCTCGGAAAAGACAACTCCGGTAAAAGCAGTAGCTGCTGCCAGCCTTAATCCATTAAATATGGACGGTAATGCCGATGGGATAACCACCTGAAAAACTGTTTGAAATCTGTTGGCCTCGAATACTCTTGCCACTTTCAAGTAGGATTCCTTACATTGCTTAGCCCCGGTCACTGTGTTGTACAGTATTGTGAACACCGCGAACAGGAAGATCAGTACTACCTTTGAGAGAAATCCGATTCCAAACCACAAAATCAGAAGCGGTAGGATTGCCACCTTCGGAACTGCCATAATTGCTGAGCAAAAGACATTTCCAAATTCCTCGGTCTTTGGAAAAAGTGTCCATATAATTCCGAGACCTATTCCCACGACAGCTGCCAGTGTATATCCCACCAGAATTTCTTCAATACTCACCAGAAAGTGAGGAAGCAATGTCCCGTTTGTTATTATCTTTATTCCCTCAGCAACTATGTCTGTAGGTGCTGCCAGAAACACCTTGCTCACTGCCCCCGATTTTACGGCTGTCTGCATGTATATAAGAAGTGCTGCAAGCGTCGCTATTTGAAACGCATTTATCAATGTGAACTTTTTCTTTTTACTCTTTGCTGTCATATGTGTATTCCCCTTGCTCAACTTTCTGACTTCCAAAATATTGTCTAAGGCATGCTGTTCCTTTATTGATAACGTTTTGTGTTATCTTATGTGACAGTTTGTGAGTGAAAGTCTCAATCGTTGTTGTATCGATCACATCGCAGTAGTAAGGTGCAAGTTCACTGAACCAGGGATACTCTTTGATATATCCTCGCCATACCTCTGCATAGGGGCAATGGTCCTCTCCCCATTCCGGGATCCATCCGTCAAAGGGAAGATCTATGACTTCCATAAAATCTTCAACTGTATCTGTTCCCTTTCCTTCAGCTATAGCTCTTTTTCTCATCTGCTCTGCCCTGTCCTTTCCAAGTTCGAAAATGGTTTTCTGCACCAGCCTCTTGGTAGTTTCAGGTCCGAACTCTTCATAAAGAGTTTTGGTAAAGTGGAAGTACTGCATAGCGAACTGTCTTGCAGCTCTTCTTATCTGATCGACTTCCCGCTTTCTTGATACCGTTCCTTCTAAAATCGTTTCATCCTTAGCCATCTTCTCCTCCAACCTTTTCTCTATTTGTATGAGCCTTCCTCAACTTTATTAAAGGAATCCATATATGCCACATATTCTTCCTTGTTGCTGAACTTTGGCTGATATCCTTCCTTTATGCTCTTCCCCAGCGCCGCTCCGCTTTTTAACAACCTATATGCGCTTATCGCAAACATCTTTGCAGTCAGGATATATGCTGTATCTTCATCAACAATATCGAAATTGTCCTGATGAAGTCCTCCGACCATTCCTCCGGTCTTAAATGTGATGACCGGGAGCAAGTGCTGAACATCTCCCACATCTGTTGATCCGTTAGTATGTGAGCTCTTTGGAACAACTTCGAAGTTATGATCTGTGAGCTCATCAAATGCTTCTATAAGCTCTTTTGGCGCTTCCTGTGGTATCTCCGGAAGATATCCCGGCATTGTCTCTATTCGGTAATCTGCTCCCAGAGCCAATGCTCCTGCCTTAAAAGATCTGTCGATCTTAAGTGCTGCATCGGAAAATGCTTCCAACGTTCTGCCTCTTACCAAAGTTTCTATTATGGCTTCATCAGGGACTACATTTACCAGATTTCCACCTTTTGTCAGGATCGGATGTACTCTTACGTTATCCTCATCCCTAAAGGTCTCTCTGTTAACCCCCAGAGCCTGTAAGCCGATTGACACAGCCGATAAAGCATTTATTCCCTGATCAGGTGCAGCTGCTGCATGAGCAGCTTTACCTTTGATCTTTATAACTTTTGATACAAAACCGTTGCAACTTCCCGATCCTATTCTGTTGCCGTTTTCATCAATATGGTGTGCAAGTGAAAGATCTATATCATCAAAAGCTCCCACTCTGATCAGCTCACATTTACCACCGCCATACTTTATCTTTCCCTGTTCTATGAGAGTGTTTTTAAATTCCACCTCTCCATATTCCTCAGCAGGTATTGCGAAGAACTCAACCTGTCCATCAAGTTTTTTTGCCACCTCAGGAACACTTAATGCAATTGCAGCTCCTACAATTCCTGCAAGCTGTGCATGATGTCCACAGCAGTGAGCGCTGTCGGTTTCCTTATTTGCATATTTGTGAGTCGGAATCCTTAAGGCATCAAGCTCACCCATTAAAGCCAGCGAAAAATTATCTTTCTTATCCTCATTCAGGAATGCCTTTGCTCCTGTAATAGCCAGATCATCCTGAATTCTGAGGCCAAGATTTTTCATCTTATCTTGGAAAGCCTTGCTTGTTCTGAACTCTTTGTAACCAAGCTCCGCATGTGTATAAATGTCTTTAGCAAATTCAAGGATTTCCTTTCTGTTTTCTTCAATTGTCTTTATGATCAGTCTCTCAATTTCATCCACTGCTCTGTCCTCGCCGATTGCTTTTTGTTATTTAGGATTATGCTTTAGCCCGGCTCCTTTGTAAAAGACATGGTTCTTATAGCGGGTTATAAGTTTTGCTTATCTCCTACACTCTCTGGCTCCTCTGTGCCAACTACCGTTTACCTGTCAAAGCATCTACATGCTTCCTTCCTGCCATAAAATAAAGCTTGAAAAAAGGTTGTACTCAAGCCTTTTACCTGTCAAAGCATCCACATCCTTCCTCCTAGCCATAAAATAAAGCTTGAAAAAAGATTGTACACAAGCCTTTTACATGTCAAAAAGCCCCAAACACCCCTTCCTGCCACAAACTCATCCAGCACCTTCCTGAAATCTGTGGCAAATCCGCACTACATCGCCTCCGGGACATGAAAAATCCAGCCATAAAAATAAGACCGGGCATTGCCCGGCCTTATCTGGCTCATATCTCACACCTTATACTTATTCTCCCCAAATGCCAATTTCTCAAAATCTGCCGCAGGTACCGGCTTCGAGAAGTAGTATCCCTGCACCATCTCGCAACCGTGTCCCTTAAGGAATTCAAGCTGGTCGCCGTTCTCTACACCTTCGGCTACTACCATGAGCTTTAAGCTCTTGGCGATGTCGAGGATCAGCTCGATCATGCGGATGTCTTTTTCCTTGCGATCTTCGGCCTTTTCAATCTTGTCGATGAAGCTCTTGTCGAGCTTCAAGATATCAACAGGCATTCTGGAGAGCATGTTCAGCGACGAATAGCCTGTTCCGAAGTCGTCCATCTCTATGATGTAACCACGGCTTCTGAGATCTCCTACAACTCCGATGATCTGCTCGGCGTCATCCGTGTATGCTGACTCCGTAACCTCCAGATGGAGCGCAGCTCTTGTAATGCCATTCCGTTCAATGATCTCATCAATATTCTTGATCAGATCCGGCTCAAAGATATCAATTCTGGAAAGGTTGACAGAAACAGGTATTGCTATGCCATACTTCTCTTTCCATTCGCCTATCTGCCTTGCAGCCTCATTCCAGACATATTTATCGATCTGTCCTATCTGTCCGTTTCTTTCAAAAAGATTTATGAAGGTTCCGGGAGGAATCATTCCAAGTTCATGGTGATTCCATCTGACCAGTGCCTCTGCACTCTGCAGAATCGGCGGATCTGCCTGAACGTTGTACTTAGGCTGATAGAAAACAACAAATTCATGCTGCTCAAGCGCATACTTAAGGTCATTAGTAAGCTTCTGCTCGAGGATTTCTCTTTTCCTCATCTCCTCGTTAAAGACCATCATCCTGTCATGATGTCCGCCTCTTACCATGCTGCTGGCGGTCCTTGCCCTGTCAAAGAGCTCAATCGGGCCAAGATCCGGCTGATAGGGCATAACACCCATCCTGATGCGTATGCTTACATTTTCGGAAAAGACATCTACAGCCCTCTGAAGTCTTTCATAAATTCCCTTGTAATCATCAGTGTGCAGACAGTAAATATAGAATCTGTCAGCTGTGGATCTGCAGGCGATTCCATCATTCTCACCTACATAAGCCTTGACCTCTTCGCCAAGTGCGAGCAGGACTTTGTCACCGAAATCCCATCCATAAATAGCATTTACTACATGGAACTGTTCGATGTTTACTGCAATTGCATCAAGCTTATAATCAGGATTTTCATTGTGCATTCTGTTTGCATATTCAAAGAAATAGTTCCTGGTATATAGCTTGGTCAGAGGATCCAGCTCTGTAGCATCGATAAGTTTCTGCCTATCCAAAGCCTTTCTATCCGAGCGGACTTTTGCCACTGTAAGAAGAAGCATGATAAACAGGATAGCTGCTGCCACAGCAAGGAATGACGCTGCATTGTCCTGAAGGTAATCCTCAAATGTGACTTTATCGGTAGAGCCTGCATAACGCGAGAGATTGGTCTCTGTCTCACTTGAATCGGCGAGGACAACCAGTTTATTCATGATAGAATACAGCTCGCTGTTTCCTTTTTTCACCGCAAAGGCAAAGTCTATACTCTGACCGGTGGCCAGAAGCGAAAGGTTATAGCGCCTTCTGAGTCTGTCAACCTGAGTAATCCGGTAGCTGTTTACAAATGCACAGTCAACATCGCCCCTGTAAACTGCTCTATAACACTCATCAATCGTAGGTTCAAAGAAGATTTCCCAATCCGGATAGTTGTCCTTTACAAAGATCTCGTAATTGGTACTTCCGGAAAGAATTGCAACCTTAATTCCCTCATCTCTGAAGATATCCTTTGTATTTCCCGGTCTTACAACAGCAAACAGCTCAGCTTCCATTAAAGATTCCGTGCTAAGCAGTTCCATTTCCTCTGCATCTGCAGGACTTATATGGATCGTGGCTGCAGCATCTATTTCTCCGTTCTGTAGGGCATTAAGACATCCCTGTTCCGTAGCGTAAGGAATCGCTTCAAATTCCACCTCTGCATCTTTGAATATTTCCGATGCATCAGTAAGGAATTCTCCCAGAGCACCTGTCAAAACGCCTCTCTGGTCCGAAGAAAACGGAATGTAATTGTTTCGATAGCCCACTCTGATCTTTCCATGTCCGGAGAGCCAGGCGATTTCTTTTGCCGTGAGATATGTTTTAGTCTTTGCTGACCAGATATACTTCTGAAGGAGCTTCTGGTTGTAATACGGGTTCTCATTCTGGATCTTTGCCATGGCCGAGTTCAGCTCTTTTATAAGGTCTGTACGACCTCTGGTCACAGCAAAAAAGCTCTCGGAGGAGCCAACGGAACATACAGGCACGCACCCTTCCCTGTTGCCGTAGGATTCCACGGTTACATAGGCGTCTATTTCGCCTTTTTCAAGCATTTCAAAACTATCATCCACAGATGCATCCATGATCTCTAAGAGATTGATCTTGATACCTACATTCTCAGCCCACTTCTTGATATATTCGGCCTGCATACTGTCTTTATCAGCTGCAAATACTTTTCCGTTAAATGTATTTATATCTTCAAGACTCATTTTGTCGTTTCCGGCTTTGATGAAGATATAGTATGTCTCCGATGTCATCGGAATCCTGGAATAAAGGATATCCTCTGCCCTTTCTTTGGTGTAGGAGACATCGCTGAGCATGTCGATCTCGCCGTCTCTTAGCATCTGCAAAAGTTCCGGCCAGGTTCCTTCGACATATTCATAGGTCCAACCGGTATAGGCCGCAATCTTTTGCTGATAATCGTAGGCAAGACCGGAGCGCCTTCCGAGCTGATCCATATGGCAATAGGTCGATTCAAACCAGCCTACTCTTACTGTCTTATTCTCACTTGCTTTTGCCGTAAAAGACATAAAGACAGCTCCGATCAGAATAACCGCAAGCAAAACAAGCGCAGTCATCCGAAGGACCTGTCTCCAATGAATTCTTCTATGTAATTTGTGACTCTGATTCGGTACGTGAATATTCATACTCACCTGTCGCCTAAAGAAAGTGCACATTATTACATTCTAATTTTAACATAATAGTGTGAAGCAAATTATTAAACGTCCATAAACATTACAAAGGCATCGAGTTACAAAAAATATTTATCGATTTACAATAAATTTATATTGCAATTCAAAAAAAGACGTGCTATAAAGAAAATATACAAGTACTTGGAGGATAACATGGATAACAAATTGAATATTTTCGTTAAGACTATCTTGGATATGTGCTTCTACTTCGGACTTTTGGCAGTTGCATCCGTCCCCTTCACCTTGAGATACTCAGTTCAGATGACGATCCGAACCCTGGGTGAGCAGACAGAATACGCAGCCATAGCAGATCACTTCTGGTATGCAGTGGTCTCGATCATGGCTGTAGGAGTCTTCACACTCCTCATACTCTTTGAACTCAGGAAAATGATGAAGACCGTAATTGATGATAACTGTTTTGTGGAAGCCAACGTTAAGAGCCTATACCGAATGGGCACTTACGCATTTGTCATCGCAGGCATCAAGATCTTTAGATGCTTTGTATATTTCACCACCGCTGCAGTGGTTATCGCCGGTGTATTTCTTTTTGCAGGACTCTTTAGCAAGGTTCTGGCAAGAGTCTTTGACAGGGCAGTGAAATACAAGCAGGAAAATGATTTAACCATTTAACAGGGCAGGTGAAAGATATGATCGTAATAAACTTAGATGTCATGATGGCTAAGAGAAAGATGGGCCTTACGGAACTGGCCGGCAAAGTCGGTATAACCCTGGCCAATTTATCCATCCTCAAAAACAACAAAGCAAAAGCCGTAAGGCTTGAGACCCTTGATGCAATATGCAAGGCACTTGAATGTCAGCCGGGAGATATCCTGGAATATGTTGACGAAGAGGAGAACTAAGTATGGATACCAACACAAATCAGTCATCACAGTATAACTATAATCAGCAGCCGGTAGCTCCGCAGCCGGTTAATCCGCAGGTAGCCGGTTCGCAAATGGGTAACGTGGTTCAGATGCAGCCCGTAGCAAGAGGAAACGCCGAGCACTTTAAGAAATACGGACTATTATCCTTAGTCTTCGGACTTATCTACGGATTCTGCCTTTACAACAACCACTCAAGCATCACCTATCCAATATTCATGGTCTGTGCTCTTGTTATTTTGAAACTCATAAGAGCCAGGGATGGCTTATCCCTTATAACAGACTGCAATGGTAAAAGAGCTTTAGGAGTCTTTTACGTAGTTTCCCTATTGCTGCTCTCAGTGCACAGATGCCTTACAACAAGCTTTGCACTGAACTTCCTTGAGAGATGCGCGATCTTCCTCCTGCTCTTTAGCTACATCATTTATCTCTACGCAGACACAACAGGATTTGATATAGGCGCATGGGTGATCAGCTTACTCATCACTTTTATTAAGCCCCTTGAACATCTTCCAAGCCCGGTTTCGGATTACAAAGCTCTGAGAAGATCCAGAGCATCCGAAGAAATCAGCGACAGGAAGAAAACCGTAAACGCTGTGCTTTTAGGCCTTGCAATTACTATCCCGCTTCTGCTTGTGATAGTGCCGCTCCTTGCTTCAGCGGATGCAGTCTTTGAGCACATACTCGATGGCCTCTTTAAGGATATTGATATTCCGGAGTATATCTTCCATTCAGTAATGATGCTCTGCACTGCTATTGTCGGCTTCTGGTGTGCTTATACCATTATCACCTCCATGGTAAAGCAGGAGCTCAAGGTAAAGGCAAGGGGTGAGGGTAAGACAAATCCGGTTATAGCCATCACCTTTACAAGCATTATCGGACTTGTTTACATCCTGTTCTGTGCAATCCAGCTTCTGTACCTTTTCAGCGGAAAGATGGCTCTTCCGGCAGGCTATACCTACGCAGAGTATGCACACGAGGGATTCTATCAGCTGCTTGCTGTATGTATTTTAAACATTGTAATGGTTTCGATCTGTCAGGCATTCTTTAAAAACTCCAAGGTTTTAAAGGCTCTTTTGACAATAATCGCTGCCTGCACTTACATCATGATCGCATCATCGGCTTACAGAATGATCATGTACGTAAGGGTTTATCACCTGACATTTTTAAGGCTCTTTGTACTCTGGTTCTTAGCAGTGCTGTGCTTCTGGCTTTCATTCCTTATCATCAGCATGTACGCAAGGAACTTCCCGGTATTTAAGGCATGCATGGTAGCCATTACGCTAGCATTTATCGCCTTCATCTACAGCAATCCCGATTACCGGATTGCAAAGTATGACCTTCAGGCAACTGCCAACAAGATTGATGAATATACTTCTGTTGCAGAATATATCGAGGACAGTCTGTCATTCGATGCCGTTCCTGCCATTAAAGACGATGCAGAAGTGCTGGCCCAATTCAAGAAATATCATGATCATGAATATGCAAACAAGGATTTTGTAGGCTTTAGAAGATTTAACTTCTCCTACTACAAAGCTCAAAAGATACTTGGAAAATAAGTTTAACGGACACAAAAAAGCCGGGCGAATCTAAATCGCCCGGCTTTTATAAAGCCTTAATATATCAGTTGCTTGTGATATCAGCACCGAAGTACTTGTTTGAAATCTCTGCAAGAGTTCCGTCCTCGCGAAGCTCTGAGATAGCCTGGTTAATCGCCTCTCTGAGAGAATCGTTGTCAGCGCCCTTTGCAAGAGGGATCGCATACATTGTAACTTCATCGTCCATAGCTGCAACCTTGAGCTCTGTGGTTCCTGTTGTCTTGAAGTAATCCTGAGCTGAAGTGTTGGCATTGATTGTTGCATCAACTGTTCCGTTGAGAACCAGTGTCATTGTCTCTCCGATGGTGTCAACGTTTGAACATGTAGCGCCGTGCTCGATGCCCATTGCCTCGTAGGTTGAACCTGCTGAGTTAGCTGTTGTCTTGCCTGCAAGATCATCGAATGAGTTGATGTCATTGTTGGAAGCAAGGGTAACAACTACAGCGTGGTCATACGCATAAGGATGTGTGAAATCGTATGTCTCCTTACGGTCATCTGTGACGTCAACGCCGTTTGCCATCATATCGAAGGTTCCGGTTGTAACACCTGTGAGGCCACCGTCAAATGCAACCTCCTGGAAATCAGGCTCTACACCGAGCTTCTTGGCAATAGCTGCTGCGATCTCTACATCAAAGCCCACAAGCTCATCTGTAGTCTCATCGTGATAAGTAAATGGTGCCCAAACACCCTCTGTAGCGATTGTGATCTTGCCTGCTGCCTTGATCCTTGCAAGGTGGTCATTACTGCCGGCAGATTCTGTGCTGCCACCGGCCTGTGCTCCACAACCTGCTACTGTAACGGCTGTAAGGACAGTCATCAGTAACATAGATAGTTTTTTTCTCATAATTTTTACTCCTTATAAAACTTCTTTCCTTAAATTAGATTGCACAAAATTCATTTTGAATAATAATACATCAGTTTTTGGTCAAACGCAAGAACTCTTTTGTCCTATCCATCTTCGGATTCTCAAAGAACTCAGCACCCGTGCCTTCTTCCACCACTTTTCCGTCTGCCATGAATACCACTTTTGAGGATACTTCTTTTGCAAAAGAGATCTCGTGGGTCACCACTATCATGGTCATGCCCTCATGTGCCAGCTCCCTCATAACTTCCAGAACTTCTGCTGTAAGCTCAGGATCCAGCGCTGATGTAGGCTCGTCAAAATATATGATATCGGGGTCCGTTGCCAGAGCCCTTGCTATTGCAACTCTCTGCTGCTGACCGCCTGATAACTGGCTCGGGTACTGGCCTGCATAATCTGCCATTCCGACTTTCCTCAGGACTTCAAGCGCCTTCTTTTCAGCTTCCTTTGCATGCACATGTCTTGCTGAAGTAAGGCCAAGCGTCACGTTGTGAAGAACCGTCTTGTTGGCAAAGAGGTTGTAGTTCTGGAACACAAATCCTGTCCTCTTTCTGATGGCTGATATATCTTCTCTGGACACCTTCGGAAGATGATAGGTCTTTTCCCCAAAGACAAGTTCTCCCTCGTCGGCCTTCTCAAGGAAATTTATGCAGCGAAGAAGTGTGGTCTTGCCTGAACCGGAAGGCCCGAGGATCGATACCACATCGCCCTTTTCAACAGTGAGGTCGACACCCATAAGGACCTCGGTGGCGTCGAACTTTTTATGTAAATTTTTAACTTCAAGTAATGCCATATAAACCTCTTACTATTTTCTGACTCCGTAGCTTCCAAGGATCTTCTCGCCCTTCTTCTGCACAAAGGTAAGCACCGTACAGAACAAAAGGTAAACGATTGCAACCTCGATGTAGAGCGGCAGATAATTATAGGATTGTCCTGCAATCTGCTTGGTTCTTGTAAACATCTCGACAACGGTGATGCTTGAAGCAAGAGATGTGTCTTTTACCATGCTGATAAGCGCGTTAAACAGGGACGGGAATGCTGTCCTGAAGGACTGCGGAAGAATGATGTGCCACATGATCTGCATAAAGTTCATGCCGACGCAGTAGCCGGCTTCAAGCTGTCCTGCCGGAACTGCCTCCATTGCAGCCCTCATGGTCTCTGCGCTGTAGGCTCCCTCGTTGATGGTGAACACGATAACTGCCATAACAAAGGGGTTTGCGTGTATTCCGATAAGAGGAAGTCCGTAGAATGCCACCATGAGCTGAACCAGGAGCGGCGTTCCTCTTATGACCCAGATATAAAATCTGCAGATCTGTTTAAGGATCGGCACCTCAGCAAACTGGACCATGGCCACAAGCACCGCCAGGACTGTTGAGAGGATAAAGGCGATGATTGCCAGTGGCAGTGTGACTTTGAGTCCGAATTCCAATATTTTGGGAAAAGAGCTGATGAGCAGCTCCATTGTCTTTTCACTAATCATTAAACTTTCTAAGCTCCGAATATGCCATAGGTACGGCAATTAACAGTGATAAAACGTCAGCACAGGCCTGAGCCATCTCAACGCCCCGGATTCCGAGAAACTGCGGAAGGATCAGGATGAGCGGGATAAA
>JAEEGJ010017462.1_pt1 | contig 16230 bp, 16 predicted proteins | sample 8958761 | NCBI WGS metagenome assembly JAEEGJ01 (sample SAMN16246546, study PRJNA631951) | gut metagenome | biome: gut microbiome; feature: rumen; material: RS-attached | host: Bos | place: Iran: Karaj | collected 2018-10
ATCGTCGTTAAGCGGGATGGCGGCATGGAACAGCAGGTTGCTGTTGCTGATGGTGTACATGCAGCCGTGCGACAGCAGCGTGTTGATATGCTTGTGCAGCTTTTCGCTGATGCGGAACGAGTGATGCAGCTTCTGCATCAGGTCGGCCTCCTCGGCGGTGAGCTTGTTAGGATGCAGGGGATCAACGGTGGGGAAGTTACAGCTCTTCATCTCGTAATCCTTACCATCGATGTTGCAGGTGCCCTTTTCGTAGTTTACCATACTGAGCATACAACGATCGGTCATCTGCCACTCGGGGCGGCGGGTAAATATCTCGGCCTCGGTCTTAAACTGCAGCACGGCGATGGCCTTGTGCATCTTGGCGGTGAGCTGCTTGGTCTTCTCGTCCATCGTGTTGCCTGGCAGCAGCTTGGGCTGGAACTCCAGACAGGGGTCGTTGCCATACACGTCGAGTGCAAAGGTGGCCAGGGGTACCAGGTTAATACCGTACTCCTCGATGGTAGTCAGATTGGCATAACGCAGGCACAGGCGCAGCACGTTGCAGATACAGGCATCGTTACCAGCCGAAGCACCCATCCACAGCACATCGTGATTGCCCCACTGGATATCCCACGAGTGGTATTGGCGCAGGGTGTCCATGATGATGTGGGCACCAGGACCACGATCGTAGATGTCGCCAAGAATATGCAGCTGGTCGATGGCCAGGCGCTGGATCACATTACAGATGGCGCAGATAAAATCATCAGCACGACCTGTAGAGATGATGGTGTTAACAATCACGCTCACGTAGGCGGCCTTATCGTTGTCGCTCAGACTCTCGTGCAGCAGCTCCTCGATAATGTAGGCAAAATCCTGTGGCAGCGATTTGCGCACCTTCGAGCGGGTGTACTTACTGCTCACGTCGCGGCACACTTTTACCAGTTGGTGGATGGTAATGCGGTACCAGTCCTCTATATCTTTTTCCTGAGCCTTAATCAGCTCCAGTTTCTCTTCGGGGTAGTATATCAGGGTGCACAACTCTTTCTTCTCGCTCTCACGGATATCGTTGCCAAACAGCTCGTTTACCTTACGCTTGATGTTACCCGAGGCATTCTTCAGGATATGGCGGAAAGCCTCGCTCTCGCCGTGAATATCGGCCAGGAAGTGCTCGGTGCCCTTAGGCAGCGCCATGATAGCCTCGAGGTTGATAATCTCGGTTGAGGCGTCGGCAACCGTGGGGAACGATTGTGCTAACAGTTGCAAGTAGTGCAGATCAGTTTCATTGCCGGTAAGATGTTTCATATCTTAAGATGGTTTTTCAGATTGTTACGTAATACGTCGGTCTGTTTATCGTCGAGCGGGTCGATGGGCATGTAACCCTCGTCTAATAATACCTGCTCGCTCAGAACCTGAATCAATCGGGCTGCACGTTTGGTAAGATTGGCGTCTTCGAGTGCTTCGGCCAGCTGGTCGTCGTTCACGTTGTCGCGATACAGCTCGCGTGTCAGCTCCATCATGTTCAACAGAGTAGGGGCTTTGAGCACCTGACGGATGATGCGCATCAGGTAATCGGTCTCGTCGCCCTGATAATCGCCTATCAGCTCCTTGATGGGCTGGGGGCGATGGTATTTCTTGGGGAAATAGGCCGCAATCCTCGCTACGTCGAGTAGTGGCGATGTGTAGTCGAGTATGCGGATACCGTAGTCGGTATAGTTGCTGATGTTCTCATGCTCGGCATATATCAGCAGTCGTCGCCAGTCAATCAGGCGGGCATCCACCTCCTTGGCCTCTTGCTCCACCCAGCGCTTATCGCCCATGATACCAGCCTTGATAATCACCTTGAGGGCACGACGGGTGAGGTCGTCCATCAGTTCGAGGGTGTTCGAGTCGAGTATCTTCTGATAGATGGCAAATGTTTGGGCAGCCATCTCGGCAGGACTGATGGTGTTGGTGGTAACGGCATTGTGAACCTCTTCTACACGTGGGTTCCACCCCAGCTCCATAAAGCTCTGTCGCTCCATTTTGCCCAGGGTAATCACTGCATAGGCCCCCTCGATAAACTCGCGCTGTACCAGCGTCATAGCGGCACGCTGCTGGGCGGGCAGCATCTGCAAGGCAAAGGGCTGCAGCTGTCCGTGAGGTGTTACTACGGTACGGATATTAAGCTTACGGGCGCAACGCATGGCCTTGGTGTGCAGCATCTGGTTGGCGCCATGAATGTGGATGATATCGGCCTGGGCGTCGCGAGCCTGTTGGTAGAAGGATTTGCTGTTATCGGCCACTACCACGGTGGCACTCTGTCGTAATCCCTCTACCAACAGCTGTACATGACGTTGTATCAGCTCGTTATTCTTTGGGTAGATATGTAATATATTCATATCTGCAGAACTGGTTTTTCCAGAAAATGCGCCAACGCAAAGCCTGACGCTGAACAAACGATGGCTTGAGCTCGAAGTACTTCAGCACATCGAAGGCCACCGATTTCTTGATAACGATAAAATCGTAACGCCCCCAGCGGTAGTGGTGGCGCTTGCGGGTTCTCACCTTCTTGAGTCGGCGCTCTATGCGTGTAATATGGTCACTGGCATCATCTACATCGACGAATGCCTGCAGTTTAATGCCTTTCTTGGTAAGATAGCCTAACGTCAGGTCGGCGGTGTCATCAAAGGTATCGTTGATGGCCTGCAGAATATCTGCGTTTACGGGCGCATGACTGGCGTTGGCAAAGATTAGCCAATCGTTTTTCGCTGCCTTGATACCAATGTTATAGGCCTGCTTTTTGCTCATGGCATGCCCTTCTGACTTGGGTAGGAAGGTGGTATAGAGGTTGGGGTAATCTTTTTTAAGAAGCTTGAGTATATCAGGCGTCTCGTCGGTAGAAGACTCATCGACCACCACAACCTCGTAGCCAGGCTGGTACTGCTGCGTGAGGAAAGCCGTTAAGTTTTCCTGCAGCTCGTACGCCTGGTCGTACACGGTCATGATAACAGAGAATCTCCGTTCGTCTTTATTCATTTCAATTGTCAATTATCAATTATCAATTGCTTAAAGCTCATCGCTCATGTAGCCCTTTGGCAGGCGGCGACAGTTGTACTGCGACGCCATAATCTCGCCATAGGCACCAGCCGATCGGATGGCCAGCAAATCGCCGCGCTTAGCCTTGTTCAGGTCGATCTGCTTGGCAAACACATCGGTGCTCTCGCAGATAGGACCTACCACATCATAGGCCTCGGGGGCTTCGTCGCTGGTGATATTCTCGATCTTATGGTATGCCTGGTAGAGTGCTGGGCGGATGAGGTCAGTAAAACCTGCATCGACAATGGCAAACTTCTTAACAGCACCTTCCTTAATATATAAGGTACGTGTGATAAGGCTACCGCACTGGGCTACAACGGCACGTCCCAGCTCAAAGTGCAGGGTTTGTCCGGGTTGCAGTTTCAGCTTCTTGGCATAGGTGTCGAAGTAAGCCTTGAAATCGGGAATGGGCACACGGTTGGGGTGCGCATAGTCGATACCCAGTCCACCACCCACGTTGATATGCTCAACACGGATGCGATGACTGATAAGCTCCTGCTGCAGCTCGTTTACGCGATTGCAGAGTGCCTCGAAATCGCCCATATCCAATATCTGCGAACCAATATGGAAGTGCAAGCCTACAAATTTTACGTTCTCCATCTTCTCGGCCTCGCGAATCACCTTTACCATATCGCCCATAGCGATGCCGAACTTGTTCTCGGCCAGTCCGGTGGTGATGTTAGCGTGGGTGTGGGCACCCACATTGGGATTCAAACGGAAAGCCACGCGAGCCACCTTGCCCTTCTGGGCTGCCAGCTCGTTGATAACCTCGAGCTCGGGGATGCTCTCTACGTTAAAACAGAAGATGTCGTTGTCCAGTCCAAGTTTGATTTCCCAATCGCTCTTACCTACACCAGCATAAACGATTTTCTCCTTGGGGAAGCCTGCCTTGATTGATGCTTCAACCTCGCCGCCGCTTACGCAATCGGCACCCAGTCCGGCTTCGCGTATGATGCGCAGAATGCGTGGGTTGGCATTTGCCTTCACGGCATAGTGCACTACAAAGCCTTCGTGCTTGCTGGCTTCGCTGTTAATCGTTTGTAATGTCTGGCGCAGCAGAGCTGTGTCGTAGTAGTAGAAAGGTGTCTCAATCTCGTTGAACCTCTCTACTGGGAATATTCCTTTAGCCATTGTCTTGTTTGTCTCTATATAATATAATGTTTAATGTTTAATCTTTAATGTTTAATCTTTAATGTTACTTCTTAAAGATGGTGTCGCTCAGCTTCTGCAGGGCGCGCTTCTTATCCTCCTCGCGGATGAGGAACGAGATGTTGTAGTTAGAACCACCGTAGCTTACCATGCGAACGGGGATATCCTTCAGCGCGTCGAGGGCGATAGTCTCGAAGCCTACATTGCTCCAATCCAGGTCGCCAACCACACAGATAATACACATGTTGGTATCAACGGTAACGGTGCCGTACTTCTTCAGCTCGTCCACAATCTCGCCCAGGTGAGCGCTGTTGTCGATACTCATCGATACACCAACCTCTGAGGTACAAACCATATCGATAGGAGTCTGGTAGCTCTCGAAGATCTCGAATACCTTACGCAGGAAACCGGTAGCCAGCAGCATGCGTGATGACTTGATCTTGATAGCGGTGATGTTATCTTTGGCAGCGATAGCCTTGATCTTGCCATACTCGGTCTTGTTGCTGATGGTAGTACCCTCGGCCTCAGGATCCATGGTGTTGAGCAGGCGAACGGGGATACCAGCATACTTGGCAGGCTGCACGCAGGTTGGGTGCAGAATCTTAGCACCAAAGTAAGCCAGCTCGGCTGCCTCCTCAAAGTGCAGCTGGTGAACAGGCTCTGTGCCGTCAACCACACGTGGGTCGTTATTGTGCATACCGTCGATATCGGTCCATATCTGAATCTCATCAGCACCGATAGCAGCACCAATCAGCGAGGCTGTGTAGTCGCTACCACCACGCTGCAGGTTGTCGATCTCGCCATAAGCGTTGCGGCAGATAAAGCCCTGAGTCAAGAATACCTGAACACCCTCGTGCTCCTGCATCAGCGCAGCCAGCTTCTCCTTGATATATACAGGATCGGGCTCGGCATTCTTATCGGTACGCATAAAGTCGAGTGCGTTCAGCAGTACGGCCTTGATACCAATCTCGTTCATGTAGTTAACCACCATGTTGGTCGACATCATCTCGCCCTGAGCCACAATGCTCTTCTCCTCGAAAGAAGTAAAGAGCTCCTTGGTGAACGAGCGCAGGTAGTCGAACTCGCTCTTCAGGAACTCGCGGGTTGCGGCCTTGGTCTCGTCCTTGCTGTAAAGCTCGTCAACATGCTTGTCGTACTTCTGCTCCAAGCGGTTAATCACCTCGTTAGCACCATCGGGGTTCTTCTTGTAGAGATAGTCGGAAATCTCGACAAGACTGTTGGTGGTGCCCGACATAGCTGAGAGCACTACGAAAACTGGTTCGTTAAACTTGGTAACAAGTGCTGTTACCTCCTTCATTCTCTCTGGTGAGCCGACGGATGTTCCGCCGAATTTCATTACTTTCATAAGCCTTATATATTTTTCAATGTTCAATCTTCAATGTTCAATGTTCAATGATCTCAAGCCTTTGGCTTGATCACCACTTGTTCCATCTTGCCATCCTGGCACTGGAAGGCTTTGCCTGGGTACTTGTTTACCAAGCCGATGTTGTGGGTCGACATAATCACAGCAGTACCTGTTTCGGCGATGCTCTTCAGCAGCTGCATAATGCTGTCGGCTGTCTCCTTATCCAGATTGCCTGTAGGCTCGTCGGCGATGATGAGCTTAGGATGGTTCAGGATGGCGCGGGCGATGGCCACACGCTGCTGTTCGCCACCCGACAGTTCGTTGGGCATCTTAAACAGCTTCTCGTCCAGTCCTATCTGCTCCATCACCTCGCTAATGCGGTTGTTGATGGCATCGTTATCTTTCCAACCTGTGGCCTTGAGCACAAAGCGCAGGTTTTTATATACGGTGCGGTCGCTGAGCAGCTGGAAGTTCTGGAACACCACGCCCAGGTCGCGGCGCAAGCCAGGAATATCTTTGCGGCGGATGGTCTTCAGGTCGCGATCCAGCACGATAGCCTCGTCGGCCTCGTCAACATCCAGTTCGCCGTAGAGTGTTTTCAGGAGCGAACTTTTACCCGAGCCTACGCGACCAATCACGTAAACCATCTCGCCCTCGTTAACCTCAAGGTTCACCCCCTCGAGCACCTTAATGCCCGAATCCTGGTAAACGTTTACATTCTTATAATTAATCAGCATTCTATTATATTCTTTTTTGCAACGGATTACAGGACTTAAAGAATTTTTTTAGGATTAATCCGTCTTGTTAGTCCTGTTGTCCGTTGCTAAAATTTACTATTTCATTTTTCCTGCAGCTTTGGCTTCGCGGCGCTGCTTGTCCCAGTTGGGATCGTGGCGCTTGTGCAGCTCGTCGGCCACCTGCTCAATACGCAAACCCTTGCTGGTGAGCAGTACGGTGAGGTGATACAGCAGGTCGCTGGCCTCGTAAACCAGGTGCTCGTCGGTACCGTTGGTAGCCTCGATCACTGTCTCCAAAGCCTCTTCGCCCACCTTCTGGGCAATCTTGTTGATACCATCCTTAAACAGTTTGGTGGTATAGCTGCCCTCGGGCATCTCCTGGTGGCGCTTGTCGATAAAGTCCTGAAGCTCGGTCAGGAATGTTACGCCGCTGTCGTTGGTCTCGCCCCAACAGGTGTCGGTACCTGTGTGACAGGTTGGTCCGTCGGGTGTTGCCTTTACCAGCAGGGTATCGTTATCGCAGTCCACTTTGATATCTACCAGATGCAGGAAGTTGCCGCTGGTCTCGCCTTTGGTCCAAAGGCAGTTACGACTGCGACTCCAGAATGTAACCTTCTTGGTATCGATGGTTTTCTGGTAGGCTTCCTCGTTCATATAGCCCAGCATCAGCACGTTCTTAGTTTGGGCATCCTGGATAATAGCGGGCACCAGGCCTCCGCTCTTTTCAAAATCTATCTTCATTCCTTTTTATTTCTATTGTTTCTTTCTCTAAAAAATCTTTAAGTCCTGTCGTCCGTTGCTAAATCCTAACGTTGATTCCCTCGGATTTGAGGTACTGTTTCAGCTCGGGGATGGGGATTTCGCCGAAGTGGAACACACTGGCGGCGAGGGCGGCATCGGCATGACCATCGATAAAGGTGTCGCGGAAATGCTCGCGCTTACCGGCACCACCGCTGGCGATGATGGGTATAGAGAGGTTGTCGGCCAACTCGCGCAGAGCCTCGTTGGCATAACCGTTCTTCACACCATCGTGATCCATACTGGTAAACAGTATCTCGCCTGCACCACGCTCCTGGGCCTCGTGTGCCCATTCAAACAGACCGCGCTCAGTACGCTCGCGTCCACCTTTCAGGTAGCAATGCCAGCCATCAGGATCGAATCTCGCATCAATGGCCACTACGCATACCTGCGAACCAAAGCGACTGGTAATCTCGTTAATCAATTCGGGGCGGCGGATGGCAGCGCTGTTCACGCTCACCTTATCAGCTCCGGCATACAGCAGGCGCTCTACATCGGCCAGCTCGTTAATGCCACCACCCACGGTAAAGGGGATATTTATCTCTTTGGCCACACGTGTTACCATATCGGTAAACGTTTTGCGACCCTCGAAACTGGCTGTGATATCCAGGAAGCAGAGCTCGTCGGCACCTTGCTCGCTGTAGGCCTTACCCAGTTCAACCGGGTCGCCAGCCGAGCGCAGGTTTACAAAGTTGGTGCCTTTAACGGTCTCGCCATCCTTCACGTCCAAACAGGGTATGATTCTTTTTGCTAATCCCATCTTTATCTATTAAGTTTAATCAGTTCGCGAAGGTCGATCTTACCTTCGTAAATGGCCTTGCCGAACACAACGGCAGGTACGCCGATTGCTTCGAGGGCCTTGATATCTTCGATACACGATACACCGCCACTGGCTATCAGGTGCAAATCGGGATACTCTTTCATTACACTAGCGTAGAGCTCGAAGGCTGGACCGCCGAGGGTGCCGTCTTTCGAAATCTCTGTGCACAATACGTTCTTCACACCAGCATTCACGTATTTCTTGAGGAAAGGCAACAGATCCTCTTCTGAATCTTCTTTCCAACCGTTGATGCTGATTTTTCCATTGCGCACATCGGCACCCAGAATCATGCGGTCGGGACCGTATTTCTGTAGCCACCAGGTAAACAGGTTGGGCTGGGTAACAGCAATAGAACCAACGGTTACCATCTGTGCGCCAGCATCAAAGGCAGCCTCGATATCGGTATGGGTCTTAATTCCACCACCGAAATCTACTTCGAGTGATGTTTCAGACGTGACCTGAGTGAGCACCTTGCTGTTAACAATATGTTTTGATTTGGCGCCATCAAGATCTACCATGTGCAGACGCTTAAAGCCGATGCGTTCAAACTCGCGGGCCATCTCTAAAGGCTCGCCGTACTCGGTTTTCTGGTCGTAGTCGCCCTTGGTCAGTCGTACACACTTACCAGCAATAATGTCGATAGCGGGAATCAGTTCAATCATAAGTCTATAAAGTTTTTAATAATCTGTTCGCCCACCTTACCACTCTTTTCGGGGTGGAACTGGCAGGTATAGAAATTATCCTTGTGCATAGAGGCCGAGTAGGGCAGAATGTAGTCTGCCGTAGCGATGGTCTCGTTACACACAGGCACATAGTAGGAGTGTACAAAGTAAACGTAAGGGTGCTGGCCTAAATTTTTTAGAATCGGGTTATCGCTCACCCGCAACTCCTGCCATCCCATACACGGCACCTTGTCCTCGTGGCGCTGGGGCTGGAAACGTTTTACTTCGGCATCAAAAATGCCTATACACTCGGTATCGCCCTCCTCAGAGTGGCGACATAATAGTTGCTGACCTACGCAGATGCCGAAAACGGGCTGCTTCAGGTCGCGTATCAGCAGGTCGAGCTTGCGGGCACGCAGATAGTCCATCGCTTCGCCAGCATGACCTTGTCCAGGAAACAGTACCTTATCGGCCTTCATCAGCAGTTCGGCATCGTCGGTCAGCGTGGGCTCTATACCCAGGCGCTTCAGTGCGTTCACCACCGAATAGATATTTCCTGCGTTGTATTTTACTATTGCAACTTGCATTCTTTTCTCTTTTTTGCTAAATATTAGCTAAATATAATCGTCTTGTTCTTGTATGTGAGGATTTTGCGCTGGATGTGCTTGCTCACAGCGTGTGAGAGCACGATTTTCTCCAAGTCCTTACCCTTCAGCACTAAGCTCTCGGGGGTGTCCTTGTGGGTAATGCGGGTAACATCCTGCTCGATGATTGGACCGGCATCCAGCTCGGCTGTAACATAGTGGCTGGTGGCACCGATAATCTTCACGCCGCGCTCGTAAGCCTGATGATAGGGCTTGGCACCGATAAAGGCAGGCAGGAACGAGTGGTGGATGTTAATGATATGATGCGGATACTCGGCTATCATCTCGTCGCTGATAATCTGCATGTAGCGGGCCAGCACGATAAACGAGATATCCTCTTTCTTCAGCAGCTCCATCTCGGCCTTTTCTACCTCCTCCTTGTTGCTGTGGTCTTTCTTAATGCTCCACACGTAGTAAGGTATGCCAAACTGCTCGGCTACGTAGCGCAAATCCTCGTGGTTGGACACAATACAAGGAATGTCGCATTTAAACTCGCCAGCCTTCCATCGTGCCAGCAAGTCGTACAGGCAGTGACTCATCTTACTAACGAAGATAGCCATACGTGGACGCTTATCGCTGAAGTACAAGCTGAATTTCATTTGGTAACGCTGCGCATAAAGGGTGGTGATGTACTCGTAAATCTTGTCGCGAGGAATCATAAATCCTTCCAGTTCCCACTCAATACGCATAAAAAACATGCCGTCCACCTTGTCAACATACTGATCCAGGTAAACGATATTTCCCTTATTATCGGTGATAAACTTAGTTACTTCCGAAATAATACCCTGCTGATCAGGGCAGTGGAGTAGCAGAATTGCTGTTGTTTCCATCTCTACATCTTTATTTTTTTTACCTATAAAATTCAAGGTGCAAAGATAAATAAAAAGATTGTAAAAACTGCCGAAATTTGAATAAATATCTAAACTTTGCCAAAAATAGTGCTCTAAATCGTAAAATATGCGTTTTTTTTGCTAATTTTGCAGCCGAATTGATAGTAAATAACACGAAATTGTATCATTATGGAATATATGTCGCAAGAAGGCTGGGACAAGCTCGTAGCCGAATTGAAACAACTGGAGACGGTAGATTTACCTGCTTGTAAGGATGCCATCAGCGAGGCGCGTGATAAGGGCGACCTGAGCGAGAACTTTGAGTATCATGCAGCCAAGCGCGAGCAGGGCCGCCTGTTGGGTCGTATCAGCTTTCTGCAGAAGGTGCTCGAGAATGCACGCGTGATTGATACCTCGCTGTTGGGTAAGGATTGCGTGGGACTTCTGAGTAAGGTTGAGATGACCAATTTAAATAACAATGCTAAGATGACTTACACCATCGCAAGTCCCCACGAGGCAAACCTTCGCGAGGGTAAAATCAGTATCAAGTCGCCTATCGCTCAGGCCCTGCTGAATAAGAAGGTTGGCGATGTGGTAGAGGTGCGTGTGCCCGCTGGTATGGTGAAGCTTAAGATTGAAAATATCACAATGGAATAAATAACACAAAAATTATGAAAAAGATTGTATTGATTACAGGTGCCACAAGTGGCATTGGCGAGGCTTGTGCCCGCAAGTTTGCCCAGAATGGCGACAAGGTGATTTTGACTGGACGTAACCAGGTCCGTATGACAGCGATTGCCGACGAGCTGAAGGCCCAGGGTGCCGAGGTGCTTACCTTGATGTTCGACGTGCGCGACCGCGAGGCTGCCCGTCAGGCTATCGAGAGCTTGCCTGCTGAGTGGCAGGAGATCGACGTGCTGGTGAACAACGCCGGACTGGCCTTAGGTCTGGAGCCCGAATTCGAGGGTAACAGCGATGATTGGGACGGTATGATTGATACCAACGTAAAGGGACTTCTGACTATGACCCGCCTGATTGTGCCTGGTATGGTGGCACGTGATCGCGGACATGTGATTAATATGGGTTCGGTAGCTGGCGATGCTGCCTACGCTGGCGGTAACGTGTACTGTGCTACCAAGGCTGCCGTTAAGGCGCTGAGCGATGGACTGCGTATCGATGTGGCTAACACCGCCGTACGTGTAACCAACCTGAAGCCCGGACTGGTAGAGACCAACTTCAGCAACATCCGTTTCCACGGCGACGAGGAGCGCGCTGCCAATGTATATAAAGGTATCAAACCTCTTACCGGCGACGATATTGCCGATGTAGCTGTTTACGCTGCAAACGCTCCCGCTCACGTGCAGATAGCCGAAGTGCTGATTCTGGCTACCCATCAGGCAAGCGGAAGCGTGATTGTCCGCAAATAAAATCTATGCGGCTGCGCTGTTTTATTGCGCGGTGGCTTGTTTCATCCCCTCAACAAACTTGGCTTGTAACTGTGCGGCCAGTAGGTTGTGGGGATTTAATTTGAGTGCTTTCTCGAAGTTCTGCAGCACATCCAGATAGTACTTCTGTCCGTTCTGCGCTGGGTTCTGCACAATACGCGTCATGTACAGGAAACCACGCAGGGTGCACAGATCCGACTGGTCGGCTCCCTTCATCTGTGCCATCTGATTGATGGTCTGTTCGGCCTGTGCCAGCATCGGTTCAGCCTGGGCGGCATGCGGGTTGGTGATGGCGAAATTCAAACTGGCCAGCGCCAATTTGTACTTAGGTGCCACGCTGTCGGGCTGCATGGCCTCCAGGCGCTTCAGCATGCCAATCTGGTTCAGCATCTCATCGGCCGATGGCTGCTGTGCCTGCTGGGCATACAGGTTAATCACACTTGCAAAAACTAACACTACTGTAGCAACTACGTGCTTAAAAATTACTGATGTCATAAGCTTTATTATTTTTAAGTGAAACTAAAATGGTTACATAGAAAAATCTGTCGCGATTAGATATGATGCCTTTTCCGTTGGCATCGTAACGATGGATGTTGGTGCGGCCCAACACGTTATTGAGCGAGGTGTAGATAATCACCTTTGGACTGAGCAGATACGTCAGGTTTACATCTACGCTGTTGTAATGCGGGGTGGTGCCCTGGGCAAAATGTCGCCCTGTGGCATAGCTCTCGCTGATACCAAAGATGCACTTGCCAATGCTGTATTTGGCTGACAGGCGCAGGTTGTGGCGCGAGGCAAAGCTGGGTGTGCACAGCTCGGTATAATCCTGATACAGACGCTCTGAATCGTTCAGCGAGTAGGCGAGGGTGGTAACGAGGCGTGGACTGATAGAATGGTCCTCAACGAACACATCCACACCCCTGCTGGTGCCATAGCCATCAGCCAGCCACTCGCCCTGCGGTATTCGGGGCAGATGACGATAGCGCTTTAGATAAGGCTCGATACGCAGCAGACTCGATGCACCCTTGTACTGCATGCTCAGTATCACGTGATTAGCTGTGCTCTGGGGTAACGTGTTGTTGCTCTGGGCCAGCTGGTCGTCGTTAGGTGTCTGACTGTACCGGCCTGCCACCAGCGATACCTGCCACTGCTTGTTGGGTATATAGCTCAGGGTGGCACGTGGCATCAGCTGCCAACGGGTGCGCATCAGTTCGGCACGGGCGGATAGGTTCACAAATACCTTAGGCATTACGCGCAACTGGGCATCGGCATGGGCACCAAATACGTTGTAATCAAGTGTGTACTTGTAAGGGGCGAAATCCAACGTGCTGTGGCGCAGGTAATCCTCGATACCTGTAGATAGCTTCAGGCGGTCGTTCACCACCTTGCGTAGTTCGGCTTTCAGGTGTATCTCGTTGCGATGGTTGCGGTAGTGGTCGCCAGCGCTTACGGCATCATCGATATGATTCCAAACACTCGAGTTGGCTACGCCTACAAACAGCGTGGTGCCGCGGGCGATAGGCGCCTTGTAAGTCAGGTTGGCATAGATGTTGTGCTCTTTCAGACTCAGATGGCGATCGTCCTCGTGCAGGCCTACCGAAGTCAGGTCGTAACCCACATACGATTTCAGCACGCCGCCACGGGTATATTCCTTTTTATATTGTGCCTCGCCCGAAAGCTTGCGATAGGGGCGGGTAAAATCCTGGCGCTGGGTAAACAATCGGTCGTAAAGGGCCATGCTGGTATAGGTGGCGTTAAACGACAGGGCGCTGTTGGTAAACGCTTTGGTGCCGCCAATATTCCAATCCACCAGCGAGGCACTTACACCTAACTTATCGCTGGTAGCCATATCGGTAGTCTCCATCGGCAGCACGGCACTCAGCGCCTGTCCGTATTCGCCGTTGTAGCCACCTAAGGTAAAATTGATACCCTTAAACAGGAATGGCGAAAACCTACCACGCACGGCGGTATTCTCGGTATTGGTGCTGTAGGGTACCAGCACGTGCATGCCGTTCACAAACGTCTGGCACTCGTCGCTTTCGCCGCCACGTACGTACAGTTTACCGTCTTCGCCCACCTTCTGGGTGCCGGGCAGCGACTGCAGGGCAGCTACCACGTCGCCACACGAGTTGCCGCTCATCACTACATCCAGCGCGTCCATCGTTTTAAAACCGTCGCTCTTGCCAAAGCTGTAGGTGCTGGCAGTTACCACCACCTCGCTGATGGCTGTGGCGCGTTCCTGTAGGCGTACATCTATATCCTTCAGCGTGCTTACAGGGGCGGTGCGGGTGTAGTCGTCGTAACCCATATAGGTCACCTTCAGCGTCACCTCGCCCGTCTGGGTGGTCTTAAAACTGAATCTACCTAAGGTATCGGTCAGGCATCCGTCTATCGTACCTACAATAAATACATTGGCGGCGGGCAGGGGTGCGCGTCCGTCAGTTACTGTTCCCGTTACGGTGGTTTGTGCGGCCAGGTTGCAGGCCCAGAGCAAACCGATGATGATATGTGCAAACTTCTGTTTCATGCCGCAAATGTACGGCACGTTTTTCATAGTTCCAAATTTTGCTGACCATCAGCTAAAACTACTGACGGAAAGCTAGCTGCGCTGACGAATGACGCGTTTCGAGGACGAATGACTAGGCAATAAAATCCTTTAATCGGGGCACGTATTGGCGCGATACAGGTATGGTGGTGTAGCTGTTTGTAAGGCGTAACTGGTAACCATTGCTGTTGCCCTTGGCCTGGGTGATATTATTCACGTTTACCACAAACGATCGGTGGCACTGAAAGATGTTCTCGTACTGTCGCAACTCGTCGATGGCTGCCGATAGGGTGGTGTGCAGCTCAACGGTGGTGGGCTTGTCGTCGCGCAGGTAACAAACCGAAATATTGTTTTTCTGCGCCTCAATATATAATAGGTTATTAATGGGCAGCTCCAGATCGTTGCCACGCACGTTCTGGTCGTGTATCGTGATGGTAATGTCGCGCTGTTCCTCGGTGGTGTTACTCAGCAGCGCCTCCATCTGGTGCTTCAGGTAGCGGTTGTACTCTATACCTACCGATATGGCTGTGATGGCGGCACCTATAATCAACGTCCACCACAGAAACTGCAGGAACACACCCGCACTGAAGGGCACGCTGAACAACAATACCAACAGCATGAAATTGCCGATAGCAATAAACAGTATCAGTCCTAACACCGCTGCAGCATCGTGCCATACGCGCAGGGTTTTTACCAGTTTGGGTAAGTTTTGCATCACCGTGTAGCCATACACTATGTAGCACACCATCGTTACCAAGCCGAAAGCGGCTGCCACCAGGCATTTGTTGCCCTGATACTGACTGAATCCGAACGGCTGCAGTAAGTAGAGTATGGCCCAGATAATCACACCATATATCACACTGTCTCTCAACCAGTGTTTGCTTTGCCCAAAGGGGTATTTTCGTGTCAACAGATTCTTCATCCTGCGTTAAAGTTTCAAGTTTCTGGCCACAAAGGTACGATTAAGTGAGCAAAAAAACAAATTTAATTTGAGTTTTTTCGAACGTGAGTATCTTCGAGCGTAGCTCAAAGGTACAACTTTTTCGTAAATTCCTCAAAGAAATAGGGATTTTCCTATCCGTCGTATCGAAAAATTTCGCATCTTTGCACCGTTGAATCAATCAAAACATGAAAGCGTATGAAAGAGAATCGACTGATTGCATCGGCACTGATAGCTATAGGTATCGTGCTTTTGGGCGTGTTTATCAAGGCTGGTATTGATAACTTTGCCAACAAGGATCGTAAGGTAACGGTTAAGGGCCTGGCCGAGCGCGAGGTGCCTGCCGATAAGGTTACATGGAGCATTGGCACCAAGGTTACTGGTAACGACCTGCCCCTGCTGTACGAGAACATTAACCTGCAAACCAACAAGATTAAGAAGTTCCTGACCCAGAACGGACTCGAGGAGAAGGAGATAACGGTTAATCCGCCTACCATCAGCGACCTGGAGGCACGCGAGTGGGGCGACAACCAGAAGAACTTCCGCTACATTGTTAACACCACCATTACGGTGGCCACCAACAAGGTAACCGAGGTTAACAAGGCCATCTTTAAGCAGGCCGAACTACTAAAGCAGGGTGTGGCAATCGAGAACAGCAATCCGCAGTACGAGTATGCCTCGTTCCAGCAGATGAAGCCTGAGATGATGGCCGAAGCCATTAAGAATGCGCAGAAAACCGCTGTGCAGTTTGCCGAGGCCAGTAATAGTGAGCTGGGCCAGATACAAACAGCCGGACAGGGTCAGTTTGAGATCGAGGATCGCGACCAGAACACGCCTTACATCAAGAAACTGCGCGTGGTAACCACGATTACTTATTCACTGAAAGATTAGTTTTTTAAGGCGTACGGCCATCATCAATCGATGATGGTCATACGCATATCAATATCGTTGGTAGGGCGATCGGCACGGCCTGTAGCTGTGTTCTGAATCTGCTCTACCACGTTTAATCCTTCCTCAACCTCGCCAAACACGGTGTACTGTCCGTCAAGATGGGGTGTGCCGCCTACGGTAGAGTACAGCTGCATCTGCTCGTCGGTCAGTCCCTGCTTGCCTACCTTGTTCTCAGCTTCGGCTATCAGCTGGTCCTGCAGCTCCTGCAATCCTGCACGGTTGCGCTCGCGGCGCATCTGCATAATTTCTTCGCGACGGGCTTTGGCCAGGTCGTTAAACGCATCCTGCA
>JAEEGJ010017464.1_pt1 | contig 16227 bp, 13 predicted proteins | sample 8958761 | NCBI WGS metagenome assembly JAEEGJ01 (sample SAMN16246546, study PRJNA631951) | gut metagenome | biome: gut microbiome; feature: rumen; material: RS-attached | host: Bos | place: Iran: Karaj | collected 2018-10
CATTACACGAGTTCGTGCCTCATACACTCGACAAGCAGAAGGCTGTCGCTGCAGATCCTGAGTACAACATCACTCTCAAGAAGCTCCAGAAACGTATCGAAGAGCTTAAGGAAGTCAACCCGATGATGGGTCTCCGCGGCGTACGTCTCGGTATCGTTTATCCAGAGATTTCAGAGACACAGTTCCGTGCTTTGTTTGAGGCTACAGCACAGTTGATGAAGGAGAAGAAACATCCACATCTCGAGATCATGGTTCCTCTCACAATCAACGTGAAAGAGCTTGAAAATCAGAAAGCTATCGCAGAACGCGTCAAGGCTGAGATTGAAAAGAAATACAAAGTCAACATTGAGTACATGTACGGCACAATGATTGAGATCCCACGCGCTACATTAGTGGCAGACAAGATTGCTGAAGTGGCACAGTTCTTCTCATTCGGTACCAACGACTTGACTCAGATGACATTCGGTTTCTCACGCGACGACGTCAACTCGATCGTTCACGCCTACATCGACCAGAAGATTATCCCTGCCGATCCATTCAACACATTGGATCAGGAAGGCGTTGGCCAGCTGGTGAAGCTCGGTGTTGAACGCGGACGTTCGACAAGAGACAACCTGAAGTGCGGCGTTTGCGGCGAGCACGGTGGTGACCCGGCATCAGTAGAGTTCTTCTACGGTTGCGGTTTGAACTACGTTTCATGTTCACCATTCCGCGTGCCGGTTGCAAGACTGGCTGCAGCACAGGCAGCGATTAAGGCTAGCAGGAAGTAGCCATTAGCTATTAGCCATTAGCCATTAGAGACGTAGAGAAGCACGGGCGTGCTTCTCTACGTCTTTTTGGGGGCAGGATTAACAAGATTTACAGGATTTGATTATACATTAAAATATAAAAGCAACTGAACAAAAATGCGGAAATCCGCAAAAATGTTCAACGGAAATATGATTAAACGCGACTTTTACCTTCAGAAAATTAAGAATCGGATGCATAATGGTATGATAAAAGTGATTGGATGGCAAAAACATCCGCAAGCAGTTGGAAGTCGATTTTGTTTGCAACATAGGCTATAGAAGGTATTATATCCAATCGGCCTACAGTGTTGCCGATGACGACAAAAGGGAGCAGGAGTTGCGTCCTTTGCGGCAAATCAACGACAGTTTCCAGAAAATCATCATTGTTTGGGACAATATTCTTCGCTATCAGAACTGCGATAGTTGATGATATAATAGAAATGATCAAAACAGGTTTAACACCTAATGGCAACTTTGCGATAAAAAACGAATAATCTCTGATATTGCTTGAGGGCGAATTGTATAAAACAATTCGAAATGGCGATTGGAAAATCTGTTACTATGACCAAAATATTTGTATGACAATTCCATATCGTAATGGGAAAGCCGGTATTGAACAATACAAAACTATTGACGGTAGCGTCTTTTCTGGTAAATTTGAATTTATTGATAGTGTAAATAACGTAAAACAAATCAGAAAAATCAAAAATGGCTTGCGAAACGGCACAACCCAATACATCAATTTATCTACCAATAAGACCATCAAAAAAGAGAAATACAAGGATGGTGTTCTGAAATAATTCAAAACAGATTTTAATTTAGGGCTAATTTAATTTTGTAATGTTTAATCATTGAGGATAATGGCTATAACCTATCATATTGATGTAAGGTTCCGCACAGAAGGATAATGCCGCTATCGCGAGGAACGAGCAACAATCCCAAGGATTCCTGAATGATCAAGATATTGCGAAGGAGGAAGGACTTTTTGCAAGTATTACGACAATAGACCAGTCGAACTGCCACATAAAAAAAGTGGTTTTTACTCGATTTGTATTACAAAGCCTATCATGTGGAATATTGAGCGTCTCACAGAGTAAATGCTGAGGATTTTCAATTACTACCAACTAACGAGTATTTAGAGTGGATAACCAACATCATCAAGCCATTGCCTAATGAAGTACTAATTGAAAGAAGAGTTTTCAGAGAACATGAAGAACCATACACTCTTCACGTGATGTTTTATCATTATCGATTTATAGAGACAAATGGGGTTATAAAGCCATTACTTGAAAAGAGAGAAGAGGATTATCCTAATAAATAAAAACAATCCTACTCAAACTTATGCTTCCACCTCCGATGGCTCCAGAGCCAGTAGTATGGGTGGTTCTTTATCGTCTGTTCCAGTAATTCCACGTATTTCTGCATGATGGCACCTTCAGGGAGGTCGTTGGGATTCTCGCAGATCTCATGGACATCGAGACGGTATTTGCCGATGCGCTCCTTGATTACTTCGTAATATAGAACAGGGAGATTGTATTTGCGCGCAAAGCCTTCTGAGCCACGGATGAAACCTGTCTTACGATGCAGAAAATCAGTGACATAGCAGCGTTCAGGGTTGCTCGGGTTCTGGTCGGAGAGGATCATGTAAGCCGCCGGGATGTGGTTATTCTCGTGATATGCCATAACCTCGCGGACATTGTCATGAAACACAACTTGGTCACCGTAACGTGTTCTGGCTCTGTTGATTAGCTTTTCGAAGACCTTGTTGGTGTTGTGCGCCCCCACCCCTATTCCGTGATGCTTGAACTGCATATCGACACTCAAAACCATCCATTCCCAGTTGTTGTGGTGGCTCGACATCAATACGACGCTCTTGCCCTGATCGAAATACTTGTTCACCACCTCAGGATTCGAGCAATGATAGCGGCGCAACACGTTTTTGCGGCTCATCGTCAACATCTTAAGCATCTCGGCGGCAAGCTGCATGAAGTGCCAATAATACTTGTTTCTTGCCCTCCTCACCTCTCGCCTGCTCCATTCCGGAAACGATTTCGCGAAATTATCGTCGATAATCCTCCGTCTATACCTTATCACAAATGCCATTAATATATAAAAAGGTATAAAAATCACGTAAAGAAGCGCCAAAGGCAGAATCGACAGCGGATATAATATGAAATAGAACAAAAAATACGTCATTATCCAATATTTAAGGCTGTAAAATTACACAATTTATCATTTTCAAAAGCCAAAAAATTTATTTTTTTCAAAATGCTTGTTTTTTAAAGATATTATTCCGAACTTTGCAGATTATTTAGGAGATTTATTTAAATTAATTTAAAGAAGATATGGCAAAAAACATCAACGAATTAAGAGAGGCTCTGACCTCTTACGGCATCAAGGATGTCAAGGAAATTTATTATAATCCTTCATACGAGGACCTTTACAAGGCTGAGATGAACCCGGCTTTGACAGGTTTTGAGAAAGGCGTTGAGACAGAGCTCAAGGCTGTGAACGTGATGACTGGTATTTATACAGGCCGCTCGCCTAAGGACAAATACATCGTCATGGACAAGAACTCGAAGGACACCGTGTGGTGGAACACCCCTGTTTATCCTAACGACAACCACGAGATGAGCGAAAAAGTGTGGGACGAAGTGAGAGACCTCGCCAAGAAACAGCTTTCTGGCAAGAACCTTTACGTCGTCGACGCTTTCTGCGGAGCCAACAAAGACACCCGTATGGCTGTGCGTTTCATCATGGAGGTGGCATGGCAGGCACATTTCGTGCTCAACATGTTCATCAAACCTACAGAGGAAGAGCTGAAAGAGTTCAAACCGAACTTCACCGTTTACACAGCTTCGAAGGCTAAGGTAGAGAATTACAAGGAGTTAGGATTGAACAGCGACACCTGTGTGGCATTCAACGTGACATCGCGCGAGCAGGTCATTTTGAACACATGGTACGGCGGCGAGATGAAGAAAGGCATGTTCTCTATGATGAACTACTACCTGCCGTTGAAGGGCATCGCCTCGATGCACTGCTCAGCAAACACTGACATGAAGGGCGAAAACACCGCTATCTTCTTCGGTTTGTCAGGAACAGGCAAGACCACCCTTTCGACCGACCCGAAACGTCTCCTCATCGGTGACGACGAGCACGGCTGGGACGACGAAGGCGTGTTCAACTTCGAAGGCGGCTGCTATGCCAAGGTCATCAACCTCGACAAAGACAGCGAGCCGGACATCTACAACGCCATCAAACGCAACGCATTGCTCGAAAACGTCACTGTCGACGCTAAGGGCAAAATCGACTTCAAAGACAAGAGCGTGACCGAAAACACACGTGTCAGCTATCCTATCGAGCACATCGAGAAGATCGTGAAGAACGTGCGTCCGGTGTCATCAGGTCCTGCAGCAAAGAACGTCATCTTCCTTTCAGCCGACGCTTTCGGAGTGTTACCTCCAGTCTCAATCCTGACTCCAGACCAGTGCAAATACTACTTCTTGAGCGGTTTCACTGCGAAACTGGCTGGTACAGAACGCGGCATCACCGAGCCTACCCCGACCTTCAGCGCATGCTTCGGCCAGGCATTCCTCGAGCTGCATCCTACAAAATATGCTGAGGAGCTCGTGAAACGCATGGAACAGAGCCACGCCAAGGCTTATCTGGTCAACACAGGATGGAACGGCACAGGCAAGCGTATCTCGATCCGCGACACACGTGGCATCATCGACGCCATCTTGGACGGCTCAATCGAGAAGGCTCCAACCAAGAAGATACCATACTTCGATTTCGAGGTTCCTACAGCATTGCCAGGCGTTGACCCGAAGATTTTGGATCCACGCGACACCTACGCAAATGTTGAGGATTGGAACAAGAAAGCTGAAGACCTCTCCGGCAGATTCATCAAGAACTTCGCAAAGTTCACCACAAATGACGCTGGCAAGGCTTTGGTGAAGGCCGGTCCACAACTTTAAACACCAACTCGTCATTTCGACCGACCGAAGGGAGCGGAGAAATCCCCTACAAACATAATAACATCAATTTGCAGGAGATTTCTCCATTCCGCTCCGCTCCAGTCGAAATGACAAAATGATTAATTATAAACTAAAAAAATTAATGACATGAAAAGATTCTTTATGTTAGCGGTGGCAGTGCTTTTTGCAATGACAATCAACGCTCAGGAGTATTATGTGTCGAAGGACACTGGCAGCAACCGTGGTGACGGCAGCAAGGATAAGCCGTACAAGAACTTACAGAAAGCCCTCGACGTGGCTCCAGAAGGCGCCACTATTTACGTGGCTGAAGGCAATTATTTCGGAATGCTCGATGCCGGCAACATCAACATCTCGAAATGCGTGAAAATCTATGGTGGCTACAACACCGACTTCTCACAGCGCGACATCTTGAAGTACAGAACCATGGTGCAGCCGACGGCAGAGTCGAATGGCACAGCAAAAGGCCAAGGCACCATGATCATCACATGCAACAACCCTAATGGAGAGATGGTTATCGACGGTCTCTTGTTTGACCGTGGTAACAGCATCTCATACAATGTGCGTGGCGAAGGCAAGCCTGACGGTGTGGAAAGCCCGATGATGAACCCTATAGGTACCGGCGGCATCGGCGGTCCCAACCTCGACCAGCAGAGTGTTTTGACAACCGAGACAAGAGAGATTCAGCTTCAGAATCCTAACTGTAAGACTATGGTCATCCGTAACTGTGCTTTCGTTAATGCTCCAAACTACGGTGTTGGCGGACAGTTCCACTGCGATCTCACCATCGACAACTGCATCTTCATTAACTGCCGTATGATTGCTTGCGATGTTTGGGGTGGCGACGGTCAGAAATACATGACAGTGCATTTCACCAACAACACCGTGCTCTTCGCATGGTCAAGATTGAAAGATTACGACGACATGGGCTACGGATTCCGTTACAACAACGGCACTCACAGCTATGTCGACCACTGCATCATCGGATGCTGCATCTATGCAGGTCTTGACAGATGCCGTTTGGACTACAAAGACAAGGAAGCTCAGAAGATTGCAACGACCACCAACAACATGTTCTTCTGCAACAGACGTGCTGACGCTGCTCTCGCTGGCGGCGGTAAGTTCTTGATGATCAATGTGGATCAGTTTGAGGATGCAGAGCCATTGACAGAAATCGACGGCTGCGTGAGTCTCAAAGACCCTAAGGTGTTCAACGGCAAGCTCAACGAAGCATATCTCAAAGGCTTTATCAACGCCACATACAGCGAAACGGCCAACTACGACGCTAATTCAGCCAACAACCAGTTTCGTGCTGCTTTAGGTTTGAACAAGCAAGGCACCATCAATTCGAAAGTGTCGATGTTCGCAAACCGCTATCCTTTTGAGGATGCTTTGAAGTTGTTCGGAGCAGTGAACGGATATGGCGCACAGTTGCCGAAATAAAGACGTTAGACTTTAGACCTTAGACTTTAGTCTTTAGACATTAGTCTAGGGTCTTTAGTTATGAATAAATTATAATTTTGATTAAAATGAAAAGATTATCTTTAATTGCAATTGTCACGGTTTTCGCTTTGACAGCGATGTCATTCGCAGGCGGAAAAGGTGTGATTTTGAGACTGAAACCGGCAAAAGACAAGGTTTACGTGATTAAGTCAAAAACCACACAGACAAACTCGATGAAGTTTCAAGGCCAGTCGATGAGTTCGACACAGACTTTTGAAACCACACAGTCGCTGACCGCGAAAGAAGTGTCGGACGCAAAGAATGTGTTTGAGACCCAGATTGATGCGCTCAAGCTCACCATTTCACAGATGGGAATGTCATTCACTTACGACTCAGAAAACCCGCAAAACACCAGTCCGATGATTGCAGACCAGGCTGGAGAGTTTGAGAAAATCATAAAGAAGCCTGTCACTGTGACTTACGACAATCTCGGACACCTTGAGGAGACGACAGACATGGAGATGAGCCAAGTCAGCAATGTCATCATCGAGCTGCCTGAGGACGAAGTCAGTGTCGGCAGCGAGTGGACTTACACCAAGACTCAGGAAATCAGCGACATTGAGATGACAGTGACGATGAAAGTGACTGTCACCGGGATAAACAAGAAAGGTGTCGATGTCAGTTTCAACGGAACCGTTGATGCCAAAGACATCACGGGCACTTACGAAGGCACCTCGACCATCAGTCAGCAGACTGGCTTGGTGGTGAGCAGCAGTATCAAAAACAAGATTTCGATGACGATTACTGAGCAAGGGATGACTATTCCGATGACAGTAAGCGGAACGACGACTGTTTCAGTGGAAGAGAAATAATTGTTGTTTGGTATAAAACAAAAACGACCGAGATTGAATCCCGGTCGTTTTTTTTACTTTTTATTTAAGATTTATTCACCAAGGTGAATGCTATCTCAAGCTCAGGTCTCCATTACGCTTCGCTTCAGTCGAAATGACGATGGAAATTAGTTAAGCATCACCGGCATCAGCAGCATGAGGATGTCCTCGTCGGCGTTTTGGTTGTCGACCGGGGTGATGATTCCTGCGCGGTTTGGTGCTGACATCTCGAGCTGTATCTCCGTCTGGCTGAGGTTGGCAAGCATCTCCTGGAAGAACTTCGAGCTGAAACCGATTTCCATGTCTTCGCCTGTATAGTTGCAGGTGAGGCGTTCCTTTGCTTCGTTCGAGTAGTCGAGGTCTTCGGCTGTGAGAACCAGTTCCTGACCGCTGATCTTGAAACGGATCTGGTGTGTAGCCTTGCTTGAGAAGATAGCGACACGTTTGATGGCGGCGTTAAGCAGCTGACGGTCGACGATAAGCTTGTTTGGATTTGTCGTCGGGATGACGGCCTCGTAGTTCGGGTAACGGCCCTCGATGAGGCGGCATATCAGATTATACTCGCCGAAAGAGAACGATGCGTTGGTGCTGTTGAACTCGACATGCACTGGTTCGTCGGCACGGCCTGCGAGGATGTTCTTCAGCTGGTTGATAGGCTTCTTAGGCACTATAAACGAAGCTGCTGTTTCAGATTTGACATCCATTCTTCTGTAGCGCACCAGCTTGTGGGCGTCGGTAGCCACGAAGGTGAGGCATGTGTCGCTCATCGCCATGAACACGCCTGTCATGATAGGGCGAATCTCGTCGCTGCCTGTCGCGAAGATGGTCTTCTCGAAGCCGCATGCAAGCACGTCGGCAGGGATGTCCCACGCTGAAGGCTCTGTGATGACTGGCACTTGCGGGAACTCGTCACTCTTGTGTCCGACCATTTTGTAACGGCCCTCGCCTGTCGTGATTTCGATGGCGAGAGTGGCTTCGTCGATATTGAATGACACCGGGATGTCAGGGAAATTCTTCATCACGTCGATGAGGAGACGTGCTGGGATGGTGACTTGTCCCTTGCCTTCCGCCATGTCAGGTTTGATGGTGACTGTCATCGTGGTCTCAAGGTCAGATGCCGTGATTTTGAGTTCATCTTCAGCGATGTCGAAGAGGAAATCGTCGAGAATCGGCAACGTGTTACTTGAATTTATAACGCCGCTGAGGGCTTGAATCGCTTTTAAAAGCTTTAAACTCGAGAGAATAAACTTCATAATTCCTAATATTTTTCAAACTGCTAAATTACAACTTTTTCTTGAATTGCAGCCATTTTTTTAAAAATTTTTTACTTATTAATGAAAACTGCGGCCGTCCAGTCGTTTTCCTTAATATGATTAAGGTATGTAAGTCTCAGACGTTCAGCCTCGTTTCTAATCAGCTGTAAATCAGCCTCGTAGAAGCCGCTGAAGAATATTTTGCCACCTTTTTTCAGACATCTGACATATTCGTGCATGTCGCGCAACAAAATATTGCGGTTGATATTGGCGATGATTATATCGAATTGTCTGTTATTCAACGAGTTAGCATCACCAAGCTCAACAACGATATCGTTCTCGTCGTTAAGTTTGATGTTGTCGAGCGCGTTGCGATAAGCCCACTCGTCGTTGTCGATGGCGACCGTCATGGTGGAACCGAGTTTCTTTGCCAAGATTGCCAAAACGCCTGTTCCCGAGCCCATGTCGAGCACGTCTTTGCCTTTGAAATCTTCGGAAAGCATCAGTTTTATTATCTGTGCCGTCGTCTCATGATGAGCGGTGCCGAACGACATCTTCGGTTCGATGCAGAGGTCAAATTTATAGCTGTTGTCGGCTTCATGGAAAGGTGCGCGGATGCGGCAGATGCCGTCGATGACAACAGGCTCGTATGACGACTCCCAAGTGGCGTTCCAGTCCTGGTCGGGTATTATCTCACGTTTAACTATCTGAACATCAGCGAGTTGTTCCATCGCGAGTATGCCATCAAGGACGTCTTTGTTGAAGGCGTTTTCGGCGCAATAGGCGGTGAAGCCCTCGTCAACGTCCATGAAGCTGTCGAAGCCGACGTTACCGAGCAGCTCGGTGAACATATCCTTCAGAGCCTCGTTCTGCGGATTTGAGAATGTATAAGCTATATAGTTCATTGTCAATTACTTAGAAGCCTGTTCGCAGATGCTTGCAAAATCTTCAGCCTTGAGTGAGGCTCCACCGATGAGGCCACCGTCAACGTCAGGCTGGGCAAAGAGTTCGGAGGCGTTCTTGGCGTTGCAGCTGCCGCCATAGAGGATATGGATCTGGCTTGCGATGTCGTCGCCATATTTCTCTTTCACGAGGCCACGTATGAAAGCGTGCACTTCCTGAGCCTGTGCGGGGGTCGCGGTCTTGCCCGTTCCTATAGCCCAGACTGGTTCGTAGGCGATGATAACGTTCTCAATATCAGCGATGTCGAGATGGAACAGCCCCTCCTCCACTTGTTTGCGAATCACGTCGAAATGCTTGTTGGCTTCACGTTCTTCGAGGACCTCGCCCACGCAGAAAATCGGGACGATTTCATATTTGAGAGCCTGGTTGACCTTCGCGGCAAGCGTTTTGTTGTCTTCGCCGAAGTATTTCCTGCGCTCGCTGTGGCCGATTATGCAGCAGCTAACCCCTATCGAGTCGAGCATCTTGGCTGACACCTCGCCAGTGTAAGCTCCTGAGTCCCAAGCAGATAAGTTCTGTGCGCCCACTTCGAACAACTCATGTTCCGAAGCCTCGTCGGTAGCGAGTTCGAGGTATGGGAACGGAGGGCAGATTATCACCTCGCATGACGGTTGTTTCTTGTCAAGAAGGTTTTCAAGGTCTTCAATAAGGCATTGTGCTTCCTCGAAATCGAGGTTCATTTTCCAGTTTCCGGCAACGATTTTATTTCTTTTCATAGCTATGAATTTTTAATTATCCTTTAAAAATGCAAAGATAATTAATTTTTTCTGTTCTTCCGCAATTTTTTCACGCAGATATCGCAGAAATAGCAGATTTTTCTTCCAAATTAATCTTCCGCAGGGATTAAGTTCGCTAACGCTCACGGATTTCCGCAAATTGTTGGAAGCTTTTTTATTCTATAGCGACTGAGAATAGGCGGTTGTAATGGGTGTTGTCGTTTTTGAAGAGGAAATACGCTTTTCCATTGTAAATCCTGAGGCTTTCAATGAACGGGAAGCCACCGAGGACTGCGACGACATCGGCAGTGCCTTCCTCAAGGTTGCAGCGTTTTATGGTAGTGACGCCACCATCGGTGAAGGTGGTGTAAAACTTGCCAGTCGCCCAGTCGAGTATAACCTTAGTGTCCCATTTTTTTATCATCTTCATCTTTCCATTCCAATTCTTGTATTTATGGAAAGTGAGCGGATACTCATGAATGACTTCCATTTTATTATTGTAAATGAATAACTTATCTTCATCGAAAGAGAAAAGATAGAGCTTGTTGTCGAAAGCGAAACAAGGGTCGTAAGTAGGTCGGGGATCCAGATAACCGCCCGATTTGTAAAACGTTCCAAATCGCGGATTGAGCAGGTTTATCATGAGGTCTCGGTTCTCCTCGTTGACGCAATGATGGAATTCGTGTGCCTGCTGGTCGCCACCGATATTGAAGTAATAGTAATAAATCTCCTGGCCGAAAAAGAAATACTTGCCGCCCACGAGTATGCTGTCGGTGGCGCAGACTATACCCCTGAAAAGCTGCAGAAAATTTTCCAACGACGTGCGATACATCAACTCCATCTCAAAGGTTCGGTTTTTGTATTTCTTATGCCCTATTTGCCATACGTCGGTGTTGGAAACGAGCTGCATCTCGCCGTACACATCTTTATAAATATTGTAATAATCATCGCTGATTTTCATATCGGTCAAGGTGTCGAATGTGAAATTGAGATGCAGAAGCGAGGTCCCGCGACGTTTTTTCGCGATGAGATAGATGCCATTGTCGTTAATCTCATAATCTATCACGCTCATCACCTTATTACTATAGGCAACATGGGGTTTCCCAGCGTAAATCTCCACTTCGGGCAGCGACTTCTCGTCGAACTCCATCTTCAGCACGATTCTATTGCTAAAGTCAAGAGTATCAATAACATGCCTAACGCTTTTGTATGACAGGTGTCGGGTGTAGATGGTGTCGCCCGTTGTCACATTTTTCAGATTAAACACTCCGTTTTTGTCGGTGATGGTGAGAAATGTCGAGTCAATTCTATATATTCCGACGTTTTGGATGGGTTTTGAACGCTCATCGAGGACGAGGCCTGAGATTGAATAAGGATTCTCTTGTGCTACGGCGATAAATGGCAATACAAATAAAGACAATAAGCCAATAATGACTATTAGAGATTTTTTCATAGGGTTAATTTTTTGCAAAGATAAAAATAATTTCAGAATATGCAAAACCAGAGTGCAAATTTTCTTCAAAAACCCGAATATCTGATAAGACAAAAGGATGTATGATTTCACATAACAGTTTGTTTTACTTCAATTTTGTTTTTTCGATGAAAGGGTGTTTTGTAGTGAAGGAATCTGTCCTATTTTTTAAGGAATATAAGCTTCCTTTGTAGATTATTATTTTCTGGCTCAACCAATTGTTAACATGGATTTTAGGTGTTGTTTTCCCTGTATTTACATTTATTTCGTGTAATGTCGTGCCGAGAATCGTGTAAAATGTGCCAAATACACGATCTTGGTAGATAGTATATCTCCAATAATCTTTACTGTCGGGATATGTAATATTACAACCATGAAGCTTGTTCATTGATTCATCGTAAGCCTCAATTTTTTTGTTAAGATGATCGAAATAGTAAAGAGTGTCAGCGACTTGCATCAGGCGGCAGTCTTTTGTATGATACCATGCGTTACGGACGAAATTTTCCCACTCTTCATCGTTTGGACCGCGATAATTCGGGTCAACAGTTTTATAATACTGATGAAACCGAACATCTTGCTTGATTTCACGAAAAGAGCGCGAGTCGTCGCAAATGAAAAGATTCTCCTTCTCTTTGGTATCCAAATTGTATCTGAAAAAAGTAGAGATATAGCCATCAAGCTTTAACTCATTGAAATACATGTATTTAGAAGTAACAAACAGAATATTTTTCATTAAAGACATATATTTGCTTTTACCACTCGAAAACGCTATTTCATAATTATCATATTTTGCGATTTGATAAACAGAATCCTGTGCCACGATTTGGCAGTTGTTAAAACAATCAAGGATAATATGTTCAGGTACAATATGTTTCGGCAAAAAGATGGTATCAACAGGCTCAAACAACATATCAGTTACAAGAACCCTGTAGTCGCCATTTCTGCCGGTTTTCTTTTGCAGAATAAAAAACATGTCGTCCAAAATCTCGAAATCGAACATCACAAAATTGGGTTTGCTATAGTAATAGGTGACTTTTTCTGCGGTCACTGTAGCCGGTTCAAGCATATACGACGTTTCCTTCATCTTAAAGCGGATTACGATTGTATCTTGTTGAGGCACAACGCTTATCAGTGTATCCTGATATCCGACACTTGTAAAGAACAGACCAATCGGCCGATCAGCCTTAAGGATTTTTAATGTAAAATCACCGTTATTATCGGAACTGGTGCCACGTTGGGTATTGAGCACCTGAATGTTGACATTAGGAATGGCGACATTGCCGGTGACGACAGAAAAACCATTTTGTGCGGACATGGTTAAGCCGCACAGCAGGGAAAAAATGAGAGTTATAATTGAATTTTTCATTGTTCAATTACTTGTGTCGCCCGATGTTGCTCTCTGATGTAAAATATCGCATCGAATGACTTCGCCCATTTGCCGATTTTATTGTGATAGCCGAGAAGAATGCTGTGGAACGGCACATTTTCAAACTCGGGATGAGTGCCGAAATCAAGATAACCATAGTTGATGTTGCGATGCAGCAAAGCGAATTCAACCGAAGTGGAATCGGGCTTAACAGGATAGCTTTCGTCTTGATAAAAATACCCCACTTCACCGCCACCGGATGTGAAGGCGACGGAATAAATCTGATTCGGGAACATGTTCGCAAGATGCTCGCCAAGCAATGTGTATTTTTCATACAACTCCGGGTCAGGCTCTTTGCCGTATTTTATTTGTGAAATATCCTTCGCCCCATGGAAATTGGCTGCCCAGATTATCACCTTCTTTTCAGGATGATGATTTATATACCACGCAACATTATCTGCCATTTGTCGGTCACGAATTATAATGCTACAATCGATACATGAATCGCAGGAGTTAGAAAATCCGCATTTTGCATGATTTGAGAACGACAACATATTGTCAATCAATAGCGAAACGGCATCTTTGTTGAATGAGACATTTTCATTGTCCAGCTTATTTTTCATTGCCAACAAAGAACTGTCATAATATTTATAATCAATATCTTGAATGACAGAATCGTTTAAATTAAGCATATTCTTATTTATGTCAAGCAATCTTTTCCAATTGTAGTCAAACATATTCTGTTTCATTATCGAATCGGAATAAAACAGATTGCTCAGATATGCTATCTCGAAATTATTGCAGTATGACGGATTGGCATCCATGCCGTAAAAGTCGATTTGGTGTTTGTTCATCGCATCGACCAGTTTAGATGCTTCTTCCGTGTGACTCCACAAAGGATTCCATGAACTACCAACATTCAGCCACGAAGTGTTAATTATCAGCACTGGCAGTTCTTCATTCAGAATCGCGCCGTCAAAGGGATTCATTCCTTCAAGAATTAAGGTGTAATCGCCAATAGAATCCAAATATCTGACAATTTCCGATTTTATTTCAAAAGTACGGCCGTCGCCATGACCGCATTCACCGAGGATGATGATTTGTTTGTCTTTGACAAGATTTGCCAATGATTCAAAGCTTTCAGATGACTTATTGTAGGCGGTGAATTTGTCAGCAAGGCGAGATTCGATGGGGGTTTTGTCGCAACACGATGATAGGGCTAATAAGGCCAATAAGACGAATAGGATTGATAATCTTGTTTTCATGGGATAGTGTTTTACCACTTCAAAATTATAACAAAAAATTGCCAGAAAAACAAGAGGCAAGATGAAATACAGATTTTTGTTGGCGGCAAATTACATCAACTTAATGATAATCAATATTTTAACAAAATAAGATATACAGATTTTTTATCTAATTTGGGACGAAATCTGGTCGAAATCAACTTTCTTTTTGAGGTTGGAGCGGTACTTCATCACTGTGTTTTCGCTCAAGTTCAGAATAACGGCTTCTTCTTTTATGCGGAAGTTTAACAAAGTCAAAATCAGGATATTCTTTTCGGTTTCGGAAAGATTCGGATAATCTTTAGAGATATTATTCAGAATATCCAGATAAACAGATTTAAACTCATTGATAATCAATGGTAAAGAATTATTATTCTTTTCTTTGAAGATTGATTTCACACGATTCTGCAATGCTTCAAACTGCTGGCGTTTGCTGTTTTCATAATCATTTTGCAAACACTGTTTTTCCTCTTGAAGCTTTTGATTTTCAATGGTTTTCTTCTTGATTATCAATTTTACAATGATGGAAACCATCAATAATACTATTGCAAGAACAATTGATACGGTTATTATGATCCTCTTCCTATTCTGATGTTGCAGTCTTTCCTGATGACGAGTCTGATAATCCTGAAACATTGAGTTGAGCGTAGAGACACGAGCCATGCTGACACGTTCATTTGAGGGTTTTTCGATGAGATATTCAGCAAATTCGGCCATTTTGAGGGTGTCGTCTTGGCTTTCATAAATATCATAAATAAACTCTGCCACATAAGATTTCACAGCATCATTGATGCCATAGTCGAAAGCTTTTTGAAGATAAACCAGCGCAGAATCGACATGTCCAGCTTCCTGATAAACCAACCCAATATTGACATATCTCCAATCGCGGCTCGACTCCGAACATTGCGACGCCAATTGTTTCAATTCAACGATTCCGTGTTCAAAGTCAGCGCCAGAGGTGCAATCAAGCATCGCCTTATAAAACTGCAGCATTTTGTAATTTGAATTGTTAATATCAGGACTTAGGTGCAAGGCTTCATCATAATAATATCGGGCAGTGTCATATTTTTGCAGTTTGTCGTATTGGAAGCCCAATTTCTGCAATAAAATGGAACGCTCAAAAGGCACGCACTCGCCCAAGTTATTGTATTTTAATGCATTTTCATAACAAACAATAGCTGGTTCCTGCATATACTGGTCCGAAAACAAATCACCGATGCGGCAATGAATCAGCATCATGAAACGGGGATGTGGCGGTGTTGGAATATGCTCGTCCACGATATCCAAAACGTGCAGATATTCATACAAAGCCTCTACAACACTGTCTTCTGCCTTAAACCCCACGCCGTTCATGTAATGGGCACGAGCCGAAAGCCAATAATCGGTGGTGTCGAAATAATCGACTGCCTTCAGCAGACGCTTTCTGTTTGATTGCGGATATCCACCCTTAAACAACGCTTCAGATACAAGCAAATTGAAATAATGTTTGTTAAATGCATCGGTGCTGTCAATGTTGTAGTTTGCCCAAAATCTTGACAATTCCTTGGTGGCGCTGTCAGGTTGCAGCCACATGAGGCTGTCGATGTGAAGGAGCTCAGGAGATATTTTGTATTGTTTTTCAGCGTCTAACGGTTTTCTATGACTTGTGCAATGTGCAAAAATCATCACTGAAATCAGAATTGACAATATGAGGTAGAGCTTTTTCACATGGCAAAGATAAGAAAAAATCCTATTAGTCGCAGTAGGATTAATAGGATTTTTTATGGATTGGGTGGAGGTTTAAACTAAATTATTTTATTATAATGATTTTTTGTGTTTTGCTAGCGATAGTCAGGAAATAAATGCCCTCTGGCAGGATAGAAATATTTATTTGTTGTGTTTCGGAACAAATCTGACCTTTCATTAGGGTTTGGCCTGTCAGGTTGGTGATGCGGTATTCGGTTTGTCGCTGTAGAGACGATGTGCACCTTGTCTCTACAATGAGGATGCCGCTGGTTGGGTTTGGATAGACCGTAAATCCGTTTTCCGAATCGATCTCATCAACACCGAAATGATATTC
>JAEEGJ010017465.1_pt1 | contig 16226 bp, 15 predicted proteins | sample 8958761 | NCBI WGS metagenome assembly JAEEGJ01 (sample SAMN16246546, study PRJNA631951) | gut metagenome | biome: gut microbiome; feature: rumen; material: RS-attached | host: Bos | place: Iran: Karaj | collected 2018-10
GCGCTACAATGATTCATTTCGGCAGCGGTTCCGAAGGAATGGTCAGCGTCTGTGCAAGCGACGAGAACGACGGACTGTCCGTCCGCTGCGTGAAGGATTAAACAGAATAAACACGAATCTTAGGCAAGGTTCCGATTAAAAGGTATGTGTAGAATTTGCACATGCCTATTTTCGTTCCGACATATTCCATCACGTCACCACCTTATTTAAAATTCGCGCTATTCGCTTGTTGTTGCTACTCTCGTGCTAACGGTTGTTGACAAAATGAATTCAAAACAAAATATCTCTTGCTTTTCTGAAAAGAGTTTGTTAAATTAAGCACATACGTTTTTGAAGATGCAAGACATTTTCAAGAATTTTGTTTGCTATATCGTTTTCTATATCCTTTGCTATATGAAATTGCGTGCCAGTTCACCTTGAATAATTGGCCCCACAAAACCCATGGAAAACGAAAAAAAAACTTCCAAACGAAAACACGATGCATTCTTTCGTTGGCTGTTTGCCAACACAACTCATGTCCGCTACTTGCTTGAACTTGCGGCGAAAGTAAATCACGATATCGACATGTTTTTGACGCAGGTCAATCTCGATACGCTTATGCGTATTCCCGATTCCTATTCAGAAGTTGACGATACCGGCGAAGCTGATTTGGCGTTCCGCGTGAACGTTTCAACAGGAGCCCCGATTCTCGTCGGAATCCTACTGGAGCACAAATCAGGTCGCGACCCCACAATCTTCGACCAGATCTCCAAATACATCCATTCCGTCATGAAAATTCAGGACAAGAACCGGATTTTCAGCGGAATCCCGACGATGGCGATAATATTCTACAACGGACGTGACAACTGGAATCCGCTCAGAATCCTCGAAAAATCCTATCCGGATTACTTCCGCGGAAAGGTGCTGCCGTTCCAGTGCACGTTCGTGAACATGTCGGCCATTCCCGACAGCGACTGTCTCGCCTGCGAAGATATCGCAACCGGCATGGGGATAATCGCACTGAAACATGCATTCAACAAAGATAAGCTGCTGGAACTCTTGCCGCAGTTCTGCAAGTTCTTGGATAAAATGCCGCGAAACGAGGCGTCTTGCCTGCTTGAAAAAACAAGTATATATTTAATGGAGTATCTTGGAAAAGATTTCCTAAAGGAGCTGAACATGGCGTTCGTAAGCATCGGACAAAAATACGGTTTCGTAAGCATTGGCGATTATTTCCGACAGCAAATGGCAGAAGAACGTCAGCAACTTGAAGAGAAACTCGACCAAGAACGTCAAAAAGCCGAAGAAGAAAAGCTCCGTACGGCTCGTGCGCTTTACGAAGACGGTGTTCCCATAGAAACTCTTGTCAAAAGATTCAATCTTACAGAAGAACAGATTCTAGGGAAATAATCCCAATTACATCATTTAAAAAGAACCCACCGAAGTGGGTTCTTTTTTAAAGTTTCAATAAAAAAGCGCACACTCATTTCCGAGTATGCGCTAAGTACGTCCACAACACATCTTACGTACTTTTTTTATAACAAGCTGTTAATACCTTCAAGAATGCCGGTCGCAAGCTTGAAAGGGGCGCAAAACACTTCTCCAGCAACATTGACAACCGTTTTTCCGATATCTTCGCTATTGTCAATGATTTCCTTCGTTACCGTACTTGCAATAGCAGTTGCCAAAACGGGTGCAGCGTCCGCTACAATTTTCTTTGCCGCAATGGCGGCGATAGTTTCTATTGGCATATAGGTTTCTCCTATTTTTTTGTTATCGGCCGCAATTTACTGCCGACATGACGGTTTGAAGGCCGAACATGTTGACAAGAGCACCAGGGGCCCAATATTTTTGGAATTCGGCTTCGTTTCTGTTATATACCCTTGCCGAAGGATGAGGAACACAGTGGAATTTTGGAGCCAAGACTGTCTTCGTTTTCAACCCGTTAGCCCATTTATAGCCTTTAGCGGCTTCACCGCACAAAACTACCTGCTCGGTACCATTGATGATGATCGAGTTGGCAGTATTTGCGCAGTGAAGGTAAGCTCCGTGTTTTCCTTGAACAAGGGGACCCTTGCCTAAGAATACATACGAAGCGTTTAAGAAAACAATACGCTGCTTGAGAAGTTTCTCAAAGAGAATCTTGACATCGTTGCCGCGCCAGGCATAGATATCCACGCCTAACGAACGAAAGATGACTCCTCCAGAAAGGGAACTCGCCGTTTTGGCGATAGTCGGCTTTGCAAACGGTATGCCAATCGCCTCTTCTGGATAAGGGTCTCGACCCACAATGGCCAACTTAATTGGTGCAGAGTTTCCGCGTGCATGTTCAAGTTCAATCAGGTCCAGTGCCGTTTCTAAATATTCCCATAGAGTGGCTGACTGGCTTTTGATGCTTGCGGAACCACAACAGAGCTGGCAAAAGGAATCGTGGCAAGTACCAATGACGGGGGTAATCAAACGATTCATATTAAAGACCCTTCGCAATTTCTTTAATGACTTCGCGAACAGCAATAGAAACGATGAGTTCGAACATAAAAAAATACTCCTTTTTTTTGTGGTTAATGATTAGGTTTGAAGTGGATTAGTCCACTAGAGAGTTGATTATCAGAGCAGCTAGAATAAACACGACGAGTCCTTAGCAAGAATAGGGGTTAAACAAAACTTGGCAGGTCACCCCACGAATACTGTGAGCACAAAGTTCTCGGTTAGTGGGTGTATTCGTATGCATATTTACCTTCCTTATGGTTTAAGACAACATTCAAGATAAGGGTAGCATGCGCTATCCTGTGGGCTTTTAGGGCCTTTTCGGGAGATTGTCTTGGGTTGATTTGACTCAGAGCTTTTTAGCTCTTGTTATATTCCAAATATACCATTTCTTTTTTGTTTGGCGAAACCTGAATGCTCAAAAATAAATTTGGAAATTTTCCAAAAAAGGTATATATACAGAAAAAGGAGATAGAAATATGAAAACAAAAGAAATTGGCGAACTACTAGAGTTTTTCAAACAAGCGAAATATGAAAAATATCTTTCTATCCCTCCAATTCCTAGTGGAGGAATGAGGGTGTTTGTGGGTAGTAAAAAAATACCTAATTTAAATGCAGACAATAAATATGCTCCAGCATTTAAAAATGGTGAATTCCGCAAGGACCTCCGAAAAAAGTATAGTTCTTTAGCTTTGGACGGTAAATCCCCAGAGAACGACCCTATTGAAAAAACCATCTATTATTATTTCCCGTTTACCAAAATAAAAAATCTCAAAGATGATGAAAAACAGCAACTCGAAGAATGGAGTACTGCGTTTTGCCAATTACTCGATATAGTAAAACCGATGGAAATTATTATTGATGGAGCAAAAACACGTAACTTCCTCGTCAACGAAATTTTTGAGGATACCGCTAAAAAAATATGGGAAATAGATGACACTTTTGATGGCAAAATCTTAAGAACTCATTTAAAAACAATTGAACCTAATTGTCAATTGGTGGGCCTTCCATTATATCGCCCTCTTTCTGAAATTGAGAAACTAGAAAATATAATTGACGAGATGGGGCATGCTATAGCTGATGTCCATGATATTTTTGAATTCGTTGAAAATGAAGTAAATGATGAAGCAGAGGCATATTTTGATAATGCCACGTATTTTGATGGTGAAACTCTTGCTGATAAACTAGAAGTTCAATATTCTTTACATCGTCTGTGGGAACAACTCAAGGAAATAAAATATCGCTTGACAGAAAACAAAGAGATTTCTATAACTGACGAGTTGATTCTAAATGCAAGTATATTTGATGACATTATAGACTTTTTTGATTTTAAAAAAGATCTCATAGAACTCAAGGAAACCAAATATCACTTGATAGAAGACAAAAAAATTTCAAAAACCGATAAGTTGATTCTAGATGCTGATAAAATTGATGATATTATAGAATCTTTTGATGTAAAGAAAGAACTCAAAGAACTCATATATCGCCTAAAGGAAGACAACAAGAATGGCAATGACATTTCAAAAAACGACAAGTTGGTTCTAAATGCCGGTATAATTGATGACATTATAGATTTTTTCGATTTTAAAAAAAGAGATAATTTAATTGATGAGAATACTGATGAGAATACAATGCCTTGTGCTAAAGTGAATGCAATTATTGAATGTGTAAAAAGGCTTAGAATTTTGGATTATGAAACTAAAAAAGGTGAACTAAAATCTGTTTGTGATAATGCGATATTATTTTATATCTTGTTAGAATGGGCACTAAATGGCAAAAGTCCTGATGAGATTTTTTTGAAACTTAGCATAAAGGTCAACTATGAAAGTTGCAAACCTAAAGATGATATGATTATTGGTAATGATGGTGACACAATACTATCTCATGTATACGAGTATTTTGTCACTAACAAAACCATTCGAAATGCTCACAACGCGAATCAAATGAAAAAACTCTTTACAAAGGACAAGAAAACCCTTTGGAAGCCCAAAAAGATTTTAGATGAAGTTCCTTACACTCATGTTTCTTGGCATCCGTATATTGACAAATCTTGGAAGAAGAATTGATTTTTTACCTCTCAAAAAACTTGGCAATACACCCAACAAATAAAGGATACTCACTCCTCCCCTGCGGAGGAGTTTCCTTTACCTCAACAAATAGTACTCATCCGAAAGTGCTTGCAAAGCAGTGACTCCTTCTTTCATTTTGATGCTCTTAATGGCATCTAGTACGAAGTCCATGCCGTATTTGTCAATGTACGAGGCAACTAAAAATTTAAGGTCCTTTTGAACTTCCTCGATGGGCGGCGCCAAAGAACAACTGCATGCAGGGCAATATTTCATGCACTTTGCAAACGATTCTGAAACATCAAATCCAGAATCGCATTTTTCGCATTTCACTACAACTCTTTTAATTCTAGGCATTTGAGTCTCCTATTAAGTTTTTAAAAATTCGAGTTTTCACCACCAAATATAAGCGATACATATAAAGTTTCAAACGCTTAAAATATCAAGGTTCCAAAAAATGGAACTTCGAAAATTGCGCCCGCTCTCAAAAAATTCGTTATTTTGCATGTGTTATCCATACAGTCGCTTTTTAAGCTTCAGCAATTGAAACTTTTATTCAAAATCAAAAGTTGCAAGAAATATGTCCTGCAAAAAAATCGCTTTGATTGTACTCCTTTTGTTCTTAAATTTGCGGTATCCAAAGTAAATTAATTATCATAAAAAGGAATGCTTATGTCCGTTATAGTCAATCCCAAGAAGCCCGCCCAGCCCCAGACCGAGGGCGAAATGACCGCAAAGAGAGCCGCTGCCGAAATGGGGACATTCGTTGACCCGCGTGACAGTACAGAATACAAGACCTGCAAAATCGGTAACCAGGTATGGCTCGCCGAAAATCTGAAATTCGAGTTAAATTCCGATGACTGTGTAGCCTACGATGACGATTACCAGTACTTCGACAAATACGGTTATCTGTATAGCGAAAAAGGCTTGGAAGAAGCGATTCCCGAAGGTTGGCACTTGCCGACAAGAAAGGAATGGGAAACGATGATCCGCTTCGCTAAGAAGGATTCCCGCTGCAAGGACGTTTTGAGCGTTCTCGCTTCAGAAGAATGGATCGAGTCAAGCTCCGACAAGTACGGTTTTTCCATGGTCGCTGGGGGAATGCGCTATGACAACGATGACTTTGATTTCATTGATTTTTCTGCTCACTTCTGGTGTGTCGAAAAAACGGTTGACCCATTGAGTCACGCAATCGGTCGTAACAAATTCTATACAAGCGTGCGTTTCGAAAATGGCGTTGACGAAAACGATGACGAGGAATATCCTGAGTACGCATCCGTCCGCTTGATTAAAGACGAGGATTAAGACTCAACAATTTATTGTCCGCTATAAACTTTCGCAGCCCGTTCAAACTCTTCCTTGAACCAAAGACGCAGTTCTCGCGGCTCCAAGATTTCTGCTTCGGCAAGGAACTGCGGAAAATAGATTTTCGCGAGTTTTTCGGAACATTCGAAAGTGTAATCGCCGGCGCCGCGGACTTCGGCACAATCCATTTTCGCGGGAATCTCGCCACGTGCATTCACAGCATTCGCGGCATTAGCGGCGTTTGCGACGTTTGCATCATGTTCACTGGACTCAATAACAGAAAGTACTTTCGGGCGGTTCGTCGTGAGTTTATTGTAACGCACAGCACCCTTTTCGGTCAAACGCACGACAACATTTTGCCCGTAACAGAGGAACGGGTCGAAATGTTCGCGGTACAGATCAACCTGATGCGAAAGCTCAAAATTTTCGCAATGGTACGCTTCGCTTTCTAGATCGGCGGCGACACCCCTGATATGGCAAAGGCGTAACGAATGGAAACGGCTTGGCACAAGCTTACTCACATTGCCATCGCACACAACGATGTAGGCACGCACTTGCGAAGGCGAAAAAGCCAAAAAACATGGCGAAACGTTTTTCACGTCACCGCGATAGTTCAACGTCACGTTTACCCGCTTTTCCATAGCATTCAATAGTTTATTCAAATCATCGCCAAATATAAAGCATTCACGTTTACCGCGAGGCAAGTTGACATAACATTCAAAGTAATAACGGCAAAGAGTCGCCACCTTGATATTACGGGCACTTGCTAAGTTATTCGCATAATTCGCAAAACTTTCGCCAGTCTTCGAAAGCGAGAACTGTAGCGGTGCGACAGTCTTGTACAAAGTATCATCCATCGCAAGTTGGGCAGCATCTGGCACGGGGAACTCCGCATAGCGGGCAAGAATGCGGTTGCACAAGTCGCCAATCCCCTTGAGTCCATAATCTTCGACATCAAGCTCCATCTGGCTACGTAGCAAATGCGATGATGCCACCTTAATTTTCTGAGATACGCTAATCATACCCTAAAGATAATTTCAATTGTAGAGCTTTTGTGCAATTGCAGCCAAAATTTAAAAGTTCCAGTTTTCGCAGCAACATCCGCGATTTCATGCATTTTTAGCCCAATTTGCTCAAACACACACTTTTTTTAAAGTTCCAACTTTCTGAACGCAAAAATATTGCCTATTTGAGCACATGTAAATTAGCACTAAATTATAAAAAACGACAAAGAAAAACCCCGCCTTACTTCGGCAAGCACACTTCGATTGAACCCAGTGCAAGCAGCACAAGTCGCGGGAATGACAATCAAAAGGAGGCCAAAATGGCTGCAACAAAATCACAAATCAAAACAATCGAACCGGAAATTGAAAATGCCGCAGACGAAGATGCCGAAGAATCCATGGGCATTTTCGAAAGCATTATCGATATTGCACACGACCTGTTCCCAAAGGCAGTCGAAAACAGCTTGGAACGCGTTGCCAACTACATGGAAGAAATCGGCCCCTCGTGGGAAGCAGGCTGCGACCGAATTTATAACAAAGTCATGAATTTTCTAGATGGAGCAGAAGAGGCGACCATGAACGCTATTGACAAGCTGCAACACAGCCCCGTCGGTGCGGCCATTGACCAAATTTACGAAAAGAACCACCGCAACGATTAACAGCCTTATGCTACTTTACTACGCCATGCAAATGAAACAGCGGCTCGTCTTCATCATCACCGAGTATTTTTAGGCCTTTCCTTTTTCGACTTCCATTCTTCAGGCCGTGAATGATAAATGCTCCGTATCAACGGAGCATGGCCGCGACGATTAACTGCGACACTATTTTTTCGCAGTAGCCTTCGCAGCCTCTTTCTTCTGCTGTTCTTCTTCTGGCAGCGGCTTAGTGTCTTCAAGCAGGCGGTCGGCCCATTCCATCCAGAACGTGCAACGTTCCGCTTCGAGTTTCATCTTCGCAAACTTCACCGGTTCCGTTTCGACGGCAAGCGTCACGACGGATTCCTTGTACGCCTGCGGGAGGCCTGCCACATGCGACATGCGCTTCTTGAGTTCGGCGACCGTCGCATCGAGAATATCGACTTCGAAACGCCTTTCGATGTAACGGCGAGTGATGAATCCGAGCGACATGAAGTAATCACCCTGATTGCCTTCGGCAAGGTAATTCCTGTCACGCAGATTCTTGAGTGCAAGCACAGCCTCTTCGTACGGCGGCAACTGCGGCGCCTCGCCACGCTTTGCAAATTTCTTGTGCAGGAACCATCCGAGGAACACGAGCAAGGCAACGCCAAGCACAGCGAACAAAATATAAAGCCACTGCGGGAGTCTCGGGTCGTTCATCGGGTCCTCGACTTCGATAATGTCCGCCTCTTCGCCGTTCGTGCGTGCAGAGACCTTGACTGCAACCGGGTCCGTGTGCGTCTTGACCGTATCCGTGCCAACGATGGCGTTCACCTCTTGCGGGGCAATCAAAAAGTCACCGCCCACGAACGTGTTGAGCGTCGCAAGCCAAGTGAACTTCGCCGTTCCTTTGGGCATGCCCTCGGTAATCTTTTCGTTCTTCATTTCCTTGACTTCAAAGCTGCCAAGGTTCCCGACAAAGCTCGGCAAATCGACAATGGCATTTTCAGGTGCCGTCACCTGGATTTCGTAATTGAACTTGTCGCCGATAAAAACCTGCGCGTTATCGACATTCGCCTTGACCGACAAGTCAAAAGCATGGGCAGAAACTGCCAAAAACGCAAATACCACTAAAAAAGCTGCGTGAAAAAATCCGCTCCTCTGCGAAATACCACGACCATCCATTCTATTTTGCGCTTCAAAAACATTCATTCGTGACATAAAAACCTCTGTGGCAAAGAATATACAAAAAAATAAAGCTCTTGCACAAGTAAAACCGGGTTCACCGCCAAAAGTCCGTCATGAACCTTTTGTATATTGTACAAAAAGGACGGATTATGCAAGACAACGCTTCAAATGGAAAAAGGCTACTCCTTTTGCTTAAGATTTTTGCTGTTTTACTAGTAATTTTCAGCATCGGAGAATGCATGCCAGCAGGCAATCAACAAAAAAGCGATGCCGCCGCCTCTTTTTACCTGTTCATCCTCATACCCTTCTTTTTTATTACCATTGTTGTGGTATTCATTTCTCGCCTATTCTGGCTTTTGTGGATTTTCCGTGCCGAAGCAAACTTGCGGAAAGTAGCGACCACGACATTTTCCCCGTGGATAGCCGTCTTCTTTTCTTTTTTTCCGATAATGGATGCCTTCATCCTCAGGGATATCGTCCAAAACACAGAACGACAGCTTGACGCAAAACAACCGGATAGTCCTGCATCCCCCATCAACTTAAAACCGGTTTACATTGCTTTCGCATTTCTAGCCGCCAGAATCTGCTACGCTTTCTTCCCCTACTCTACACCCCTAGATACCACATTCACGAATGTCGTTATCACCGGCATAATAATTTGCCTTGTCCGGGCCATCGAACCGTTCCTGAAAAAAGAACAACAGCTCTTTCAAATTTACGAGAACGAAATCTTGAACAAGAAGGTAGATGAAGTCCTGCGGAACCGCAAAATAGAAGAAGCCGCAAGGATGGTACAAGAAGCTAAGTTTGAATAGGAGTTGGGTTCACCGACAAAAGTCCGTTCTTTTTAATGCAATAAGTACGTCATGCGGGCGGGGCCCCAGCTCAGAGTGGATGCTTTCAGCATCAGCAATTACGGCTCAGCTATGTTTGCACAAGTGCAACCGCAGCATTCGCCTTTGATGCTTTTGACGCCTGCGGCGTCCGTCGCTACGGTTCGGTCATGCCGGTCTGCATGCAGCCCGTCGCGACACTCACCTTGCAGACTTTTGCGAAGGTATTCCTTGGCCGACGCCTCCATTCTCACGACGAACAATCGTTATCCTCAAATTATTTGACTATCTATCTCGCGTCATTTAGACTTACGCATAAATGAGACTTTATTTTTTTATTTGACAAAAAGAAATAGGAAATTTCGGACATAACTTCGACATATATGGTACAAGAGGCTAAGTTTAATTAGGTTTTAGGTTATAGGTTTTAGGGGTTAGGTATGAGGTTAGGAACGTCATTCCGAACAGTGTCGCTACATGCGTCATCCTGACCCTGGAGCGTAGGGATAGGGGAAGGATCCAGTGAAATCTTGTAATGCGAACACAAAAAATCCATCATGTACCTTTTGTATATTGTACAAAAAGGATGGATTATGCAAGATAACGCTCCAAATGGAGAAAAACTACTCCTTTCGCTTAAGTTTTTTGCTGTTTTACTAGCAATTATCACCATTGCAGACTGCATTATACTAGCAGCCGCTCTAGAAGATATCGATGGCAAAGCCGCTTTATTCATGTTTACCTTCTTTATGCCATGCTTTTTTATTACCATTGTTGCGGCATTCATTTCTCGTCTATTTTGGCTTTTGTGGATTTTCCGTGCCGAAGCAAACTTGCGGGAAGTAGCGACCACGACATTTTCCCCGTGGATAGCCGTCTTCTTTTCTTTTTTTCCGATAATGGATGCCTTCATCCTCAGAGATATCGTCCAAAACACGGAACGACAGCTTGACGTAAAACAACCGGATAGCCCTGCGGCCCCCATCAACTTGAAACCGGTTTATATTGCATTCGCATTTTTAGCCGTCAATATCTGCTACGTTTTCTTCCTCTACTCAACCCACTTAAGCACCACATTCCCGATTAGCATTACCACCGGCACAATCATCATCGCCGGCATAATAATTTGCCTTGTCCGGGTCATCAAACCGTTCTTGAAAAAAGAACAACAACTCTTTCAAATCTACGAAAACGAAATATTGAACACATTGAAAAAGAAGGTGGATGAAGTCCTGCACAACCGCAAAATAGAAGAAGCGAAGTTTGAGTAGGAGTTAGGTTATAGGTTTTAGGGGTTAGGTATGAGCTCGCACCCTTACGGGTGCTTTGAGGTATGAGGTTAGGAACGTCATTCCGAACAGTGTCGCTACATGCGTCATCCTGCCCCTGGAGCGTAGGGATAGGGGAAGGATCCAGTGAAATCTTGTAATGCGAACACAAAAATTGACTGGATCTCGCTCCTTCGAACCTAAGAATTGTAAGGTAATAAGAGCATACAAGGCGAATTCCGCGATAGGCTGCTAGCAGACTGGCATGGTTGAGCCGAAGTTGCGGATGCCAAAGGCATCAAATTACCAACAATTCTATATCGTCGCTTCGCTCCTCGGGATGACGGAGAAGCATTAACAAATAACTAATGGCTAATGACTATTGACTAACCACTGCCTACTAACCACCAACCACTAAACTTAACTGGATCCCTCGTCGCTTTGCTTCTCGGGATGACGCTTTCCTTTTGCGATCAACTGCTTACTGACCACCAACCACTAACCACTAATCACCTTCTTCAGCATTCTCTGGCTTCGCAGTGCGACGGTCGGGTGTTCCCTGTAAATCGAGGCAAAAAGCTTTGAATACGGGATTTCGCAAGCGGCAAGTTCATGCATTGCGGCTTTCGCCTTCTGTTTACCCACTTCCTTGAAAGCATACGCATCAGCCTCGTATTCCTGCATCCAGCAGTACCAATTGAAAAACCACTTGAACGGAATCGCAACCAGATGTAGCCACAGCACCGCCTCGAAAAAACTTGCATTCCAACGAACGACCATCGCCGCCAAGAACCACACCGCGACCATCAAGAACGCAACCTTCATCAAGTTCCGCAGCACCGCATGATGCAGCGCCTTGTGCCCTTCTTCGTGCTTTTCTACGAACAAGCTATTCGGAGGATCGCTGCGATTTTCCGGCAGTGGCACGATATCGTTCACAAGCGGAATCAAACGCAAAACTGCAAACGCACCACCGCGCAACTGCGTAAGCCTGCGTTCGCGAATCTCAATTGCGATACGCGCGGCAATTTCCACACAAAGTAAAATATACAACAACATAACAGAAAAATTCCGCGCAGTTCACATGCCTAAGCGAGATTCTTCACGAACGCATTCAACCGCTTTACAGATTCCTCGAAGCGGGACTTTTCCCACTCCACGAATCCCTTGTCAATTGGATGCGCACTGTCGTAATCGTCAAAAATCTTGCGGCCGCGTTCGTTATCGCGATCAAGCCCATGGCTTACGCTATCGAACCATTCTTTTTCAAGTTGCCTATAACGTTTGACCAAATCGTCCATCGTTTCGGGTAAATTAACATTCCTTGCAATTTCTTTATTCGTATCCGTCAAGAGTTTACGCAACTCACGCGGAGACTGCTTCGAAAGCGATTCATCTTCTTCGACAAGCGAAATAATCAAGTCCAACACATAGCGCTCCATGTATTCGCTATAAGTCTTGACGGCATCTTGACGCACGCGTTCACGCAAAAAGTTTTCGCCAAGCCCGTCGATATCGTTTTTCGTATAAACGTCCTTGACTTTTAAAACCTGCAAGCGGTTGTACGCATCAAACACAAGGCGAGCCGTCTCGGAATTGTAAATGGAATAGAACGACGACGGTACAAGACCTTTACCGCGAATGCCATACTTGTACGCATTGCGATCCAGCGAATAAGTATTCTTCGCATAGTTCCAACCCGGCACAATTTCGTTCAATCGCGGAGCAACGCCCACCAACTGCGGATCGCCCGCATGTATCAGCGAGAACGGGAACTTGAGACGTTGCGGAAGCGTCGTGAGCCCGCTTGCAATCAAAGTAAAAGGCGACTCGCGGAAGTTCGACGGGAACTTGATGTTCACGCCAAGCCCAAAGAACATTCCCTGTCCAGGCATCACTTCCTGGTCGGGCATGCGGCCCGTGTGGTTGCTGCCGACATTCGCGCCATAGCCCAAGTTGCCGCAACCTTCCGGCCATAGTGCCGCAATCAACAGCGAATGATGGTGCATCTGCGTCATCGGTCCCATGTACGAACTGTTGACTTCGCCTTCTTCGATATGGCAGCACGGTGCAATGATGGAAGACTTCACAATCGCCTTGCTCCCCACCTTGCAGCGGCTCATCAGCACGGAACTCTGCACTTCGGCACCCGTATGCACCTTTACGCCCATCTGCACGTCCGTATTTTCAAGAATCACGGAATCATAGACATGGCTCGATTCTTCGAGCGAACTCATGATGATGGAATTGCGAATCTTCGCGGCACCTTCAACGCGGGCATGTGCCCCAATCCAGCTATTGCGGATAATGTTCGTATTCGAAACGACAGCGCCCTTGCCCACAATCCCGAACGGAAGCGCGAGCTCGGACCTGAACGTCTTGAGCATTTCCATGAACGAATCCTGGACGCTCTGTTCCGCCTTGTGGAACAGCTGCAAATCGACAAGCTCCGTCGTAATCTCCGGGAAAACAAACACCTCACGGCCACCCATCTCGTTACCGACGTTGATGGAAGAACCTACCATGTAATTGATTTTTCCACTGCTCACAAGCGTTCCGACATTTTGTACAACAGCACTGCTGCGCACAAGCACGTTGCTCAACATCGCGACCTTGTAAATCAAGGCGTTTTCGATAATGCAGTTGTGCACCATGCAGTCATAAATGCCTGTCGCGACAGAAACATCGCCCGGCAGAAGAAGCGTGCCGAAGAACTTCGGAAGGCGCACATCGCCCATGAAACTCGAACGGAAAATCCTGTTCGGGTCAAAATCCGGCTCGACCAGCACCTTGGACCAGTCATCGCAGCTGTTCCCATTTTTCTCCAGAATCTGGATTTCGAACGCCGTCATCGGACGGTATTTGTTCGTCAAAGACTTGATAACTTTAAAATTTTCGACCGAAGTCGCCAAAACACTGCTCTTCAGCACTTTTTTTAATTTCAACAATCGCTGCATAGTTAAAAAATAGACTAAATTAGGGGCGATGATGAAGGACTACCTCTTCAACTTGATTAAAAAACATCAATACAATATCTCCATCTATACTGAAGATATTTTTGAAAGACGTTGTCAAGAAGAAATTATCCGCAGTGACGAGGATAATAGTTCTTTCGTATATATTGAATTTGACTTTGAATCCATCGACAGCACACTTGGGAACGAAACCAACTCGCAACAATTCTGGAGCGTGTTCATGGAAACACTCTCAAAGAACAAGCGCGGCGACGACGTTCTCGGCTTTCTGGAGCACGACAGCGGAATCGGACTTTTACTTTTGGATTCGAAACTCGAAGGCTGGACACGTCTCGTGGGGCGCTTCAAGCAAACCGCAAACAGCCAAAACTTTGAAATCATAGACCTCGTGCTCAACAACAATGTTAAGCCCATCGTCTATCCCGCCTGCATCCAAGATATCAACAAGGCACAAGAAGCCGAGCAGCAAGTACAATGAAAGTTCTCGTCATAGGCTCTGTCTATCCGCGTTTCCAAGAAGACGCCGAAGTCCCGTGGCTACGCACTTCCATCGCCCACCTCAAAAAAGCGGGCGTAGATATTCAAGTACTCGCTCCCGCCTACAAAGGCCTCAAGAGCCACGACATCGACGGCACGCACGTGAACCGCTTCCGTTACGCCCCCGCCAACTGGGAAATCCTCACGCACGAAGAGGGCGCCCCGAGCAAGATGGCCTCCAAACCTTGGCTGCAACTGCTCGCCATCCCCTACATCATCAACGGGTTCATCCAGTGTCTCCGGGTTTGCCGCAAATGGAAGCCCGACGTAATCCACGCCCACTGGCCGTTCCCGCACGCCTACATCGCGCTCGGTGCCGCAAAGCTTTTCAAGATTCCGCTCGTGCTAAACTTCCACGGTGCAGAACTCCTGCTTATCCGCAAAAAGAAATGGGTCAAGCCGCTTTTGAAATTCGCTATCGGACAAGCCCAAGCCGTCTTTGCAAACTCCAGCTTCACAGCCTCTAAAATCAAGGCACTCCGCAATGTCAACGTCGAATGGAGTCCGTACGGAACTACGCTTGAGGAGAAACCAGAGACCAGAGAGGTGGTTCGGCAGGCTCACCAACCTGGCCATAAGGTCCCTGAGCTTGTCGAAGGGCCGCATCCGGTGAACGACAACTGTATAAGGCAAGAGTCGCATCCATGCTTGCATGAACATGGCCGAGTCGAACAGTTGGTTGAACCAGCTGAGATTGTTCCTCATACAATCAATGGCAAGTTCAAGATTCTCTTTGTCGGGCGGCACATCGAACGCAAAGGCATTTGTTACCTCATCGAAGCCGCGAAATACCTGCCCCAAGACGAATTTGAAATCCGCATCGTCGGCGGCGGCGACCTCACCGAACAGCTCAAGCAACAAGCAGCTTTATTAGGCGAAAGTGGTTCGATAGACTTGCTTCGATCTCGCTCAGCACAGGCACCAGCTTTGTGTCATCCTGAAACGCAGCCGAAGGAGCCAGCCGCATTCCAGCCAGCATCAATCATCTTCACAGGCAAGCTTTCGCCCGAAGACCTCGCAAACGAATACAAGACGGCAAATGTCTTTACGCTCCCAGCCATCGTCGATAGCAAGGGCGACACCGAAGGCCTCGGCGTCGTGCTCATCGAAGCCATGGAGCTTGGACTGCCCATCGTAGCAAGCAATGTCGGCGGCATCCCCGATGTCGTCATCGACGAAGAGTCCGGAATCCTCGTTCCCGAAAAAGACCCTGCCGCTCTTGCCGATGCATTCAAACGACTCGCCAGCGATCCATCACTTGTAGAAAAATTACTTGCCGGTGCCCGCAAACGCATCGACGAATGCTTCACTTGGGACGGCATCATTGAACGCCAAATTGAAGTTTATAATAAAGTAATTAGTCGTGATTAAGGACTTTACATACTAAATTCAAATTTTATAGCTCTTAGTATGTAAATTTGCCGCCTTTTTCATCAAAAATTTCCGGAAAAACACCGAAAAAGCATTTTCTGACATCAAAAAAGGTGTTTTTCGGGCTATTCTCACCGTTTTTTCTGTTTTTTTTACATACTAAAAAGAAAAAAATAAATTTCAGTATGTAAACATATAAAGTAAACAAAACGTTTTTACATACTTTATACTGCAAAAAGCCACTTTAGTATGTAAATATTCCGACGAAAATAAACCTGCATTCCGGAATGGCGGAAAACGTCAGACCAGAATACAGAAAACCACCTTGTAAGCTCAAATTGTTTCAATCAATTCAAGCTTGATGAAGCCACGCGTGATTCTCAGATTCGTTCGCACGAGCAAGCCACACACATGCATATCCAGATGCCAAGAGTGTATGCTCAACGCCAAGCTTGCCGCTGCCGCGTTTAACTAAGAGCGCCATGAGCCACTTTTTTTTTCTTGTTGGATTGGCTATTATTGTCTTTGCTTTCGGTGGAACAGAACAAAAAAACCGCGATTCTTCGCGGCATCTAGAATTTTTCGTAGCAATGGCA
>JAEEGJ010017466.1_pt1 | contig 16226 bp, 12 predicted proteins | sample 8958761 | NCBI WGS metagenome assembly JAEEGJ01 (sample SAMN16246546, study PRJNA631951) | gut metagenome | biome: gut microbiome; feature: rumen; material: RS-attached | host: Bos | place: Iran: Karaj | collected 2018-10
TAGGCTGGAGTGGATATAAAGTTGACTTGCACAAATTACGCTCTATGGAATCATTCAGGGAGTTAGTAATAGCAGAAAAACACCCAACTGCACCAACGACTATTTCAACATGGGCTGGGCAACTATATTCTTTTTGTTGCGAAATGAAACCCAATGACTATGTCTTGATTCCAAATATTAAATCAAGAGAATTTATGCTTGCTGTTATTGATGGAGACTATAGATACGAAAGCCATAGAAAATATCCACATGTTCGCAGGATTCGTGTGATTCGGGAAGGAATTCCACGCAGTTCTTTTTCTCAAGCAACCCAGTATTCTTTAGGTGCATACAGAACCGTTTTTAAAGTAAAACAACAAGAAGAAATTTTAAAAATAGCAAATATAAAATAAATTATTCAACATTGGATCTGAATTCGCATTCAATATATGAAAGAAGGTTTTCTATTCTTTTTTGCACTTCCGGTTCAACACCATTATCAGAGTCAAGAGAATTTAACGATGGATTGGATGTAGCAATCACTTCTATTATCTGATGACCTCTCTCCTCCCCTAATTCAGTGATAAGAGCTCTCTCAAAATTCAAGCATGAGACCATCTCATTTAGGTATCTTTCAGTCATTTCAAGAAAAAGATCCTGGAGATCTTCCTTGGAATACAATTCTGGATTATTCATTACTTTCTCTACGGTATTGCGGAATTGATTAGTTGACATTTTTTCGATCTCCTTTCGGGTGGGTGCTTTTACTATGGCACCGCAAAACACCAATTTCAATGGGTTTGGCAAAAGTTGAGACTAATCTTAAATTTCCTTTGATTTTTAATCACATAGTACTTTTAATCGTACTTTCTGAGGTGCGGTCTGACAATGTCCAATTAATGACGCAAACCGGTCTGTATAATCCAAACAGATGTAATCAGAATGACATATTTCCGGCGTGAAAACCGGGATATGGGAGGGGGAGGTTTTCTATGGCAAACGAAACCAATTTAAAGTCAATTAACAGCTTAAGACTGATGTATGTGAAGGAGATAATATTCGAGCATTCGGATGAGGAACATTTCATAAATCTATACGAGATTGCTGATATCTTGAAGTCAGATTACAACACTACCGTTACACGTCAGACGCTTGCTGCTGATATCGATATGCTGATCGATGCAGGATACGATATTGAATGTGTAAAAAGTAATCCGAATAAGTATCACGTTCTTTCACGCGACTTTGATATCGCTGAACTACGCATTTTGATAGATGTCGTAGAGTCTCTTCGTTCCCTCCCCGTCTGCAAAGCACAGGAGCTTACCAAGAAGCTTGCCAGACTCGGTGGCCCTTCCGTTGATCTTTTGATGGAAACAATCCATGTCGAAGCGATTCCCCGCTCTGACAACACGCAGATCTACTACATCATAGATGCAATACTTAAGGCCAAATCAACCAATAAGCAGATTGAATTCAAATACTTTGAATATAATGCTGCTTCAAAAAAAGTACTTAAGAACGATGGGAAGAAGTATACTGTTTCTCCCTATCAACTCGTTTGCTCCAATGATTACTACTACCTACTCGGATACTCAGAAAAGCATAAACGAATAGTCGCATTCAGAGTGGATCGTATCTATGGTATTCCGGAGATCAAAAAGACAACCGGCATGGATGAACCGGAAGATCTTAATGTGGAAAAGTATATCAGCGAGACATATCACATGATGAGCGGTGACACCACTACCATCACCCTGAGATTCGACAGCAGCGTTATTGATGCCATGATCGATCGCTTCGGGCAGGATCTGGACATAACATTCGTACATAAAACGGAATGCACAGCTCAGGTAAATGTACCCATCAACAACATGTTTTTTGCATGGCTATTCGGCTTCGATGGCAAGGTTATGATAGCCGGTCCCAATAAGGTTAAAGATCAGTATATCCGCCTGGTATCCAAGGCAATGGCAAGGTTATAACACTGTTACAAATCCCACAATATAGAGGCTTTCAGGCTACCGTTCCTTCGGTCTGTTAAAAAGTCTTAACAGTTCAAAAAATGGCTATTGCATAGAGATTTTTGGGTCCGTATAATGAAGGCACAAGCAAAACAGAACATTCGTTTGCTTGCAATATTTAACAAGGAGGTGAGATAAATGCAGACAAAGATAATTAACCTGGTGTTTCTTACTCGCACCATGTCCCTCCTTTCCGACCCTGCATTTCTCACCTCTTCCCTAATCAAAACCAGTGGGCCGGGATTCCGGTTCATTAAAACCAAGTAGTACCAACTACAACTCAAGCAAAAGGAATTTCGCAAAAGCAGTAATGCTCGTGCGTTTAGTTAAATATGGCAATTTTCGAGCTCTGCGTTTTTTCTCTTAGAGCGCATGAGCAAAACAGTAAGGGAGGAAATTAAAATGAAGAGAATTATCAATCAGAATGATGTTGAACGTGTAAGTGCTGAGGTTATTGTCTCTTACCTCCGCAGGATAGGCATGAATGATATGGTTCCTGATTGTATCGATATCGACGATTTCGTTGCAAAGTATCTTAAGTGCAACGTCGTTATCGAAGATATCTATCAAAGCAGCGATTGTTTGGGATATCTCAGCTATGGTATCAAACCTTTGCGTGTCTATCGTGATGGCAGCGTTTGCGAGATCGTATTCCCTGCTAACACTATTGTTTTAGACAGATATCTTTACAGCCCTGAGTTGGAAACTAAGAGGAGATTTACTTTGGCACATGAAGCCGGACACTTTATCACTAACAGAATCAATGAAAGACCACTGGCTGAAGCCTGCTATCATGAGAATGACGGAGTTCAGATCCGAACAAAGAAGGATCTTGCTAATCGTTTTTCCTTGGATGAGTACTTTGCAAACAGGTTTGCTTCGTGCTTATTGATACCTTCTCAGACAGTTAAGAAATATATCCGTGAGTACTTTGACCGTGACAAGGTTTTACTTGATGAACATGGCAACATCAACACATTTGATTATGCAACGCTAAAAGAGATAGCCAAGAAGCTTAAAGTATCAATGGCAACGCTCAATTACAGACTTAACGAATTGGGGCTCTACGAGATCTATTGCGTGAAAGGTACTCAGTCATGAGCAAAAAGCACACAAACTGGTATCTTTCAGAAGAGAATAGACAAAAAGCTGAACTATCAGCTTTGGAAGCTAAAGGATTAGCTGACAGAGCATTAAGATGTCCTGACTGCGGACATGTCGTCATGATCATGTATGAAGATTTAAAGCTCGGTCATGGTTCACTGAAGTGTCCGAAATGCTGCCGTATCTTTACAGTTAACTTCGGCTACTTCCGAAGGCCTAAGAACGGATGCTATCTGTTACCCTTCAACTTCTTCTGTGATGACAACACTGCAGAATTCGAATAATTAAGATGCATTAAGCATCACTCACAACTGAATAAATCATTAACACTCACATGTGATCTAATGGGCGGTCGCTTATAAGCGGTCTTGACACCGGCGTCGTGCGAGTCTTCAAGACAATACTTTCCTTTGTATTGTCTGAAGATTGGTAGGACGCCTTTTTTATTGCTCCGTTATCCAGTGATCGCACGTGTTCCCTGTCCTCTCCGTTAGATCGGAAAGGACAAATTAATTGACTATCACAAGAGAACAGATCCTCGAAGAAGCAAGGATTTACCGTTCACTTACTAACGATATATCAGAATCATGGGATAAGGTACTTAAGTGGAAGAAGATGTCTCAGGCTGAGTTATCCCGTAGGACGGGGCTTACGGAGAGAACCATTACTACTACTGTTACCGGACAGAGGATTGCTTCATTGGATAATATCGTCTTATTATGTCTCGCTGCAAACCTTCCTAGTGATATAAGCGGGCATCTAATCCGTCTTTCAGGTCATGCATTGATAATGTCCAATGAAGAACACGTTATATATAACTATCTACTGAAGAATATGTATACGGAATCATTATCTGAGATCCGTCAATTCTTATATGATATCGGCTCAGAAACTTATCTGAAATTCCCATCAAACACATAAAAACATGTTAATCCGATTAACATGGTCAGAAATTCTTATTTCATAAGGCTTACACGGGATTTCACCAGCAAATGAACCCTGAGAAACGCATATTTTAGGTCCCAAACATGTTAATCCGATTATCATTCTAATCCATAACCAAACACGGTAAATTGAGAATTGTCAGGAACACAAATCCTAACACATAACTGACCAAGCACTTGTTGTCGGATCGACGGATCAGACCATAAAGTAACAAGCTGCAGAGGTCATAAGAATAAGTTGCCGATTTTACTTTATGGATCGCCATCTATCGAGTCGGAGAACCGGCCTGAGAGGTGACAACGATAAATAAGTCAGCTTAATGGCCAATCCGTAATTCTCCGTCTTGCTAAGAGCCATAGGAGGAATACAGAAATGGCAACAAGTACAAACGATTTTTATCAGGAGTGCGAAGTAATCAAGCTTGAATCCGAATATGACGGATATACGGGCGAGGAACGCTACGCGATCATAACAGATCTATCCAAGTCAGAACTCCATAAGCGTTACAGCTCACAACTAAAGAACCTGAAACCTTATGTTGTCCTAACAAGAGAAATGGGACAAGCAATCAAAGACATGGGGCATAACGAGGATAAATTTCTTCACAGATACCTCAGAGGAGACATCTATATCACTTGTTGTGATCGAGACGAAGCTACAATACGAGCTCTTACTGTTGAAGATGAACAAACAAGGCAAGAGAAATCTTTGGCAGAACAACAACTTGAAGATATCTACAAGAAGGCTTTGGATTCGGCAACACCCCAACAACGAAGATATTGGATTCTTCATTTCATCAACGGATTTTCTTTCACGGAAATTGCAGCAAAAGAAGGGAAAAGTATTCCAACCGTTTTTTCAAGCTGCAAAGACGCAAACGACTTAGTAATTAAAGCAATCATGGAGGTCAATTTATGATAAACGATTCATCAATCATCTTCCGCCCTAAGCGCGGAGAAATCTATCTTTGTAATCTCGGCAAGTATAACGATTCAGAGCATCATGGTTTCTGTCCTGTTATGGTCATTCAGTCAGATGAACTCAGTTCAAAAACAGCAACCGTTGTTGTTGCACCGTTATCAGAATCCGAACCGAAGAGATCCGGCATCCCCTACCATGTTTATCTTCCGGTTGAAGATTGTCTTACCAAAGCATCAACTGTTCTGCTGGAAAGAATGAAAACTGTCGATTTCATCGATCTAAAGGGATACTGTGGCTGTGTTAAAAACGAGAAAACGTGGAAGCATATCAATACCGGTATTAAGCAAGCTCTTGGTCTTGGTGCCTGGAAACAGCCAAAGCAAAAGATGTCAGCCAAAAACAAAGAAACCACCTGTCTTTGCGAGAATTGTTCACGCTACTACAAAACCAATCCTTTCTACAGATTAAGACGCCTGACTCCGCTTGATGGAGCTAAAGAATGGTGTGACAGATGCGGACAGAATCTCGGTTATGTTTACAGAATTACAGAATTAACGGGGGAAGAAATCAATGGATAACAATACCAATAACAATTGTGAAAATACCGCGATTCCACTTGAGAAAAGAATACTGCTTACTATACCTGAAGCTGCCAAATATACCGGTATCGGGGTCAACAGACTTCGCAGGCTGGCTAACAAGCGCAACAGCAAACTCATTGTTTGGGTAGGCGCAAGAAAGATGTTTAAGCGCAAACAGCTTGACGAATATCTTGAGAATGCCAGTAGCATTTAATTCCCAAAAGTCAAATGTGCGATTAGTTCCGCAAGAAATAATCGCACTTTGGCAAGAATCGCACCTGCGATTTATCATCAGCCTCGAAGGAGGAGATTTCATGGCTAACAAAAGACGTTTTGATAAAAGACATTATGCACTTCAGAAAGGCGAAGTCTACAGATCCGATGGACTATACGTATATAGATGGACTGATGCTTTCGGAAAGCGTCATGCAATCAGTTCTACTGATCTTGATGAACTCAGGATCAAGGAACAGAAAGTGGCACTCAACAGGCTTGAAGGCATAAAAGAAGCTCCGGCTACGCTTACTGTTGAGAGTCTCTATGAAACATGGAAAAGTCTTAAAAGAGGAATCAAAGCTAGCACAGCATCCGGTTACGTCTTTGTGTTTGATTCTCTTATCAGACCATCTTTCGGAAAGAAACGTGTAGCTCAGCTCAAAAGAACTGATGTACGAGCATTCTATATCAGCCTTTTGGAAGAACGCGGTATTTCAATGGGCACTCTTGATAGTGTTCATAACGTCTTGCAGCAAGTTCTTCAGTATGCGGTTGACGATGACATCTTAAGAAAGAATCCGTGCGATCGCGTATTAAAAGAGATTAAGGTTTCTTACACGAGTATGAAGAGTGCTAAGAAGCAGGCTCTTACTATGAAGCAGGAAATCAATTTTCTGCAGTATTTATATGAAAACGAAAGATATAAGCACTGGTTCCCTACTTTCTTCATCATGGCCAATACCGGATTAAGAGTCGGAGAACTTACAGGCCTGCGCTGGCAGGATGTTGATCTCGAAAACGGAATAATCGATGTTAATCACACTCTGTATTACTTTAATCACAGAGACGAAAAGGGCAGCTATTTATCAATAACTACCCCTAAGACTGAAAACGGTTATCGTAAAGTTGCATTAACCAAGGCCGTTAAAGAAGCTTTCCTTATGGAAAAGGCATATCAGGAATTGGCCGGGATAGAAAGCATTGACGAGATTGACGGCTATGACGGGTTTATCTTCATAAACAGGTTTGGACACGTCCAGCACCAAGGAACGCTTAACAAGGCTCTCAGGAGGATTATAAGAGACTTTAATATAGAAGCTGTTGAAGCCGGCAAAACAGATCCTGACGATATGCTTCCCCACTTCTCCTGCCATATACTTCGCCACACATTCGCAACAAGACTCATGGAGAGTGGTGTCAGTCTGAAATACCTTTCCGGAACCTTAGGCCATTCCGAGATTCAGACCACTATGGACATCTATGTTTCCAAAACGGATGAGTTCAGCCAGAGAGAAAACAAGACATTCGAAGATTATATGACATCATTTTTCAAGTTCGAAAATGAATAAAATGAAACAGGATGTTCAAAACTCAATTAAGAAGCAAGAATGAACAGAAAAAGTCAGGAGCTAAAGAAAAAGGGAATTATGCTGTTAAGTGCATGATTCCCTTTTACAATTGCTTATTTTATCTTTGATACTATCTTCAATGTAGTAGTAGCAAATTCCGCTTGGAACTCCTTGTATTTTGTCCATGGAACGAATATTACTCTGTGTTCAGCATCTACCATAACTAATATGTGAACAGGCTTTCGTTTACTATCCTTATTGATTTCAAAAAACATCTGTTTAGTAGGTCTTGGAGTAATATCCTTTAATTTTCCAGAAAACGGGGCAATGTAAAATGGTCCAGTTAACTCCCCGTTAATGACATACTTATCGGCATCTTCTTGCAATTCATCAGGAACCCAGCCAATATCCAAATCAATGCGCCTTGGTTTTTCAATAGGTTTTCCCACATCTGACGATTTTGTAATATCAACTGATATTACATCGTTCATAAACATTGGTTCATCAATTGATTCACTCACAACAATATTTGGATGAAGAACTGAATCTGGCCTAGTAATTTCCTTATCATCATGATTATCTGGCAGCCCATATTCAGATAACAGCTTTAAAATTACTTGTATTTCAGCCAAATGAGTCTGCGTAAAATAAATATACATTGACTTATTAATTTTTATAGAATACTCATTCGAAATAGAACCTATATCCACAGAAAGAATCTCTTTCCGCATTTGCTCCTTAAATTCTTTCTTATTCTTATCACAAATAGTCTTAAACTTCGCAGAACAATCAGGACAAAAACAAAGATTAAGCTGAGGCATTTCAATTCCATAATTCGATATTTGATTCACTCTTGGAGTTGATGTAGGCTTCTTGCAGCTCTGACATATAGTAACATTACTGGAATTTGTATACATTCCTTGTGCATATGCATTGTCAACCTTTGAGTTCTTACTTGTACGTATTTGTCTCAACACTTTCTCATACTTAACTGTATCAGCTAAATAAAACTGCTCTTGGACATGTCTAATAAGATAGTCCATATTTATTACTTTACGAACAGGGAAATCCTCATCAACATATGAATCCGGATTGAAAACAGCGGCATCGTCATCATCCCCCCAGTCATCATCCGTGTCTTCTGAGATCTTCATACCTAAATCTTGTGCTAGGTAATCAAGCAACCTTCGCTTTCCGTTCTTGTCTAATGATTTGGCTTTTTGAAGGGTTTCTTCTGTTCCATCTATTTTTTTCTCAATGAAGCCTAATAATTCAAACGCCTTTCTATTTGATAAATCTACTTCATATATTTCTCGAGGCAAATCATATCGGGACATTTTAGAAGGTGGGAACAACTTCATATTCTGAGCAAATAACCAAGAAGCATTTGTTATTTCGGAAAGAATAATTGCTGTACTCTCTTCTTCGATTGGGTTTGTCCTTTTCTTTCTAATTCTGCCTGATAGTTTATTGGAAATTTTTAAAAGCAGCTTTAATACTTCAGCCGATTTAGCCTTAGCGTTCTCATCTTTACTATATTGCTTAATATACTTTAGGTTCTCCTTAAGTCCTTTTATCGCAATATAAGGACAGTATTCGCCTAATGCTTCCCAATAATTATTTCCCCTATCAGATGAATTCATATTCCTTCTTTTGCCTTCTTCAACTGGTGTTGCTATTACACCTAGTTTTGAAAGCTTGCTAATAGGGATACCATGACTTGCATAGAAATCCTCGTCAATCGGAGATAGACCAAAGCTATTCCAATTGTCTGGGTCATCCAAATCATTTCTATCAGCATCTTCATCTGGAATGGGAGAAAAATAAACATTAAGATTTATGCCCTCTTCTGAAACAGGCACATAGCACGAACCAGGCCAATAGAATGCCCGCTGCTCTGAAAAGTGGGGCTTAGCTATGATAATTGAAGCTGTTTTCAGCAGTTCTTTGATTTCAATTGCATTGCTTGCATCATCCATCAAATCAAGTATTTGCTTAATATCCTCTGCATACTCTTCTTCATAATTGATTTTGTCTGTAAATTCAATTTTATATCCAGTATATTTTTGTATAACAGTTTCTTTTACGTACTGAAAATTGTCATACTCTGGAATCTTTAATCCATCAGTCAACAGTTTTACAAAAGTCTGTGCAATGGTCTTATGTACAAGAGATGACTGCATTAATTTCTTGTAGTCACTCGAAGAGTCAAGATATATGGCTGGTTTGCCATCAATATATGCTGGAGACAACTGGTTTATACCATTAAGAACAATCGGGGCATTTCTTAATCTTGTCCACGCTAAACCTATGTCATCCTTTATGGCAGCCTCGTAAACACCACTTCTTGAATATGATAAACCTGTATCATAAATCGATTCGCGAAATTCAGTTAAGAATCTATAGAACTCTTTTAATTCCTCCAGCATCGCGCCTGTCAAAGGAATCCTATATTCACGTATGACATCTAGATCACTAGCCAAATCAGATAGTCTGTATATCGGGATTTCCAGATCCTCAGTAAGCCAAAGGAAGTATGCAGGGAAATTAGTTTCTTTCTCGCTATTAATCGCAACAAAGTGCTTGTTCGTAATAGCTTTACCTATCAGTCTTTTATACGAAAAATCAGCAATTTGAAAAGGAACCGGCACCATTAGTTCACTTGGTTGCCTGTATTCACCAACTTTGCAAGGTAATAAAGCATTTTCTTTAAAAACTTCTGTAACCTTGTCCTTTAATCCTATAATTGTTCCGTTTTCTTCTTCGTCATCAAAAGCGGCCATCAGAATTTTACGAATAAACATCTGAGTTATAAGCTTTTTCTGTGCGAGAGCTTCCATAGATTCAGCTATTAGTGTTCCCAATTCATCAAACAAGTCGTCATTAAATGCCGACGGAACCATTAATTTCTCTCTAGAAACAGCTGTTTCAAAAGAACCATGGATTATGAAAGGCAAATCCGTTTCGTCTCTTGTAGGGAAATATACCCAAACAGGAGACTTTCCAATCTCATTTATATTATCAGCACGGGGATTCAGTTTATATGCAACGCTAACTTCTGCGTTCTTCATTTCTTTATGATCGAACACTTTTTTAAACAGATAATAGTTAGAAACTTCTACCCTGTCACCAAATGCCGATCCTTCCATACGGCATGTTATCAGATGATTATCCTCATCATCGATCCTTTTAGAAATATGTGCAAAACTTCCTGTGTCTCTATTTATCCAATACAGTTCTTTTATATGTGTAAGGAACAGAAGTATTTCGCCGTTCAGTTCTCTAAGTTTTTCCAAAACCTCGACGCCAGAAACAGCACATAAAGAACCATCTTTTCCATACTTGGAGAAGGGTATAACAATTTTGGTTAAGTGCTTATCATTAAAGAATGGAGTTATACTCCTATTTCTGCTTAACTTGCAGCTAATATTTTGTTTTTCTTTTTCAAAATCCCAACCATTTTTTATTTCAACCGGCAACAAATAACTCGTTATCTTAAAGGCTTCGTCATCAGAATAAATCTCGGGCTGGTTTGTATACTTAAATACAGATTTAAAACCCATGCCAAAACGTCCGATAGTTTGCCCGGAGTCTCTATCCTTGGTACCCATCAACATTGAAGAAACGCCTTTTACATCTGCCTCATCAAAAGGTTTACCGTTATGATAAAAGATCAATTTGTCATGGTAAAACTCAATAAGAACTCTATTTGCATGCGCACAAGTTGCGAGATCAAATACGCCTTCACTATTTGTCTCAAAAGCATCTTCTGCATTCTGTAGTAATTCATAAATAAAGTGGTTGCTATCGGAATAATGACCGGCAAGAAGGGCTTCATACTTCTGAGGATCATCAGTAAGATCCCGCCATCCATTTTTATTCTTATCATAGATCGCCTTATAGTCTATTTTGCCCATGTCACTACTCCTATAGTTCGATTACTCTACATGCAAAATACCTTTTACCAATACCTGAGTATGTATATCCGCTTTTGATATAGTCTCGACAAGTTTGCTCTTTTGAGTCTCATATTCACTTCTTGTATTCTCAAGCTGCGTGTTTTTCATTCTAAGAATTCGCTCATCCTCAGCATTAGCAATTTGACCTTTTATTATCGCTTCTTTCTTTGTTGTATTCTGTCGTAACTGCTCTATCCTAAAATCACAGTCACTCTTAACGGTTTCTACATATTCATCTTTAGCTCTTTGCCACAAATCATGATGCAAGCCATCGATCTCTGTCCACTTCTGTTCACACGCGCTCATATCACATTGATAATCTGAAGCATAATGAAGGAAAGAAAGTATATTTTCCTGAACATCAGAATTTTTACTTACAGCAACCAGTTTAATATCTGGTCTAAGTCCCACGTATTTCCACGCATAAATCACGAATTCATAGTCTCCGGCAGGAATACTCTCATCACTAATGCTGATTGAAATCTTGCTCGGCAGTTGTTCACTCTGATGCTTGGCAGCTTGCAAAACCAACGGATGCATCTGAGTCAAGAAAGCAGCATCTCTATTATCTTTGGCCGTTACAGAATCATAAGTAACTTTAAGGATTGGAGCTTTTGATTTTAAATATGCAATCCATAGCTTAGTCGCGTTGTTATTATTAACGCTCTTCATCTTCTGCCAATCATCTTTAAGTTTGTCTTTCTTTTCCGCACTCAACCTCATTGAACGTAATTCGTTTTGTTTATTCGAAAGTATATATTCACCATCCCCAAGAAAATCTACGAGGAATGAATCAACAAGATCACTTATGCTATCAGGTGATATCCAGTCGTTCTCAGCATCCTGGACATCTTTATTTTGTATGTAATTGGATAAGTCGAAACCATATAATGCTTTCTCCTCTTTTTCCAGACGATGAAGTTCTTGAATCTTCATGACCTCATTATCAGCCATTTTTTCAATCTTCATCTGACGTTCTTCTGCGGTTAAACCGGTATCCAACATTATTTTGAAGATTTGCTCGCTAATATCGCCAAGGATCTCGGAGCAGTCACCAATACTATCTTGAAATACACCTATTTTAGAAAGACACCTATCATAGATTACTGCGTCTATGGTTCCGGCTGTAATCATGTTATGAATTCTTACGGTTTCACTCTTCTGACCTCGTCTGTCAATTCGGCCAATTCTTTGTTCTATTCTCATCGGATTCCACGGAAGATCATAGTTTATCATCGTATCGCAGAACTGATAGTCCAGACCTTCACAACCGACCTCAGAAAACAGCAAAACATCAATTGCATGTTCATCATTTCTATCCAAAAGGAAACGTTTACGAATCTTAAACCGTTCCTCATCAGGCACGTCACCATCAACCTGAGCAACACGATAACCTTTTGCAATCAAGTGTTCCCTAACATATCCTAAAGTATGACGGAACGAGCTGAATATAATAACTCGATTATTATCTTCGCTTTGTTTTGTTTCTATTACTTCATATAGTTTTTCGAGTTTTGGATCCTCAGACGGAAGTCTCTGAGTCATGACCTCAAGTCTGGAGGCTAAATCATATATAGATTCTTCTAAATTGCTATCTAATTCAAAATCGGTTTCATACAGTTCTCCATCCTGCTGAAGTTGATGCAGTTTTTTATGGACTATATCTTGAACAAAGGGCGCCAATCCATATATGCAGCTTGCTGCCTGTCTCATGATCGTACACATCATGAATCGAACAGATCTACTTCCATGCATTCTCGCCAAAACATCCTCTTCAAACTGCATCAAGGTGTCATATAGTTCCTGTTGTTCCGCTGTAAATGAAACTCTGACCGTCTGATTATGACGAACACAGAAATCCTCTATGTCACGTCTTCTTGTTCTTGTTATCAAGCCATTAAACGAATGTAAGCTCTCAATCTGATTAATGGCATCTACCTTCTCTTCTCTTGTGAGATTTCCTTTTTCTACATAAGCATATACATTCTCAAAGCTCGGATTATGCTGCACTACGTTGCGTCCCCATGCAGTTTCAAGAATGTGGGAAATATCTTCTTTTGCTTTTGACTGCCAATCATCGGCTTGATTTCTGACAGTACGCAAGAGACTGTTCACATAAGCGTTAGGTTCAGACATAGTCTGGAAGGTATCTTTATCCAACACCATATCCGGTCTTAGGATATTAAGCAGTGTGTACAGATCATTATTGCTATTCTGAAGCGGTGTAGCCGTAAGAAAAACCACAGAATCAGCATTCTTTGTAAATAACTCGACTGCTTTATAAGCCCATGTATTAGAATTGCGGATAGTATGTGCTTCATCAACTATTACAAGATCAAAATGAGGCAAAGGGTCTAATTGTGCTAATCCTTTAGATTTATGCTTCTTATCGCTCTTAGATTCTGTTCCATTAATCATGTCTTCGCCGAACAAAGAATAAGGAATAATAGTCTTCCGGTGTCTTTCAGGCCATTCACCATCTCTATCCATCTCAAATATACACTCAGTCAACTCTTTTCCGTCTAACTGAGTGAATTTTTCATCGAATCTCTCCATCTCAAGCTGCCATTTACGCTCAGCTACCAATGGTCTCGGACAAATAATAAGAACGGAACTTACATTTGATCGAGCTTCCATTTCTTTAAGAATCAAGCCTGCCTCTATTGTCTTACCAACACCGACATCATCAGCAACTAACAATTTAGGAACATCAGCTTTAATCATCTTAAGGGCAGGCCTAAACTGATATGGAACGAAGTCGATTCGAGCCGAGTTCAATGAGTAGAGATTGCTAGAACCAGGATTATTAATCTGATATGCCGTAAGAGCAGACCTTATTCTTGACAAAGAAATCTGTGCTGCACTCGTTTCAGCTTCCTTAAGCTTAATCTGTTCTCTATAGAATGTCTGTGGCTGGTTGTCCATCCAAACCGTATATTTCCCGTTTTCAACAGAAATAACAGCTCCTGCTTTTGAAGGGTCACTCACAAGAGTGATCATACTGCCATTGGTTATTTCCATAGAGGTAGAATTCTGCTCATTTCCATGGCTACTAGAAACAGTCGTAGTCACTGGTTTATCCTGTATATCTTTATCTGATTCAACATCCATGATGAACTGTTCCATATCCCTTGTGTCTTCTGATTTAGCATCAAAAGCAGACATTAGGTCTATGATTACTTCGACATCACCGATCACTTTTTCTTTGGATAAATCTTCAGATGACAAATGTGCCCAGAAATTTCTTATGGCCATCATCTCTTTTACTTGCTGCCTATATTTTGAATTAACAAACCAAGTGCTAGTAATAACGAACCAGTTTCGGTCAAATACTCGCAATAAAGAAGCAAGATCCAAACCATCTAACTTAGTAATATTTTTTGTATCTACCAAATCTCTTTGAAGTGGAGAAAGATTGTTATATACCAAATCATTCCACCAATTTTCAGTTATTTGGGGTAAGCGCTGATCCATCCATGCACTCATATGTCCAGCCAGCGTTCGCATAAAAGTGTTCATTTTGCCAATCATGTATGAATCTTGCATTTTTATCTCTCCTACTAAGCTCATTATGATTTCATAATAAGTGTATGGTTATTTGATTTCAACAAAACAATCTATTAACAATCTCAAAAGAGGTTATGAAATAGACCGTAATCGCGCAAATTCCGAGAATTCGACATAAATCTTCACGCAAGGTAATCTTTGTTCACTTCATTTGAAGAAAGGTGGTGAACAAGTGCTGTACAACGAGCCTTTTCTCATCACTCATCCTGAAATAGCAGTTGAGTGGTCAGAGAAGAATGCCCCGTTAACGCCTGCAGATTTCACTGCAGGAGCCCACGATCGCGTGTGGTGGAAGGGCAAGTGCGGGCACGAATGGCAAACGGCTATCGGTAACAGATGCATTTCCGGTACCGGATGTCCTTACTGTACGACCAGAACCACCTTAAAGGGATTCAACGACCTCGTAACGCTCCGCCCGGATCTGGCTAAAGAATGGAATTACGAAAGAAATGGTGAATTAAAGCCCGAAGATTTCCGTCCATTTTCAAGAACGAAAGTCTGGTGGCGGTGCGATAAAGGACATGAGTGGCAAGGTACTATTAACGGCCGATCCAAAGGAAACGGCTGCAGGATCTGTTCCAATAAGATTGTCGTAAAAGGATATAACGACCTGGCAACGAAGAGACCGGATTTCGCAGCCGAGTGGTCCGATAAGAATCTTCCACTAACCCCCGATAAAGTCCTGTGGAGAAAGCATGCCAAATACTGGTGGAAATGTACCAAGTGCAGCAATGAATTCGAAGCGTGGCTTTCCAAAAGGATACAGTATAACAGCCGGTGCCCTTTTTGCTCCGGCTTCAGGTTAGATCCCGGCTATAACGATCTTCAGACAACGGATCCTGAGATTGCAAAAGAGTGGGATTGCGAAAATAACGGTTCTCTCCTGCCCGATCAATTCTATCGGACATCAAACAGGTTTGTAAAATGGAAATGCAGTAATGGTCATTCATACGGCATGAAGATCTCGGACCGAACGTGTGAGGGTAAAGGCTGCATCATTTGCGATGCAACCTTCAGAGCCTCCTTTTCAGAATTACTTGTCCTTCTTTTAGCCAAGAGAGAAGGAATCCGCTATGAAATCGGTTCAGAAGTATCTGAGCTCTTCCTCCCTGACCTCAATCTCGCCTTTGAAGCTGAATGCGTTTCTTACGAGAAACAGAAAGAACAGAGGAAGAAAAGATCCGAGCTTAAAAAGCAAGGAATTACTTTAAGAATCGTGCCCCGTGCGGAAAATCTTAAAGTAGCATCCCAACAAGTCAGAAAGCTCCTCCGGCAAAATAGAGGGACAATCACGGGTAAAATAGAGGACGATATCGTAACCCTGAAAAAGGACTTCTTTGGAAAAGACTATAGAGAAAACCCTTATGTCGGCGGCGGAAAGTTCAGAGAGGTCCCTGGAATAGCCGTATTACGTCATTCGAAGTGCGATTTAAGACCACTGACAGAAACAAACCTTGAGTTATGTAAAGAATGGTCAGAAAAGAACTTCCCTTTTAAACCTGAAGACGAACACGCCAAGTCCTGCAGTAAGGTGTGGTGGAAATGTCCTAAGTGCGGTTCCGCATATAAATCCATGATATC
>JAEEGJ010017469.1_pt1 | contig 16222 bp, 5 predicted proteins | sample 8958761 | NCBI WGS metagenome assembly JAEEGJ01 (sample SAMN16246546, study PRJNA631951) | gut metagenome | biome: gut microbiome; feature: rumen; material: RS-attached | host: Bos | place: Iran: Karaj | collected 2018-10
CAAGAGGAAGCCGCCCGCCGTTACTATGGAAAAATGGAGATGGACAGATGTTAAAGTATGCTAATTTTGATATCGTCTTTCAGGAAGTTCCTGAAGAGGTGACGCTTGCCATTAATATCTCCAACTGCCCCAACCAATGCCCTGGTTGCCACAGCAAGTATTTGTGGGAAAACAAAGGCAACCCATTAGACACCAAAGAGTTATATCGCCTTGTGGAACAATACAAGACGGGCATCACCTGCGTGTGTTTCATGGGCGGCGACAACGAACCCGAGTCGGTGGCCCAATTGGCCAACCAAGTGAAAAAAGACTACGGGGTCAAAGTGGCTTGGTATTCCGGTAAGAACGACCTGCCGCAAAATGTCTCCACCGACCACTTCGACTACATCAAGTTAGGCCGATATGTAGCTGAATTGGGCGCCTTGGACAGTGCCACCACGAACCAGCGCATGATGAAACGCCTGGCTGATGGTCGTGTGAAGGACATCACGGAGTGGTTCCGAAGGAACAAGAAGGTAGAAATTGTTGAAAACGAGCCATAAAAAAACTCCAGCGTTTGCTGGAGTTTTTTTGTTTTGAACCATTTGCTATTTAATTACAATCTTCTGCGTCTTTACAGCATTTCCATTGATGAGGCGCAAAACATAGACCCCGGATGTCATCCCGCTGGTACAGACGCGATTTATCGCGTCTCCCTGAACGATGACGCGCCCCGTCATGTCAATCATTTGCAAGGTTCCCTCGCCGTTGACGATGATGTTGCCGTCGCTGACATACGCGAAATCCCCATGGTCACTGTCAAAGATATCCTCAATGCCAGTTTCATCGACCAGCACGGCGCGGATCATCCAGGTAAGATAGACGGAGAGGTTGGTATAGACGTCCCAACTGTTGCTCCACAGGCTGAAGTGGTACCATGAGCCGTCAGGGTTGCCGCAATAGCTGGTAGTAGCAAGGGGAGCAGCCGAACCGGTAGGGTCGTTGAAACTGAAAGTCACCCAGGCAGTCTGCCCGTGAGCGAACGACAGGATGTTGTCGAGTTCTAATGTGCGCCAGCCTTGCTCGCCGTCAAGATAATAGGTCTTGGTGTAGACAGGCGTGTTGCCGTTGAGGGATTCGCCTTCGTAGATGTTGAGCGTGTAGTCGCCTTCGGCGAGATAGTACAGCTGCACGGCAGTGAGTTCCTTGCCCTGTCGCATTGAGGCGGGGATGCGCATGCCCCACTCGATGGTGCCGTACACGCCGTAGGGATAGCGGTCAGTGTTGTAGTCGTAACTATAGCTAATGGTGTCGCCGGTGATGCGCTCGAAATAGGCGGTGTCTTCGTAGTCTTGTCCTAAGGCGAGGAACGAGAAGGGGATGCTGCGCTTACTCGTGGCCATTGTCACATAACGGCAACCTTCGGCGGCATTCACCTCAACATTTACCGTGTCGTAGGTTTGATAGATGCCGCTGCCTGTCACCGTACCCAGCGTTGGGTCGTTGCTGACGACGCTAACGGTCGAAGGCTCGCTCGTCGGCATAGAGGCGGGACAGACACCAAAGAGAGCGACGGCTTTGCTGTTGAAGCAAAGTAACGGATCTCCGCCCATGCTGCCTGCACCAGGTGCGAGTGAGTCGATGAGGTACCAAGCATCGTAACGACCAGCCCAGCCCCAGTTGACATGGAACATGCCGATGCTGTCGTAGCCATCGAGGACGAAAGCATGACCTCCATTGTAAGGATCAATGGCGGAATAGTACACGGGACGGCCTGCGTCAAGCTCGTCACGCACCATGGCATCCCACTCAGCATCGTTGTATGCACCCTTATGCAGACCATACAACATGGGGTTGTAGCGGAAATAGGTCTTCAGGGCGTTCTCGGCGCAGGGGTATCCCAATCCGCCTGCCGAATAAGAGTAAGAGCCGCTGCCCACAGGGGTGTACATCATACTTACCGCCACTCCGGCGTGATACATCAAGGTGGCCACAGCATCGATTTCTTCGTCGGTACAAGCGTTACTCAACGTATCGGGCATGTGGTCCCAGTCGTAGTAGGTGTTGCCGAAGTCAGCTGAAAGGATGCCGTAGTTCGACTCATAGCTGTTGCTGCCATAGCCCACCTCGGGCCAATGCCAGTAGCGCATAATCTGTGCCATAGCCGTTGCCACACAGCCAGTAGGGCAATGGACCAAGGAATCGGGGTCGTAAGGGCAGTGGTTGCTGTAAGGCTCGGCCTGATACCAGCGTGAGGTCATCAAGGGATCCACCCAATTGGTTCTGCTTTGCGGGATGCCTTTGCTCCAACGTTCCCATTCCTTGGCCACCTTGCGCGAAGGGGTCGTGGTGACTTCCTTCACGGAGGCTATTTCTTGTCGGTAGCCGTCAATCCATGCGGCCACGTGGTCGGGCATCGCAGCGGGGTCGAAGGTGCCATCGGGCGAATAGGCCAGCACGGGGCGCACACGGTCGTCGGCGGCCATGAGGACAAAGCCTTTGCCGTCGGCACCGGTAAAGAGAAAACATCCGTCAAGGCGGACAGGGGTGGCATCGACAACGGCCTTGTTGAGCACGCGAGCGGCGATACTTGCGGCAGTGGCTTTGTCGACAGGTTTGGCCTCCATTCTTCCGAAGAGGCCTACTGCCAAAACGAGGGCAGCAACGACGGTGATGATGCGTTTCATGGGTTATTTAATAACTATCTTCTGAGTCCTGACGCTATCGCCGTCAATCAGGCGCAATACATAAACGCCAGCCGTCATCCCGCTTGTAGAGACGCGATTTATCGCGTCTCCCTGAACGATAACGCGCCCCATCACATCCACAACCTGCAAGGTCCCTTCGCCGTTGACAATGATATTGCCGTCGCTGACAAACGCGAAGGCCCCATTGTCATCATCTGCGTCCCCGCAGATGGTCGAGAACACCAGTTTGAAACGACTTTCATAGTCCGTCGTCTTGGCGGTGAAGGTGTAGCTGGCTGGTCCCTGAGCACTGAGCTCGTCGAAGTGTCGAAGGGCCAGCAAGTCCACGTCCGCACCCGTCATATTATCAATAAGGTGCAAATAGTTAGCCTCTATTCCCTTGGTGCTGACGGTGAGGGTGTAGGTGCCGTCTGTGGCGGCCTTGAAGCCCACGGGCATCTCACCTTCGGTGGCCTCAAGGGTGACAGCGGCATAGTCGTCGCCTTCGTGCGTCATATAAACTTTAGGTGTCTCGTCGCTGATGCTCATCTTGCGCAGCGTGTTGCCTTGGCCGAGTTGCAGGTAGGCGCGGTCCATGAAGCTCTCGTTGCCAGCCTCAACGCACACGAAAGCGGGTTGGGGAACGGCCTCGCCTCTGGTAGTGTAATTGAATACAAGGTTTTGTGAGGCTTCGGTGGCTTGTACCAAGAATCCCTCGCCAAGCTTGATGGCTCTATCGGCGATGTTGCAGGCAATGAGGTTCTTGCCATTTGCCACGCTGCCGTCTGCCACGTAATAGGCGGAGAATGTTTCATTGCCAATCTTGATGACATCGTCGTTGGTGAGGTTGCGGGTGAAGGGGTTGCCCACAAGGTTGAAGCCTTTCAGCGAGGCGTTTTCGCTAGTGTAGCTCAACGGGACGGTGACCGTAGCATCAGTGGCCCTTGTGTTGCCCGCGAAGTTGAGCGTGGTGTTTGCCGAGTTGGCGTAGAGGTAGCCCTTATTCGGTTCGATGTTGAAGTTCGAAGCTGTGTTTTGGTTTTGGCCATCAACTATATGTTCCTTGTGGTTTCTCCAATAATGGGAGGTCTCGTCGTAGAAATAGAGGTCGTAGGTGTTGGCCAGCATGTTGCCTGCGGGGGTGATGTTGGTGGTGACAGGCGAGGCGATGGTGTACCAACCTGACCGTACCGTGTTGTCGTCGCCGAAGCCTTCTATTGACTTCTGCAAGGTGGCGTTCACCTCGTTCGTGTGTAGCAGTTGTCCGCCGTCGGCGATGGTGATGCTGCCGCCGTCCTGCATGTCGATGTGGCCCACGTGGGCGGTGCAGTTGTGGGGGATGGTGACCCTGGCTTTCACGAGGGTGTTCTTGCCATCGCCTTCGGGGATGACACCGCAGAGCCAGTTGGTGCTGACATTCCAATCTCCATCAGAAAGGAATGTATAAGGCACGGTGGTGATATCGCAGTAGGCACATGTGATGCCGAGGGATGCTCCATTATCGTTTCCAGAGGCATTCAAATGTTCGCATGGTTCAATCCTTGCCTCAGATTGTCGGCAGCCATTTACTCTGTCTGCGGCAAGTTGAAGCTGGGCAGCCATCATGTTGGAACCAGCCATCACCGAGTAGTCGGGAGGAAGATCGAGGGTGCCGTTTCTGTCATCGTAACCCTCTCCCCCACCGATGGCAGTGAAACCTATGGCCATCACTTGGCCAGAGGTAATAATGACATTGGATCCGTTACAATAATAACCACCTCCAATTCCGGCACCTTGACGGACTTCCTCGTCTTCGTCGAAACCACCCCGGGCATCCACTTCGGCACCAGAGATGGTAATGGAACTATTATCATCCGACCAACATCTGCCTCCACCTCCTATGCCTGCTCCCGCACCAACCTCATAGTTAAGCCATGTCCTGTGATAGCTCTTGCCTCCTTGGGCAAACACACGACCTCCGCTGAGGACGATAGTCCCTACCGCCGGTGAGGAGCCTGCAACTCTTCTTCCTCCAGTACCGATACCGGCACCACCACCGACCGCTTCCATTGGTGCACCGCTGGAATCATTTCCGTCTGATTCGTATTCGGCATTTCCTCCGTAGGCACGGATTTCGCCTCCGCTGATGGTTATAGGACCTTCTTGGTTAGAGCTGCTACCGCTGCCTATTCCTGCACCGCCATGGTTACCTCTTGCTTCTACGATGCCGCCCGTGATGTTGATGCTGACCACTACGCTACTACCACCACTACTACCACCTCCTCCTATGCCGGCACCACCATAAGCAGATTCAGCAGTTTTATTGCCTCCTGTGGCGGTGATGATGCCTCCATGGATGGAGATGGCGCCACTATTGCCAAAAATACCGCCTCCGATACCTGCCGCGCTAACGCCGCCTGTGGCATTGACGGATCCTCCGAAGATGGTGATGTTGCCACCATTGCCCCCGCCGTTGTATTTTGCGCCGCCACCGATGCCGGCACCGTAATCTCCTCCAGTTGCTGTGACCGTACCATTATAAATGGTAATGTCTTCACCACTGCCGCCTTCGCCGCCGCCGATGCCAGCCCCCGAAGCGCCTCCCTGAGCTGTAACTTTGCCATTGTAGATGGTGATGGTGCCGCTGGGCTTGTCCTCTCGACCGCCAATGCCGGCTGCATATCTGCCGCCGTTGGCTGTGATGTCGCCACCGTGGATGACGATGGTACCGGTGTAGCTATCCTTGCCACCGATGCCGGGCCAGGACCACGTCGTAGTGTTGGAGGTGAGCTTGCCCATATTGTCGCCGAACGACTGGCTATAGATATAAAGCGTACTGCCTTGTGGAACAAAAAGACCATTGTTGATGGTTATCGAAGCACCATCGCAAAGGATGATGTGTCTGTCGCCGCTGCCGCAGGTAAGACCGTTGGCAGTGGAGCCTGTCCCGTCAGCAACAAACCATTGGCTGTCAGTTAAGTCGCCACCGGAGGCGTACATGGAGGTGCAAATATTATATACCGTCACATTTTCTGGCACGAAGCACTTCGTATAGACCACTTCTTGGTTCTCTTCATCCCAGCTGCATTCGTAGTAGGTGTACAGCATCCTTGCCTCGCCATTGTCAAAGCCGATGCCATTGCTGGTACCGCTCGGATAGAAGGGATTCGTCTCTGTGCCAGAAGCCCCGTATCCACTGGTGAAAAAGCTCGGAGTCTCCATGTTTATACCAATGCTGTTCGCGCCACAGGTAAGAGCACCGTTAACGTTGATAATCTTGCCGCCTTTCAGATAGATGTCGTCGCCTATATTGTCCTTCACTTGGATGTTGCCTTGCATGGTAAGAGTGCCGTTGCTCCAGATGCCTGCACCATTGGTGTGGCAGGTGTTGCCAGTGATGGTGACAGAACCGCTGAGGTTGACCGTGCCTTCGTTGACGATACCTCCGCCACCGTGTTCCAAGGAAGTGTTGTCGCTGATGGTGTTGGTGCCGTTGATGTTAAGTGTTGCGCCCGACTTAACATAGATGGCACCGGCATCTTTCGATTGGTTGTCGGTGATGGTCACGTCGGTGAGCGTGGTCGTGCCGCCATTAATATGTATGGCCCCGCCATCGCCTTCGTTTTGATTGTCGCCGCCCTCGGCAAGGGCTTCGTTACCTGCGATGGTGCATCCATCGACGGTAAGGGGACCGTTGCTCCAGATGGCACCGCCGCGGGTAGTAGCGGTGTTGAAGCTCATGGTGCAGTTGCTGATGCTGGCTGTGCCGTAGTTGACCACACCACCACCGCCGGCATTGCTCTGGCAATAGGAAATGGAGCCGCTTGTGATGGTCAGTGATTGGCCGGAAGCATTGTAAATGCCACCGCAATCGTTTGCATTACAGCTGGTGATGACACCGCCATTCATGGTCATGGTGCCGTCATTCCTGACAGCGCCGCCGTTGGTGGCATTACAACCTGTGATGGTGCCGCCATTGAAATGGAATGTGCCTTTGTTTAAGACGCCGCCACCGTTGGTTGCCCGACCGCCAGTGAGTAGTCCGCTGTTGTTGCCGCTACTGTCTTTCAACGTAAACGTGCCGCCCGATTTGATAGAGATGACGCTGCCATTTGCATTGGAGGCCGACAGATTGCGGCTCAATGAATGTCCGTTGAGGTCAAGCTCGACATTCATGCCGTTTTCTATGCTGACATAATTGGTAAGTTCAATGTCACCAATCAAACGTAATTGTTTTTCAAGATCGGTAGGAACCACAGGTATGGCGAGATATTCATTCAATTGTGCCTCTGTGGTGATCTTAAATAGATTTGTTACTGCAAAAGTGATACTGGCTTCTACAGCGTTGCCACTTGTAGGAACTCCACTAATTTCAACAGTCACCTGGTTGGCGCAAATCCAATAGGGATCAAAATATGAATAATGTTCGTCATATAGTTCATTGTGAATTAAATACACAAAACAATTACTAATTGTTCCACAAGTTGTTCTCAAATAACAACCTTCTGGAAAATTCAGTACTATCTGAGCATAGAAGGATTCATCTGAATATGCAGAAACTGTTACTTGCGTTGTGTTTTCATCAAAGGTTCTGCTACCGTTATTGCCATTTTCTAAATAAATGGTTGGTGTTGTTGATTGTGCCCAAGCCATTGGCCCGAAGGCGAACAGCAACGAGATGATTACTAATAGTCTTTTCATTTTTTATCTACTATTTGTTAATTATTCAATCACCATCTTCTGCATCCTGACATCATTCCCGTCAATCAAACGCAAAACGTAAACGCCTGGTGTCATCTCGCTTGTAGAGACGCGATTCATCGCGTCTCCCTGGATGACAACATGTCCCATAACATCCACCACCTGCAAAACACCTTCGCCGTTGACGATGATGTTTCCATCGCTGATGAACGCGAAGGTCCCTGAGCCCGTCGAAGGGCCGTCCTCACCGTTCGCGCTGAACACCAGCTTGAAACGACTCTCATAGTCTGTCGTCTTGGCCTCGAAACTATAGCTCGGGGTCTGGAGCAGGTCGATGTCAGCACCCGTCATATTATCAATGATGTCAGCACCCGTCATATTATCAATAAGGTGCAGGTAGGCCAAATCTATGCCTTCAACATTTACCGTGAGGGTGTAGGTGCCGTTCTTTTCTGCCTTGAAGTTTACTGGCAGCTCGCCTTCCTGTGCAGCATTGACGATGGCGTAGTCCTTGCCGTCCTGCGGGATGTAGAGCTTGCTGTCATCCTCGCGGAGTGAGAATGCGCCGAGGGTCTCGCCATTGTCGAAGCGGACGATGGCATTGGAGAGGACCTCGCCACGGTTGCGGGTGAGGTCGACATTAATCATGGGAACCTCGCTCGTTTCACCTTCCCTTCCTCTGTTGACTTGCGTGAAGAGCGCCGTTTGACCCTCCTGCGTGGCTTGTACAAACACGCCTTCCATGGCTGCCACGGTGTTGCCAGCTTCCACTTGGGCTGTGAGTGCCGTTCCGCCTTCGTTCATCCTGAAGAAAGGCTTGTCGATAGTTGCAGCCGTGGCGAACGGGTTGCCGATAAGGTTCCATTCGCCAAGGGGCGCGTCATCGGTTTTATTCAGCGACACATAGCCGTTGCCGTTGTAAGGTGTGCCGCAGAACATGAGTGTGACATTCCCGCTGTTGGCGTAGAGGTAGCCACGTCCATTCTCAAGGTCGAAATGGTAGTGGTCGCTGCCTTGCATCTTCCAGTTCTCCCATTCCAAGTCGGCAGCTTGGTTGAAGCGGTAGAGGTCGTAGTTATTGTTGAGGAAACCGTTTTCCATAGAGGGAACGAATGCTTTTTCAAGCGGGGAGGCAATCAGGTACCAGCCGTTGATTTCATCTTGTCCTTCAGTGTAGGCGTTGATTACCTTGGTGATGCCACTGGATATGCCGCTAATCTCGGTGTCGTAGGCCTGCATGGTGAGGGCGTAGCTTCCGCCATTCGCCTCGAGGGTGCCGTGGTTGGCCACATAGCCTGGGGCGCCGCTGAGGGTGAGGTCGAGGGTTTTGCCATCGCCGCCATAAACATTGTTGTATGCCTTGATGCCGGTCCATGAGCCTTCGTAGCCATAAATACCGCTGCAAGAGTACGAAATGGGTTGTTCGTTGGCCATGTTAACACTGACGCCGCCAGTGCCGGTCACTTTGTAAGCTTTGCGGGCTTCGGTAATAGCTACGTTGTTTAAGTCATCATCGTCGTCTGCCGGTTCATCGCAGAAATAGTAACAGTCGCTCACTGTGGCGGTAACAGTGCCACTTCCCGTCTTGCATGCCACGGGATGGAAAAACACGCCCCCATTGGTAACGCCGTTGCTGCCGTTGTAGATGCAGTCGGTGATGGTGAGGGTGGGGCTGTCGCACCAGCCCACCAAGCCGCCCACACCACGGTTGGGGTCGGTAGTGGAAACGAAGTTGGTGATAGTGCCGTCATAGACGCAGCCTGTGAGGTTGAGGGTTGAGCTTTTGGCATGGCCCACGATGCCGCCGCCGAGAGTGGTGACGGAAACATTGGTGCTCACGTGGCAGTTTTCGATGGTGTTGGTGCCGTCCATGGCATACCCCACGAGGCCGCTTGCGTGGTAACCGTCATTCAAGTTGGTTTCCATGACTGTGCCCGTCACCTTGAGGTTCTTGATTGTGGCTCCGCTGATGTAATGGAACGGGGCAGCACCTTTCTTTGGGCTCATGAATTGCAACGTGAGGGTATGGCCATTGCCGTTGAAAGTACCCTTGAAGGGATTATCCTCGGTGCCCACCATGTTATTGTTGTTATCATAATAATCATAAACGGTAATGTCTTCTTTCAAAGAGAGTTCATTGAGAAATACATCACCATTATTCACATGCTGGGCAAATTGGTTCCAAGTCATTTGTGTGCTGGGATCAGTCACCGTATTGACGATTTGGTTGGCGGAAACAGGGACAACTTCTTTGATGACGATGTCGTCAACAAGGATGTCATTGTCCATGTAACTTAGGCCTTCGAAAATAAGATAGACAGAACCTTGCATCATGATAGGCTCGGTTTCATAGCGATACCAGTCTATAGTGGGAACTGTTTCAGGATAGGGGAAGGTTATGTCACTTGAATAGAAACCCAAATCAACGGCGTTGGGGCCGATGGTGTCGCAGTCGCTGACATACACCCTAATGCCTTCTGGGTAATTCCAACCATCATTTCTGTAAATCCAGAACGACACGGTATAGCCATTGGCATTGGTGAAATTCATTTCGGGGAACACCAACATGGTTTTGGCGGGATTTTGCTGGTGGCCTTTGTCTGGAAGCACCAATGCTTGGCTGCCATGATGCTTTTTAGCGGTTGAAGTACCCCACAACCTATCATCCCAGAGCCCCCACGCAAAGGTGACTTCGTTGCGCCAGCATTGGCCGAGTTGGTTGGTATTGGTTACATAAGCATTTTCAGGGAAGCCTTCCGAAGTCTCAAAGCCGTAGGTGATGGGGAAGGTGCTGAGAGCGCTGCAGGGGATGTAGAAGGTGAACTCCTCTGAGGGTTCGCTGGCATCGTCACCACTGCAGTTGGCCACCACATAATATTGATATTCCGTGTCGATATTCAATCCATTTAGTGTGTAAGGATTGGTGGCATCGGCTATTTCGGTGTAGTTCTCATCCCTGGTCTTCTTATAGTAAACCGTCCAATCGGTTTCGTCGTTTCTGGCGGTCCAGCTCAGTTCGGCTGAAGTGGCGGTGATGTTGGCTGCAAGGCCGGTAGGTTCCAAGCAGCTCGGAATTTCTTTCACGGTGACATCGTCCACATACCAGTGAAAAGCGGCTGTTAAGGCGCCGGACTGGCGCATGGCGATGTTGGCGTTAGCGGGCACGTCGAACATGTCAACAGTCTTCTTGACGTATTTTTCTGGGGTCATCGCAGAGCTGTTGAAGGTTTCAACGGCCACGAAGGTGCTGGCATCGGTAATGTCAGTCATATAACCAACGGCAAAATAACCGCTAAAGTTCTCGTCTTCAGGACAGGTGTAGAATTGCACGCGGAGGTTGCTGGTAGCCTCATTGAATTGCGGCAGGGCAATCAGGCTGTAGCTGTCGTTTCTGCTACGGAAGTCAAGGTGGTAGCTACCGGTGTGTTGGATGTAGCCGTTATCGCGCGTTACGCCAACCGCAATGACAGTCCAGCAGGCAAACTGATCTTCCTCTTCAAAACCATAGGTGTATGGGATGTCGTAGGGAGTACACTGTGCATTCGCAGCCCAAGGCAAGCAGAATATGATTAACAGCAGGAAGAATAAAGACTTTCTTTTCATGGTTTAATTATTGGATGATTATTTTTTGTATTTTCAGATTCTCGCCGTTGATGAGGCGCAACACGTACACGCCTGTGGGGAAGTTAACAGTTGACAGTTGGCAGTTAGCAGTTGACAGTTGCTTTGAGAAGAGCAGGCGGCCGAGGGCGTCGATGACTTGGAGGGTGCCGTCGCCATTGACGATGATGTTGCCGTCGCTAATGAATGCAAAGGCCTCGTCGGACGCTGAGCCTGTCGAAGCGTCGTTCACGCTGAACACCAACTTGAAGCGGCTGACATAGTCGGTGGTCTTGGCTTCGAAGCTGTAGCTCGGATTGCTGAGCAGGTCGATGACAGCACCCGTCATATTATCAATAAGGTGCAGGTAGGCCAAATCCAGGCCTTCAACATTTATCGTGAGGGTGTAGGTGCCGTTCTCCGAGGCTTTGAAATTCAGGGGCATTTCGCCAGTGGTTTCGGCATTAACAATGGCGTAGTCCTTGCCGTTCTGCGGGATGTAGAGCTTGGTGCTGTTGTCCCTGATTTGGAACTTTGATAAAGTCTCGCCTCCGTCGAAGCGCACAATGACACGGTCGAAGGGGGTGCCGCCGTTTTGGGTAAGGTTAAGTGCCACACCCTTTCCGCTCTCGCTGCCTTTGGCCTGGGCCGTAAAGGTCACGGTTTCTCCATTGCTGGTGGCTTGCACGAATATGCCTTCCATGGCTTCAATCGAGGGGTTGTCAGAGGCGATGATTTCAGTGCGATACTCGTTCATCCTGTAGAACGGCTTGGTGCCAATGGTGGCCGTGGCGTTGAAGGGGTTGCCGATGAGGTTCCATTCGCCAAGGGGCGCATCATCTGTTTTTTTCAGCGACACTTGGCCGTTGCCGCTGTAAGGTGTGCCGCAGAACATGAGCGTGACATTCCCGCTGTTGGCGTAGAGGTAGCCCTTGCCCGGTTCGAGGTCGAAATGGTAGTGGTCGTCATTGTTGGCATGGCTCTTCCAGTTCTCCCATTCCGATTCGGCACTTTGGTTGAAGCGGTAGAGGTCGTAGGTGTTGTTGAGGAAACCGTTTTCTGTAGACGGAACAAATGCATTGTCAAGAGGCGAGGCGATCAGGTACCAGCCGTTGGTCACACCTTGTCCTTCACTGTAGGCAATTATTTCCTTGGTGATGCCAGTGGATAGGCCGCTAATCTCGGTGTCGTAGGCCTGCATGGTGAGGGCGTAGCTCCCGCCATTTGCCTCGAGGGTGCCGTGGTTGGCTACATAGCCCGGGGCGCCGCTGAGAGTGAGATTAAGGGTCTTGCCATCGCCGCCATAAACATTGTTGTAAGCCTTGATGCCGGTCCATGCGCCTTCGTAGCCATAAATACCACTGCAAGAGTACGAAATGGGTTGTTCGTTGGCCATGTCAACGCTGACACCGCCAGTGCCGGTCACTTTATTAGCTTTGCGGGCATCGGTAGTGACTATATTTTTTATTTCATCATATTCGGCTTCCGGTTCGTCGCAGAAATAGTAGCAGTCGCTCAATATGGCGGTAACATTGTATTCTCCCGTCTTGCATGCCACGGGATGGAATTGCACGCCCGCATAGTCAGGATTGCTACTGCCGATAACACCGTTGCTGCCGTTGTAGATGCAGTCGGTGATGTTGAGGATGGGATTGTCGCACCAGCCCACCAAGCCGCCCACACCACGGTTGGGGTCGTTGGCGGGAGTGGTGTTGGTGATATCACCGTCATAGACGCAGCCTGTGAGGTTGAGGGTTGAGCTTTTGGCATGGGCCACGATGCCGCCACCGAGCGTGGTGATGGTGATGTCGGTGCTCACGAGGCAGTTTTCGATGGTGTTGGTGCCGCTCCAGGCAAAGCCAACAAGGCCGCCGGTGTGGTAACCGCCCTCCGTGGTGTTGGTCTCTACAACAGAACCCGTCACCTTGAGGTTCTTGATGGTGGCTCCGCTGATGTAGCGGAACGGTGCGGCACCCGCTTCGTTGCTTTGGATGCTTACGGAGAGGGTATAGCCATTGCCGTTGAAAGTGCCTATGAAGGGATTCTCCTCGGTACCCACCATGGTATTAATACTAATATTTTCCATCAACTCGATGTCATAGAGGAATATATGACCATTATTCACATGTTGAGCAAATTCGTTCCAAGTCATTTCCGTGCTGGGGTCAGTCACGGTACTGACGATTTGGTAGGCGGTGACAGGGACAACTTCTTTGATGACGATGTCGTCAACGTAAGTGGGGCGGCCACTATAGCATAGGCCTTCGAAAATCAGATAGATAGGGCCCGTCATCGTGACAGGACCTATTTCATATTGATACCAACCGGAACTCGAAACTGTTTCAGGATAAGGATGACGGGTGCTGCTTGAATATCTGCCCAAAAGAACGGCGTTGGAGCCGATGTTGTTGCAATCGCTGGCATACACATTGAAACCGTCTGGTTGAGAGTTGCTTTCGTCTCTGTAAATCCAGAACGACAGCATAAAGCTATGGGTGTTGGTGAAATTCATTTCGGGGAACACCAGCATGGTTTTGGCGGGATTATTATCGTTGCCCTTATCGGGTAGAACCAAGGCCTGTTCGCCATTATGTTTATAAAATCTGGAAGTACCCCACAAGTATTGGTCTAAGTAATTTCCAGTGGACACGGTGGTTTCGTTTCGCCAACAGTCACCAAATGGGTTGGTCGTGGGAGCTGAGGCATAATAGGGGAAGCCTTCTGAAGTTTCAAAGCCGTAGGTGACGGGGAAGGTGGTGATAGCGCACTCGGTGGTGTGGAAAGTCAGCATGGCAACTTCGCTGAATTCGTCTTCGCTACAATTGGCGCGTACATAGAAATCGTAATCGGTATCTGGCTGGGCGGGTTGTCCGGTGCAAGCATAGATGTTGGCAGGTACGTTGGTGCTGCTGGAGGTTGTTATCACGTTTTCACTGGTCCAGTCGGGGGTGTCGCCGTGGGCCACGGTGATGTATTCCCATGAAGTGGCGCTGTTGGTGGCGTCCCAGGTCAAATTAGCGCCCATGCTGTTAATTTCGCTCACGGTAAGGTTTCTCGCAGGGTCGCAGCCCGCTTCGGTGGTGAAGGTGGTGGAACGTACTTCGCTGTTGCCTAAGCGATATTCGGCATACACATTGAAAGTGTATTCTGTGCTGGACATAAGGTCGGTGAGGTCAACTGAAGCTGCGGTGGTGGTAAACCATTCCGACATGCTGCCGCCAGTGGGTCCGTATTGGTAATGGTAGCACACCAAATAGGAGTAAGGATAGGCCATCCAACTGACAGTGGCTCCGAATGCGGAGATGTTGCTCGGTTCAAAGAGAGACGGCGCAGAGAGGCCACTGGGAACGATGGCAAGCTGGATTTGGTTCTTTGAACCCACAAACTGTGAGTTTGAAGCATTTGGAGAAAAAGGATCGATGTTCGTTTCATCGTAAAAGCACAAAGCTTGGGAGCCATTAGAGGAAGGGTAGAAAGACTGCCAATACGTTACCGAAGAGTGGCTTCCAGTATTGTCATCAACAATAACGACAAGGTTATCTCTGTTAAAGGTGAAGCCGTTACCAGCCAATGGGATGGTGGTCCATTCGTTGGCAGTAAAGGTCACGCTACCGCTGAACACTTGGGTTCCTGATGTATAGTAATCGCTTGTACTTGAGAAAAAGCCTTTGCTCGAGTCGGTCATATAAATAACCAATTCACGGGTGCAATTTTTGTCGCCTTTAAAGGCGATACTTTTAATTTGGCCCTTTCCTCCAATTTCATTAACAGTATAAATCTGTTGCGTGCTTGAATAATTAGAGTTCGTTTTGGAAGGCAGCATGGTTGTTGTGCTTTCCCAACCAAGATCAGTGATGGTCACGGTTACCTCCGAAGGCTTAGAACCCGAATTGACTAGTTGGAAGGTTGGTTGCTGTGCCCAAGCCATAGGCCCGAAGGCCATGAGGGCGAGGAGGATGAGGGATAGTTTTTTCATTTGATTATTGTTTGTTATTGTTGAATTGTTGTCTTGTTGGGTTTCCCTTTCAGGGAATGGAGTGTTTGCGTTTTTGTGAAGGACGGCGGCATCAGGCACTTTCTGGCTTGCCACCACTTCAAGCCGCCGCTTTCCACTCTTGTCTTTCTCTCCATTCCCCGTAGGGGAATCTTGTTTTTCTATCATTTTTTAGTTGTTTAGTTGTTCAGTTGCAGGTCGCTGACTTCTGTGGGTGCTGTCCCCCGTAGGTCGCGACCTACGGTTAGGGTTAGGGTAGTGTCGTCCCTTCGGGACGGGTCTGGCGGGGTTTGGGTTGCTGGACGCTGCCGTTTTGCCTTGCTTCATCGATTTCTTTTTGCAGCTGCATAAGTTCATTCATCTTCGAGGAACTCTTGGTGTCTGTGTCCTTTATGCCAGCCTTGATCTGCTTGCGCTCATCGTAGTAGGCTTTTATCTCCTCGTCGGTAACGCCCATGATCTGCTGGCACTGGGCGAACAGATGCTGCATATTCACTAATAGCCCGTTACAAAGGATGGCATAGCCGCAGAAATCGAAGTCGAGCGTGCGCTTCAGAGAGTGAATGGGCGATTGGGAGGCAAAGTCGTTGCTAATGGATTCGCAAACCATCGTTTTGAATTTATTGCGGGCTTGGTAGAAATCCGCCACGTTCTCGGTGAAGTGCACGTTGCCCACCGTGTTGATCGTCTCGATACTTGACGAGAAGATTTGCTCGGTGGTCTCCGTAAACCCCGCAGAGGGCATCTGCGAAGCAAGCCGGAACCTCAACACGTCGAACTGAGTGGTGTCTTGTGCAATCTGCCTCTGAATCAGCATCGACTGGTAGAGCATCGAGTCGGCTTTCTGCACCGACTGCAGCGAGTTGTACATGTCGTACATCACCATCATCACAATCTCGCGCTTCTCACGCTGTTTACTGTGGTGGTTGATGATGGCCGCAGTGCCAAAGGTGAGGATGATGGAGATGGAAATACCAAGGACGGTGCGCAGCAGGCTTTGCCAAAAATCCTTGCCTCCTTTCACTTTCGGGGCGTCGGGTAGCGGGCTTAATGCATCTTGGGTGATTTGTTCCATGCTTTGACTTGAATTTAATACTTTTTGGGTATTGTCACCTAGGTTTGTTTTTAAGGGCGCAAAATTACACTAAATCAAGATTTTAGCATGTCGTTTCTATTCGGCAATTTGTAAATCGGATTCGGTGATTTGTAAACATTTCCTATTAGATTCGGCAAAATGTAAACCAATTCGGCAAAATGTAAACCTGGCACAGATTTTCAACCG
>JAEEGJ010017470.1_pt1 | contig 16221 bp, 16 predicted proteins | sample 8958761 | NCBI WGS metagenome assembly JAEEGJ01 (sample SAMN16246546, study PRJNA631951) | gut metagenome | biome: gut microbiome; feature: rumen; material: RS-attached | host: Bos | place: Iran: Karaj | collected 2018-10
CAAAGTCAACGACCACATCCGCCGTAAAAAAGCGCTCAAAGAAGTGCGCCTGAAGGAAGAAGAATTCCAGCACAAATGGGATTCCCTGAAACTCCAAAGGCCAAAACCCAACACCCCCAAAACGAAAAAACGCTCCAAAACAAAACGCCCCTCTACCGCGTATGATTTTACCGCGGATTGAGGTTGAATCTTAGTCCGAAGCTGATGGAAGGTGCCAAGGGATGCTCCTTGTAATAATGCTCGAGGCTGGAACCATCGTCGAAATAATAGCCAAGAGATGGCTCCAGGTAGACGCTGAGTTGCGGAGTAAATGAATATTCTGCTCCTGCTGCAGCATTGAGAGACCACTGCCAGGGCTTTTCAATATCAACCCCATCAGAACTCTTATAGTCGAATGACGCATGGACACATTTCTCGAGCATCGTACTTCCTGAGAGATACAAGCGGAAATGCCCAGAAGACCACAATTGCCAGACCATGCCAATAGGTATGCCTAAATAATGCAGCTTCTGATTGTAGTTTATATTGTAAAGGGGTATGCTGCATTCTGAATAGAGATAGGTATAGCTGATTCCGCTTAGCAGAGATAGCCGGTCGTTAAGCAGGTAATGCACACTGAGGCCGAAACGTAAAGGTAGGCGATGCTTCCAGACGAATTCTGTCTGGGCGTTTGAAAACTGGCTGGTGATACCATAAAAAGCGTAATCTATGGAATTAACGTTTTTATAGTACAGAAGATTTGTATTAACAGAGTTGTTGGCTGCAAGCAGTCCACCAGATGCGGTCAGGCCTAAAGACCATCTGTCGGATGTCTCATTGCGTTTTGGCGATGGTTCGGATGACGGCAGTTGATAAGTCCTAGGATCATCCACCGGCTTCTTTGCCTGAGGTTCTGTCACAGGTTCCTCGCTATTTGACTCCTGGAGGACGTCTTTATTCAGGTTATCATCAGATCCTGGCTCTGGCGCAGAAGGGGTCGGATCATTAATGGGCTCACAAGGGCTCTGACACTTTGTGAGGTTTTCTTTTTTTGATACCTTATTATTAATAGTTGCGAGAGCAAACCTATCATCCACATTATCCTCTGATGCAGGAGCGTCTTGTTTCTCTGGAGCGATCGTCTCACTTTTCACTGTGAGCTCTTTCGTTTCGTTGTTGTTATTGAATTGGTAGACGGCAAAGAATCCTGCAAGAGCGAGTATGGCGGCAGCAACAGCATAGTACCAACGCTTATTGGTTCTGCGCCTAGAGGGCGTAAGAACAGGGGCAGGAATCACTCCCAGCTCTTTACAGATGTCATCCCATAGACCTTCAGGAGGAGCCACCTTGTGTCCCTCGAGCTTTCGTCGCATTTGCTCTTCCCAACTCTCTTTCATCGCTTGCTGTCTATTAGTTCGTTTATTCTCTTTGCTAATTCTCTCTTTGCATAATAGAGCTGTGATGCTGATGTACTCTCAGTGATTCCCAACATCGCTGCTATCTTTTTATGAGGGTAGCCTTCGAAGACATAAAGGTTTATCACCGTTCTGTAACCGTCGGGCAGTTCACTTATCAGTCTATGCAGCTCGTCACTGGATATCTTCTCTGCTTGCGGCTCCTCGTCGTCGGAGATCTGAATGGCCACAGGGTCTTGCTCTATGAACAGCAGCTTTTTCCGTTCTCTCAGGAAACTGAGCGCCTCATTCACCACCACTTTGATCATCCAAGCCCTTAGGCTCTCCTCATTTCGATAGTCGAGGGCAGGAATGGCGGTGAATATCTTTACGAGACTGTTCTGCAACACATCCTTTGCATCGTTCTTCGAAGGCACATACCGGTAGCAGACCGATGACAACTCCTCTATGTACATCTTGTAGAGTTGGTTCATCGCCCTCTGGTCTTTCTGCCGTATGCGCTCAACGAGTTCTCTGACCATTCTTTTCCTTATGGCTTTACTTTAATAATCCAAAATTATGCAAATCTTGTATGGAATCACGAACTTTTTAGATTCTTTAACACAATCTGATACAAGATTCACCACTTTTTCCCATTATATATGCAGAAACATTTAACAAGACAAATTATGAAGAAACATCTTTTTTCAGTAGCAGCGATGGCTGTCGGTAGCCTGCTGATGATGTCGTGCTCATCTTCTGACATAGAAGAAGATCTTGAGCCAAAATCAATTGTGGACATGTACTCTGAGTCACAGACTATCCAGCTAACTCAGGCTCAGCAGGTGTTTGTCAACGACAACAACACCTTTACGCTGAATTTCCTGAAGGCTGTCAACGAGACAGACCGCTCAGGAAAGAGTTTTATCTATTCACCCCTTAGCATCACATACGTATTAGGGATGGTAAACGATGCTGCAACAGGTCAGACAGAACAGGAACTGGAGCAGGCACTTGGTTTCCACCAAGGAGGCATCAATGCGGTGAACGATTACTGCAAGAATCTGATTGATAATCTGCCAAAGGTGGACAATAAGGTGACACTCAACATCGCCAATGCCATCTTCCTAAACAAGAACTACACTCTGAAACCACAGTTCACTCAGGACATGCAGACCTACTACAATGCAAAAGCCGAAGCCCTCGACTTTGGGGCTCCTGAGACGCTCGACCACATCAATGGATGGGCCAAGGAGAAGACCAACGGTATGATTCCAAACATCCTTGATGAGATCGATCCATATATGGTATCATACTTGCTTAACGCTATCTATTTCAAGGCAGACTGGGCTTCGAAGTTCGACAAGAACAATACTAAGACAGAATCTTTCACCACAGACAACGGAAAGACGGAATTGCCGCTGATGCACCAGAACGTGCTTATCAACTATGTAAACAATGGCGTCTATTCAGCCATCAAGATGCCTTATGGCAACGGCTATTGGGACATGACCGTTATGCTGCCTGAGGATGGCAAGACCACAGACGACATCATCAGCCAACTGTCATCAAGAGGTTTCAACGATGTGGAAGGCTTCTGCGGAACAATGGGGGGTGTTTTTAAACCTTACGAAGTCGATCTGAAGTTGCCGCGCTATGAGACAGAATCAGATACTAAAGATGTGCCAACAGGACTTATCGGCCTCTTACAGAAAATGGGGATTAACAGGATTTTTGATGGTAGCCTTGCAGAGATTCCCAATATGGCCAACGTGCATGTGTATATCAGTATGATGCGTCAGAAGGCAAAGATCAAGGTCAACGAGGAAGGCTCTGAGGCTGCTGCCGTCACTGTCGCAGGAATAACATTTACCTCCTACATTAATGAGCCAGTTCAATATCCCAAGGCCGTGTTCCATGCCAATCGTCCCTTCGTCTATGTCATCCGCGAAGCATCCTCGGGTGTGATCCTCTTCGTCGGAAAGTTTACCGGTAAGTGAACTTAGAACTCATGGGGATATGTCCGTGATCGTTGCTTGTTATATAAGAAAGGGCAAATAAAAACGAAAGCGTATGAAAAAGAGCTTTTTATTATGGATGGGCGTTGTGCTGATGCTGGCTGTCGGCATGAGCAGCTGCAGTGGTGATGACGAAACCACCAGCATTGCAAAAGATATATATGATAACTTTTTTACTGAGAAGTATCATACAGATTCCATCAACGGATGGACTATTACACGAGATGAATCTGATAGAGTAACACAATTGATATTCTTTTTAGCAGGATACGATCCTATTGAGAAATTGTATAGCAGTCCAACATCCCTAGATGAAATCATGAACTTTTTCCCATTAAGCGATGGCAATGAAATCAGGTTAATACATCAAGATAAACCAACGCCCGTTGATGGACATCCTGAATTACAACAGTCTTACGAGGAATATGATCATTATTATAAAGGAGTTCTCGTGGTAAACGGGATGTCACGATTATATTATTTCATAACCCCACAAGGCAAACGGATGTCATATGCCATAACAGCATCATTCATTGACATCAAGAACCTCGATCCCATTCCCGATATCTCAGAACAAAAGGCCAGACAGATTTTGGCAAACTATCTGAATGTTGACAGAGATGACACATGGCCTTGTAAACTTTATGTTAAAGAGTACTCCTCTAGAAAGAACGGACTGGTTGTTCGAGATCAGCGGCTTATCTATTTTGTTACAGGACCTTATGCTCCTAGTGATCCAAATGTTTGGTACTATACAGCACCTCGATATCATGCGGAGATAGATGCCCATACAAGTGAACTAATTATGGTTACTGAGTAAAAATAAAGAGAAACGAATGGTTATGAGAAAGAGTTATTATTTTGTTGTGTTAGCAGTGTTTATGACAATGTCATTCTTAGGCTGTAGCAGTGAAGACTACGAATCATCGACCGAACCAAGGTTGAGAATTCTGGGGACATGGCAACAAATAATAAATCATGGACATCCTGTAGCTTCGGATAGTATTTATTATACATTCACTGCCAACGGAAAGTTGATTATAACCCATCGGAAACAAAACAATACAGAGAAATTGGATGATGCTATAGGAACATATACCATTTATAGTAGTTGGACTTATGAAGCTGTTGATAATTGGACTTATGATGAGAAAAATGAGAAAACAGATGAAGTCATTGGATTAATCGATTATACAATCACAAACACTGATGGTTCTTGCGAATCTGGTGGGTATAAGTGCAGAATTGGGGAGAAGGAAATGCTATGGACAGGTTCCCCAGGAGTTGCAGATCTAACATGTAAATTTGAAAGACGATAATTGACACGGAGAGGTCAGGTACTTGTACACAGTAGGGTCGGTTCCTACTGTGTTATTACTGCTACCAGATTGAAAGATCCTGCAGAGTTTACTCTACCCAAATATCGGAAAATATAAAAGCTGGCCACACGTGACCAGCTATATTTGAGTGAAGGAAACCAAGCGGCAAGGTCGAATTGCTCATCATCTCCACAGGTATTACCCCGCAGCCATGCCACCGTTCCGCACATCGTGGCTCTACTTGGCTTCTCCTTTCACGCTGCAAAGATACGAACTTTAATTGAAACTTCCAAATAATTTTGGGAAAAAAATAATGGTAGTCATGGGGACAGGTACCTGAGTCATAGGAGCCGTCATACCCAAGTACCTGTCCCAGCGACTAGCATTGGCTTCTATAACAAGGTGACGGTTCTTACGTTATAACAAAAGAACCGTCCTTTCGTTACAACGAGAGCTATTCGGAAACGAAACTGGAGAATGCCATCATCAGCAAACTTCAGAATTTTCTGCTGGAGCTTAATCACAAGGGGCCAGGCACTCTGTGAGGTTCAAAGAAAAAGCGTTCTGGAAACTAATCCAGAACGCTTTGTTTATAGTCTCATGAACCGAAGCAGGTTGCTACACTCGTATGCTTGAAACAGTTTATATCAGCGACTACTGGATCTTTCCTCCTCTCGGGATGCCCATCAGCTGCATGAAGAAATCTTCAACCTGGTTTGGAATATCTTTCACCCGAATCTCAAGGTTACTCTTTGGTGCATCCTTCACACGTACCTCTACATTACCCTTTTGGGCACCTTTCACACGAATCCCTACATTATGCTTTGGAGCATCTTTCACGCGAATCTCTAAAGAACTCTTCTGTGGGGTTCCGGCATTAGGGTTTGCGTTTGCACTGGCGGTGAATACGAATGAGAAAACGATTGCTGCAACTGCGCTCATGAGCACCTTCTTTGCATTGAAATTCTTTGTTGTCATAATCTTAATATTTTAATGTTTATACTTTGTCATTAACTGTGTCGTCTTTTTCTTTTCGACAGTGCAAAGTTACGGCGAAATTAGGATGATTCCAAGAAAATGCGCTAATTCTTCTTCAACTTGTGTGGACAAACGCCTGGATTTTGGACAAATCAAGAAAATCTATTCAAAACTTGTCCAAACCTCAATTATCTCACGGGGGTTCAATGTCCTTGAGCAACTTCAAGTGTCAAGGATTTCTTGACAATTAAGATGGCATGAAAATGACAATGAGAGAGTTACAGAATTGAGGCTGGAAATGATGTAAAAAATGTTCTGCTAAAAACTCTTAATAACTATAAAAATCCTCTGCTTTCATGATCGGAAGTGGAGGATTTTTATTAATTTTGTCAGCTGGTAAAATAAATAGATATGCTGACCTGTAAATTACGCATTGTGGCATTGCCTTATTATGAGGCTGGCGAGTGTCTGAGCGAGTTTCTTGCTGAGGCCTTGGGGCGTGCTATGACGTTGCGGCCAGAGCCTACCAATGAGTTTGACGTGAATGCCATCCGTGCCTACGACTGGCAGGGTCGGCATGTGGGTTATGTGGCTTCACACGACCTTCAGGAGGCTTGGCAGACATTACATGGCAGCGGCCGTCATTCGCTGAGGGGCCATATCGTAGAGGTGAATGCAGAGCACAAATGCGTGGTATTTGAGTGTCAGGTGGCAACATTGGGCGATGTGGAAGATTTGTATCCCTCAGCTCCATATCTGGAATGGGCATATAATGGTCCCGTTCTGAAGCCTACACAGGAGATGCTGACGTTGGAATACATGATGGACGAGATCAACGAGCGGTTGGATGAATATGACAGGTGGGATGAGGCTGAACGTGTGGACTTCGTGAAACTGGCCACAAGATTCAGTGCGCTATCAAAATACGATCTGAGTGGTGAGATGAGCGACTATAGGCGCAGGCTCTGTCTGAGGCTGATGGAGACGAATGATGAAACCTTCATGTTGCTCATAGAGGAACTGAAGATGGCCTATGGACGGACTGGACGCGAATCGCAGGGCGGTGAGGTACTCGACTACTGGATGCGCATGCTTTCAGAGTCAAAGGTTGTTAGGTCGTTATTAGTGCATCGTCATGAGTATGATATTGAGAGCATCCGCGAGCAACTGGAGATGTTTCCCAAGTCGATGTATCAGGAATGGTTGGAGAATCGCGAGCGTTTTGTAACGAAGTTGCTCTATATGCATATTCCTCGGCCTGTGCTATGGCAGTTTGTATCAGGCATTGCTTTCTATGAGGCTGTGACAGCCCGCATGGCTCTTGAAACCGCCACTGTACAGGTGGCAAATGGAGAATCTGTGGAGAGCCCTGTGTTTCTTAGCGGCGCTAAAGGTCAGAAGATTGACATGATCAGAACCTTAAATGTTATGTATGAACAAGGTCGGTTTAATGGCAAGGATGGCACAAAGCTGAAAAAGAAGGATTATTTCAAGGCGATGGGTAAGGCCATGAATGTAGACCTGTCTGACTATGATAAAGACCTGTCGCGCTCGATGTCAGACAGTACCAAGTTGGAAAAACACCTGAAGACCTTCGAGGACATGAAGGAGAAGATGACAGAAATCTGGAATTCGAAATAACTTTTTTATCGTAGGGTTTACATAGGGTAAACGAACCGCCCCACGAAATCATTGTATTTTTGCACCCGTAAGACGGATAGTCCGTTCTTGCGGGTATTTTAATTTTATGTATTATGACAAAAGTAACAATGAGAAAGTCCGGCAAGGCCGGCAAGAAGGTGAATCGATTTACGAGTGTTGAATCTCAGGATATGCTCATCATGGGCAGTGCACTGGGAGAACAGATGATGGGTATGCTGTCGCAGGTGGCCACCTCGCGCAGGGGTATGGGTGCAGCAGCTACGGCTCTGGCCATGGCGTGGGCGACACTGAAGGACATCGCCGTGTGCGAGGGCGTGGAGGTGGAAAGCCTGTTTGAGCGCCAGGTGGAGTATTGGTCATTAACCATTAACCATTAACCAATAACCATTAACCGTTGAATCCGAGGTTTGTGAGGTCTCTAGAGGAAAGTTGCAACGCCTATCACATATCTCACAACACTTGGAAAAGATGACAAGAGAAGTTACACTCCGTATTGAGGAATCGTCGTACGAGCAGTTTATGGGATTCATCCGCCTGTATAGTCAGGTAGAGGTGGTGAGCCCTTCGACAAGCTCAGGGATCGTAACGAGACGCGGCAGAGGCGGCAGGCCCAAACGGGCAGGCAAACCCGTAGTGAAAGCCTTCAGCTATCATGGGCGGGACAAGGCAGCCAGACTGCTGATGCTCTGCAAAGGACTGAAAGCCTTGGGATGGATAGATCAGAAAACAGACTGTCAGGCGTTTATAGACCTGTTTTCTGGTGGTGAATTCAGACAGCATATTATTTGGACGGGCCAGGCGAATGTCTTGGCAGAACTGTTCAGAAGACTGGTAAAAGAGCGCGGGCTGGTGACGCTGCCAATGAAACACAGTCTGTGGGTAATGGTAAATGGGCACTTCTGGGAGAAAGAAAAAAATCAGGAGTTTGGCACAGATCGTTTGAGAAACACGCATATCCCTTATAAACAGGGGCAGACAATCGCCTATCTGGTGGATCTGCTCGACCCAAATAATTCGTTGGACGACATCAGAATGATGATAGAAAGTCAGCGATAACTGAGATAACGCTGACTCGGGTTGCAGCAGTATTATAGAAGCCCGTCTGAACGGCGAGGCAAGAAAAACAGATACGCGATATGAAGAAAGTTAGGATTAAGGAGTGCTGCGCTTCGTGCCGACATAAGAGGGTTGAGAACGATGGAAGCCGAGTCTGCTCACTGTTGCAGATCAAGGTGCAGCAGCAGTTCAAGTGCCAGAAGTGGGCCGTGACAGACAGTCTGTCTCAGACACATTGGCATATGGGTAAGGTGAAACGACGCGAATACCTGGTGTTCGTGTTCGAGATCTGGATGCAGGAGCGTGAGGCTATCGACAACGGGATACTGCTCCCGGAGGACGTGGCAACGCTCGACTCTCTCAGAGAACGGTTTGAACTGGAAACAGGTCTCTCGCCGTTTATGATACATTAATATCTAATCGGGCGAAGGTTTTGTGGAGGAAGTCTACGTAGTGAAAATGGCCAAATTCCGACATTCCCTTCACTCACGAATTCGCAAGATTATGAAAAAGTACATTGAGATACCCTTGGAGGTGCTGGAGCGCCTGGTGGAGGGTAAGTGTGTGGAAGGTTCACTGCGTCGTGACGAGTGGACGGGTAAGATAACATTCAGGGCGTACAACCGCCAGCCGTGCGACCGCAATCGCGACCGGTTGATCCGTAAGTTGGAGCATGGCTGGGTGAAGGAGTCGAAGGAGCGCATCAAGCTCTTTGAGAGTGTGCCCAAGGAACTGGGAACAGCACGCCTGTTGGCGGTAATCGACCGCGAGACCAAGGAGGCGAAAAACGCTCTCATCGACCGTGAGTTGGATATAATGGATTTTATGGATTAGAAAACAGGAGATACGGATATGAGAAATATGAAGAATATGATCGTAGTTTACGGTAAGTGTGGTGGCGTGGCCACAGTTGCTACCTTTGTGGGTAACCAGTGGTGGATCACTTCAAGAGACGAGCGTCTGGAGCCACTGTATAGCGGAGAGCCTTACGACCAGAGCGACTATCGCTACCTGTGCCAGAAGGATGAACTGATCCTAATGAAAGATATCGCCGGCATGATGGGTAGTGCTATGGAGAGCGGCGAGGCAGACATGAAGGAGGTGTTGAGGATCCGTCTAAAGGACTTGAATGCGATGGGCGTGAAGTTCCTGTCCGTGCCTCAGGTGCTGAACCTCGTGGTCAACGTACGGGTGAAGCAGGGCAATAGCAGCATGGGCGGCTACGTTGTGACCTGCGACGATGGCGACAACGACTGGATGCGGTTCTTTGAACTCAACGGCTTCGCCAGTGCCAAGCAGGCTTGGGAGATGGTGCGTATCTACATAGATTTCTTCCAGAAGCATGGGGTGAAGGTGCAGGCCCGCCTGCAGTGCAAAGGTGAGATCATGGACGAGCTGGCCGGACTGACCCAAGGAGTGAAAATCGAGATTTCGGATAACCTTTAATCATTAGAGAATATGGAAGCATTAGTGACTATTATTGAGGTAGGCGCATACTCTGAGCGCCAGTATCAGAAGCAGGACGGCACGCCTGAATACTTCAAGAGCCGTGGTGTGGTGATGAAGCGTGGTGGCGACACCGTGTATGGTGAGATGACAGGCGACCTGGCCTCGAAGAACCGAGACACACAGTTCCAACAGGGCATGCCCTATATCGTGAAGGGTTTCTGGAAAATGAGGACTTGGGGTGACAACCAAGACCGCCATGAGAACACGCTGTATATTACGGACCTTCAAACGCTCTAGCCAATGTTCTGTTATCAGAGAAATTTTGTAAATCCGACGTTGCCTGTGGATGAGAAGCAGTTTTATGCGCTGGTCAGGGCAGCAAAATGGAATGAGGATATCGACAGGTATCGTGAAACGGGCGAGGCATCACTGAAACGCAAACTGCCCGCGTTCATCTTCCAGGCGACGTTCGACGAGACGGAATCCAAGAAGGGTAAGGTGGGCCGCTGGCGCAAGCAGGCGGCCACCCGCCTGACGGGATTGGTGGTGATGGATGTGGATCACGTAGAGAAACCACAGAAAAAGTATAAGGAGTGGAAGACGCTTGACTTTGGAAAGTTGGGGATCCTGCTCGTATATGTGACACCTTCTGGAAAGGGTCTGAAGATCGTCTTCAAGGCCGATGTCAAGAAGGGTAATCTCATCGACAACCAGCATGCGATGGCCGAGGTGCTTGGCGTGGAGGTTGACGAAAGTTGCAAGGATGCAAGCCGCATGAGCTTCATCTGCAAGGAATCGGATATTTTGTATTTGGACAAAGAGTTATTTACTTATGAGAATAAAGAATTTGCTGATAAATACGAGCCTGATTATCGGGCTAATCATAGTGCTGCTACTAAGACTGTTGCTGTGGCCAGTCAGAAAGCTGAATCAAGGTCTGGGTCTGTCAGCCCAGTGGATGATCAGCCAGTGGAACTAAAATGGCGTGGCTATGATCTACAGTCTATTATTGATGCTCGGTATGCTGGCAAACTGCCATGCAAGGCAAACTCCAACAGACATACTGAGAGTCTCAAGCTGGCCACCGACCTGTTGCTTATGCTCGACGGTGATAAGGCCGCAGTACAACGGGCCGTCGAAGCCCAAAGCTGGGTGCAGGAGATTATCGCAGAACGCGATGAGAACGTGGCCCAGACGGTGGAATCGGCCGTGGCGTGCGTCGCGCAGAAGGAAAAGAAGTATGCTGGTTCGCTGCCATCCAAGGCCATGCTCGAAGCCGTCCAGAAGGCCATAGGCAAGACGTATCAGGAGATTACGAAGGGCGTGGCTCAACCAATGATGTTGAAGGATGACGACATGGCGCGATGGCTCTGGGACTGGGGCGAGCAGATTGAAGCGCTGAGTGAGGATTTCCCACTGCTGAAGGATATCTGCAAGGGGTTGAAGCGGAACCAATATCCTGCGGCGATGTTCGTGGGCGGTGGACTGCTGATGACGCTCATGACGCGCTGCACCTATCGCTTCTATCATCGCCCGGAGGAGTTGCGCAGGCTGAATAACTCGACATTCATCATTGGCGATCCTGCCAGCGGAAAAAGCTTTGCGACCAGGCTCTTTAAGTTGCTGGCGGCTCCCATTGTGGCAGCAGATAAAATCGGCAAGGATGCCATCAATGCCTATCGTGAGCAGATGCGCACCAAGGGTGCCAACAAGGAGAAACCCAAGAAGCCCAAAGTGATAGTCCGCGTGCATCCTGCCCGTACCTCGAACGCCCAGTTCATTCAGGATATGGTGAACTCAGTGGAAGAGGTGGATGGCCAGCCCATGCAACTGCACATGCTAACGTTTGACACGGAGCTTGACAACACCGTCACTGTGCAGAAGGGTGGCTCGTGGATAGACAAGCAATCGCTCGAACTGAAAGCTTTTCACAACGAAGAGGATGGTCAGGCTTACTCGAATAATGACAGCATCCTGCAGGACTTCTACGTCACCTGGAACTTCATCTATACGGGCACGCCCAATGCCTTGAAGAAGAAGGTGAATGAGCAGAATTTCGGAAGCGGTCTCGCCACACGTCTGACCTGCATTCCGCTCCCTGCCACCAACTTCGAGATGATGGATCGTGAGAGTCACGTGGATTTCGAGAGCGACGAGCACCTGAAAGAATGGGCAGCGCTGCTCGACAAGACGAAAGGTCTGTTGTCGTTGGACAAGATTGTGGATGAGCTCTATGACTGGACGGCGCGCCGCATGATGGATGCCAAGGAAAACGACTCGAAGGCTGACGAGATGCTCTTGAAGCGTTGTGCCTATCACGGCTTGAATTTCGCTGCGCCCTTTATCGTGATGCGTCATTGGGACAAGATGAAGCAGGAGGGTGACTTCTGGTGCGGTCAGTTCGAGACGGATGATGTCGACTGGCGGTTGGCGGAATTGATTGTGAATATCCAGTACGCTTGCCAGCGCCACTACTTCGGCGCAATGGCCGAGGCCTATTTCGACAATAAGCTGAAGGATGCCTCCGTGAATGTGCAGCGCAAACAGAAGACTTTTGAGGGTTTTGCACGATTGCCTGAAGCGTTCAATTGCGAAGATGTGATGCGTTGCTTCAACCTGTCGAGTGAGGGTGCTGCCCGCATGAAAATCAAGCGGTTGCTGAGTGATCACCTGATTGAAAAACAGGGTGACGGCAGGCAGGCTGGCGCATCGAGGTCAAGCTATCGTAAGACGGGTAACATCATGCTGTAATGTACCATCGTACCAATGTACCATTGTACCATTTGATAATTGATAATAATATGACAGAAGTAAGTATGAATAATGACATGAAACTCTCCGAGCACTTGGCTTCGCCGAGTGAGGCTGCGCTCAGCCATTCAAACGAGCTTGATGGCCTTCGCTTATCGCCTCACTTTACGCTCGGAGAGCTGACGAAAACAAGTTATCACACAACGGATGGAAACATTCCGAGTAGGGTAGCGATTGAGAATCTGAAGAATCTGTGCGAGAATTGGCTGGAGGATTTGAGGTATAGCCAGAACACGCTGTATGGGGATAAGAGTGGAGATATTCCTATCGTCATCAACTCTGGCTATCGCTCTGAAGAGGTGAATCGGAAATGTGGGGGCGCTAAGGGCTCGAATCACTTGACTGGCTGCGCGGTGGATATCCGCTGCTATGGTCCGGAGCAGATGATCCGCATGGCTGGCATCTTGCTCGACATCGCGGATGGCACAAAAAGGGATTTCGATGAGTTAATCCTCGAGAAGCGGGGCACCACCTATTGGATCCATTTCGCCGTGCGACCGAAAGATAACCGCAGGAAGATTCTCTGCGACTGCCGCTAATTAAGAAAATAAGCAAAAATAATGGATTCTTGTGTTTAAATTTGATGAAAATGTGTATCTTTGCAACGTATATCAATAGCTATAATCATGGATAAGATGCTTGCACTGATAGGTTCCATAACGGAAAGTTTCACCAATAACCTGATAGCCGAGGATCGCTATAGGATGATTCTTGACGGTCTGCAGGTGACGTTGCTTATTACACTCTTTGCCGCTATACTGGGCACGCTGCTGGGCGGACTGGTGTGCTGGATGCGCATGAGCCGCCGCCAGTGGCTGCGGCAGACGGCCAAGGTGTATATCGAGCTGATGCGCGGCACGCCCGTGCTGGTGCTGCTCATGCTGATGTACTACGTGGTGATGGCGCCACTTGATGCTACGGGCATCGTGGTGGCTATCGTCACCTTCGCCATGAACACGGCGGCCTACATCAGTGAGATGCTGCGCACCACCATCCAGGGCATTGACCGCGGCCAGACGGAGGCGGGCTTGGCTCTGGGCTTTACGCCGCGACAGACGTTCTTCAAGATTGTTCTTCCACAAGTCATCAAGGCGGTGATGCCCGTCTATCAGGGCGAGGTGGTGAGTCTGCTGAAAGGCACGAGCATCGTGGGCTACATTGCTGTGGGCGACATGACGCGCGCCTCCGACCTGATACGCTCGCGCACGTTTGACGCCTTCTTCCCCCTCATCGTGACGGCCATCATCTATTTCCTCATGGCGTGGCTCATCGGGCTGTTGCTCCAGAGTCTCGTTCAGCGCAAGCGCGTGAAGGCCATCATTGCGACTGCGGTGCTGATGTTGTTTGGCTTAGCGGGATGGTTGTCTACCCCTGAGACGGACGCTACAGCCGAAGCTGCGGACCAGTCAAGTGTTCCACCTGCATTTCAGGCGCTTAAAGGCAAGAATGTTGCTGTGATTATCGGCAGCATACAGGACATTGCCGTCACCGACATGGCGCCCGATGCCAATATTCTGCGCATGACCAGTCAGACCGACCTGCTGGCAGCCCTGGAGAACGGCAAGGTGGATGCGGCGGGCGGTGAAAGCCTGACGCTGATGTTCAATAAGGAACTGCTTGAAAAGGTGGATTCCGTGGGCGCAGGACTTACGCCGATTCCCATAGCAGCCTGTTACCGACTTGACAATAGCGAATTGCAGCAGGACTTCAACAGTTTCCTGGCCGAAATCCGCAGTGACGGCACCTACCAGCAGATTCTGGATCGCTGGAGTAATGCTGACGACCCCTCGGCCATGGCCATTCCCCAACAACGCGGCACGGGGCGCACCCTGCGCGTGGCCACCTATCCGGCCATGCCGCCGTTCAACTTCATCAATTCCGGAAAGCCTTCGGGACTGGAGCCGGAACTGCTGACGGAATGGGCCAACCGGCGTAACTGGCAACTGGAGTACCTCATTATGGACTTCGCCGCTCAGATACCTGCTGTGCAGGCGGGCAAGGCCGACATGGCCATGGGTGCTATCAGCGTCACCGAGGAGCGACAGAAGCAGGTGCTCTTCTCCGACGGCTATATCGATTCGCACATCGTGCTGATGACACGAAAGGGCGAGGCCGACATACTCACTAATCCAATGCAGCCGACCACTTCAGAGAATGACGAGATCTACTGGCCGTGGATTGTGGCCATCCTTATATTAATAGGTGGCGGTGCATGGCTGTTTATCCGCCGTAAACGCGGCACATGCACGAAACCTCAGACGTCTGACATTAAACCAAAGACATCCGACCTTCTTCTCCGCATCACGCACCTGAAGAAAAGCTACGGCAGTTTCGACGTGTTGCGAGACATCAATACTGAAGTGTATCGCGGCGAGGTCATCTCCATCATCGGTCCGTCAGGCACGGGCAAGAGCACCTTACTGCGCTGTCTGAACCTGCTGGAGCAGCCCACCAGCGGCAGCATCGTCGTCGATGGCGAGGATATCCTCACGAAGGGCTATCCCGTCAATACGCTGCGCCAGAAGATGGGTATGGTGTTCCAGTCGTTCAACCTCTTCGAGAACAAGACCGTACTGGAGAACATCATCTTCGCACCTTGTCAGCTGCGCCATGAGCCAGAGGAAGAGGCTCGCAAGGAGGGACTGGCGCTGCTGCGCAAAGTAGGACTGGCCGAGAAGGCCGACGTCTATCCATCGAGCCTCTCCGGCGGTCAGAAACAGCGTGTGGCCATCGCCCGCAGTCTGGCCATGAAGCCCGACGTCATCCTCTTCGACGAGCCCACGTCAGCCCTCGATCCGACGATGGTGGGCGAGGTGCTCAGTGTCATCCGCCAGTTGGCTAAGGAGGGTATGACCATGCTCATCGTTACCCACGAGATGAAGTTCGCCCGCGACGTCTCGACGCGCATCTTCTTCATGTACGACGGCTACATCCACGAGGACGGCTCGCCCGAGCAGATCTTCGAGAATCCGGTCCACAGTGCTACCAAGGCCTTCATACAGCGCATCCGCAAGGAGGTGTTTGAGATTGATGGTCCCGACTTCGACTTCCTCGGCATGCACTCCGCCATGGGTGCCTTCTGTCACAAGTACGGCATCGCTGAGAAGCTGGAGACAGCAGAGCGGCTGACGGACATGATGCTCGACGACGTGATGGCGCAGTACCGCCCCATCACCGTCCGCATCACTCATAGCGAACAGTCGGGCATCACCGCCCTCGACTTCATGGTGGAAAAGATGACTGACACGCCACTGAGCGACGCGCAGCGCAGCACACTATCTGGTCAGTGCAAGAAAGTCATAGAGGAGCCCACCAAGCGAGGCTTCCGCGTGAAACTGATTATATAAGTAATCCAGTTGAAGTAATAGGAGGAATGTTGCCATAGACCGTTATTTGATTACAATAAATTATTCACAACCAATTACTTTCCCACGCAATATCTATACAGTGTTGATAATCTGTACTTTATGAGTTAAACCGTACAAATGAACTTTGGGAAATGGAATTTCGCGATTCCCATCCCTTTAGTTCATAGGCAGGTCTTCCACTAAACTC
>JAEEGJ010017471.1_pt1 | contig 16220 bp, 17 predicted proteins | sample 8958761 | NCBI WGS metagenome assembly JAEEGJ01 (sample SAMN16246546, study PRJNA631951) | gut metagenome | biome: gut microbiome; feature: rumen; material: RS-attached | host: Bos | place: Iran: Karaj | collected 2018-10
CGCCCTTCATGAGGGATTCGCTAGCTTCTACATCATACTTCAATTGCTTTGCCATTTTTGATTTTCCTTTTTAAAATTTTTGATTTAGTTAGAAGTCGGAAGTAGGAAGTTAGAAGTGAAATTTTCGCGGCTTCGCCGCCCGTTTTAGATGTGCCTACGGCACCATTTTTTATCCTGTCTACTGCCTACTGTCTACTGTCTACTACAGAGTAGCGATAACGTCGGATTCCTTGACGATGAGGAAGTTTTCTCCGTCGACGGTGACTTCGGTACCACTGTACTTGCCGTAAAGCACCACGTCGCCAACCTTGACTTCCATGGCAACGAGTTCGCCCTTGTCGTTCTTGCGACCCGGACCAACGGCCACGACCTTGCCCTGCATCGGCTTTTCTTTTGCATTATCCGGAATGAAGAGACCGGAAGAGGTCTTCTGTTCGGCTTCTGCCGGCTTGACAACGATTCGATCTGCTAAAGGCTTGATCATTATTCTTATCCTCTTTTTGGGCATTGCCCATTGTTAAATTGCGTGGTCCAGTTGAAGTTGAATGTTCCAAATTGGACCATTTTCTTGTTCGACCCTTTTAAAGCAATTTCCGTGCCAAAACCGCTTTTTTCTCGCAAAAACGGAAAATTAGGGTGATTTTTGGGGTGTAGTGTATTGAAATGAAACTTGCGTGTTTAAAAATGAAACTATGTTCTTTGCTGCAGCCCATTCTTTACACTTTTGGGTGTGTGTATGTTGCATAAAATAGTTGTTTAAACTATATTAACTTGTAATGCGAAATTTTTCGCATCGAAAATTTTCGCATAGAGTGGAATTGAATTTTAAGGAGCAGCTTATGAACCCGTTTAAGTTTGGTACCATCGTCGAAGACGAATATTTCACGGATCGCGTGAATGAGCTGGAACAAATCAAGCAGATGCTGGATAGCGAGAATCACCTAGTCTTGATATCTCCCCGTAGGTTTGGTAAGAGCAGCTTGGTGGCTAAGGCTCTACAGCAGATTGGTCGCCCGTCCATAACCATCGATTTCATGAAAGTGCTAAATGTGGAGGACTTGGCCTCTCAGATCTTGCGTCAGGTGTTCCGGATACATAAGTTCGAAAAAATCAAGCATCTTATGAAGTTTTTCCGTGTTGTGCCTACGCTCTCTTATAACCCGATGACTGAAGGTATGGATGTGAGTTTTGTCCCTTCGGTGGGCAACTCTTCCGCCATGCTGGAGGATTCGTTGGAACTCTTGGAGAAGGTGTCTTCTGCAAAGAACCGGCTTATTGTTGTGTTCGATGAATTCCAGGAAGTGAACTCCATCGACAAGACCTTGGCAAGACAGCTGCGTGCCATTATGCAACGGCAAAAGGGGCTGAACTACATTTTTATGGGTAGCCAGGAATCTATGATGGAAGAAATCTTCGAAAAGAAAAAGTCCCCGTTTTTCCATTTTGGTGAACGTATGAACCTGAAGAAAATCCCGTATGGGGACTTCTATGCCTACATTGAAAGCCGCTTACCTGATATACCCGCTCCACAGAAGGCCTCCATTACCGAAGAAATTCTGAAGTTTACGGATGTGCACCCTTACTACACGCAGCAGCTCTCGGCTGCGGTCTATAACGCTATCGAGTATGGCAAGATAAAAGAAAATCCAGTGGCGTATGCCATAAAGAAGCAGGTGGAGGAACATTCTCTGGACTATGAGCGCCTGTGGGCGAATATGAATCGCACCGACCGCAAGGTGATGATCGCACTTGCCAATAGGAGTAACCCTATGGCTGACCGGTCGGTGGCGTCCAGTACCTTGTTCAGCTCCATCAAGCGCCTGCTGAAGCAGGGATATGTTATCAAGACAACAGGCTATGGACTCGAAGATCCGTTCTTTGGCGAATGGATCTTGGGGGAGTGATCTTCCCCCGCAACTCAAAAAAGTAAGATTTCTGTCATTAAATTGGCAGTATCTCTACAAATTTATAATAATATTACTATAATTTGCTGCAAATAGTTCCACGTCCGGCCGGACAAGGGATAGCGGTGGTCGCTATACACAAAAGATGGCCGGAATATCACGAGGTTGCGGTAAGTGATTTCACAGAATAATCTGCTTATTCTGGGAGCCGGCCAGTACGGCGTAATGGCTGCTGAAATCGCTGACGCCATGGGCGTCTTTGGTCGCATAGCATTCCTCGACGATTCGTACAAGGCTTCGGCGGCATCCCAGCAAGAATGTCATCCTGAACGAAGTGAAGGATCCAGTCAAATTTCATTAATCGGCACCTTTGCTGATCTTCCAAAATTTGCCGGAGAATTCCGCTATGGTTTCATAGCCATTGGCAATACAGCACTCCGTCGTAAGCTTACCGAACAGTTGCAGTATAACTGCATTACCCCGGCAATTTTAGTGCACCCCACGGCGTATGTAAGCCCATCTGCACAAATTAAACCGGGTTGTTGCGTGGAGCCGAACGCCACAGTACAAACGGCCGCAGTTATCAAGCAAGCGTCTTTTATCGCAAGCGGGGCTGTAATCCGCCATAATGCGACCGTCGGTGAATTTTGCCATATAGATTGCAACGTCGTCGTGGATACTCTCGCTGTTGTCCCGGCGGGCACGCACATTTTGGCCCAGGAGGTCTATCGTGCATAAGACTCCCTATACACTCTTTTTTAAGCGACTTTTTGATATCGTCCTTTCGGGATTTGGCATCGTCGTGCTTGCAATCCCCATGCTTGTAATCGCCATGGCCATCAAGCTCGACAGCAAGGGCCCTGTACTCTTCAAGCAGAAACGTGTGGGGCTCCACAAGAAGCATTTTAACATCTATAAGTTCCGCACCATGCGCACCGACACGCCCAAGGACGCCCCGACGCATGAACTAAGCGATCCCAAGAAGTGGATTACGCGAGTGGGCGGGTTCCTCCGCAAGACTAGCCTCGATGAACTCCCGCAGATGTTCAATATTTTCGAAGGGACCATGAGCATTATCGGTCCGCGCCCGGCTCTGTGGAACCAGTACGACCTGATTGCAGAACGCGACAAGTACGGTGCAAACGATGTTCCCGTGGGCCTGACCGGCTGGGCTCAGATTAACGGCCGCGACGAACTCGAAATCCCCGTGAAGGCGGCCCTCGATGGCGAATACGTAAAGCGTCAGTGCTTCTTGTTTGATTGCAAATGCTTCTTTGGCACATTCATTAGCGTGCTCAAGAGCGACGGCGTTGTGGAAGGCGGCACCGGCGAAATCCACAAGCATGAAGCCGAGTGTCATCCTGAACAAACCTCGCCGTGTCATCCTGAGCGGAGCGCTAGCGGAGTCGAAGGATCTAGGTAGTTGTCATGATCAAAATTTTAATCACAGGCGCGAACAGCTACATTGGCACTTCCTTTGCGAACTATCTCGCACAGCCCGAATTCGCGGGCAAGTATCAGGTGACTACCCTCGACATGATTGGCGACGCCTGGCGCAGTCACGACTTTAGCCAGTACGACACCGTTTACCACGTGGCAGGGATCGCCCACAGTGACAACGGCAAGATCAGTGACGAGCGCGCGAAACTCTACTACGCCGTGAACACCGACCTGACCGTGGAATGCGCCAAGAAGGCGAAAGAAGCCGGCGTAAAGCAGTTCATATTCATGAGCAGCGCCATTGTGTATGGCGACAGCGCCCCCATTGGCACGTCGAAATTCATCACGCGCGATACTCCTGTGAACCCTGCAAACTGTTACGGCGATAGCAAGGTTCAGGCAGAAAACGGTATCCGTCCGCTGGACTGCGACACCTTCAATGTGGTGATTCTTCGCCCTCCCATGATATTTGGCAAGAATAGCAAGGGCAACTACCCGTTGCTCAGTAAGCTAGCTCGCAAATTGCCTGCATTTCCGAAAGTCGAGAATAAGCGCAGCATGCTCTACATCGGGAACCTGGTGGAATTTGTGCGCCTGATGATTGAAAACGGCGAACACGGCACCTTCTGGCCGCAGAACCCGCAGTACAGCAACACCAGCGAGGTCATTTCGCTTATCGCCAAGGCCCACCACAAGCGCTGCGTGCTGATTCCCGGATTCGGCTGGGCGTTGAAATTATTGAGCCATGCCACCGGCCTCGTGAACAAGGCCTTTGGCAACCTAGCCTATGACCAGTCCATGAGCGTGTACAAGGAACCCTACCAGAAGTATAGTCTGCAAGAGGCTATCGAAAGGACGGAGGGGTAAGCATGGACAAGAAAGTTCTTGTTTTAGCTTCTGTAGCCTCTATGATAGATCAGTTTAATATGCCAAATATTGAACTTCTGCAATCAATGGGTTATGAAGTCCATGTAGCTTGCAATTTTTTGAGTGGTAGCACATGCTCAAGTGAAAAAATTGAGCAACTCAAAAAGACTTTAGATAATATGGGTGTTGTCTATTTTCAAATAGACTTTACTCGAAGCGTAATGAATCTCAGGCAAGATTATATCGCCTATATGCAGGTGAAAAAAATCCTGCTAGAAAATAGGTATGCCTTCATTCATTGCCATTCGCCAATTGGCGGGGTGATTGGACGTTTGGCTGGTCATGCGACAAAAACAAAAGTTATATACACAGCACACGGATTTCACTTTTTCAAGGGAGCTCCACTCAAGAATTGGTTGATTTATTACCCGATTGAAAGGTTTTGCGCCCGCCTTACGGATGTCTTGATAACCATCAATAAAGAAGACTACGCCTTGGCTCAGAAAAAAATGCCGGCAAAGAAAGTTTGCTATGTGCCTGGGGTTGGGATAGATTTGGAAAAGATAAGGTCTGTTCAAGTGGACCGGAACGAAGTTCGTAAATCTATGGGTGTGCCAGAAGACTGTATATTGCTTGCCTCTGTTGGTGAATTGAGTGTACGAAAAAATCATCAAATTGTAATAAAAGCTGTTGCAAAATTAAAAAATTCTAAGGTCCATTATGCGATTGCGGGGCAAGGTGTTCTATTACATTTTCTTAAAAATTTGTCTAAGGAATTAGGTGTTGAACAGCAAGTTCATTTTTTAGGTTATAGAAAGGACATTGCTCAAATCTATAAATCGTCTGATGTAGCAATTTTGCCGTCTTTACAAGAAGGTTTGCCGGTGGCTTTAATGGAAGCTATGGCTAGTGGACTTCCTATAATATGCTCTAAAATTAGAGGGAATACTGATTTAGTGCAAAATATAGATGCTCAATTTGTTTGCAACGAGGTCGAGGATTTATACAAAAAAATAAACAATCTAATCACCAGCAAAACTTTACAAGAACAGCTTGCTCAAGAAAATAAGAAAAACATTGATTTTTTTTCGTTAAACAATGTTTTGGAAAAAATTAAAAACATATACAACTCCAATATATAGTTGAGAAAATTATGATTAAAGTAATGAATGTTCTTAATACCGGGAAATACTCTGGCGCAGAAAATGTAGCCATTACGATTATCAACTCGTTAAAGGGCTATATTGATGCAACTTATGTTTCGCCAGAAGGGCCTATAAAAGATTTTTTAGATGAAAATGACATTACTTATTACCCTGTAAAAAAAATCACTATAACAGAAGTCAAGAACGCAATTAAACAAATACAACCTGATATAATACACGCTCATGATTTTACAGCAGGTATTGTTTGCGCTGCTACGGGAACAAAAGTTCCCATAGTCAATCATATACATTGCAATCCTCCATGGATAAGACATTATAATCTCAATAGTTTTGTATATGCGGCATCGTGCTTACGCTACAAGAAAATATTAACCGTATCCAATTCGGTAATGGACGAATATGTTTTTGGCCGTTATTTCAAGAATAAAACAGAAGTTATTGGAAATCCTGTAGATATCAATAAGATTAGAACACTAGCTGGTAATGTGTTAGAAAAAAAATATGACATAGCTTTTTTGGGGAGATTATCTTCCCCAAAAAATCCAAAAAGGTTTATTGATATTATTGCAAATTTAAAAAGAAAACTACCTGATGTAAAGGTCATCATGATCGGTGATGGAGAACTAAAATCAGAAGTAGTATCGCATATTGAAAATACAAATTTGAAAAATAACATTAAGATGGTTGGATTTCAGAAAAATCCATATGCCTATTTGAATCAAGCAAAAATTTTATTAATGCCTTCTTTATGGGAAGGATTTGGGTTGGCCGCGGTTGAAGCACTTGCTTTAGGCATACCTGTTATTTGTTCAAATGTAGGTGGGCTACCAGATATTGTTAACAAAGATTGTGGAGCAATTTGTACAGATACTAATGAATATGTTGATTCTTCATTTGAGTTGTTAACTGATAAAAATAAATATTTTGAAAAATGCAAAAAGGCGATAAACCGGATTTCGAAAGTTGTAAATGAAGAAGAATATAACAAAAGATTATTAAACATTTATTCGTCCATTATGCAAAGCAAATAGTTTGGTTCTATAAATCGATGTCTGTGGAAACGTAAAAACCGGAGTCTTTTCGTGCCTCAATTTAAGCCTGAAATATCGTATATACGAGTTTTCTCAATGCTGACGGTAATTGTCGCTCATTATTTGACTTGGAGAAATGTATATACTTTTCAAATAGAAACAATTGCTGTTTCTGCATTTCTTTTTATTTCTGGTTATTTGTATGGTAACAAAAGCATAGAAAATCGAAAAGATTGGATCAAGAATCGTGTCAGCCGTGTTTTAGTTCCATTTTGGATTCTTGCGACTACATTATCAATTTATTTAATCGTTAAAGGGAATTATCAATTCGCACTATAAATGCTTGGAATCAATTTAAAAATCAAAATATAATCGGCATTATAACGCCAGTATGTTCTGCTCAGGGTAGAGGTGTAGAAAATGATTTTAATTAACAATATTATCATATTTAAGTTGGTCAAAATTTTTTTGACGGTAAAATTATCAAAATCTCGCGATAAACGCTCACAGTGTGCGAGAATTATTTTCTTTTTGAAGGCTTTTTCTTAACATGGGGAAAAGACGTTGTTCTTTTTAACAAACTTTCTAAAACTTATTACATACCCGATAATTGCATGGCTGAGTTATTGCTTGGTCAAGAATGATTATCAGAGATATGAATACTCTCTTAAATACCGAGGGCGTCCGGTGGGAAAGCTAATGTTTAGACATTCGACTTTGATTTCCCTGCTCATTGCTCTTCACTGCCTTACTTATGGCAGATACATGTATGGAGATATTGGAGTATACAACATACGGTTTGGTGCGGGTTTGGGTTGGGAAGAATCTCCAGGGCTTGACTTTGTCTTTACACTACTTCACAAGTTTACAAATGATATCGACTGGTTGGTATTCGTTATTGTTTTTGCTTCCGTTTTTGTTACACTTCAGGCATACAAACTATCGAAGGATTCAAAACCTAGTACAATCCTCATGATGTTTTTCACGCTCTATTTTGTCTCATATTGTTTGGGAAATATGAAACAGGCACCGGCAGCGGCTTTCTGCTATCTTGCTGTTGTTTCTCTGATTGAGAAAAAGTGGATTATGTCGGTTCTCTCGTTTTTAATCGCAATTCAATTTCATGAATCTGCATATATCATCCTAGCATTACCACTACTGATGATAAAATCAAAGAATTTATTGTTGAATCTGATTAGATTTATTGCCGTATTTACTGCAGTTGTCGTTTTCCCATATGTCTTTTCGTTTCTTTTTCGTGCTTTGGAAGGCTCTTCAATCCAAGATGAGCTATTGTATTATACGACGTCTGATGGAATGTTGCAAAGTGACTCAACGATTATGGTCGTATTTAAGGGTGCTCCGTATTACTACTTAACTATTAAAGCTTTTTTTAATAAGAATAGAACACTGATATCGAATGAGCACTATGATATCTATCTGTGGATTACTGCAATCACTTCTGCTTTGTATTTTATGTCCATATACTCCTACTGGATGTTGAGGATGGAAGCTATTTTCTTTCTTCCTGTGGCTATATTTTTTTCTATGCATACAGATTCAGGCAATACAGGAAAAAATGAAATAGATCGATATATTGTACTTGCAATGTTTTTCGTTATACTAGCGAATTATCTGCTGAAATGGTATCCTCTGCTTTAAGATGTTTTACATTCAACATTTAATAGTTCTTATGAAAAGGATGTTAATAATGAGGCAAACATTAACTATTTTTACTCCAACCTATAATAGAGCCTATACGCTGGAACGTTTATATCAATCATTGCTTCGGCAGACATCGAAGGATTTCTGCTGGATCGTTGTTGATGACGGATCAACTGACAATACAGAACAATTGGTAAATACATGGATAACTGACAATAAGATTGATATAACTTATTATCGGCAAGAGAATCAAGGAAAGCCATCTGCTCACAATAAAGGCGTTGAGCTTACTAAAACTGAACTATTTACTTGTGTTGACTCAGATGATTACCTCAAAGACTATGCTGTAGAGAGAATCATTGAGGTTTGGAATCCTTTATTATCTTATGTTGGAATCCTCGGATATAAATGTATAGAGAGAGAAGGTGTACTAACAAAATATAAGGCAAACAGATTGAAGCATGCTACATTACGAGAATTTTACGATGATGGACTTTCAGGGGATACAGTCTTAATTTATAAGACTGAAGTTCTCAAAAAGTACAGTTTTCCTAGATTTGAAGGGGAAAAGTTTGTCCCGGAGGTTTATCTATATGATCTGATTGATCAAGATGGAGAACTTCTTCTTCTGCCTGAGTCTCTGTATGTTTGCGAGTATCTTTCGGATGGGTACACAGTACATATGGCAAGCGTGCTATTTCATAACCCAAAGGGGTATTTCGCATTTATAAATCAAAGGTTAAGGTTTGACAAAACTATAAAACAGATAATTGCCGATTCAATTAGATATGATGCGATGGCCTTTGCGCACAAACGCCCGCTTCGCGAAAGCTCCAGACCGGGATTCGCATATCTAGCTGCTGTACCAGGGGTTATCATGTATTTGATGCGTTATAAAAAATACGTTAACTGTGGAGATCAACAATGAAGATTATTGCTTTTTACCTGCCACAGTTTCACCCAATCAAAGAGAATAATGAATGGTGGGGTGATGGGTTTACCGAGTGGACAAATGTAAAATCTGCGCGTCCGACATTTAAAGGACAGTATATGCCCCGTGTTCCGCTGAATAAGAACTATTATAGCCTTCTGGATGTAGAAACATTAAAGTGGCAGGCAGAGATTGCAAAAGAACATGGAATATATGGCTTTGCCTATTACCACTATTGGTTTGAAGAGGGAATGCTGTTGGAAAAGCCTGCTGAAATCATGCTTGCCCACCCTGAGGTGGACATGCCATTTTGCTTCAGCTGGGCGAATCACACATGGAAACGAGTGTGGGCGAGCAAGAGCGATGCCATACTCAGAAAACAGACATACGGTGGAGAAGCCGAGTGGAAAAGACACTTTGAGTATCTTCTCCCATTTTTTGAGGACAAGAGATATATCCGAATAGAAGGTAAGCCGCTTATGATTCTGTACAATCCTCTTGGCGTCAGGGAGTTCCCCGAAATGATGCAAAGATGGCAGGAGTGGGCCAAGGAAGCAGGTTTACCGGGTTTGTACTTCCTTCATCAGCAAAATGAGTTTGATCATAAAACTGCCCCGGGCGGAAATCTGTATGACGGCGGTATTGAATTTCAAATGAACCGGGCAGTGAATGAGTACATCAGCAAGAGTGTCCTTTTTGCTTGTGAACGAGTCTTGAACAGAGTTGCTAATGCCCTTCCGTTCCTCCGCTGTAAAGCGACAACAATGCATTACAGCTATGATAAAATCTGGAACATTGTGCTCAACCAAGCGCCGAAGGGAGAAGATTGGTACCCGGGAGCATTTGTTGACTGGGATAATACGCCTCGAAGAAAAAACCGAGGACAACTCTGCACCGATGTGACGCCGGAGAAATTTGAGTATTATCTCTCTAAACAGATTAAACGAGCCAGAGACGTCTATCACAAAGACCTATTGTTTATGTTTGCCTGGAATGAATGGGGAGAGTCGGGCTATTTGGAGCCTGATGAAAGATATGGGTATGCCATGCTGGAGAGCGTCAAGAAAGCGCTGGAGGCAAATCATGAGTTTCCAAAACAGGGAGACAAATTATGAAAATCAATATTGTTATTCCAAGTACAGTCCTTGGCGGCGGAGTCAGAGTTTTATTTATATACGCGAATGCTTTAACAGATCTTGGTCATGACGTTATTGTATATCTGCCTTTGATTTATTCATGGAAAGCAATAAACGGAGGAGTACCTAATTTGCATACCACCTTGGGTAATAGCATAAAGCGTGGGAGTACGGTTCCATGGTTTTCGTGTAAATTTCCAATTAAAAGAGTCCCACTTATTATAAACCGGTTCATCAGAGATGCTGATATTACAATAGCATCAGCGTGGTACACAGCACAAAATGTTGCAGAACTCTCTCCTGCGAAAGGGAAAAAAGTATACTTTATTCAGGATTACGAGTTGAACGAGAATGGCGACAACAAGGCAGATGTAGAAAAATCCTACTGTTTAATAGATAACAATATTACAATTGCTCATTGGCTTGATACGCTCGTCAGCGACATTACAGGTAAGCGAACACTTGTTCTCTTGAATGGAATTGATGATAACGAATTCATTCGAGGTGAGAAGAAAACAAACGATAGAAAGACCGTTATTATGCTTGGAAATATGGCCAGCTATAAAGGAACAAAAAATGGAATTCAAGTATTAAAGCAAATGCAGAAGGAACACAATATAAGAGTAATTATTTATGCTGCCACTCCTTCAGCAGAAATACCAGAGTCATTTGAATTTTACTGTCAGCCAAAAAGAAGTGAGCTTATGAAGCTCTATGAAGAGGCCGATATCTGTCTCTTCCCAAGCATCAGAGAAGGCTGGGGACTTACTGTAACAGAGGCTATGGCCCATAAGTGCGCGGTTGTCGGGAATCCTACAGGAGCGCTTAATGAAATCGGCGTCGATGGGGTGAATGTCATTTTTTCAGATGGACCATCCGTGAATGCGCTATATAATGCCTTAGAAAAGCTGCTTAACGATGAAGGATTGATGAAAAAAATACAAGATAGTGGTTATAGAACAGTATCAGATTTGAAAATAAGTAAACAAGTAGAGAAATTGGAAAAATATCTTAAACATATTGTTGGTTGAGTTCACCTATGACAAAAATAGCAATCGTAACAATTTATGGTAATGATAACTTTGGTAATAAACTGCAAAATTTAGCACTCCAAAAAATAGTAGAAAAAAAAAATTGTGAAGTCACAACAGTAAGGTACCATGTTGCTCCAACAAATAGTGTGATGAAAAATATTTACATCGCGATTTGTAGCATAAAGACATTATGTAGACGAAAAAAAATAAAACGATTCTCTGATCAATATTTAAAAACATCTGAAATAGTTTATGATGTTAAAGATAAAGAACTACTTAAAAAATATTTGAATTCATTTGATTATGTATTAGTAGGCAGTGATCAAGTTTGGAATAGCACATATTTAAGGAAAGAACTATTGGAGTATTTTCTTTTAAGTACAGTGGTTCCCGCGAAAAGAATCGCAGCGGCACCATCTGTCGCGGAAAATTTTATAAAGGATGTAACTTTGTTTAAAAGAGAGTTGCCGCACTTTAAGGCTATATCTTGTCGTGAAATTGGGAATATTGAACAATTAGAAGAAATATCTGGAAAAATTGTAGTTCATTTATCTGACCCTACTATAGCTGTTGGGAAAGACTTTTGGAACAGACTGATTGATGAGTGTACAATGTCGGTGCCAAGTACCAAATATAAATTAATATATACAGTGGGCCCAAAAAAAATAACTACCGTTGATGCAATTAACATATTAGATAGAAAAAGTAAGTATTATAATATTGACCCTATAGGTTTTATCAAGCTTATTAAATATGCGGATGAAGTAATTACTGATAGTTATCATGCAACGATTTTTTCAATCATTTTAAATACAAAAGTAAGATTAATCGAAAGAAAAGGCAACATGTCCGAAAGAATAAAATCCTTATTTCAGGACTTTAATATAGAAGAGAACACGAAAAGTATTACTATTCAAAGAGATAAGTACAGTGAAATTGAAGACTCAATAAAACGAAAATGGGAAGATTATTTAAATCAAAGTATTGTTTTTAAACCGATTTGAAATGTGAAAGTTTTCGTTGAACTGGCTAAAAAATGCTTTGGAATCATAAACATTGAAACTATTTAATTCAAATGACAGATTCTAATAACAAACGCATCGCTAAAAACACTATAGTGTTGTATGCTCGTATGGCTCTATCGATGCTTGTGTCTTTATACACAAGTAGAGTTGTATTGAGAGAACTTGGTGCAGTAGATTTTGGTATCAATAATGTTGTTGCTGGTGTTGTTGCTATGTTTTCTTTTTTAAACGCATCTAAGAGTGGGGCTACATCCCGTTTTTTAACATTTCAATTAGGTAAAGGAGATTATGATGCTTTACGAAAAAATATTGGTGTTGCTAAGTCAATTCATTTGTTTATCGCTGTATTGGTTGTTTTATTTGCCGAAACAATTGGCTTGTACTTTTTAAATTACAAACTTGTCGTCCCTGAGTCTCGAATTATTGCAGCCAATATTATTTTTCAATGTTGTATATTCAGTACTTTCTTTACAATAACACAGGTTCCATATACAGCATGCATTATGTCTCATGAAAAAATGACTGTATATGCTGTTTTAGAGTTTGCTAATACGGGTTTGAAATTAATCGCTGTTTTTTTATTAGCTTTAGGTTCTGACAAACTTATTCTTTGGGGTGCATTAACGGCTGTAATAACCATATTTATCAGTATGTTTTATCGAATATATTGTTGGCTTAATCTTTCTGAACGTCGTTCAAAGTATTCTTTAGAAAAAAATATTCTGAAATCAATGCTGAATTTTTCTGGATGGGATTTGTACGGCAATCTAAGTGTTATGGCAAGGACTTAAGGAGTCAATATGCTTTTGAATTTGTTTTTCGGTCCCCTAATGAATGCTGCTGCAGGCATTGCAACAAATGTACAAGGCGCTGTAATGTCGCTGTCAAGTAATTTGGTTGTTGCTATGCGCCCACAAATAGTCAAAAAATATGCTCGCGGCGAAATTGATTCTATGCTTAAGTTGTTAGACGATGTTAGTAAATTGGCTTTTTTATTAATTTCTGTTCTTACGATTCCGTTGATTGTTGAAATTGATTATGTATTGTCTATTTGGCTCGGAAATGTTCCTAAATACGCTTCACAAATATGCACATACGTCCTCTTGTTTAATGTATTCGCAAATCAATCTGTTATTTTGGTTAGTGTAGTCCATGCAACGGGAAAAATCTTCAGACCAAGTTTTATTAATGGAACTTTGTATCTGTTAGTTGTTCCTGTATCTTATATTTCATTTAAGTTTAACGGAAGTTATTGGACATCTTATTTATTCAATGTAGTCGCAGTATTTTTTGGAATGTTGTCTAATGCATGGACAATTCACCTGTATATTCCTTCTTTTTCGTTCAAAAGATTTATCTTAAAAAGTATTTTTCCCTATATCATTATATTTGTAATGGTAGTCATGCTCTGCATTGGGGTACACCGGATTCTTAATCAGGGATTGATTAGACTTGTTACGAATGTCTTTATTTCAACTTGCTTACTAAGCATAACATTCTTCAAATTTTTGCTGTCAAAAGAAATGCAACAGAATATTGTAAAAAAAATCAAGGAAAAATTATGTCGCAGCCATTAGTTTCTCTTTTAACACCTTGCTACAATACGGGCAAATACATTTCTCGATTACTTGATTCAGTTCTAAATCAGACCTATCCTAATATAGAGATGTATGTTATTGATGATGGGTCTTCGGATAATTCAAAGGAAGTTATAGAAAAATATGTTAATCAGTTTGAAAGGAAAGGGTTTTCTTTAAAATATCTTTATCAGCAGAATTCTGGACAATCCGTTGCGATTCAAAATGCAATAAAATATGTTAAAGGGAAATATCTTGCATGGCCTGATAGTGACGATTTTTACGCATCAAATGACGCTATCGAAAAAATGGTTAACGCGTTAGAAAATGCTTCGGAAGAAGTAGCAATGGTTAGAACGCAAGACCAATTACTTGATGAAAACGATTTGCATAAAGTAGGATTGAACGGCGTAAAGATAAAAAATTTAGAAGATAAATCTCTTTTTGAAGATTGTCTTTTTGTTGCAAACGGTTTCTTTTTTTGTTCTGGCGCATATATGGTTAATTTTCAAAAACTGCTTTCTTCTGCTGAATGGCCTATGTACACATCTAAAAATGCAGGACAAAATTGGCAGTTGCTGTTGCCAATCTTGTGGAATTATCGTTGCATATCGATTCCTGAAGTTTTATATTCCGTTCTTGTGAGATCTGCTTCGCATAGTAGAGGGCAATATTCGGGATATGAAAAGAGTATTGTAAAAATTGATGCTTATAGTGAAACAATTTTAGTAACATTAGATAAAATAAAAAATATGTCTCCCGAAATTCGTGATGATTATAAAAAACAAATTAAAGAAAAATATTTGAACGAATATATAAACTTGGCTTTTAGGTACAATCAAAAGAAAGATTTTCATAAATATTATTCGAAATTAAAAAACAAAAGAAAAATTCATTGGTTAATGAATTTCTTGGTGTTATTAGGCTGCAATAAACTGTTTTGTTTTGTGTTGAACGGTATGCGTTTGGTGAGGAGAATGTTTTTGAGGAGAATGTTTTTATGATTTCAATTCCTGTTGCCAATTGTTCTTCTTGTGGTGCTTGTGCAAATATTTGTGCGCGAGGCGCGATAACTATGCAATTGGATGCAGAGGGTTTTTATCGTCCTGTAATTGACACTACTAAATGCGTGCAGTGTGGGGCTTGTGAAAAGGTTTGCCCCTGGACTACTGAAGTAGCGAATCCCAATGTTGCTAGTTTAGTTCCGCGGACCATTGCCGCCTACGCCAAGGATGAGTCTGTTCGCATGGAATCATCTAGCGGCGGTATTTTTACAGTATTGGCAGAGAAAATTCTGGATGATGGCGGAGTGGTTGTTGGTGTCGCCCAAATGGAACCAACTCGATTCGGACATGTCGTTATTGACAACAAGGTGGTTTTGGCAAAACTTCGCGGCTCCAAGTATGTTCAGGCCGATGTCGGGCTTGTGTATCGCGAAGTCCGTAACCTGCTCAAGGCAGGGCGCAAGGTGCTGTTCTCCGGGACGCCATGCCAGGTGGCTGGGCTTTATGCGGTGCTTGGCAATGCAGTCTCTGCCGATCTGTTTACTGTGGATATCGTGTGCCACGGCACGCCCAGCGTGAAGGTCTTTGAGAAATATGTCCGGGAGATGGAGAAAACGGACGATTCTGTGCTGGACGGCATCAATTTTCGCGACAAGTCGGAAGGCTGGAGCGGCTATGCGCTGCTGCATCGTTTCAGGTCCGGGAAATCCGTTTCTGTGCATCATGGCCGCTCGAAATACATGCGCCTGTTCCTGAGCCGCATTTGCCAGAATACATCCTGCGATGATTGCCATTACCGCAAACTGCCTAGAATTGCTGATATTTCCCTGGGTGACTATTGGGGCATATCAAACCATCATCCTGAAATGGACGATAACAAGGGTACATCCGTTGTCTTGTTGAACACTGCCCACGGTAGAGAACTTTTCGATTCTGTTGCTGGCAAGGTTACTCAATGTGACTCCAAAATTGAATACGCCATCGCAGGCAACCCCTGCATTGTACGCTCCAGCACGCAGCACCCAAAGCGTGTCGAGTTTTTTTCAAATTTAGATAAGTACGCGCTTGATTTACTTGTAAAAATGTATTGTCCTTATCCTACTATAGTAAAAAAGCTATATTATCGCTTGAGGGGAGTGCTTGGGAAAATAAAAAGAATGGGGAAAATGTGCATATCGAATCTTACGATAAAATAATCATCGGAGCCGGCCTGTATGGTCTGTACTCTGCTCTTTTCTGTGCAAAACGGGGGAATTGGGTATTAGTTCTCGAAAAAGATCCTGCTCCGTTTATGCGAGCGACCTACATTAACCAGGCGAGAGTGCATCAAGGCTATCAAGTCTGTGTCAGCTACCCATTTTTAGGACTGGTTTAAAGTATACAAAATCACCCAGTTCTCATCAACCGATACTCCAATGGAGCGAGGTTGTTCAAGGAGTC
>JAEEGJ010017473.1_pt1 | contig 16217 bp, 11 predicted proteins | sample 8958761 | NCBI WGS metagenome assembly JAEEGJ01 (sample SAMN16246546, study PRJNA631951) | gut metagenome | biome: gut microbiome; feature: rumen; material: RS-attached | host: Bos | place: Iran: Karaj | collected 2018-10
GTTCTTCCTCTTCAGACTAACCAGAATATATGCGTAAATCGTTCAACTGCTTACAGTTTGTTCCCACGGAAAAATCCCGGTGAGCCGCATTTTGCAGAGGAGGATTTCTGTTTCCACCTCATAATCAATCCCTTGCATTTCACGCTCCCCTGTACGTATAGGGGTGTTTTCACACACCGGATTGATGAATCCGGAGGAAATTGGTTTTTCGGGTCCCGTCCCGAAAAATAATTTCCGGAGGATGGTAGGACTATTATTTCATTGGATTCAAACGTGCCCTCCAGGGAGAGCCTCCTGAAGGTACGGACCTTCGGTCCTATCCCTCCCACCGCTTCGCGGCGGGCCCCTCCCATTCACGAGCCATGGGCGGCTACGCCTTCCGGAGGCTCTCCCTTCCGGTCACTAATGTTTGTGCGCTGGCACTTAAATGACTGACAAACAATAAAATAAACGAATGAACCCCCTATTGATAACAGGGGTTCAAATTGCTAACAATCACACAATCATCAACTTAACCGCCAGCGCTAAATACGGATATGGGCGAGAGATCCCGGGGCAGAGGACAGTATTCGTTCGCTTTTTGTGTACGTCTACTGCACACGGGATTGGTAATCCTGAGGATGGTGGGTTAAGGAGTGGTGGGGTCGGGCATACAGATGCTGGTGAGGCGCTTGATTTTGGAGGGAGTCATTTCGAACTGGAGATCGAAAATGGTGAAGATACTCCGGCGGCCCAGTCGCAAATAGGAGGTTACGAAACGGGCGTCATAGCCCAACTGGGACAAGGTGGCCAGATCTATGGTCCTTACGCCCATCCTGCGCAAACGGTCCAGGATGGTGTGGTTGGTTTTCAGAATGTGCAGAACGGCTCCTTCCAGCTCTTCTCTGGGAGGATAGCGGCGCTGACGGTTGTGATACTGGTTTTTGCAGTCCCTGCAGCAGAACTTCCGGTCCGGTCGGCCCGTGAGCGGGATCTCGCCGCCGCACTGAAGACAGCGGGCCTGGATGTTCAAGTATCTGAGGACGTAGGGCATAGGACGGTTTTTGGCAAAGGTGTAAAAACAGACAGGCAATTCCAAGCATCGTAAAAAACATTTCCAAAAGTTTTGCTGTTTTGCTTTTACAACAAGAAACACGAAGAGTAAAAATGATTTTTACGATGAGCGATTTTTCTTGTGATACAACAGGGAAAACCAACAATCAGCGTAAAAAACAGCAAAATCTGCAGTTGACGGGTCAGTCTTAAAAAGAAACGCGGCAATTCCACCCTTACTTTGCTTCCGGGGCTTGTGGCCAGAGAGCCACTTGCGGCCCAGGTTTAACGCTATAATTAAAGTAAGTTATGGAATTTTTGAACAAGATTGAGCTCAAAGGCGTGGTTGGCCGCGCCGAAGTGAACAACATCAACGACAGCCAGGTCTGCAACTTTGCGGTGGTCACCGAGTACAGCACCATTGACAAGGACCGCAACTCCATCATCGAGACCACCTGGTTCAATGTATCGGCCTGGGCCGGACGCGACTCCATTACCGACCTGTACAGCATCCAGAAGGGCGCGTGGGTACACGTTATTGGACGCCAGCGCGCACGCAAGTATACTTCGCAGACCGGCGAAGAACGCACCACTATGGACGTTGTGGCCCATACCGTGAGACTCATCCAGAAGGACGAGAACAACCAGATGCAACCCCAAAGAGACTAGACTTATGAACGCAGCATTCCATCGCTGTCTTCTGGCAGCTATGCTCCTGGTTCCCGCAGCCTGTGCCCCGACCTCCCATCTGAGACAAATCCGGGAGGGACAGGTGACGGCGCAGTTATCGCTGAGCGAGGAACGGGAACTTCCGACACTGGATGTGGGGGCTCCGGTCCAAAGAGATACCCTGGTGGTGGTGGATCCGGAAGGACGTGAGGTTATCATTATGAAAGCCGTCAAAGATGAGAACGGAGAAATGGTGGCCCACGAAACCTTGGACGCCGCCAGGGTCACCGCGCGGTTCCGCAATGTGGCGGAACGAGGCGGCAGCGTAGACCTTCGCTTCCAGATTCTGGTGCCGGAAAAGATGCAGGACAGCGACTGGCAGCTGCGTTTCTACCCTGACTTGTTTGTCCTGGAGGACAGTATCCGCCTGGAGCCCGTCCTCATTACCGGCAATGGATACCGGAAAGCCCAGTTGAAAGGATATGAACAGTACCGGCGCTTTCTGGAATCCATTGCTGCCGATTCGCTGCACTTTGTAGACCGCAGGCAGCTTGAAAACTTCCTCCGGCGCAACATCCCCGCCATCTACCGGTTCCGTACCGACAGCAGTTTTGTCTCCGACAGCAGCTTCACTTCGGCCTTTGGCATTACCGAACAGAAGGCGCTGGAGCATTACACCAACAATCTGCGGGTAAAGCTGAACCGGCGAAAGGTGGAAAGGAAAGACGAAGTGTTCCGCCAGTATGTCAAAGCTCCCATTGTTTCGGAGGGGCTTCGTCTGGACACGGTGATTATGCAGGTAGGAGGCGATATTGCCTACGAGTACGTGCAAACCATCCGGGTCCGGCCCAAGATGCGCAAGGCATCCGTAGTGCTGGGCGGAGAGATTCTCCAGGACGGGCAGGTAATATACAGGGTTCCCGCAAGTGATCCCCTCACCTTCTATATCAGTTCTTTGAGCACGCTCACGGATAACCGCATCCGCTACAAGACCAAGGTAATAAGCCGGAGCGTCCAGGCCAACACCGCCTGCTACATTGAGTTTGAACAAGGAAAGACCGACATCCGGGAAAAACTGGGCAACAACCTGGAAGAAATGGGCCGAATCAAGGAGAATCTGGTGAGCCTGGTGGAAGACAAAGTATTTGATTTAGACTCCATTGTGATTACGGCGTCGTGTTCTCCAGAAGGGACCTGGGAGACCAACCGGAAACTGTCCGTGCAACGCTCCCAGTCCGTTTCCAACCACTACCAGAACTTCCTGAAACGGCGGGAGGACTCCCTGCGCAGAAGCCGCGGCGTAGTGCTCTCCCTGGACAACAGCTTCAAGGAAAAGGCCCGCACGCCCATCCGCTTCCTCCCCCACTACGACGCCGAGAACTGGACTATGCTGGATGCCCTTGTACAAAAGGACAGCACGCTCAAGCAGGCCGATAAAGACAAATACACGGAATTCCGGTCCATCGAAGACCCCGACGAAAGGGAGCGGAAACTCCAGGGACTCGCCTGCTACCGCTATCTGAGGGAGAGCCTGTACCCGCGCCTGAGAACCGTACGCTTTGATTTTCACCTGCACCGCAAGGGAATGGTCAAGGACACGGTTCACACCACCGAAGTGGACAGCACGTATATGGCAGGCCTGGAAGCCCTGAAGGAAAGGGAGTATGAAAAGGCCCTGTCCCTGCTCAAAGAATACAAGGACTACAATACCGCCATTGCCTATGTGTCGCTGGACTACAATGCTTCGGCTATGGACATCCTAAAAGACCTGGATCCCACTCCCCAGGTGCAGTATATGATGGCGCTGCTGTATGCCCGCAAGGGAGACGACCAGAATGCCGTCCAATCGTACCTCAACGCCTGTCACGAAGACCGCTCCTATGTATTCCGGGGAAACCTGGATCCGGAAATCAACGTGCTCATCCAGCGCTACGGACTTAACCAGGAACAAAACGAAAACAACTATTAAAACCATTCATTATGAGAAAATTCATCCTATCCTGCCTTGCTGTGGGAGCCCTTCTTTCCTGCCAGCAAAACACCCTTCCCGAAGAGATTGAAAACAAGCAACCGGAAATGCCCAGCGGAACACTGTTCGTAAACCTGTTTGTTCCGGGGAGTCCGGACACCAAGACCCCGGGCGGTTCCACGGACGAATACAAGGTGAACACCCTGCAAATCTTCGTATTCAAAAACGTTGACAATACCAATCTGGCTCTCAATGTGAAGGAGACCGACAAGTGGGTGGCCGACGGAAGCACCTCCGTTACCCTCAACACCTATGTGGGCAAAAAGAAAGTTTGGGCCCTGGTCAATGCACCCAGGCTGGCTTTTGAGAACGAGGACGAGTTAATAAGCCACTACTCCAGGCTGGAAGAGAACTCACCCACCCATCTGGTAATGGTTGGAAACAGCAATACGGAGGTGACGGAATACAATGCCGCCGCTTCCTTAGGCTCAGCCACCCAGGTAGGTATCACCGTTCAGCGCCTGGGAGCCCGCATCTCTATCCGAAACGTGAATGTGGATTTTACCAACACCTCTCTGGAAGGATGCTACCTGGACATCAAGGAAGTCTACGTTCTCAATGCCATTAACACCGTAACCCTGAACGGTACACCGCGCTCCGCGGACGAACTGAATAGTTCCAATGCCTACTGGTACAATATGGAAACCTGGAATGATGAAACTCCGGCCGCAGCCAAGGAACTCCTGGGAGAACGCGGAAACCTGAACCTGACCATAGGACCCACTACGGGCACACAAGACCTCAACCGCTACTTCTACGTGTATCCCAACGTCTCTCCGGCAGCCAATGACAAAACCACATCCTCCCCTAATGTCCGACTGACCCGTCTCATCCTGCACGGATACATCCGTGGGGCCGCCGGCCGTGGTTCGGGGGATAATATTGCCCACGTAGAGGAGTCCTACTATTGCTTTGACATCCCCAAGTCGTCCGAGGTGAACGCCATTGAGAGCAACCACACCTACGACATTGAGAACATAACCATTACTATGGCAGGCGGCATTTCCGACCAGCCCGACAAACGTCCCAAGTACGGCAAGGTTACCGCCAACGTAACCGTGGGTCAGTGGGGCGGCCATACCACACTCACCTACGAACTCTAGTTATGAAACGCCTCATCACGCTGCTGGGGGTCGGGAGCCTCCTTCTTTCCTGCCACAATCTGGTACTGGAAAACCGCCAAACCTGTCCCAGCCTGTTGCTTTTCGACATTGAGAACGCCGAGGCCTTTGATGGGGTGAACCACGTCCATATTGCAGCCTACTCGCAGCCGGAGGCCCTGTTCCTGGAGGCCGACACCACAATGGTAACCGACATTCAGGATCAGTCCTTCTATTTGAAGGTCAAGAAGTCGGACTCGGTGATGGGATACGGCGTGATGGGGTATGAAGGCGCCCGCAGGGAAGGCGATTTCTGCTGGGTGGTGGACCGGGGAGAAAACTACATTCCCCTGTTCCGTTTTGCCTACGAGAAGATTCCGGCCCGGGAGGAGTCCGTGCTGATTCCGGTGGAATTTGTGAAAGACTTCACCCGGGTAACCCTTCGGTTTGTGAACTACGACGTATTCAAGAAAGCCCACGGACGTATCCCCTTCCACCTTTGCGTTTCCGGGAATACCGTAGGCATTGATGCCGCTACGGGAATCCCCGTCAAAGGAGATTTCCATTACGAGCCCGAGGAAGAAGCGCAGGGCGTATTCCATTTTACCGTTCCCCGTCAGGCCGACCGGTCCCTCACCCTGGAGCTGTACGGCATCCCGGAACTGGGCCAGGAAGAAGGGCTGGTGGATTCGTTCAATCTCTGGACCCTTTTCCGGCAACAGGCAGACTTTTCCTGGGAGGAGAAGAACCTCTCCGACGTGTATTTGGAATTTGACTACACCCAGGTCCAGTTCCAAATAACGGTGAATACCTGGGAGAAAGGAGAACACCTGCTGTTTGACGTTTAAAACGCTATAACTATGAGACTCTCTACTTATTCCCTGGCCCTTCTTGCCGGCCTTCTGGCCCTTTCCTGCAACCGGGAAAACGCACGGGAGCCAGCCCTGAGCCCATCCAAGGATGACTGCGTAATGCAATTTACATTGGTAAGGAAAGCCAGCACCAAAAGCATTCTTCCGGACGGTATAGAAAACCGGCTGGACAATGCCTTCGTGCTCCTGACCAGCGAAGACGGCTATTTCCGCTACCAGTACTTTGACTTTACACAGAATCCCCAAATCAGCTCCATAGAATGGAGGATGCCGGCCGGAAGGGACTACACCCTTTACGCCGTGGGAAATATGGGCAATATCCTCAGCGACATTCCCCGCACGGAAACAGGCTTCAATATGACCGAATTCCGCTACGAAGTACCACCCTACAACCAGATTACAGCCATCCCTATGGCGGCCTGCCGCACCGTAAGTGCGCAGCAGGTGGCCGAAGGATCCCGGTTAGAGATTCCCATTTCCCTGGAGCGGCTGATGGCGCAGGTGAAGGTCCGCATTGACAAATCGGGTATCACCGGCGGCGATGCGGCCCACGTCCTGCAATCGGCCTCCATTCACCTGAGGCAGGTTGCCCGGGGACTCTATCCTTTCCGAACCGGAGGCTCTTTGGCCCTTACCGACAACGATGTGTTTTCCGGGGACACGGACTATTACGAATTTTCCGCCAACGAATCCTGGAATATGGATTCGGGAGAAATTTCCCTCTACGTCCCCGAGAACTGCCAGGGGCAGCTGCTCTCCAGTGCCGCCGTCCAGGCCGACAAATCGGCACTCAACGATGCCATCGAGGCCCTTCCGCAGAAAGGCCGGCTCACCTTCCTGGAATATGTTTCGGCCAAAAACGGACAGGCCGACGGCGTATCGGGCAGCCTGGTCTACCGCGGCTACCTGGGCTCCAACGAAACCAACGACTTCTCCATAGAGCGCAACCACAGGTACACCGCCACCCTGGGCCTGACCTGGGACGGCTTTGCCTGGAAGGCCGATGGCTGGCGCATAGACCGGGGAAACGACTGGAACGACGGCCGGAGACTGGCTTTCCTGGATGCCGACGGAAACTCCATCAACTACCTGAAGATCCACAAGAAAGGCGGCGGTGAAGCCTACGCCTACTTTGACATAGCCGCAGGCAGCGGGACCGCGGGCCGAAAAGACATCACTTCCTACCCCTACGGCTGGTACCTCACCGGCAACGGCACTACCCTCTCGGGACACGACGGCAGCAGCGACAGCTATACCGTGGCCAATGGGGTTTCCGTCCAGTGCCTGGGTACGGTTACGGTAGGAGGGAAAAAAGCCCTGCAGCTCCAGTTCTATGCCTCTTCCGCCGCTACCGTCACTACCGATGATGCAGCCCTGCGGCACCGATTCGGCCTGCATACCATAGACGGAGTCTTGCACAGCGAGGGCCTGGAACTGGATATCGAAGACCTTCCCTTCCAATTCAACTGGCAGGACGACGGCATACCCAATCACGTGGCCCAAAGAGGCCTTCTGCGCTGCGTGGACCCGTATACCGGAAATCTCTCGGCAGAGGGCGTGTTCCATATCAAGGACGGCTACCAATCCAAAATCCGCCTGGACAACAACGGAGACGGTACCGCTACCGTTTCTCTGAAAGATGCCTTCACCAGCCTCGAAGATGCCATATACATTACCGACGCAGATGGCGACAGGAGGTGCGATGTATCCCTGGAGAGCCGTGTACCCTGGTTTGAATGTACTAACCTGTGGACTACTTATGTTGATGCCTCGGTGAATCTTCAATTCACTTACTACGCCAGCACCGGCGATGCCGTACCTCAAAAATCCGGCACCAGAATGATCATCACCGAAAACGAGCTGGCCACCGGAAACCAGCTCCAACTGGCCCTGGTAGAAGAATTGCTGGCACCCGAAGCCAGTTGTGAGCAAGGCAAACTGGGCTTTGCCCGCACGCTCAACACATCCGACGGAAGTTTTAATATCAATACCTATATTACCACGTACAACGGCCTGTCCCCTTCCGGCTTTTCGTTCACGGTTGATGAGGCCCACTTGTCCATGCGCGGTCACGCTTCCGACAGGGGTATCCATTCCACAGTCTACCAAGCGTGGAATCCCTGGAAGAACATCCTTTCGGGTGCCGTGGGTACCGTTCTCGATGACTATACCCTTTACTGCACGCCCAATATGCACGGAGAAACGCCCAACTACGGCTGGAAAACGTCCGGAGCGGGTTACAATCCGCCTCAGCCGACCGATAACGCTACGCTGAATATCCAGAATCCCGTAGTTGCCAATGAGGGAAACGTAACGTTCAACACCCTGTTTGACGGAACCAACAACTACTTGGGCAACATCTGCTCCATAGATCCGTCACATCCGCTGTATAAGACTTCGGCCGACTTTAATCCCAGTACCTGGTCTCTGATTGTTGATGTAACGGATCACATAAACTACGACAAAAAGCGCCTCTACGATTATCTGTATGCCCGTGACTTAAGGTTCTATGATACAACGGACATGGACCGGCAGCTTTCCGAGTACAACTACTCCTTTGTCATAGGTGGAGCCTATAACACGTCCAATGATGCCTGGAATGATGCGCCCACCGGGGTTTCGGCCTCTACGCCCTCTTCTATTCAGGGTACGGCCTTCCGGGTTGTTTCCAATGCTCCCCGCTCCGAATGGACCATGATTTACGGCATGAAGGGGAAAACCAAGAGCGATATAACTACACACGGTGCCGGAAAGATCAATATGCTGATGCGTATCCATAATATCCACGACCATTCCTACCTGGAATGCAAGATTGCCGAAGCCTGGATGCGGCTGCATATCTACATTTGGCCCGTGGCCTATGCACCGGAGCCCTACCATCCCACCGGTACCGGGCCTTATGCCTCCAATCTCGCATCGGCAGACTGGTGCTTCAGCGCTTCCCTGTGGGCTCCGGTTGGGAATCACCTTCCCGCTATGAATTTTATCTTTGAAGGTCATACCATTACGGAACCGCAGGAAGAGATCTATGGCGGAGTGTTCTTAGCCTATCAATCTGCGATCACTGCCGGTATCATCAATGAGACGGAAAGCCGTTCCGGAACCGTGAGCTGGGGTATTGCCGGACATCGTGCTATCAATACGCCTTCGGCCCTTCGCGAATTCCTGTACGAAACAACGGCCCCCTTCTTATTTAAGAAATCCAGCGATCTGAATGCTATGTTACCGGATGCTTTCTACCGCTATTCGCCCACCATTTTGTACTTTGATCCGTCCGGATCGGAAAAAAGATATTCGCACGGAACCGGAGACAGCAGCAAGCTCTTTGTCCTTTATCTGATGGGAGGCTCGGAAGGAGGAAGCGGCGTAAGGGGCCGAGTCTACTACTTTGGCCAGGAAAACGGATTCTAGCCCGTGCTATTCCTCATAATCTTCCATCGCATGATAGAGATAAAAGTATTTGGCAGCAGGAGCCGAGAATTTCAGGGATGCCATGTAAAATCTGCCGTTACAGCAGGCAATCCACATCTCGGCTCCTATATACTCGGAAACATCCTTGGGAGAGTCCTGGACATTGGGCCACTTGCCCTCGTATTCCCCTTCCTTCACAACCCCGTAATGGATCATATTCTTGAGCCGGTTGGGGATGCATTCCCACTCACTCTCAAAGGATTCGACCGTACGGAAAGAGGTATTCTCCGGGATAAGGCCTTCGAAAGTGAGAAGGGTACCCTGGTCGGGATCAACTATCGTTGTCCAGGTTTCCACGTCCCATTTCATGGGCTTGGCATAAGGGATGAGAGAGAAATCCGTTGTTCCGGGACGGGGTTTATCCTCGTTAGCATCATCTTCCGGGAACTTGCAAAGGAGCGGAGGGCGGGAGGTAGTATAATGCTTAATGGGAAGCGGCTCTCCGCCGTAAGTGAAAAGGATGCCCTCCAAAGCTACGTACTCCCTGCCGCAGATGTCAAAAGACTTGGACACCTCTCCGGCTCCGGTACCGTTCCACAAACGGATGGTGGTTTGGCCTTCCCCCTTATAGACAAGATGAAAGATGCGGTTGTTTCCTTCTTCCTTTAGCTCCACGGCTACAACCTTGGCATCGGAAGATTCTATATTCACCTCGGCCGTAGTTTCCAGCACAACCGGGCTGTTGTAGGCCGTGACATAAAGCGTACGGATGGATTCTTCCCCATTGTCTGTAATCCAATGGCCGCCGTCATCCTGAAGGACCTGCCAATGGAAGGTTTTGGAAGAGCGGACTTCGGTAAGCGAGGCATCAAAAGGCTGTCCCGGAAGATCCAAGGGTTTGGGGTTGTCTCTTTTACAGGAAACCAGGGCCAGAAGGGCCCCGACGGATAGCAATAATGACAAGTTTCTCATAATACCGTTTTTTTGAACGAAAGATAGAGAAACTCTAAGGAACCGACCATCCCGAACACTGTTAAAAACGAGCATTTCCCATTTTCAATTTTCAATAAAACACTAATAACAAATCATTTGCACCATGAAAAAATTGTTCAAAAAAAGTTTGCCGGTCATCATGACTGGCCTTCTCTCACTGGGTGGAGTATCCTGTGAGAATCCCGTGTCCTTTGACATTAACGATTACACACTGACGCTCGATATCCAGGACGGCTATATGGATGAAAGGGGGCTAAAGTATCCCGAGTTGGCCGTACTGGTGGAGGGTCCTGGAGTCAACCTTTGGGACCTGACCGTTCAAAGCGAAAACGGAGAGAGCATGACCTTTGAGGCTCTTACGGGAACAACCGAGCTTTTTGAGCTGAATTACAAAGCCTTCGAAGAGGGGGAAACCACCTTGAACATTTCTGTTACAGCCCGGGAATCGGCTCATCAGGAATTTCTGGACCGGCAAGACCTTACTGCGCAAATAGTCCCCTTCCACGGTAAGCAGATTCAGTTTACAGTGGCCGATGAGGAGACCAAAGCCACCGTTGTAGATGGCAATTCACTGAAACAGACCGGTTTTTATGCCTCGGCCACAACGGGAGATGCGGGAAGCGAAACGGCCAAATGGACCAGTGTGCATTTCACCAGGTCGGGAACCGTTTATTTGGGAGGAAAATGGTGGCCCAGCGTGGACCCTCAGTACCATTTCTATGCCAGCAATGTACCCCTTGAATTTTCGGAGAACGGCGGAACTGTAGCGGTTAACACCGACACGGATGTCATCTGTGCATACATACCTACAGCCGATTATGAGGAACCCAACTTCCTTAACTTCGATCATATCCTGGCCCGGGTAGGAACCATTAACCTGAGTGCTCCCAGCGGATATAATGCCGTAGTTAATTCCATTTCCTTTACACCCCTTACCACCGGAACCTACAACATACTGACTCAAAGTTGGTCTGGGACCAGCGCCGGAGAAGCGGTATCCCTTTCCCCTACCGTGGCCAATGATGCCTGGTGCATTCCGGGCACCTATACGTTTACCATCAATTATACGTTGAGTGTGGATGATTACAGCCAGGAATACACCAAAACCACCAGCGCTACCCTGCAAGCCGGCAAGACCAACAACCTTTTGGGTACCCTTCCTACCGGAGATGCCAGCCGACTTAACTTTACTCTGAACGTAACGTCTTGGGGCAGTGAGGACCTTCCCGTTACCATTACAAAATAAGCTATGAAAGCCTACTCATCCGGCAAAACCCGGCGGGCACCCACGTAGCGCATCATAAAGTAGGGCTGGTTGGAATTGTCTTCCGTGACGCCTTTGGATGTAGAGGCGTGAATGAAGTTGAAGCTGCCGTTTTCCCGGTTAAGAGATACTACAATGCCCACGTGACCGATGTCCCGGACGCTGCCGCGTTTGCCAAAGAACACCAGATCTCCCACCTGCATATCTGCGTAGGACGGGACTTCCCGGGCCTCTTTGTACTGGGCCTGGGTGAAAGGAGTGAGGGTATAACCGAACTTCTTGAAGACGTGGGTGGTGAAGTGCGAACAGTCAAAGTGGCTGGGACCGGAGGCGCCCAATCTGTACGGCGTACCCGTGAAGGTGCGGGCATAATCGATTACCTGCTGAGAGAGCGGCAGCTTGCGTTTAGGGGCCGGTTCATCCGGTGCCGGAGTCTGTTTAGTGGGATAGTTCTCTGACTGGGCCGAAGCCTTCTTCTCCTGCCGGGGCTGGTTCTTCTCATCGGCCTTTCCTGCGGGATAGGTCTTGACGTCCTCCCTGGCAATGGGAGTAGCCCGCCGGACCGAAGCACAGGAGAGCATCGAGAGCAGCAACACGGGGAGTATGAGGCTTTTTCTCATACTTGCAAAGTTAATTAAAAAATCCTTATCTTTGCATTTACGTCAAGCGGGGGTGTTTTGGTTTTGACAGCGCTGATGCTGGACGGTAAGCATGTCGGGCGTGGAAGCCTTGCCCGTAAATCTCAGACTTCAAAAAATTAGTTGCCAACAACAACTACGCACTCGCTGCTTAATTTGCCAAGCAAATTAACTTAATCCGCCTCGCCAAGGCTGCGAGGCCGACGAGTATCCCTCGGCCCTTCCGCCTCTTAAGGGCCCCTCAAGGGGTATCATCCATTTGAGGCTGCTCCGGAGGACGCCTCTAAATCCGGCTAAGACTTAAAGGCTAAGGGTGAGTTTGCCCGCCTTCCGGCTGGCTCATCACGAAAACCAAAGGCAGGATAAGCATGTAGAAAGCCGCCTGGTGCGACGTTTGGACAGCGGTTCGAGTCCGCTCACCTCCACAAAAACCGCTTCTGAGATTACTCAGAGGCGGTTTATATTTTTATTGGAGGTACAGCTCTTAACCTCGTTTTGGCCCGTATTGTGGTGAAGATCCTGCCGAAGGTTACTAATTCATCATTCTGAAAAAAATCATAACTTTGTATTGATTCTTTACAGTTTGTTTTGACAATGGCTTCGAAAGTTGGGAAAATACTGGTGGTTGATGACAACCTGGGGATTCGTCGGGCGCTGGAGATCTTGTTGCCGATGCATTTTGCAGAGGTGAAAACCATTCCGTCGCCGGCTACCCTTGTGTCATCCCTTGAGCAGTTCCGGCCGGACGTGGTGCTGCTGGATATGAACTTCAACACCAGCATCAATACCGGCAACGAAGGCCTGTACTGGGCCGGGGAGATCAAGAAGATGGTGCCTGAAGTGGAAGTGGTGCTGTTTACGGCTTATGCCGATATCGCATTGGCTGTGGAAGGCATGAAGCGAGGCGCGTTTGATTTCATCGTGAAGCCCTGGGACAACGAGAAGCTGATAGAGGTACTTACGGCGGCCCGGGACAAAGCCCGGAAAGCGATGGGTAGAGAACGTCATTCTGAGCGTAGCGAAGAATCTATGTTCTGGGGCACATCCAGGCCGATGGCGGCCATTCAGAAAACGCTGGAGAAGATTGCCCCCACCGATGCCACCGTGCTCATCACCGGCGAAAACGGTACCGGCAAGGACGTGCTGGCCAGGGAAATTCACGCCCACAGTCTGCGAAGCGGAAAGCCAATGGTGGCCGTGGATGCAGGCGCCATTACGGAGACCCTCTTTGAAAGCGAGCTCTTCGGCCACGTGAAAGGAGCCTTTACCGATGCACATACAGATCACGTCGGCAAATTCGAACAGGCCGATGGCGGAACGCTGTTCCTCGATGAAATCGGCAATATTCCGCTGCACTTGCAGGCGAAACTGCTGCGGGCCATCCAAAACCGGAGCATCGTCCGGGTGGGCGGCAACGAGGCTCAGCCCATTGACATCCGCCTCATTTGTGCCACCAATATGGACCTGGAGCAGTTGGTCCGGGAGGGCCGGTTCCGGGAGGATCTGTATTATCGTATCAATACGGTGCACATCGCCCTGCCGGCGCTTAGGGAGCGGAAGGAGGACATCGTGCCGCTGGCCGAGCGGTTCATCGCCCAGTTTGCCGAAAAGTACCACCGGCCTCTGACAGGCCTGGACGAATCGGCAAAGGCGGTGCTGGAGAGCGCCCGCTGGAGCGGCAATATCCGCGAGCTGCAGAACTGTATCGAGAAGGCGGTCATCCTTTCTGATGGCAACGAACTGACGCCGAAAGATATCCAGCCGGAGTCGGCTTCCAAACCGGCCGGAACTACCATCAAGGCGGTGAGTGAGGCCGACGAAGAGCGGCTGGTCCGGCAGGCGATGGACCGCACGAACGGCAATATCTCTGCTGCCGCCAAGATGCTTGGCGTGAGCCGGCCGACATTGTATGCTAAACTGAAGAAGTACGGCCTATGACCTTCTCCGTCTGGCATATCGTGGGTGTATCAGTCATCGTTGCAATTGTCGCGGCGGTGCTGGCCGCCCTCCGGACAAGACGTCAGGATATCAAGAAGGTGGCCTATATGATGGATGCCCTGGAGGACGGGGAACTCAACTTCCGCTTCCAGGACAAAAACAAGTTCAACCGTACGCTCAACCGCATCCGGACCATCTTTGAAAAGCAGCGCCAGGCACACGAACAGGATTCCTGGACCAAACTCATCCGCGTGCTCACGCACGAGATCATGAACACGGTCTCCCCTATTGCCTCGCTCAGCGACGCCATGGCCAAGTCCGTGGACGAAAACGGCCACAGCGAGCTGGACATCAAGGCCGGGCTGGAGACCATCTCTGATTCGTCGAAGAATCTGATAGGATTCGTACAAACCTACCGGCAGCTTTCCGGTGTGGCAAAACCTGTCCGCAAGGCGCTGGATCTGCAAGAGCTGATGGACAGCGTCATCGGCCTGAACCGCGAATTCATCGCCAGCTGCGGCGCTTCCTGCGTCTATCGGCCGGAGGAGGAGGATTTGATGATTTATGCCGATGAAGGGCAGATCTCGCAGATCCTCATCAATCTCATCAAGAATGCCCTGCAGGCCGGTGCCAAACACATTGACATATCGGCCCGGATGGGTAAAGACGATGAAGTCATCATCGACGTTGCCAACGACGGAGAGCCCATCCCGCCTTCGGCCCAGGAGCAAATCTTCATTCCGTTCTATACCACCAAGAAGGAGGGTTCCGGCATTGGCCTCAGCATCTCCCGCCAGATCATGCGCAATCACAACGGCAGCATCGAACTGGTCCGGAGCGATGACCGGCAAACCGTATTTGAGCTCAGGTTCCGGTAGTTCCTTGTAAAGAAAGTGTAAAGGGAGTGTAAAGTTTTTACAGACTTTACACTCCCTAATCTTTTGTTAATTTACTATAAATCAACGTGTTATATATTTTGGCACGGCGAATGCTTGTGTTTGGCACGGTTAAACATAAGTATTGATATGAGAAACCTTTTCATTAGTTGTGTGGTTATGGGCCTGGCGTTCGCAGGGAGTGTGCGCGCCAGCGCCCAAACTACTTTGACCCTGAAGGACTGTATGGCCTACGCCATCTCCAATTCCACCAAGATCCGCATCCAGGAGGCGGCCATCGGCGATGCGCAGATAGACCGCAGGGACGCAGCGCTGGCCCTTTTCACCCCGCAGATCAACGCACAGACGGTGGCGTACTACAATTTCGGCCGCAACATCGACCCGGAGACGAATACCTATATCCAGACTACGTCGTTTCACAACAGTTACAGCGTGTCTGCCGGGTACGACCTCTTTGACGGTTTCAAGGCGGTGAACAACTACAAGATTTCCAAAACCGGCCTTCTCATTGCCCAGTCGCAGGAAAAACAGGTGGAGGCCGATATATGCCTGGCCGTGATGGAAGCCTATTACAACGTGGTGTACTACAAGCGCCTCACCGATGTGTATGAGGAGCAGGTGGCGACGGCCGAGGCCGCCCTGAAGAAAGCCAAGCGCCAGGAAGAACTGGGGCAGAAGGGCCACGCCGATGTGATCCAGATGGAGGCCGACCTGGCCGACCGTCAGTACGACCTCACCAACACCTTCAACATATACCAGAGCGAAAAGATGAAGCTGGCCGACCTGATGTTCTGGCCGGTGGAAGAAGAGCTGGTGATTGACACATCCATGCCGGAATGGGAAGTAGAACCTGTTTCCACGTCTGCCGTCGTGAACTTCGCCCTGGACCACAATCCGGGAGTAAGCATGGCCTCCTGGAAAGCGCTCAACGCCCGCCGGGAGCTCACCACAGCCAAATGGCAGCTGCTGCCTTCCATCGGCCTGTATGGAGGATGGAATACCAACTATTTTACCTATCCTAACCAGCCTACGGCGGCCTTTGGCACGCAGTTCCGCAACAATATGGGTGAATATGTCCAGCTATCCCTGAGCATTCCCATTTGGGACCGGCTGGCAAAGGCTTCCCACATTTCCAAGAAGCGGAATGCGCTCCAAAAGGCCACGGCCGAGCTGGACCAGAAACGCCGGGACGTGGAGAGTGAGGTGAGAAGGGCCGTCCAGGACCGCGACGGTGCCGCCACGGCTTACCAGCAGGCCCTCCGCAAGGTCAATGTCCAGAATGAGGCCTATACCCTCAATCTCAAGAAGTTGGAGCAGGGCCTCATCTCTCCGCTGGAGTTCCAGACGGCCTGCAACAATTTCCTCAAGGCCCAGG
>JAEEGJ010017474.1_pt1 | contig 16217 bp, 12 predicted proteins | sample 8958761 | NCBI WGS metagenome assembly JAEEGJ01 (sample SAMN16246546, study PRJNA631951) | gut metagenome | biome: gut microbiome; feature: rumen; material: RS-attached | host: Bos | place: Iran: Karaj | collected 2018-10
AAAACCAGCTCCTCTTCCGTCAGTTAAGCCACCTCATCAGTCAGCTTCGCTGACAGCTTCCCTTCAAGGGGAAGCCTTATTTTTTTAATATATTAACATCCTTAACATTTATTTTCAATGGTAAAAGGTCCCAAGATTTTATTGCTAAGTCAGGAATTTTTTAGACCTTATTTCCTTATTTGCTGTCACAGTTCAAAGTCATGTTTTTTTCTTCTGTTTTATTTTTTCGATCCTCTCCGCAATAAATGCTCCAAGCACCAAAATCAGCTCAGCCACAGTAGCCCAAAGTCTTGAAACAATACCGATGATAACCGCATACTCGTTTGGCATGATGAGGCTCAGGCCCAGCACCATGATGCCCTCTCTTACACCGATACCGGACGGAGCAAATATACTGATGATACCAATGATAGCTGAAAGCCCATATACACCGCCCACATACAGAAGCTGCGAAGCAGGAATCTCGTATATGGAAGTTACCAGCATGTAAAACCCGGTACCGACTATCAGCCAGTTAGCGATAAACAGAACAACTATTTTCACCATCTGAAAATACGTAAAAGGTATCTCCATATCATCTTTCTTTATCAATTTTCCAACTAATCGCAGGAAAAAGTTCATGATTTTAGGATGGATGCACACAAAGAACAGCACGATAAACAGAATAACCGCTATCATATAGTCCTTAAGCACATCATTGGGGAAGAAAAGTAGCGAGATCAAGAACAAAAATCCTGCACCAAGCAAGGTACATACATTTTCTAACAGGAAGCAAACCGCAACCTTTCTGATCGGAACGCCTTCCTTTTCATAGGCCGGCACACGAGCCGCCAACATAAAAACCTTACCCGGTATATATTTTCCAAGGATTGAATAAAGATAACTCCTTATCGCATCCTTGTACTTAATATCCGACTTATCAAGCTTCGTAATGTAATGCCAAAGCGACGCCAAAGTCACCTTATAAGCAAAATACAACAGCATCGAACCGACAAAAACACCGATATCCGGCTTGATATCCAGATTCTTGATCGTATCCCAGTTGTCGTAGAAGTATTTCCCCAGGAAGAAGAAAACCGCAAGGAGGAAAATAATCTTTACGACATTCATTATTTTTTTCTTTTTTGATTTTTTTCCGGCCGTCGCAGGATCTGCGACCACCTTTTCCTCCTGTGTTACTTCTATCTCATCCATAAATCAAAGCCTCTTTTTTAACACTAACTCTTATCATATGAGTATTTAAATTATGTATAGGCCAAGGTCCCGTGATATGGGATAAAACCATAAAGTGAGTTGTGGATATGCCGTGGGGCATAGACACATCAGTACAAGGCAGAAAACGATTCTCCAAATCGTTTTCTGAGCGCAGCCTAAGGGTGGCCGGCATCAGGCGGGCACCCGATTGCAAGCGTCCGCAGTAATGATGTGGATAGGGACACCTGGCATATCCCAACGAACGGTAATAGGTTTTAGACCATATCACGGGGCCATAACCGTTCCCATATTTAAATACTCAACAACACTCTAATAAAGCACATATAGTAGTATATCAGACTCATCGGTTTCTTCGCCAGCTTATCCGGTTTCTCCTCCGAATATAGTCTGTTCTTTTCCGCAAGATAGAATGCCAGCTTGTGGTTCCACTTACATTTATCAGAGGTATCAATACTTATATTTTTCCCCTGCTTAGCAAAAGATTTAACCTTAGCCAGAGCACATGCAAACTTGAAAGCCAGCGCCCTCTTCTGCCCTGCCAGACAGTCCTCGGTACTCATATGCCTCTCAGTTATATCCCCTGCCTTAACCGCCAGATCATAGAGTCTCTTGCCCTCAGCAGTCCTGATCACATAACCCGTACACTTTACAGGCTCTTTCTTCATCTTCTTAAGCCAGATATCGCCAAAACTGATATCCGCACCGTTTGCGAAATGATCCTGACAGAGCATGCATGACTTTTCTTCAAAGAAATATGCATTCTTAAATGCGCAAAGAGTCTTTGTATATGAGAAGGTCTTCTCACTGCCATCCTTATAAACCACTGAAGACTGTCCGCGCCATGCGCCTCTCCTGTAATACAGTCTCTCGGCATCCTCTAAGGAAACTCCCGCCTTCTTTAATGAAAGCAATGTAGCCTCTTTTTTATGATTTCCGCTGCAGAAAAGTCCCAGCTTCAGTACTACTTTTTCCGCCAAAGCCTTGTCATGCTTTAAGACAGCATTGAATGCACGCATGAGACAAGGAATAAGCACTACCGCTACCTTACCATCAAAGTTTCTGATCTTGTCTAAGTCCTTTAAGAGCGGCATAGACATGTAAATGCTTGAAGAGCAGCTCTTCAAAGTCTCCTCATCCGTAGCGATCATGGTCTCATAGGACAGCTCGCCGTCCTTAACCACTGACCTGCACACGAATGCACCGTCTATCTCGCCCTGCTTAAGCAGACTGGCAAGCAATGCTGTAACAACACCGCCCGAAGCCGCATTCTTTCTAATATTTTCATCCGAAGCATATCCCCTGCGGCACTCTATAAACTCACCCATATATTTTTCAGGGCGGTCAATATCAGGAAATCTCTTTATATTACCACGACGGGTAGCCAATGATCCGTTATCTTTAGCTCCTTTTTTCTTGAAGCTCGGTGTAGTAACCTTGTCCACTACCTTGCTGATCTCAAAGATATTCCTGCGTGAGCTCTCCATTACATCATCGTAATGCTCCTCTATCAGCCTGTGGATCTCAGCCTCATCAGCCTCAAGCCTCTCAAATTCCGACTCTAAAAGCGGCTTTTCGGTATCCTTTCCTATATCGGCATAGTCAGCCGCATATGAACCGAGTCCGAACATATCAAGGACTTCCTTATACTTATGGCTCCAGCCAACCAGTAGAACAGGCACCTTACGCTGCAGTGCACCTATCATAGCATGGAAACGCGATGCAACTAGGAATCTGCATCTGCCGATATATTCCCTGATCTCCTCTGCGTCCATCTCCTCATGATACCAGCGAACATTTTCCTGGTCCTTTACCTGAGAGAAAACATAATCGCAGACCATAAGGTCGTTGTTTCTGGGCTTGGTGCTGTTAATACGAGCTGCGTTTGCTATCAGGAGCACATGGTAGCCCCTGTCTGTCAGGTAATCTATAAACTTAACCATCTCTCCAAGATAGTCAATTTTCATCTTGGTACATTTCTTATTTACAACACTGGACAATGATACACCGACCACATTGTTATCAAAAAATGCGTCTGTTAATGTCCTGTCGTCAACCTTCTGCTTTGCTTCTTCGGTATCTTCCATAGTGAAAGCACCGTCTGCACAAAGCTTTACATTTTTCTCAACACCGATACCACGCAGATTTTCCTCGGTGATGTCGCCTCTGGCACAGATAAGCTCCATACCGGGCAGGATCATTTTTGCATATATTCTGTTAAAGAAAGACTCAAAGCTGCCCATCGCCTGGGAATATTTAACTATCGGAACACCTACCAGCTTCGGTACTGCCATGGTCACAAAGGCGTAGGTATTCATGATAAAACCGCGGCTGTCAACAAACGAAATACCGGCTTCGTCGATAACCAGATCGGTATCACGGTATGCCTTTATGATCTTGTTTTTCCCGATAAGCTTTTTCATACCGGGTATCCAGCCCAGACCCTTATAGAGTATAGCCAAAGGAAATGCAATAAATAGCAGTCTCTCCGGTTTTGTAGGCACTATGCTCACAAAATCAAAGGGTACCTGCTCCCTGTCGGAATCAGGATATACGGACATCAACTTGATGTTAAGCCTGCTGCCATATCTTGCATAGAGCTGCTTTATCGAGCTCTGGAGCATGGCTGCAGCTCCCTTGTTTCCACTGTAGCTGGCTGCGGTTATCGCAATGTTTATGTCTCTCTTACTCATATCGACCTCTATATAAATATACCTATCAAATTGCTTTTATAAAATCAAATGAATCTTTCTAGTCAATTTTTCCTATGATATCAAGTATATCACACATCATCAGTCTTCTTTTCAGAAGTTTTTTCTTCAAGAATAAGTCTCTTTAGAGCTTCAATATCATAGTCCGATTTTCTCGCATGATACTGGACATCTTCCAAAATCTTTCTGTTTGCTGCGATGACGTCTGCCTGTAATCCAATAAGGTATGAGAAAACACCTATCAGCATGAATATCGCTACCAATATCAGTGACTGCACATGTCCCGAACCCTCGCCCATGCACAGATATACGATAAATCTTATACCCAGTGCCGAACCCAATATACAGAAAATGGTACCTATCACTCCGAAGAATTTCAGAGGCTTGTACATCAGGAAAGATCTCAAAATTGTGATCATCGACTTCTTTACATAGCCGAACATGCTATGGAAAAGTCTTGACTTTCTAAGTTCCGGATTGGTCCTGATAGGTACGGAAGTCATCGGGATTTTGTTATGTCCTGCCTGGATTATGGTCTCCAGGGTATATGTATACTGATTTACAACATTTATCCTGAGAGCTGCCTCCCTGGAGTATGCTCTGAATCCACTGGGCGCGTCCGGGATATCAGTGCCCGATGCCACACGCACGGTCCAACTGCCCATATGTTGTAGTTTTTTCTTTAACGGCGAAAAATGCTCTGTATTATCGATAGGTCTTTCGCCTATAACAATCTCAGCCTTCTTTTCCAATATGGGGCGTACCAGCTTCTCTATATCCTCGCCTACATACTGGTTGTCAGCATCAGTGTTAACGATAATGTCGGCTCCGTTTCTAAGGCACGCATCGAGTCCTGCCATAAAGCCCTTTGCCAGGCCCCTGTTTTTACAGAAATGAACAACGTAATTAACGCCCCACTCCTTAGCCACCTTTACTGTATCGTCGGCACTGCCGTCGTTGATGATCAGATACTCTATCTCATCAATACCGTCAATGTGCTTTGGAAGATCATTCAGTGCTATAGTCAGGGTCTCGGCCTCATTATAGCAAGGAATCTGAATTATGAGTTTCATAACATACCTCTTTCATCTTTATCTTAATTAATCCCAATCAACATCATAATCCGGTCCCGAATATTTCAGTTTCGAATTTTCCAGACCGGCGGACACCAGATTACCCTCGTATTTTGTGAGCTTAAAGCCCGCATCCATAAGTAACTGCGCCAGTTCATGACCTTTTACATAAACTATATCCTTTTGAGCCCTCTTATAATTGAACTTATCGAAGGTATAATAATCGTCATCACAGTAATCTTGGATGAACTTTTTCTTTTTTGCCAGGATAAAACAGTTATCAGCCGTTGAAACCACGGTCTTGTAGGAACCTATTACCCATGCCTTTAATTGGAACTGATAATGCTTTATGCTTTTTGCACTCTTATCAAGCAGGATCGGATATTTCATAGCCTCAGGACAGCGGTCCTGTACCTTTATCATCTGCTTAACCGGCTCCTCGGTGTACTCCACAAGGACCTCATCACGCGCAAGTCTCGCATTTTCAAAGGTTACCAGGATGATCACCACGGAAACTGCCAGCATCAGCTGTCCGACTGCCAGGATTTTTAACTTTTTGTCACCTTTAAGTGACGAAATGACAGCCATTACTATGTATGTACCAAGCCCCAGGAGTCCCGCTATAAGCAACGCCCTGTCGATATTTTCAAAAGCTGACGAGGTCGTGCCTCCATTTACCTCCAGGAAAGTCGACATACCTATAAAATATCTGACGCATCCTGACTGACCGACTATATAGTCCACGCAGTTTTCCATGAAAAGCACTATCGTAACAATAAATCCGACAGTTGTTATGATCTTTACTATGTTAATGGCCTTTACATATCTCTTTGCGCCTATGAACATCAGATAAAAACCGTAAAGAACCGCAGGTCCGAACGCTGCAGCTATATATCTCTCATAGATCAGTCTGTCTGAGCGCTCTATTTCGATACCCATGTAATACTTGTACGCAGGGACAAAGAAGAATAAAAGTCCCATTCCAAATACGCCCAAGAGATGCAGCACGCTGAACACGCCGAATATCTTTTCTGCCTCATCGATGCTCTTTTCATCATCCATGTTCCTAAGGATTTCAGCAACATTTTCCGTACCGTTACCGGCCTCGTCCTTGCCGGGTGTTACTCTGTCGGGATCAATATCACCGTTCACATTGCCGGTTCCTGCACTCATTTCCTGAGCGGCAATACTCTCCAACCGATCTTGGCGTACTTTTCTTTTTACAAAGATCATAGCGATGCCGCCGAATACAGCAACACCTATCATGCCGCAGGTAACGGTCAGTCCGTCAAACAGCCATCCGTTGGTAAGCTTCATGAACGATGAGAAGCCGTCGGAAGTGAAAATCTTCTTTAAGAAATCAAAATCGAAACTCTCGGCACTTGCATGGGCTGTCCCATATAAGCCGTATACTCCGTCATAAAAAATCTTGGAAACTAATTTATCAAGGACAAGGAAAGCTCCTGTCGAAATAATATACGCAGGGAAATTAACAACAAATCTCTTTAAACAAAGTGAAACTATAACAACCGTAAGTGTTACCGCGATAATAACCACGATACCTCTGGTATGCACTGTATATGCATATACACTGAGCAGCGAAAGTATCACGCTGAGGATTATCCTCTTCTTGCCTTTTCTGATCTTTAACAGCTCAAGCATGACATAAAGGACTGTCCACGGGATAAATGCCAGCATAGCATCAGATTTTGCATAGGTCTGGAACATAAAAACTGAAGGAAGCAATGACGAAGCCGCAGAAAACATGCCTGCCTGAAGCCTGTCAGTCTTTAAATGCTTCTTCATGACGATATAAGCTATCACCGGTGTAAGTGCAAAGAAGAAAACATTAACCGAAAGCAGGCATTTATAAACCTTATACGGATCCCTGAATATGATCAAGAACGGAGCATAAAATATAGCCATGCCATACTTGTAATAAAATCCACCCATCGTATAGGATGTCTGGGTCCAGTCATAACCGACAAGATATGCTGAGTTAGCCAGCGTACCTACCTCATCGATAACGGGCGGTATATTAAGCTGAAGCACAGCTAAAAGCCCTGCTCCTAAAAATGCTAGAAATAAAAATATACAGATTATCCGGTCTTTCTTTTCCACTTGTGACTCCTTAAATAACCGCGCCAAGTTACCAGCCTCGGCTTCTTACGAAGCCGGACATACATTGCCAATCTCGGTTTCTTCGAAACCGGATATATTGCGCGGACAGACTGCAATAATAACTTCGTAATCCTCGCAAAAAACAAAAAGTGTATAACAGATAAATGCGCAAAATCCACATCATATCTATTATACACATTTCTTTTAAAAAGAAAAGAAAAATTTTTTAATAAGCGTAAAATTCGTGGCAACCGTACTTAAATAAGAATCTCAAAGTGTCAAACCATGCTGCACCTGACCTGGATGCAGATGATCTCTGGATGAAGAATAATGCTCCATCTGAGTAATCCTCACCCTCGAGAGCTCTGGTAACAGCCTCTCTTGTTGTGTCATCTACTTCAACACGATAGTAAGCGCCGTTAGAAATAGGAGAAAACTGACCTTTTTCAAAAACAACACCTTCTATATCGTTAGCGAACTCTTTTTTGTTATTAACACGATTAAGGATTACATTTACAACAAGTATCCTGCCGTATACATCCTGATCACCGGCTTCAGCCTCAACGATCCTGCAAAGGATGTCATACTCTTTATTAGTAACGGCCTTAACCATATCGGGATTGTGCTTGTAAGGAAGCTCGTCTGAGGTCTTGCGGTCTGAATTAAGACTTTCAGATCTCTTTGCAGCCTCTTTCTTTGCCTGAACCTTTTCAAACTCCATATATCCCTCTGCAAAGGCATTAACAAAACCAACTACTCTCTTACCGCAGTCACTTAATGTTACATGAGTTACGCCACTGTACAAAGTATCGGTAACTCCCTTTAATTTCTCTTCAAGAGAATTCTTAACATTTTCTTTTTTTGCTATAACAGCCTCGTTTGACAGTACTGAAAGTACTTCTTCCGAAAGCTCCTCAACAGCCTCAACTCCTGTACCGGACTCAGTAACTGACGCATTTTCATTCTCTACAGTTACTTCTTCATCAGTCTCGTTTTCTGTGTAAACAACTACATTTTCATCGTCAGTACCTGTAAGTTCATCTGCATGAGCCTTAAGTCCGGGTGTGAACACAAGACCTGCCACAACTCCTAAACTTAATGAAAAGCAAACGACCTTTTGGAACTTTTCTTTAAAAATTTTCATTGTACTCCTCCAAAAAATTTTCGGTGCCGAGTACAAAGTATACTACCTTTTTTACAAATTTGCAAGCATTTTTTACAAAATTATTACATCTTTTCTAAAAATCTTGTAAAACTCTCTGCAAAGCAAACCCCCTCATATATGTGAATGTAGTCTTTTTTTGACATGTTTTCCACATAGTTTCTTTTCCATTTTCTGTAATAATATTTTCTACTTTTGTAGTCTGTTCCCCATCTTTTTTCATTCAGATGTTTAGCAGAAATTGTAGTCTTTTTTGACCCCAAACTCAACATCTTGCATTCTACATTTGTAGTTTTAGTATTTTTCGCAAACTCCGATTTTCGCCTTCTGACAGCCTCTTCAAGACTGTCTGCTGCTTTATTGTATGCTATGGCTGCTGTAATTTCATCATCAAAATATCCTACTTTTAGATCACTTCTGAAATGAATTTTAACAAAAAATTTTTTTCTGCCCTGAACAAATTCCTGGCTCACTCCATTAAATTTGTTAATAATTTCCAGATTTCCATACCTAAAATCCAGAATATCTCCGTTTTTAAACACATAATCTCTGCCCAAAACCGCGAAATTTTTCACCCCAAACCGACTCAGCAGCCCGCATTGCATCCCATAATCACTGTAAAAAATGTGTCCTCCTCTTATTTGGAGTCTGTGATTACTGAAAAAAAACAGCTGATCTGCATCAAATTTCAACTCTGTGGTCCTGTCCAGATAATATATGAAATATTTTCCATACAGATAAATCGGATTTTTACAGTACATGCCGGTTTTTTTCAGGTTAAGGAGCATGATCCATTTATCATACTTTATGAATTTTTTTTCTTTATTCCTATTCGCACTGCCATCCTTTTTGCATCTGACTGAAATGACTTTCTCATAGTCCTCCGGCAAATACTCCTGTTCTCCATCGAGATATTCTCTCGCAAAACAATAAGCAGCCCCGGCAGCTTCCTCTGTTAAGAAACTGCCAAGGCTGATATGTTTTTCTTTATAGGTTATCGAAGCCCGGAAATATGTGGTCCCGTCTTTTTTATTTGTCTTAAAAACTCCACTTGTACCCATTCCGAACCTCTTTTTCTAAAAAACAACAGCAGCACTATAAGCCGGGTTATGTAATAGATGGTCATCTATCTTGACTGCCCGTTACCGAACAGCTCCTCCGGACCGTTTCCAGTCCGGAACGCGACCTACCCGAGAGCACGGCGGGCAACCGTATAGCCCTCTGTTTGGTCTTGCTTCAGATGGGGTTTGCACAGCGCCTTCCGTTACCGGAAGACCGGTGGTCTCTTACACCGCCATTCCACCCTTACTATAAGTGAGAACCCCACTCATAGCGGTCTATTTTCTGTTGCACTTTCCTGGGAGTCACCTCCACCGGACGTTATCCGGCATCCTGCCCTATGAAGCCCGGACTTTCCTCAGCTTTCGCCGCGACCATCCGTGCTGCTGTGAATTAACAATATTATATTCCTGCCAGCTACGGCAAGAGAGTCGTCCATATGGGATAAAAACATAAAGTGAGTAGCGGATATACTTCGGTTGGAAACGCTTTTTTATGAGGTAAAAATCGATTATCCAAATCGATTTTAAGCGCAGCACAAGTGCGTCCGGTATCAAGCGGACGCACGGTTGCAAGCGTCCGAAATAAAAATGCGTAGACGACCGTTAGTATATCCCTACGTAACGAAAACGGTTTTTATACCATATGGACGACGCTCTGCCGCCTGTCGGTGGGAATCACATCCATTTTAAACTGGGAACACGCTTCCGCCCACAAACTCTCTCACGATGGAGTTGTGAGGGATTCCCTCGCTCGAAATGCCCAAGAAATACTTAAGGAATTTGAGCAATTTATTAGCCTCCTGATACTCAGGCTCATCCTCTCCTATCTGGAAAAGCAGGGGTTCAACATACTGCTTGAGTACCGCAAGTTCGTAAACAAGCGCTGAATTGAACATACAGTCTGCCTGCTCCTGGAACGGGAAGATATTTTCCTCCTCACCACGGCGAACTGAATACCACATAGCGATAGTTCCCTTTGCGGAAGTACCTCTGGTTCTCGCATCTCTTACTATACGTCTGATAAGTCTTGTCGTAGTAGTAGGAATTCTATTATGCTCATCAATATTTAACTGAGTCAATGCACTTATATAAATCCTAAACTTGCTCTCTCTGGGAAGTGAATACGACAGGGCATCATTCAGGCAATGGATACCCTCAAGTACGAGAATATCTCCCTTTTCAAGTTTTAAAGTGTTGCCCTTGTACTCACGTTTTCCAGTCTTGAAGTTAAATGTCGGCATCTGCACGGTTTCACCGTTAAGGAGTGCAAGCATGTCCTTATTGAAGCCTTCAACATCCATAGCTCCCAGACATTCAAAATCATAATTGCCTTTTTCATCCCTGGGAGTATCTTCACGGTTCTTGAAATAATTATCAAGTGCCACGGGATGAGGCTTATATCCCAATGTACGAAGCTGTACCGAAAGTCTGTGTGAAAATGTGGTCTTTCCTGAAGAAGAAGGGCCTGCGATCATGACGAATTTTACATCGCCTCTCTGCTTTATCTGCTCAGCGATATCACCGATCCTCTTTTCCTGAAGAGCCTCCTGCACAAGGAGCATGTCCTCCAAATTGCCGTTACATATCTGCTCATTAAGGTCACCGACACACTCAAGGCCCATAATCTTGCCCCATTCATTAGCCTCATGCTGGGTTCTGAAAAGGAGTGGACGGTCATCTGCCTCGCAAACCTTATCAGGTTCCGAAGGGTCAGGTGTAAGGATCAGGAATCCATCCTGATACGGAGCCAGGTCAAAGTACCGGAGTATACCTGTTGATGCAGGCATAAATCCATAGAAGTAATCCTTGTATCCGTCAAGTTCATAATAATTGGTGGTCGAAGCGCTTCTGTATTTGAAAAGTTTTTCCTTGTCAGTCATCCCAAGGTCCCTGAACATCTTGGTAACCTTTGCTGTCGATTCTGATCTCTTTTCTATAGGAAGATTCTCATCAACCAGAGCCCTCATTTCCTGCTTTACTTTTACCAAAAGGTCTGCATTTAAAGGCTTTTCACAGGTATAATCGCAGTAAATAGCCCTGCCTAATGTATGCTCTACCGTGATTTTCTTGTGTGTATCTTTTCCCAAAACATTGTCAAATGCCTTGAGCATCAGTAAAATAAGGCCTCTGCAGTATGTTTCGGAACCTATGGTATCTTTTGTGGTCACAAAACTTACTGTACAATCCTCTTCTATTTTTTTACCAAGCTCCTTTAATTTTCCATCGGAGAATACTAAGATAATGTCTCCTTCGACCTTATCCTTATAATCTTCTGCGATTTCCAGATACCTGGCGCCTTTCTCATACTCTACCGTAACCCCATTTACAGTAACCTTACAGTTCCCCATTCATCTTCTCCCTTCAAAAAATATTTAGTCTCAAATAACAAATCTTTTTCTTAGTTATAAAAAAGCAATGCTCTTTCTATGCATTCCTTTTCTCTTTGAAGCTCAATTTTTTTATTCTGTCCCCTCTCATTTTCAGAGGCTTCAATACTTGCTAAATTTCTTTCGTTTTTGTATTTAAGTATTGAAAGCAGTTCCTTTAATATCGGGTCTTTGGATTTTAAGAGTATCTCCCCAAATTCATCGTAGACCTGAAGCATTTCATCTGCCCCGGGTTTTATGCCAGGTACCGCTCTCATGGAATTGTAAAACTTTCCGTCTTCTTTACACATTTTTTCTTGTATAATTGAAAATCCGTTTTCTCTCAGGAAACGTCTTACCATTCCTATATCGGATTGCGGCTGCAGGATCAATTCTCTTGCAGCCGCTATCTTTTCTAATCCTTTTTTTAGTATCTCTACCGTAAGGGTTCCGCCCATACCGGCTATTATAACCGTATCCGCTTCGCCCTCATTCAGTTTCTCCAGTCCGTCAGAAAGCCTGGTTTCAATTGTACCCTCAAGGCCATAAAGCTTCAGGTTTTCATGCGCCTTTTCCAACGGCCCTTTTCTCACATCCATGGCTATGACCTTTGAGGCTATGCCGTTCTGTATAAGCCATATCCCTGTATGTGCATGGTCACAGCCGATATCTGCAACTCTGCTGCCAGTGGTAACCATGGAGGCGGACATGAGGAGTCTCTCCGAGAGTTTTACATTACTGCTCAAGGAAATCCCTCAGCTTTCTGCTTCTGCTGGGATGTCTGAGTTTTCTCAGAGCCTTTGCTTCTATCTGTCTGATACGCTCACGGGTAACATCAAAGACCTTACCAACCTCTTCAAGAGTCCTTGCCCTGCCGTCATCAAGACCAAATCTCAAGCGGAGTACTCTCTGCTCACGATCTGTAAGTGTACCCAGTACATCAAGTAACTGCTCCTTAAGGAGTGTATATGCTGCCGCATCTGCGGGCATGGGTACATTGTCGTCCTGGATGAAGTCACCTAAGTGGCTGTCCTCCTCCTCACCGATAGGGGTCTCAAGTGATACGGGCTCCTGGGAAATCTTCTGAATCTCTGCCACTCTCTCGATAGGCATCTTCATCTCCCTGGCAACCTCTTCCTGGGTAGGTTCACGGCCTAATTCCTGGAGCAGAGTTCTCTGGGTACGCATCAGTCTGTTGATGGTCTCAACCATATGTACAGGGATTCTGATGGTACGTGCCTGATCGGCTATAGCTCTTGTTATAGCCTGTCTGATCCACCATGTAGCGTAAGTACTGAATTTGTATCCCTTATTGTAATCGAATTTTTCTACAGCCTTGATAAGACCTAAGTTTCCTTCCTGGATAAGGTCAAGGAACTGCATTCCTCTGCCCACATATCTCTTTGCTATGGAAACTACGAGTCTTAAGTTAGCCTCTGCAAGACGCTTCTTTGCTGCCTCTCCGGCATCAATCTTCTTCTTGCCTTCCTTCTTTAAAGCCTCTAACTTTTTAGTGAGTTCTTCCTTTACCTCGGGACTCTCGGGCTTGCGAAGCTTCTTTTCAATATCATGGCACTTCTGCTTGTATTCAAAGCCTTCTTCGATGACCTTGGCTAAGTTAATCTCTTCATCAGCACTGAGCAGCTCTACCTTACCGATTTCCTTAAGATACATTCTTACAGGATCCTCGATGCTTACACCCTCAGGTACTGAAAGGTCGATATTGTCGACATCAATTTCTTCCACATCGTCATCTGTTAAGAGGTCGATATTGTCAAGCAGATCGTCTTCGTCGGAGATGGTCTCTCTAAGTACGTCAACTCCGTTGTTGTCGAGGTAATCGTAGATATGGTTGATCTGATCTTCGTTCAGCTCCATACCCTCAAAGAAATCGTTTACCTCCTGATACTCCAGAACATTCTTCTTCTTTTTGGCCATGAGCAGGAGTTCTTTTAATTTCTCCTGAAACTTCTGATGTGCCTGCTGTTCCATTTTGTTTAGCATTGCTGTGTAAGCTTTACGCTCAGGAGTTTTTTACGGATAGATTCGAGGCTGTTTTCTTTTTCGAGCAGATTTCTTAATCCGTCTTTATCATTATTCGCCATCGCTTCCTCGATCTTTCTCTGTAAAGCTTCCTTTTTCAAGCTGTACACAAAATCAGCAAATGCCTTCCTCCTTTCGTCCTCACTTGTATCGTCAAAATCCCCGGATGTCATCAGTATGTCTGCCACTTTTGCACGCTCATCTGCGTCATCAAATTTTTCAATTATTCTGGCACCCACCGCTTGTCCGGTTCTTTCGTAATCCATTACTATATATTCGAAAACCCTTTTTTCAAGTTCATTAGGGAAATCTTCTTTATCTAAAATATCTTTTACTGCCAAGAATGCTTCTTTATCTTCCGTAAGAAGTGTCAGCAGCGCCTGCATTGCCTGTTTTTTAGCTGCCTCTGGCTTTCTTTCCTTTGTCCTTTTCTGAAGCTCTTTTTCTTCTTCGTTTTTCTCCTGCACCTTTAAAGCCAGGCCGATCTCATTTACCTCACGGCGCAGTTCATTTTCTTCTATATTGTATTTCTTTGCCGCAGAATGTATATGATTGTTTCTGGCAAAGGGATCATCGATCTTCGCTATCGTTGCAGCAAGCTGGTGATCAAACTGGGTCTTGGAATCAGGATCCTCCATATTATGGGTACCTTCCAGGATTCCAGCTTCAAAGTCAAACCCGTTTATCGCTTCGTCAATTCTCTTCCTGTATTCATCAGCACCCAGATTCAATATGAATTCATCGGGGTCCTTGTAAGGCTTCATGTTCAATATCTTTACTGACAACCCGACATTTTTGAGTATCGGAATGGCGCGGAGTGCAGCCTTCTGACCTGCTCCGTCACTGTCATAGGTGATTACCACGTTATCGGTATAGCCCTTGATCTTTTTGGCCTGCCTGTCGGTAAGCGATGTACCGAGGGATGCTACCGCATTATTGAAACCTGCCTGATGCAGTGCTATTACATCCATATATCCTTCTGCGAGCAGGAAAAACTTTTCCTTTGTTTTTCGTGCCAGCTGGATACCGTATATGTTTTCACTTTTTATAAAAAGGTCTGTCTCAGGAGAGTTCAGGTATTTCGGAGCATTCACTGCCTGCCCCATTATCCTGCCGCCGAATGCTACGACTCTCCCCCTGTAATCCATGATGGGGAATATTACTCTGTCCCAGAATTTGTCCTGAGCACCTTTTTCACTGAATGAAAACATGCCGCTCTGAGCCAGCTCCTGGTCGGAATAGCCCTTACCTTTTAGGTATTTATACAGACCGTCGGAATATCTTCCGGCAAAGCCTAATCCGAAATTGTTTATGGTCTGCTCAGAAAGTCCGCGCTTTGTGAGATATTCATACGCATGCTTTCCTTCGGGCGAGCGAAGCATATAGTAATAATATGTGGCCGAGTCCTTATTTATCCGGGCAATGCTTTCCTTGATATTTCTTTTTATGTCGTAACGCTTGTCATATTCCTGCTTGGGGAGTGTTATACCTGCCCTGTCAGCAAGCATTTCCACGGATTCATAAAAGCCGATGTTTTCAATTTTTTCCAGGAATGTAAATACATTTCCACCCACACCGCAGCCGAAGCATTTAAATATCTGCATGTTGCGGTTTACGGAAAATGAACCTGTTTTTTCATTATGAAACGGGCAAAGCCCTACGAAATTAGAGCCCCGCCTTTTTAACTGTACATAGGTGGATACTACATCCACAATATCATTTGAGGAGCGCACTTGCTCAATTATTTCTTCACTGTAAGCCATCAGCGCTCTCCTTCCTTTAGTAAACCTGCCACCCTGTCGGTATCATCAGCTCATTATACTTTGTTACCGCATATCTGTCGGTCATACATGCAATGTAATCAATTATGGCCCGTTCTTTTCCCTCAGGTGCATCTCTGTGCTCCTTTGGTACTGCATCTATATGCTCCATATAATACTCAAATAAATCTATGAGCATTTTTTCGGCCTTTTTTTCCTGTCCCTTTGCCACTGGATTTGTATACACGTTCTGGAACATGAATTTTCTTAAATCCTGCATGGCCTGATAAACATCCGGAGACATTATGATGTCATCTTTCCCTTCACTGTTGGAAACGATGTCATGTATAAGGGTATTAAGACGCTCGCTTAAGGAATGTCCCAGTATATTGGTATACTCTGTGGGTATGTCGTTTTCTTCTATGATATGCCCACGGGTTGCGTCATCTATATCGTGATTTATATATGCTATCTTATCGGAAAGCCTTACTATTTTACCTTCTAAGGTACTGGGATTTCCGGCTGTCTGATGGTTTAATATGCCATCCTTTACCTCCCAGGTAAGGTTCATTGTCTTTCCGTTCTTTTTCTCAATGAATTCTACTATCCTTATACTCTGAAGGTGATGCTCAAAGCCGCCCGGACATACTCTGTCAAGTGCTCTTTCTCAGGCATGTCCGCAGGGTGTATGTCCCAGGTCATGTCCCA
>JAEEGJ010017476.1_pt1 | contig 16216 bp, 12 predicted proteins | sample 8958761 | NCBI WGS metagenome assembly JAEEGJ01 (sample SAMN16246546, study PRJNA631951) | gut metagenome | biome: gut microbiome; feature: rumen; material: RS-attached | host: Bos | place: Iran: Karaj | collected 2018-10
GGTTGATGTCGAGCACCAGGCCGTAGCGGAAGAACTGGAGCGCAGGGGGGAGCCCCAGGTTCGATTCCACGAGGGCCATGAAGAAGAACGTCTCGCGGTCAAAGCTGATGTAGTCGTCGATGTCGACGTCGTTGCCTATCCCGAAAAAGTGCCCCACCCAGTTCTGGTACCGGAAATCGAGCCAGCCCGAGATGCGGTCGTGCGCTAGGTAAAAATAGGGCGTGGCCGCGAACTGGAACTGCTTGCGGGTAGAACCGTAGGCGGCGATGTCTATCTCCTGCGAGTTGCCGCCCTTGAACGACGAGGGGATGAAGAAGTTCACCATCGCGCCGTACTGCAGTTCCGTCTCCTCGGTGTACCCGAGCACGGGCACCGCGCTCCACCACTGGAAATGCGAGGTGTCCGCAGTGGCGCTATCGGCCTGCACTGCCACGGAATCCGCAGGTGCCGCACTATCCGTAGCGGAGAATGCGGGTAGGGCGAGCAGGATGCTCGCGGCGGCTATGGTCTTGGCAAGTCGTCTCACATATTATAATGTAGTAATATATCCTAGCCGCCTGCGCAGTCCTAACTTAAGTTTATTCTAGAACTCGGGAACCGAACTTTTTCTCAAACGCATTTACTAGTTTGTACGGCTCCGGGAAATAGTGCTTCAGGATATTCATCCCGATGGTGCGTATCTTTTTCGGGATTCCGAATACCGGTTCGGCGATGGCACCCGCAATGCAGGCGAGCGTGTCGCTGTCCCCGCCGAGCGATACCGCGTTACGGATGGCGTCCTCGTAGTCGCTTGCCTCCAGCACGCAGCGGATGGCCTGCGGTACGGTTCCCTGGCACAGGGCCGCCCCCGTGTAGCCCCAACTGTAGGCGGGGCGCAGTTCGTCGAGGGTAAAGTCCAGGTTATACCCGAACTCGGTTTCCATGGTGGCCTTGATCTCGTCCTTGCTGGCACCGTTGCGGGCCATGAATATGGCAAGCGCCGTCGCCTGCGCGCCCTTGATGCCCTCGGGGTGGTTGTGGGTACATTCCGCGGATTCCTTCGCTTTTGTGAGAACCTCTTCCTTGGTATTAAACGCCCAGCCTACGGGCGAAATGCGCATGGCGGATCCGTTCCCGCAACTATTGTAGGGAGTGCCCTTGCCCTCGATGCGCGCCTTGAGTACGTAGTTGGTGAACCCGCCACCGTAACCACCGACCGGGCAGTCGTACTTGCTCGCGTATGCCACGTAGTATTTCCATGCCTCGCCGCCACGCATAATCCAGTCCGCCGTCGCGAAGGTGAGTATGCTGTCGTCCGTAGGGGACATGCCGTCGCTGAACAGGTCGAAATCCTTTGTCTTGATGTTGTCGAACTCGTATATCGACCCGACCGTATCGCCGATGATGGCTCCAATCATAAAAACTCCTTTATAACTCTGATATACCTATTATCGTATAACTGACGGAATTTGTCAATGGTAAATTCCTATTCCAACCTGGAATAGATTTTCACCCTTTACAGAAATGGCTCTTTTTACTATATTTGTTCGGCTTTATGGTTAAGAAGAGTTAGTTTTTAAGTTTTAAGTTTTTGAGGGTTGAGAAATTTTTTTATAAAAATTTCGGTTTTATTCCTATACCCTCAAAAAACCTTCCCTTCACTTCTTTTTCTTTTTTCAAAAAAAAATTATAAGTTTTTAACCAAAGAGGTCCAGCATGATCAACACCAACGCCACCAGCACCAACACTCAGACTTCCCCCCGCTTCCTGGTCACGGGTAAGGAAAACATCTACAAGCTCTTCGATGCCTTCCTCAAGAAGACGATCATTGAAGACAAGGCTATCGATTTCTCGAAGCCGGTTGTGCAGAATGAGGACGGTACGGTTGAGTTTGCCGATTGCGATAAGAGTTTTTCCGAGATTATCGGAGTGACCGTGCGTGCTCCCAGGGCGGCTGAGTCCGAACAGCCCGTACGTGGCCGTAACGAAACCGACCAGGCGTATGCCAAGCGTGTTGGCCTTTGGCAGAAGGCGCAGAAAAAGGAACAGGTGCAGGCCAAGGATTTTTCTCTGTACAATACCGCGTTGGACAATTACCTGAGCGGCATGGATACCAGTGTCGCTGAAGAAGCCACCGCTGAAAAAGAATCCGCCGAAGACATGAAGGTGACCGAGTCGAAGGTTAATGTGAAGGTCAAGAAGACCGTCGACAATCAGACTGTAACGCAGACTGAAGAAAAGACCGTGAAGACCATGATTGTTTCCAAGGAATTCAAGGAAAACCTTGACCTGGCCTTGGCCCACTATAACTGGCTGTGGTCACTGGGCATGGATAGCCTGTGGCAGGGGCGCGAGTTTGTCAAGGGCGACCTGCAGGCAATCGATACCGCCATCAAGGATCTCGTTTCCAAGTTCGTGACTGAGGGTGGCGACGAGAAGAATACCAGGAAGGTGTGGCAGGACAAGCTCAAGAGTGTATTTTTGGCACAGGATTACGCCAAAAGCGGCGACTGCCTTATCTTGAAGGAATATTTTTCTAATGCCCAGGAATCCGGTGAAGCCAAGAAGCCGCGAAAGGAAACTTTGGTAACAGCGTCCAAGGTTGCTGAAAAGTTCCAAAAGAGTATCGCCACGTACATTGAGAAAAAGGGGTACAAGGATTTCCTGACGAAATTCAGGAAAAAGGACATTGTGCTGCTGAATTCCATCATCCGCCGTTTCATTAGTTGGCCCACAAGGCCGGAATTTGACTGCATGGAAGACGTAAAGTTGGCGTTTGTTGATTACGTGTTCAAGACCAGGAAGGATTCCGACGCCCCCATCCGCAACGGGCTACTGCACTTCTGCAATCCGGACAAGTATATTAACTTCTATACTTTCAGGGAAAAGGTTGCGTATGTCGAACATCACAAGACCCTCCTGAACGACTATATCGACAACGGCGAAGCGAAATATAATGGCGAGGATTCTCTGTTCTATTCCCTGAAGGGAGTCACTGACGGGGAATTCGAAGGCGATTACCGCGCGAACCGTACCGAAGAAAAAATCTGCCATATCTACGACAAGCTGCACGCAACTGCTGCCGTGTAACCGTCGTTGTGCACAATGCTCCCCGGCGCCTTTGTCATCCCCGCGCAGGCGGGGATCTTCATTTTTAAACCTATAACATTCCAACGAATTTTTTGAAAAAAATTCTGCTTTACGAACAGGGGTGCCACTTCCTATATTATATGTAGGATGAGTATGAATATTTAAGAATAAATAAAAAGTTTTTGAGGGATTTTATAAGAGAAAATTAGAGATAATTTTTGGTTTTTTACTGTACCCTTTTCGCTTTTCACTTCACCCCAAAATTTTATTCCACCAAAATCACGAGGTTCACTATGGAAAAGAAGACCACCAACAACTACTCTTACCTCCGTTTCGCGCAGGAGGGCAAGGAATGCATCTACGACCTGTTCGATGCCTTCCTCAAGAAGACCATCATCGAGGACCGCGCCATCGATTTCTCGAAGCCCGTGACCGTGGGTGACGATGGCTCCATCGAGTTCGTGACTCTCGAACAGGATGGCGCCGAGGTGGCGTTCTCCGACCTGGTGGGTGGCGACCCCTCTTACAAGAGCGTCTTTGAACTGTACCTGCGCCGTAAGGCTCGCAAGGCCAAGGACCCGCTCTCGGCCAGGCTCGCCCTTGCCTGTGCCCATCTGCATTGGCTGTGGTCCCTGGGCATGCGCAGCGAAACCTCCTGCGGTATGTACGGCAAGGCGCTTTCCCTCAAGGAACACTGGATGGATGGCCTCGAGGGCTACAATAGGGAATCTGGCCTGTGGAATGGCTGCACTTCTGATTTTGGCGTGAAGAATGATCTTGCCCTTGTGTTTGCCATTTTCCACCGCTTCGTGACCTGGCCGACCAAGCCGCAGTTCAATAGTGTGAACCAGGTGAAGGCCGCCCTCGTGGAATTCGTGTTCAAGTCCAAGAAGAATAGTGGCGCCCCCGTCCGTAACGGGCTTTTGCACCTCTGCGACCCCGACAAGTATATCAGCTGGTATTCGTTCGAATCGAAGGTCCTCTTCGTCATGTTCCATTCCGAGTACCTTCGTGGCTACAAGGTCTCGGATTATTCCGAGCTCCTTGCGCAGGATAGCCTGTACTTTACCAGAAAGTATGACAAGAAATTGAAACTCGAGCCGTACCAGGCGAACCGTACTGAGGAGAAAATCTGCTATATCTTCGACAAGATGGAGGATAATATGCCCGCATAGGAATGATTTTTCCCGCTGTCATCCTGGAGCCGCGTTGCGGCGATAGGATCCGGCGGTATCGCATTATCGTCGTTTACCTCCTTGATGATGGCCGTCGGCTTAATCGCCGGCGGCTTTTTGCGTTATAATATGGGAGGCCTCTCTGAAAAATGCGGAAATTTGAAGGAAATTTTAGGGTGCGATTGACAAAAATCACATTTTTTGCGAGAAAATAGAGGTTTTTAAGGGGAGAGAAATTTTTTCGTTGTTTTTGTGTAAATAAGTGTATATTAAAAATCGTAAATTAAAAACCAAAGGAGTAAGATATGGAAAAGAAAAAAGGGCAACCATACACTAAGGATGAAATTGTCCTGTGTGCTTATGCTGCAATGTATAATGCTGCCGATTTTGGTGGAATAAATAAAATAAGTAAGTTAAAAGGACGTAGTATTGATTCTATAAAAATGAAAATAAAGAATATTGCGTCAATGCTGGATGAAGAAAATATTAAAAGGTGTAATTATGATAAAATCTCGCCTCTTACAGGGCTTACTACAGGGCAAACAGGTCGGAGGACGCATTGGAAAATAGTAGAAACGTTATATCCGTTATCTCAAGCAGAGTTCTTGAGTAAGTGCAAAGAGATTGTAAAAAGAATTGTGAAAATAAGTTTGTAATAAAAACTGTGTTCAACATTAATTGACTATATAAGAGATACAAACTATGAGTCTTCTAAGTAAAATTTCACTGATTAATAGGCCAGTTCTACAGACGATGGAGGACGGAACTGCGCGAACAATCAAGGAATATTACGATACCTTTATTGAGCCGCACTTGCCACGGAATGTCAATAATGTAATCGCTTGGCATAAAGTCCTTAAAGAATATGTCCACAAACCCGATGCTGTTTTGGGATTGCGAACGGGTAATGTCGCAGGATATTTAAGAAGAGGTTGGGAAACAGTTTCAACAGACGGCTATTCGTTCTTTTATGCTGATAACTTCTGCGCCCATTATTATTATAAGCTGGCTTATGACGCTGACTGGGAACCTAATTTAGACGAATTCTATAGAATAATGAAGAATAAACAGTTCCCTGTACGGTTCCCTTATTTTATGGACAAAGAGGAAAAAAAACGAGCATCCTTCATTGTTAATGGAAGAAATCCTGGATTAGGTGGTGCAGGCTATTACTTGGCGCATATTATAGACGCAGGAGATAAATGCGTTTTCAATGGAAGAAAAATCGGCATGGCCGATATAGTGAATGAATATTTTGGTTTGGGCGAAGTTGCAGACTGGACTTTGGATGAAGCAACTCAAAAGTATTGCAGGACAAATTTTGATATATCTCAAGATAAAAAGGCGAACGCTAGGAAATTGGCGGAAATTTGCTTCCTTCGCATGGTGCATCCCATGAATTATTATCTAAGTCCGAAATCAAAGATTAAAGGCAAAATTTATAATGAATATGAAAGAAATGGCCAAATAAAAAATAATATAAGTGATGACCCCAATGTGACCTCCTATGTAAGGCAACAACTTCACAGTCGATATACGGTTGATGGCACGGATTATTTCCAGGAATTTCTTGATTTGGTGAATCCTGTGGATGATGAAATTCATGAGGACGGCAATACTGTTATAAACATTCGCTATTCTGCAAGTCCGCTAAATGTTCTGCAACAACAGAACAACGTTCGCCCAGCAAATAGAATTCCGAGAGTAGCAAGGAATAATGAACCTCCAGCAGCAAATAACATGAATAAGGCACGCGCTATAGCTTTGTTTCAGGAGCATGAATACGATTTTGACGAAACGCCGACTTTTGCTTCTATCAATAGCGGCCCGGATGTGTATTGGATGAATCCAGGTGTTTCGGTACTAGAAAACAACTGGAACATAATTTTAAATGACACCTATGCCCGGAAACTCCACTTGCTAGTTGTTCCGGCAAATGCGATTAATCTTAACCAAGTTAGTACTAAAGCGGGTAATGCTAGCAAATTGCACATTGAACTTGTCAGTGATACTCTTGTGGACAGAAAAGGGCCGAGTCACTTATCCTTTGAACAGTGGTTTATGCACTCAATAGATTATTAGTTTCGCGCGCTCCTAGCAATAAGATTTTTTTACACTCCCCGCCTGTCTTACGATATAAATGGGTGGGGATTTTGAATTCGCACATCAACCACGAAATGAAAATTCCCAAAAGGTCCCCTTTGTAAAGGGGGCTTTTATTTTTATGGGGAAGCTTACAGATATTTTGAGCAAAAAGACAACTAGCAGTTGAAAAATTTGTATATTGCCCTGTGCACCAGAAAAGGTGGTATTACGGATCATTCCCGCGTAGGCGGGATGGTCCGTTTTTGTTTATAACGAGGTGAAAAATGAAGAAAAAGACTGAAATGTCAATCCCTGAAGCTGTCGGGGGTGACAATCGGGGCGAAATCGTGCTCTACCAGCCGGAGGGAGAGGTGCGGCTGGAGGTGCGCGTCGAGAACGAGACGGTGTGGTTGAATCGTCAACAAATGGCACTATTGTTTAATCGTGACATTAAAACGATTGGCAAGCATATCACAAATGCATTAAAAGAAGAATTGAAGGATTTGGCAACTGTCGCAAATTTTGCGACAGTTCAAAAAGAGGGCGTCCGTTCCGTTTCAAGAATGATAGAGCACTATAATCTTGATATGATTCTTTCCATTGGTTACCGTGTAAAATCCGCAAATGGCATAAGATTCCGTCGCTGGGCGAATCAAGTCCTGAAGGACTACATGCTCAAGGGCTATGCCGTGAACCAGCGGAAGATTTCGACCGATTTGCAGATTGCGGACCGTCTGCACGAACAGCGGCAACTCATCGAGAGACAGGGTGCGGAAATCGCGGATGTCCGGAAGTCTGTCGCCGAACAGGATTCTCGCCTTTCCGCGGTCGAGCAACGAATAGATTTCTTCGTGAATGCAGCGCAGGCGCCCACCGGCGGCATTCTTGCCACGGGAACCCGTTTTGACGGGCTAGTGCTGATTGCGGATCTCGTGAAGTCAGCCAAGTGTTCCGTGGCGTTCATCGACCCGTTCGCCACCATCGAGGTGCTGAAATTTGCCGCGATGCGTGCGAAGGGCGTGCAGGCGGTTGTTTATTCCGCTCGCATCACCCCAGAGTTCAGGGCAGCTGCGGATTTGCACAAAAAGCAGTATCCCGGCCTGGATTTAAGGACAATGCGCACGATTCATGACCGATTTTTGCTTGTCGACGACAAGGTGTATCACTTTGGCACCTCGTTCAAGGATATGGGTAACGAAATGACTGCGTTCAGCGTTCTAGACTTCGTCACCCCCGCAGAAGTCATCGAAAAAATCCAAGAGAGCATGAAAGGGCGGTGACAACTGGGGGATGCTTGCGCGGCGCACCTTTACAATCCCCACCTGTTCTACGATATAAATGGGTGGGGGTTTTTGTATCCACACCGCGACTTCAAAACCATCATCCAAAAAAGGCAGGTAAAAATGGGATTCTTGTGGTTCGGAAAGAAAGAGAAGAAGAAACCGGCGCCGGATGGCCTGGTGCGTCTCGATAATTATTGCGGGAAGTATGAGCCTGTACAAGCCATTATCAAGATGTACGATGGCGACCATCCGATTCAGCAGACGGTAAACGCCTTCCTTGATTCCGGGGTTCATGGCTACAACCGCGAACGGATCATATCTCTTCTGAAGATTTACAAGGACCTGAAGGAAAAGGGTGAACCGCACCGTGCACGTGATGTCGAACTGGCGGAACCCACAAGGCGGTATCCTGATGGAACATACGAACCATACGAATTGAGTCTGCCGTTCAAGTGTCAGCGATATGGTGTCGTGAGAGCGATAATGGAGTGCTACTGGTCCGATGTTTCTGTGGATCGTACACTGAAGTTCCTTCGTGAAGCGGGAATTCAGAGCTATACGACTGCACGTATCAAGAAACTCATTAAGATTTACCTTGATTTGGAGAAAAAGGGCGAGAGGTTTAATTACGCTGATGTTGAGCTGCTCGAGGGCCCTGTGGGTGGAGCGAAGACTACGGCGAAATCCGGCTCGAGTTCTTCTACGAAGAAATCGCGTTCCTCCGAGCCCGATGAAGATGATCTACCCGAAATCGATTTTGACGAGCCGCTGCCGGAATACGTTGACGATAGCGTGAAGATGAACCGCGACGAAAAGAAGCTGATTGCGGATGCTCTCCCGATTTTCAGCACGCTGAATGCCCACGTGATGGTAGTGGGCAAGGGCCTTTCGCCCGCCCTCCTGGTAACAGGCCCGGGTGGTATCGGCAAGTCGTTCTCGGTAGAAAAAATCCTCTCGCATTTCGGCAAGAAGAACAAGGACTTTGTCATCATGAAGGGCAAGTGCACACCCAGCGCGATGTTCGAATTCCTGTTCAAGAATTACGACAAGATTTGCGTGTTTGATGACTGCGATTCCGTGCTTTCGAGCAAGGAAGGCATCGCGGTGCTCAAGGGCGCGCTCGACTCGGGCCGTACCCGCGAGATTTCCTGGAACACGAAACGCGCCGACATGGTCGACACGTTCGATTGCGAAACCCGCAAGGAGGTGCTCGCCCGCCTCAAGGAATGGAGCAAGGCCCACAAGGGCAAGGCCGGCGTCCCGAACCATTTCCAGTTCGAGGGGAGCGTCATCTTTGTCTCGAACATGACCCGCAAGGAACTCGCCTCGAAGGATTCCGCGCTCCTGACCCGCTGCGACCTGGTGGATATCAAGGTCACGCGCGACGAGGTGCTGACTCGCATCCGTTACCTGCTCCCCGAGATCAAGATTTACGATGCGAACGGCAAGAACATCTCGAAGGCGGGCCTGAAGAAGGAAGTCTTCCGCTGGATTAGTTCGCCGACGTTCCTGAACGACCGCCGCATGCGCAACAAGGCCATCGACTTCCGCGTGTTTATCAAGGCGTACAAGGCACGCTTTGCAAACATGCCTAACTGGAAGCAGATGGCATTCTCGAACTAGCGAGTGTCACTTATTGACAAAAGGCCCCCTTTACAAAGAGGGCTTTTTTTACTATATTTGCTCAGCTTTTGGGAAATTGATTTAATAGAAATTGTGGTTTTTTGATAGAGAAAAATTTTAGGATTTTTCGGGTTTTTCGCCGTATCCCCTCAATTTTCATCTTTTCCCAAAAAAAATTTTTCAAAAAGGAGACAAACAATGATTAAAGAATATCTCGAAAATGAATACAGGGAAGACATCAAGAATGTTTTTAAAGCGGAACCAAGGTACGATAGGTGGTTGCGCATAAGTGACAATTATGTCCATTGGTCTGAAATTCAGGCCAAGAACTCGGATTTGGCCCAGGAAAATCCGGACCGTCATTTTGTTCTGTCCAGTGTATTTCTGTTCCATTTCGTAGTCAGCATTGCGTTGTGGGATGAGAATTCGTATAACCAAACATTCAATTATGATGGTTTTGAGGAATTTTTTGAAATTACGGGCTGGCCGGAGATGGATCTGAATTACTGGAAGGAATGGACACGAAAAGATTCCGAAGAAGAATTCCAGCCGAAGGATGTCAAAAAGATTCTGGATCGTTTCGGTCTGATGCGTAACGGTATTCCCGATCAGTCAAACGAATTCATGCTGTCGTGTATTTTTGCTACAATGCAGGGGCAGCTGGGCGAAGCTCTGCTCAAGTGGAATGTCTCGAAAAAGGCGAAGGTTGCAGTTTCGACAAGAGTCCAGTTCCTTCTGGACAGAATCAAGGATGCTCTGAAGCCTGGCTATAAACCGTTTTAACTTATTCTAAACTGGAATAAAATTTGCCTCCTTTACAAAGGGGGCTTTTTTATTGTCAAATTATGTCTTTACAAATATGGCATTTTTTACTATATTTGCTCAGCTTTTGGGAAATTGATTTAATAGAAATTGTGGGTTTATATTAGAGAAAAATTTTAGGATTTTTCGTTTTTTTCGTCGTATTCCCTCAATTTCCATCTTTTCCCCAAAATTTTTTTTCCAAAAAAAGGAGACACGATGGTTAAAGTTATCGCTCGCGATAGAAAGCATCTCATTCAACTGATCGACAAGGCCATTGAGGAAAATGGTCCCGAATGCGATTTGAATTTTATAGACGTGTCGCAGGTGACGGACATGAGCGGGTTGTTCGATTCTGCGCGCGGTTGTAGCCGAGATGAAGATGATGAAGACGATGCTGCTGAGCTAGATAGGAAGGCGAAAATAAGGGGCATGTTCAACGGTGACATTAGCCAGTGGGACGTGTCAAACGTGAAGGATATGTTTAGGATGTTCTGTGGCTCCAAATTCAATGGCGACATCAGCAAGTGGGATGTATCCAGTGTACAGGATATGAACGGCATGTTCGCCTGTTCTCTGTTTGATGGTGATATTAGCCAGTGGGATGTGTCAAACGTGGTGGTTATGGGTAGAATGTTTATGTACACTAGATTCCATGGAGACATTAGCAAGTGGGATGTGTCGAATGTAATATACATGGCATCAATGTTTGAAGGTTCGCGTTTTAACGGCGATATCAGTCAATGGAATGTATCTAAGGTGATGGATATGAACCTGATGTTTTCTGAATCTATTTTCAACGGCGATATCAGTAAGTGGGATGTGTCAAATGTGGAGAACATGAAGGAAATGTTTGGTACGTCCGCGTTCAATGGCGATATCAGCAAGTGGGATGTATCTAAGGTAACGGATATGGGTTTGATGTTTTATGGCTCTGTATTTGAAGGCGACATCAGCCAGTGGGATGTGTCGAACGTGACAAGTATGAGATCTATGTTCTATAATTCCCAATTCCATGGCGACATCAGCAAGTGGAATATGTCGAACGTGACAGAAAAAGATTGTATGTTCGGCAGCGAATATGATTTTTAACTAACACTATATATACTACTAAGACCCGCCGGCGTTCATGCCGACGGGCCTTTTTTATTCCGGCTTCAGACCGGAATGTGGCAGGGACTGGTTTTAACCCCGGTACGTAAGTCCCTTGTAGTTGAACCTCACGACATCGATGCTCATGTCGGCCTGGTCGATGAGCTTGTCCTTCCATTCACTCATGGGCGTGTCGCTTGCGATAAGTTTGTTCAGGCGCTTGCCGAACAGAATCTCCTCGCGGGTGATGATCTCGCCGCTGGACTTTGGACAGTTGTTGACGAGTGCCTCGACGGGATTGCTGATGAACATCGACGAGAAGAACCCCTTCAGGTTCATGCTTTGGGCGAATGACGATGCATGGCACCAGATTCCGATGACGCGCTTTGCCCTGATGAACCGCACGTTCCTTTCGGAAACAATGAGCGGTTCGCCGTGGCTTTGCGGCGAAAGCAGTCCGCTCGGGTAGCCGTGCCCGCAGAGGATGAGAGTGTCCTTCTCTGCAAGAATGGCGCTGTTAACCTTCTTTGCCCACGGCCCGTTGTGGCCGTTGACTTCGAAGACCTTAACATTGGGCAATCCTTCCCAGATGTGCTTGAGTACGAGCGTGTCGGTGTCGCCCATGTTAGAGAAAATTACGGTAGCAGAATTCATAATATACCCCTTTTTGACTATATCGTTTTTATGACGATATTTGTCAAATCGGGGTATGGGGGTGGGTTTCTAGAACCCCATGCGGCGATTACTGCCGCCTTCCTTCGCCTCGACTTCTCTTTCGAGGGCGCTCGCGATGCATTCGGCGGTGAGCTTGCGTGCGGGCAGATAGCGCAACTGGGTATAGACGGTGTTGAAGTCGCCCGGGGCGAGCCTTGTCATGCGCTTTACCTGTGCGGGGCATTCGAGCTTGGGGAAGAACGATTTCCACACGGTCTCGATTCCTTCGCGGGTCAGGTAGTCGAACTTGACCTTGACGGCGAAGCGGCGGCGCGATGCGGTATCAAGTTTCTCGTTGAAGTTCGTAGCCGCGATGAAGATGCCGTTGAAGTTTTCCATCTGGGTGAGAAGCTCGTTCACTTGCTGCACTTCGAAGTTGCGGTCGGCGCTGCCGCGGTCATTGAGGAAGCTGTCGGCCTCGTCGAAGAAGAGGATTGCCTTGCTTTCTTCGGCTTCCTCGAAGGCGGCCCTAATGTTGGCCTCGGTCTGGCCGACGAACATTCCGAGCAGGTCGCTTGCACGCTTGATGACGAGATTCCTGTTCAGCTTGCGCGCAAGGTAGCGCACGAATTCAGTCTTGCCGGTACCGGGGGCGCCGTAGAGCAGCATGTTGAGGGACTGTGCGGCGCCATTGTCGTCGAGCTTGTCCCAGATGTTGTTGAAGTTCCCGGCGATTTCGAGAATGTCATCGACGTCCTGGTCGATATTGATGCCGGCGAGCGCGTAGTTGGGTGCGTGCGTCGTCTTTTCGCGGGTGTTGTCGCAGGCAATCTCGAGCAGGTTCGCGTGTGCATCGAGCGTCTTGCGGATGATGGAGATGACGTTCCCGTCGCCCTGCCTTGCGGCGGGAATGGCGTTCTGGATTGCCTTGGTGTAGCCGCCGACGGTCACGGGATATTCCGCGGCGATGGCCTTGACATCTTCATCGCTGATCATGTCGGGAACATGGAGCGTGTCGAGCACGGAATGCAGCTGGCTTGCGCGCTTGTCGGCGGAGAAGTTCTTGAATTCCATCGAGAAGTCAAAGCGGCGGCGGGTGCTTTCCTCAACAAAGTGCAACGAGTTCGAAATCCAGATGATGGGCGTGTGGATGTCTTCCATGAGCATGTTGAGCATGCCCTTCTCGAGCCAGTTCAGCATTTGGTCGGCTTCGTCGACGAGAATGACGGACCTGGAGTTCTCGCACTGCCACGAGGCGAGGCGGAGCATGCGTACGCGGCGGCGCAGTATGGTATCGCCGACTCCGGTACCGTCACCGAAGCGGTCGTTGCCCGTGGACGCCTTGACGGTGTACATGGTGATGCCGAGTTCCTTCGCGAGTGCCCTGGAGAGTTCCGTCTTGCCGGTGCCTGCGCGGCCGTAGAAGAGTATGTTGAGCGGTTTTTTGTAGTCGTGATTATTGAGCAGGTACACGAGCGTGTCCGCCTCAGGGCGGTCCTTCGCGAGGTTCTCGAACGGAATGCTGGAAGGCTCGGCGATTTCGATGTCGCCGACGCTGGTAATTTCGTTCTGGCCGTTCAGATGGCGCACGATATCGCCGTCCAGGTCAAGATCGCTGGTGAGAATCCCGAGCTTGGAGATAATCGCGTCGCTGTTGGTCAGTTCTGCAATGCGGTGCTTGCTGAGCCCGGTGGCGATAGGGATGAGGTCAAGGTCCTTTTCTGTGAAACGGGTCCTGATTCCGCTGGTGAGGCGCTTCTTGAAGCCCTTGACTTCCATCTCGTCGTATTCCTGCAGCCACAGGTAAAGGATGATTTCGATTTCGTCGTCGTTCAGGTGGAACATCTTCTGCAGTCTTTCGACGCGCTGCATGGTCTGGTCGTTATCGTCGATTCCCTTGCTGAGTTCCTTCCATGCGAAAGTCATGAACATGGGGATGACGATGTCGGTGAAGTGCTTCCATTCCTCGGTGGGGAAGATGTCCCTGCTGAGATGCTGGATGTGCTCGATGCACTGGGGAACATGGCGCTGGTAGTCGCCGTGGGGGTATTTCCTCAGGAATGGGGCCCCGTACATGCCGCAGTAGTTGCCACGGGATTCGATGGCGGCCGCGCTTTCGCGCTTGTTGTCCCTGTCGAGCTGGGCGAGGGCGCGCACGAGTTCTACCTGGGTCTCGAAATCCATCAGGCTGGTAACTGCCTGGGGATTCAGGTAGTTGGGGCTTTCCTGTAGGAAACGTACCCAGTATTCCAGCACCTTGAGCAGGGTGAACTTGGAATCCGTGCAGGTGGAGGGCCTGCTTGCCTGCAGCTGCTTGGCGATGTTCTGGAAGTATTCTTTTTTCATGGCTTACCTCATGGAAAACGGGGGCACTCCACCCTAATCGACCGAAAAGGGTACAATATCCCCCAAAATTTTTTTCACATGGGGGTTTTAAAAAGAATTTTTAAGGAAAAAATTTTAAAGAATTTAAAATAAATATTGTGGCGAAAAAATTTTTAGCGCCACTACCCCATATATAGTAAATTTTCGCGTTTTTGTAAAGGGGATTTTTCATACTGCGGCCTGGACAATCGGCTTGCCCCGTTTACATTTTGTAAATGGTTCACCTTCCGGGGTGGGCGATGGAACCCGTTTTCCGATATATATTTATAATGGTGTGGTTTGTGGAGTTTGGTAAAGGAGCAAGAATGAAAGGTATCATTTATGCGGCCCTTACCTTTGGGCTGTGCACTGCGGTTGCTGCACAGGCGCCGCTCAATTACGATGTCGAGAACCGGGGCAAGGACCTGGGAGCTACGGCAGGCCAGTTAAAATCCAACAAGAAACTTCCCAACCCGTTCGAATTCCACGACGGCACGAAGGTCACCAAGTTCGATGACTGGAGCAAGCGCCGTAACGAGATCAAGGCCGATATCGAGAAGTACGAGATTGGCGACAAGCCGATTCCTTCCGACGTGAGCGCTACCTACAGCGGCGGCACCCTCACGGTGACGGTGAAGGAAGGCGGCAAGACGATGACGATTACGTCTAAGTTCAGCATTCCCTCGGGCAACGGGCCGCACCCGATTATCATCGGCATGAACAGCGGTACGGGTTCGCTTTCTTCGAGTATCTTCAGCGGCTTTGTGCAGGTGCCCTTCAGCCACGACCAGGTGGCAAAATATTCCATGAACGGCCAGAAGGACACGAACGTGGGCTTCTACAAGTTCTACGGCAACAAGAATTCCAATGGTGACTATTCCGCATGGTCTTGGGGCGTGAGCCGCCTTATCGACGGCCTCGCGCAGATTGCCGACGAGTACCACCTCGACATGAGCAAGATTGCGGTGACGGGCTGCTCCTACGCGGGCAAGATGGCGCTCTTTGCGGGCGCCTTCGACGAACGCGTGACGCTTACCATCGCCCAGGAATCGGGTGGCGGCGGCATCAACTCGTGGCGCACTTCCGCGGACTTCGCGAGCCGCGGCACGAACATCGAAAAAATTGACAATACGAACTACAGCTGGTTCATGCAGAGCCTCAAGAGCCAGGACCCCTACAAGCTCCCGCACGACCATCACGAACTCATCGCCATGATTGCTCCGCGTGCGGTGATTGCGCTCGGCAACCCCGGCTACGAATGGCTGGGCGACGAGTCGGGCTACAAGTCCATGATGGCGGCGACTGAGGTGTGGAAGGCCATGGGCATCGAGGACCGTATCGGCTTCGACTTTACCGGCGGTCACGAGCATTGCCAGGCGGCATCGAGCCAGACCAAGTCCGTGACGGCGTTCGTGGACAAGTTCCTCCGCAACAAGGATGCCAATACTGATATCCACGTGAAGCCCACGAACGGCAAGGGATTCAAGATTGACAACTACGGCGACTGGATTGACTGGGAGACGCCGGAAATCCCGTATGTGGCTTCGAACCCGGATACCTCCAAGGTTGATACTTCTAAGGTGGATACCTCCGTGACCGATACGTCGATTACGTCCTGTGGTGACGGGCGCATCGCTCTGCCGAAAATCGGCATGCACGTGATGGCGGGCCGCATCGAGGTGGATGGCGCTCCGGCCGGTGCAATCGTGAAACTCTACGACGTGCGCGGTAACGTGGTGGCGACGCTGGGTGCGACCGGCGGCGACCTCCCGAAGGCAAAGGGGAGGCTCCTCGCCATTGTCGAAAGTGCTGCAGGCGTGCGTCTCATGACAAAGGCTATCGTTAATACCGGATTCTAGAAATATGAACAAAGTAATCTTGACTGCGCAGGCGATGTTATTTGTGGTGTGGCTCCTCGCCACGGCATGCCTTGCGCAAGACCCGAACCTCCATATTTACCTGGCCTACGGGCAATCCAACATGTCGGGGCAGGCGACCGTTACCGACAAGGACCGCGTTCAGGACCCGCGCTTCCTCGTGTTGCGCGCGGCGAACCATTCGAGCCAGAAG
>JAEEGJ010017481.1_pt1 | contig 16208 bp, 18 predicted proteins | sample 8958761 | NCBI WGS metagenome assembly JAEEGJ01 (sample SAMN16246546, study PRJNA631951) | gut metagenome | biome: gut microbiome; feature: rumen; material: RS-attached | host: Bos | place: Iran: Karaj | collected 2018-10
GTCATAGTTAAGAGTGGCGTTAATCTCACCAGTACCAGCACACGCGATAGCAAGATCAATGTGCCCTAACGTTTCATGGAGAGTACAAATGGCTTGTTCAATCTCTTTTAATTTGGTAATGTCTGCTTTAGTAAGAATTGTCTTGGATGGATATTTCTGATACAATTCGTCAAGCAAATGTGCTCGTCGGCCAATAATGCCGATTCTATTGTTCTCATTTGCATATTTCTCGAAAAGAGCTTTACCAATACCTGAGGTGGCTCCGATGATAACGATATTCATATTGTGCTATTTTTGTACAAAGGTAATAGTTTATTTGTAAGGCCAAGCACAATAGAAAATAAAAGAACCGTCATGACAACAAACTCTCAAAACGTTTTGAGAATTTACAGCCCAAAAGTTATCTCTCTACGTATGTTGCTGATAGTTGTTGGTGTAACTTTTAGATAGGAAGCTATATCTTTTAGGTTGATGCTTTGTACTATTTCAGGACAACGAAGGAGTAAACACTTATAACGTTCTCTGGTTGTCATTCGATATGTATCAAGGTATTGTGTATAGACTTGAGAAAAGAGTTGGTCGGATATGGATAGTTTTAAACCTCTCATATCATCGGTTTCTAACAGTTTACTTAATTCTTCACCTGCTAATTGATAGACCTTACATGAAGTTCCTGCCACAATAGTCACTTCTGACGTCTTGCTTGAAAGACAATTTGGGTAATCGCCCACGAACTCACCCTCAAATGCAAAGCCTGTGATATAGTCTTTTCCTTCAGAGAAATTATGTACTTTGTAGTTGAAATACCCACATTCAACATATGCAATATAACGCGACTCTTCACCCTCATTGACGAAATAATCGCCTTTAGCATATTGTGTCGATCGCCCATGATTAACACAATACTCCTTCAGCGCAGAGAGGTCAAGACCATTGATGTATGTATTTAAACCCACCATACAAGTTACTCTCTTTTTCCCTCCATCCTATCTATAAATGTTTCATAAATCAGTGGATAAGCATCACTTGCGTTAAAAGATATGCCTGGACGCAAGAGAGATTGCATATCGTTGGTAAACTCTGGATCTTCCATTTTCTCCTGCATGTTATTGACAAACTGCTTATAGGACGGAGCCCTGTCAACCACAAACTCCATATATTTCTTGTAGCATTGAAGGACTTTATCAACATCCACATTCTTTCGCTGTAAGGCAATATAAAGGTCAAAGAGGTCGCGTCCTTTCTTTCGCTGGTAAAGGGCACGAAGTTTGGTTCCCAGCAATTCTTCGAAATGATAGGTCGTCAGTTCGGCTTCGCCAGTGAACCAGGAGTTCTCCACTTTGAACGGAATCTTTGTCAACCCAAGTACGTTGAAATGTTCAAAGCAATTAATTTCAACTTTCAGACGTATCTGCACCGTAGGCGGTATTTCAGACTCCACTCGAAACAACATTGTATTATTGTATCGTTTCTGCTTAGTTACTCTATCTGGCAACCAGTCAAGAACTTCACCTAATCGATACATGATTGGTTTGATCGGTCCAGGGGCAATCTGAACCAAATCAATGTCCTCACTATATCGTGGCTGGGGTGAGAGATACAATTTATGCAAAGCTGTTCCTCCTCGGAATGCCAACTGCGAAGCAAGGAACTCATCGCTAAAGATGGAAACCAAGGCACGACATATAATCAGATCTTGTTCAATCTGTGCATTATCTATCCATGGGGCATGCTCGCTCCACTGTTGTATCGCTGCTCTGTTTATCATATATCGTCTGTTTCTATTTCTACGTTAATATTAATCTTCCATCGACTATCTCTGACTGATGAATTATCTTTTACCGATGTACTTAAAGGTTGATATTTGAAATAGCCCGATGATGTACGAAGTTGTTCATACAAGTCATCTGCTAACTTCTTTTCCCCGACAACATTTTCAAGTATATAGCCCAGTCGTTGCCACACAACCTTTTTCACATAAGTTGCAAGTGGTGCAAACTGATTATTAATGTCAATCTGCTCTGAAAGCTCTTCAAGTATGGTGGCGACTCGCGACAATCCGCCTACATGTTGCTGATATTGCACTAAGTCAGCGGCGGTTAGAAGAGGATTTGATATACGGATAGTTCCCGTTTCAGTATTCTTTGTAATCAGGGCTTCCTCTGGCAGTCCATCCCGATAATACCAATCAATGGTTACATTACGAGTAGAGACTGTCCTACGCTTAGGAAAAGTCGTCATAACAGAGAATTGCTGGGGACGTTGATGAGCAGCGCCAAGTAGCTCTGCTGCACTAAGCATACATACATAGTAAGGCTTTTGCAGATACGACATTAACTGATCAATATAATAGGTTGCTGGCACAGATCCACGCAACACATATTGAGTGGGAATAATAACGTAATACCCTCTATATACACTGGCTATAGTCTTGTTTGAACTAAGTCTGGATAGTTCGTTCTGAAGAATCTGTTCAGAAGAACACAAGTCAGCAGCCCTTACATCCTCAACAGAAAACGTAGGAAAGCCATGAATAGCTCTATCTTCAATCCACTTTTGTAATGTCATACTAAGTAATTTTGGTGCAAATATAATAAAAAAAATATTAGCTTTGTACTGTTTTCGCCTAAAATCACACTATTTTATAGATTTTTATCTCCATATTCGCGTTTTTATCGAATTTGGAAGCAAAATACACGCATATAACTCTAAATATGAGATATGATTGCCTATTTTGCGTCCCTCCACCGTCCCTCGGAGTCACTTTAGACACCCTAAAACAAAGGTGTTAGTACTGATTATCAGATACTTATATTTGCAGATGGTAACTTCTAGATCGGAAAGTAGATTCTGCGTGGGCAAATAGATCCTGCTTGATCATATAGATTCCACTTGGAAGAGAGATCTAATAATAAATGCCGCCGATAATCCATCGTGACTATCGGCGGCAAATGATGTGAGAAACATTATCTAATGGTGATCCATACAGGCTCACCCCTACCCTTGGCCTCGACAATCTTCTGCTTCAGGCGATGGAGCCAGATGCGCGAGTCGAGCACTTGACCTACCAGGCGATTTTTGCCTATGAGGATGCAACCTTCTGTGTCTTCTGACGTGTTGCCCGCATGGATGCGGATGCCATCGAAATTCGGCACGCCGAGCAGGATAGGCAACCATTGCTTGAACTTCGGACTCCACGAGATCACCACCGCGTAGCGACCTTCGGGGATAGCCGAGCGGCCTTTCACCTTATAGGCACCATTGGCATAGTCACGCCAAGTGGGTTCCAGCGTGTCGCAGAAATAATCATCGGCTATGCCGGGCAGATATTCATCCAACACCTGTCGGCGAATGGAAAGCCTACCAATGGTGTAGGCCTTCCGTTTTGCGATGCGTTCTAATATCAGTTCCATAATCTCCAACTTTCAATTTCCTTAATGTGGCAAAGTGGCAAAGTGGCGTTGTGGCATTTATTGCTTCGCCACTTTTTGCCAGTGCTTCGAATCTGTCTTCTCTATCCAGCCGTCACGCCGCCACCGGGTGATGATGTTTCTTAGGGCAGACTCTCCGCAGTAGCCGCGTTTCAGCGAGCGCAGATCTTCCATGGTGAACGAGGGCGCGAGTTGGTCAAACACCGAGTGATTGGCACCATACCGCTGGCACTCATCCTGAGCATTGACATACTCCGAGCGGAGAGCCTCGCCAAAGGCTGCTATCTGCTGAGAGAGGCAATAGTCTGCCATCATCAGGGCAAACTCGATACAAGCCTTAGAGACGCGAGAGAGACCCTCCCCCTTACCCCTCCCTGAATGGAGGGGAGTAGATACTTGCTGCCCTTGAGAGATACCATTCTCCCCCTTTAGGGGGAGCGGAGAGGGGGTCTCCAACAGATGGAAGATGACCCCGCAACGGAAACCGATAACGGCAGCACGCTTGCGGTAAGTGTCTTTCACGTGATCGATGTCCTTGGCAGCCTCCACTCGTTTCTGCTCTACCCAGTCCTCAATGGCCTTACGCAATCGAGGGGTATCGATGAGACCGCTGAAGCTTCTCAGCCGAGTCACAGCCTCGTTGATGCGTGCTTCGTCCTCTGCTGAACGGTGCTTGAATTTCGGCATTTTCGAGAAAGATGAGTCAGGCATCTCGGCCACGAGGATTCGCGAAGAGAGACCATTCTCGATGTTGTCACTCTTGAAGCACTTTCGCATGGCTCCGTTCGTGCCGAGCATCGTCCAATTATAAGCCACTTTCACGACGCCTGATTCAGCCTGATCCGAGTTGTAGTCCTGGCCCCATTCACCGTTATCAAACGAGAGGCGATAGATATCATACTTCGAACTCCAGGAGCCGGCACCGTTGGTTTTTCTAAGGGTATCAAGTTCCTCACCGAACGAGTACAAAGTATGCCCCTGGGCATTCTTGAATCGCTTCAACAGCGTGGAGCACGAGACCGTCACCGGCACCATCCTTATCAACACCTTGGGGTCTTCAGGAGCCTTCTCGTTGGCCTTGCGGCCTTTCTTGCGCTCCTTCCACTCCTCTTCACGCTTGCGTGCAAGGGCATCCTCTTCGTCAAACTGGCGCTTCCAGATGTCAACGGCATTCTTACAGACGCTCTTGCCACTGGCCTGTTCGCCACGAATGATAGACATCAGCCCCAGCCGTTGGCGATTGCCGTCGCAATACTCCACCTCCACTTGGTCGGCATAAGCCGCAGCGATAGGCAATACCGAGCAGAGTACCGGCATGTGCATTGAGACAGGTACGCCTACTAGTGATTCTTTCAAACCAATTGGCAACGCCTTTCTGAGTGAAGAGTGAAGAGTGAAGAGTGAAGAATCGCCTCCGGCAGTCTCATCGAGTTCAGGGTGGGCGGCAGTAAATTCTTCATTCTTCACTCTTAACTCTTCACTCTCTACGATCTGCTGCATCACTTTCGAGATACCCTTCGGCGGCTCTTTGCAGGCCGAGTCGACCACCGATCTCAGTTCTGTGTCAGAGAGTCCGAATCGGGGCATCACCGCCATCAGCAAATCTTTCCGGTTGTCGCAGATAGCACGGAGATTCACGGCCAACTTGTGCAGTTTCACGTTTCTCTCTCCCTCGGCTGGCTCTCCACCATTTCTTCGCCACCACTCCGCGATGATACTCGAATACGGAACGGACTTGAAACACAAGGATTCTTTTTCTTCTGAACACGAATGGCCCGAATCGCACGAATGCTGCGCCTCCTTTGACTGATTCGTGAAATTCGTGAGATTCGTGTTCGAAATAACATCCGTGGTCTCGAAGAGTCTGTCGCTGACGTATCGGGTGTGATCCTCCGGCACCATATAGATGCATCGTTCATACCCCTTCACCTTCACATCAGGTTCAAACCCCGTAGCCTCCCGCATCAACTGCTGGGCCGTGTCAGCAGCCATGCCTGCAGGCAACTCCACCAGCACATGAGTGCCTCGACGCACCGATTCCTCAACAAGTAAGACAGGGAGAGGGGACGAAAGCCCAAGCTTTTGCATAATTTCATCCGTATGCCCCTTCTCATCGAAGTCCATCATCAGCCTCGGTAATGGCTTCAGTGCATCAGCCGCTGCGCGATGATTCCCACGAAATTCGGCACAGCTCGGAGTCCACACCGGCAACTGGTGCTTCAGTTCATCTTCGCCATTCTCTATCTTGGCGCACATCTCGGCCAGCCAAGGCTCCCTCCTTAGCCGCTCCCACGATCTGCGGGTGGCGGGAAGGCAAGGGGCACCGTGCCCCCTGCCTATACAAGTGAAATACTTCTCCTTCTCGTTTACTTCCATACCGTTTCCTCCTTCCTTGTTTTCAGATAAGACATTACTTCTTCATGCTCCTCCTGCAGCAGTGCCTTCATCAGCGCCACACCGTACTTCTTCGGGAACTTAAAAGTTACGAAAACGAACTCCTCGCTGATACGCCTGTACTTGTCGCCCGGACGGATCTGCGGATGACTCATCTGCACCTTGCCGTGAGCCGTCTCGTAGAGCACCTCGTACTTCGGGCCATACTTCCCGTCATGGTAGCGCTTCACCCGTGTGCGTCCGTCAGCATCCACCTCGATGCCGCCACGGTAGCGGACCCTCGCGCCATCGGTCACCTTCTTGTCACTCTCCCACGGGCAGGGATAGACGTTGATGTCACCATTCGTCTGGAAGCAGACTGAGCCGTCCATCTTCACGTTCTGCAGCAATTGCTGCTCCTGATACTTCTTGTTGTCTTGATAATCGTTCTGTTTCATTTTTCCTGATTCGATTGCGAGATGATGCCGGAGTGCTGAAATTGGTACCTTTTCACTCGCGAGACTCCCCTCACCGCTGCATTCGTCTCAGATTAATAATGTTTGTTAGCGGTTAAGAAACTGTACATAGAAAGGCTGGTCCGCTGTTCCATTGCCTCCTTGTCTGCGCATGCGGCTCTGGCTGATGAGAGCCATCTGCTGCCGGGCCTCATTCTTCAGTCGCATGTAGCGCCCTTTTCTAAATTCGGTGTATTGTGTCATATCGTTCTCCTGCTCCCGCTTTTCTCATTGGATAGCCCGCTCACTTATTGGCTGCTTATCTCGGAAGACATTGCAAAAGTACATCGATTTTCAAGGGATTGTATTTGATTACTTTCAGATAGTAAATTTCGCTGAAGTATCGTAAATTCAGGCATTAATTGAAAGTAATTTCAGCAGTTTTTCTGCGATAAACAACTGCCTTGGAAATACCCGGTCACCCTTCGGAGCACGATACTTCTGCCACGCCTTGAAGTCCTTGCGTAGAATGCTGTTAGCCGCCAGCGGTTTCTGGATAGCCTGATAGTTGCAGCCATACTCCAACACCACGCCTTTTATAATAAGGTTCATGCGACGGCAAAACTCTGCAACGTCATCATCCCAGCCGCAGAAGTCAACCAATATCCTGTACACAGCAGTCCACTGCGCACCCACACCAAACAACTTAGTGACCTCAATCACCGCCACGGCAATCTCATCGTCACGTTTGTGTACCACGTTGATTTCGTAGTCAGCCCTCTCGATGCTGCTCACCATCTTGTTAGCCAGCATCGCCTCGGCCATCATCATCAGTTCTTTCGAGTCACCTTTCTCAATAATGATCTTCATCTTCATTCGAGTTTGTGAGTTTCGAAGAACGCTGCGCAGCCTTACCTCATGAGATTCTCACTCCACTCGGGTTAATTATCTCGGTGCTCCTGCAGGAATAACCACACAAAGAAAGCACCCGCAAGAACGGACTTTCCGTCTTACGGGTGCAAATTTACGATTGTTTCGTGGGGCGGTTCGTAAACCCTATGTAAACCCTACGATGATTTTTCCTCAACGTTGAGGAAAAAACTTCTTTGTCATATTATTATTTCGAATTCCAGATTTCCTCCATCTTCTTTTTCATATCCTCGAAAGGCTTCAGGTGCTTATCCAATTTCGTACTATCCGACATCGAGCGCGAGAGGTCTTTGTCGTAGTTCGACAAATCAACATGGAAGGTGCGGCCTGCTTCGATAAAGAAATCCTTTTTAGTCAACTTCGAACCGTCCTTGCCTGTAAACCTGCCCTGCTCGTACATCACGTTCAGCACGCGTATCAAGTCTATCTTCTGCCCCTTTGCCGTGCTCAGATAGATAGGACTCTCAGTGTATGTTTCGTCACATTCCTCCACAACCCTGTCCGAACCATATTCCGACTCTATCATCGGCTTCATCTCTATGCCCAGCTGTCGACATGTAAGCTCCCTCAGCATCAGCAACGTCAAAATGGCATCAAGTGCTTTGCGAGGCGTGTTCATATAGTATAGGCGTGAGAGTACCACATCACGCTTGCCGATGTCATAATACAGCTGGCCAGGCAGTTGGCGCAGCTTCTCGTCAATATTCCTCAGTCCACCCCAAAGCAGTCCTTCGTTGGCAAGCCACCACTGCATCCATAGCCGCTGCATCTCCTCAGACTCCAGCCTGTCTGTCCACCACTGCGAGGCTCGCTCTATCAGTGCCATGCGACCGCATATTGAAGTACGTTGTTGTTTTAGCGGTTCGTTCAGCAGGCGCACCTCCTTGTTCTGAGCTCTCTCCAGCTGTGCGATGAACTCCGTTCGAGCCTCACGTGTCTCACGGCTCAGGTCGTGGCAACTGCCCTTCATCCAAAGACCCAGATAAATCTTCAGGTCTGTGATGTCAGTCTCGTCAATGTTTGGCATCAGGTGCCTTTTCAGCATGTAGTACGCCTCCTTCTCGGCCAGCACCTGCTGGTGGGGCGACAAGCGCATCATATCATCCTTGAGCCACATATCCCATTCTATTGCCGATGACTGTAACGGCAGGATACTGGCCAACTCTTCTGCCTCCACTGAGACTGTCAGGTGGCCATGCTCCTTGATGGCCACTTCTTCCACATGTGCAAACAGTATAGGATCGTCACTCTGTGCAAGCAGGCTTTTCACCTCACCCACACATTCATCAGCCACGCGGCCAATCCTTGCTCCCCTCGAAAAAGCCATGACGCAATCAGGGTTAAACAGGTTGGTAGGCTCGGCAAAGAGCGACACCAGGGGTCTTTCACGGTCTATCTTTCTTAGAAGTTCGCGTGTGCGCTCATGCATTTCCTCCGTATCCGGCAGCCTCTTGGTTTCGGCCTCCGGATTGGCAGCATAGTGTACCCCCGATATTCTAAAACGATATACCTTTTTCTTCATTACCTCAATATTGCAAAGCGGACGCATTTTTCAGTTCGTTGGCTATAGCACGATTGATGAAATTATTGATCGTGATGCCCGTGCTGGCCACAATCGTCATTTGGGTACAAAGGTACTAATTTATGTACTAATCTCCAAATGTTTTAAATAGTTTTTTTCAAATACTCATATCTGGATCTATATTGGGTTCAAACAATCGCATAATTATCAGGAGAAACCTATTTATTCACCAAAAATATTCATTTTCCATTAAAATCTTTTCTTCCATATCTGATGTCGTCCGTGTAGTTATTCTTTAGATGGCAAAGAACAAATCCGCCACTTTGCCACTTTGCCACTTTGCCACATTAAGGATATTTGTACTTGCTGTCAATTAATCTTTAAGGTGGTGACAAAGTAGAGGTGGGTGGTAGATAGTAATAGGATTATATTATAATAAGAATTATTATATATTATAATATATAATAATTTATAAGGGGGTAGTTTTCGCATTCTCAGGATGCTTAATGTGGCAAAGTGGCAAAGTGGCAATGTGGCAAACTAACCTGGCATGATACGGATTGTAAGAGCAAGCCACAGGCCTTCACCCCGCCCTGATAGACGGCACGGCCGACGGGAATTGTCCGCGACCTTCGGGGCAATGCTTCCCACTCTATAGTGCAAGGCATCAGCACGAAGCAAAGGAGGCATCGCCGCGAGGTGTGCGAGGCATCGGAGTGAGGCTTGCAAGGTAATCTCTTCCCCTCCTAATTAGGAGGGGAGCCGATAGGCGGGGTGGTCTGAAGGAGCGCCAATGAGACCTCTCCGGCTCCCCTGTTAGGGGGAGAGTCCGAGTGCGGAATTATTCCCTTTGTTCAGACCACCCCGCCCGTCCGGGCACCCCTCCTGACTCAGGAGGGGAAGAGATTACTCAATTCGCGGAGTTTGTGCTGAAAATCGGCTGAAATCGAGGGCCGAAATTTGGAGAACAGGAAAAAAGTTCGTAACTTTGCAGTGTTGAAAGTGAAGAGTGAAAAAAGTGAAGAGTGAAGGATCTTCCAAAGGCGCCAACGGACTATTCTCTCACCACTCACCCGCTCACCTCTCACCTCTAAACAAGCGGGAGGCAGCGACCCGGTGCAGATCGCAGCAAATGAATCTAATACCATGAAAAACAAAGAAAGGAAAACATTATGAGTCAGAAATTCAAGAAAATCCAAAACAAGAACGATGAGTCTACGGCCTATGGCAAGTGGTTCGCCACGGCGGTGTATGATCAGCACTTCATCGAGACCGAGGAACTGGCCAACTTCATCCAGACGCAGGCATCAGTCAAGAAATCGGACATCAAGGCCGTGCTCGATGAACTCGGAAGCGCGATGAAGCACTTCTTCGAACTCGGTCAGAAGGTGAAGCTCGAGGGCATCGGCATCTTCAAAGTCGGCTTCTCCAGCATCGGGGCCCTCCATCAAGGACGACTGCGGCGCGCAGAACATCACCACGCGAAGAGTACTGTTCCAGCCCGAGACGGAGCGAGTGGTCGTCGGTCAGAAGGTGAACAAGAAGGGCCAGGTGAAGCAGAAGTACGTCGTGGCCAAGTCGCTGGTGAAGGACGTGGTCTTCGAGGAGACCTACGACACCTCTCTGCAGCCCGAGTCAACTCCCGGCGGTGACACCCCCGGCGGCAACGGCTAAAGAGAATATCAAACACGAATTACCAGAAATTGAACACGAATTGATCATAAATTATTATATGGAAAATTATATGGGCAATTAATGGTAATTCGTGTTGAAAAAAAAGGAAATTTGTGTATGAAGAAGCAACGTATCATTGAGTTGGCGGTGAAGGTGATAGTAGCCGCGCTCACGGCCTTCCTGACGGCCATCAGCACCACCTCGTGCTTGGGCCACGGGCCGATCGTCATCTGAACGGAGGACCGCACCACGGGCCGATCGTCATCTGAACGGAAACTGACACTCTCCAACGGACTGACAGCATCATCAAGGTGCTGTCGGTCTTTTTTTTTGCTCGAAATGTGCCATAATCTGAATATTTTTCGTAACTTTGCCCACGCAAATAAGTACAACTATATTGTCATGGCCGGAAAGTTTGAATGGGCATAAGGAAAAAACATTATATCTATTGATACGAGCAATATGTGCTCACAACTGCAGAATTATGAAGGTATTTATCGTTTATTGTCATCCATCGGAGGATTCGTTTACAAGAAATGTACGCGACGCATTCATCAAAGGAATTGTTGATTCCGGTAATGAATACGTTATGTCTGATCTGTATAAGATGAATTTCAAGACGGATATGTCTGAGAAGGAGTATCTCAGGGATTCGAACTATAGCACCGAGCCAGGCTTGGAAAGCGATGTCCTTGCTGAACAGACAAAGATAAACTCAGCAGATGCCATTGTCTTTATCTATCCAATTTTTTGGACTGAAGCTCCTGCTATACTTGTGGGATGGTTTGATCGTGTCTGGTCGTATGGCTTTGCTTATGGCAACAAAACCATGAAGGTACTCGAGAAAGCATTGATTTTATGTACTGCAGGAAAGAATTTAGATGACTTGGAGAATCTAGGGCTTCTCGACTGCATGAAGAAAGTTATGCTTGGCGACAGACTGTTCAACCGGGTAAAAGAGTCTGATTTTATAGTTTTCGATGGAATGTCAAAGGCGCTTGATTCCAGAAAGACAAACTGGGACAAGTATCTAGACATTGCCTACAGAAAAGGTTACAAATTTGCGAGAACGGGCTGCACCTCGGCATTCAAGCGTGCTTGATTGCTCTCGGTTTGCACCGTCCTTGCAGTCAGAATTTAATTGTTTTATGTAATTTATAGTGAAGATGCAAGAGATTAGTTACAAAGACTTGAAGTTTAATCCGTTCAACCTGATTGGTGGTGAATGGATGCTGATAACGGCTGGCGATGAGCATAGTTGCAACACGATGACGGCCTCATGGGGGCATCTGGGTTGCCTGTGGGGAAACAACGATCCTTCGGCAGTGGTTTACATTCGTGAGTCGCGCTATACCAAGGAGTTTATTGATGAGGAGCCTTATTTCTCGCTCTGTGTCATGGACAAGTCGTTCAAGAAGCAGATGGCCTATCTGGGCAGCACGTCAGGCCGTGACGAGGACAAGATTGCCAAGGCAGGACTCACACCTGTCTATGACGATAACACTGTCTATTTCGAGGAAGCCAAGCTGGTGCTCGTCTGCAAGAAGGTGTATGCCGCAGAAATCCAGCCAAGTGGCATCATCTATCAGGAAACCATCGAACAGAGTTATCCGCAGGGCGACTATCACACCATGTACGTGGGTAAGATCGAGAAGGTGCTGGTGAGGGATGATGAGTATCTGAAATAATAGACAAATAAATCGGAATTTATGGAGATAAAAAACAGACCAAATCCCAATGACGCTTTCCCGAATCCTAAGATTCCAAGCCTCTGCTTCATCAAGAACGTGGTGAAGAACCCGCGTATCATCATCGGCGATTATACGTACTATGATGATGTGGATGGTGCTGACCAGTTCGAGAAGCATGTCACTCATTTCTACGATTTCATAGGCGACCGGCTGATTATTGGCAAGTTCTGCGCTATTGCCAAGGGTGTGGAATTTGTCATGAATGGAGCCAATCATAGGATGGACGGCGTAACGACCTATCCGTTTTATGTCATTGGTGGCGACTGGGGAAGTGCCATTGCTCCGGTGAAAGATGAATTGCCTCTGAAGGGTGATACCGTTGTGGGCAATGATGTCTGGATTGGCCAGCATGTAACCATCATGCCAGGCGTTCATATAGGTGATGGAGCCATTATCGGAGCCAACTCTATTATTGCCTCAGACATTCCTCCATACGCTGTTGCTGTGGGTAATCCGTGCCGAGTGGTCAGGATGCGTTTTGACGACGAATTCATCGCCTATCTACTGCAACTGAAATGGTGGGATTGGGACATAGAGAAGATAGAACGTAACTTCAAAGCCTTGTCAAGTGGCGATTTGTATTTAATCAAAGAGATTAATGATTAGTTTTTACATATATGGTTATACTGATAACAGGTGCTTCACATACGGGTAAAACGCTTCTTGCACAGCGTATGCTTGAGAAATATAAGTATCCATATCTGTCTATAGATCACTTGAAAATGGGTATGATCCGAAGTGGTAAGACTAATCTTACCCCAGAAGACGATGATGCCCTTACGGATGAGCTTTGGCCGATTGTGCGTGAAATGATAAAGACTGCAATAGAGAATCGTCAGAATCTCATAGTAGAAGGTGGCTATATCCCTTTCAATTGGAGGGGAAGCTTCGATGAACTTTATTTGGGTTCCATCCGCTTTATTTGTCTCGCCTTCTCAGATGAATTCATTGACATTCACTTCGATGAAATAAGAGAACATCGTTCTGATATCGAGGCTCGGCAAGATGTCGGCAATTGCACCATAGCGAGTCTGAAGGATGACAATAGGAGGTACATCGATGGTTTTAAGACTGCAAGAGAAAAGGTCTTTTTAATAAGGGCTGACTATGAACAAATGATACAGTCTATTATAGATTTATAAATTCCAATTTAGCTTATAGTTATGACAGAATTTGAAAAGATGCGCCGAGAAGAGTTCTATGACTTTACAAGCGAAGAATGTTTGGCGAGTTACTATAGGGCAAAGCATATATGCGCAAAACTACAGACCATGACCATCGAGGATGCGGATTACAGAAAGACGATAGAAGAACTGATTCCCGGTATTCCCGAGTCATCCACCGTCTCACCACCATTCCATTGCGACCACGGGCATGGCATCAAACTGGGCGAGAACGTGTTTATCAACTACAATGGCACGATGCTCGACGGTGGCATAATCACCATTGGTTCCAATACTCAGGTTGGCCCCAATTGCCAATTCCTGACTCCGAACCATCCTATTGACTTCATAGAACGTCGCAAGCCTATAGAACGATGTTCTCCAATAACCATCGGTGAGGACTGCTGGTTAGGAGGCGGTGTTACGGTATGTCCAGGAGTGACCATCGGTGACCGTTGCATCATTGGAGCAGGTAGTGTTGTAGTGAAAGACATCCCTTCTGATTCAATAGCTGTTGGCAATCCTTGTCGGGTTATCCGAAGGATAAATACAAATCAATAACATGTCCACAGACAAGAACCTCATATCAATACTTTTGGCAGTATATGACAATACAAGAAGCTATAGAAGCCCGTCATAGTGTTAGGGCTTACAAAGACCAGCCATTGGCAGATGAAGTGGCCAGACGGTTGGAGGAAGAGATTGCCGTGGTCAATCAAAAAGGCAATCTTCATGTTCAGCTAATCCGCAATGAGCCGAAGGCCTTTCAAGGAACAATGGCTAAATACGGGAAGTTCCGTAATGCCAACAACTATCTGGTTATGGCAGGAAAGAAAGCCGAAGATCTTGACGAGCGTGTAGGCTATTATGGTGAGCATCTGGTCTTACTGGCTCAGACGCTTGGCTTGAATACCTGTTGGGTGGGACTCAGCTACTCGAAAGTGCCAGGAACGTATGTGCTTGACGAGGGCGAGAAGATTGCTTGCTACATTGCCATTGGCTATGGCGAGACACAGGGTGTAGGTCATAAGATCAAGACCGTCGAGAAAGTGAGCAACGCATCTGATAACACTCCTTCATGGTTCCGCAAAGGGGTGGAAGCAGCCTTACTTGCTCCAACTGCCGTGAACCAGCAGAAATTCTCGTTTGAGTATGTAGGTGTGAAAGACGGCCGTCATCAGGTTCGTGCCAAGAAAGGATTCTCCATGATTGGCTATACCCAGATGGACTTGGGCATTGTCAAGTACCATTTTGAGATTGGCGCCGATAATACAAACTTCGATTGGGTGTAAATTAGTATGTTGAAGAAGATTATCAACCCTTGGCGCAACAATCCTCAATACCACTGTTTCGGTTGTTGCCCTGACAATCCGATAGGACTTCACATGGAGTTCTATGAGGATGGTGATTATATTGTGAGTACATGGCATCCCAGCACCCACTATCAGGGATGGGTGAACACGATGCACGGCGGTATACTCAGCACGTTGATTGATGAAGTGTGCGGCTGGGTAGTAACCCGCAAACTTCAGACCAGTGGCTATACCGTCCAGCTGAATGTGAAGTTCCGCAAGGCAGTTCCTACAACGGAACCGGAGCTGACCATTCGGGCAAAGGTTACCAAGCAAGTACGGAACCTGGCCTATATCAATGCGGAGATTATTAATTCAAAAGGTGAGGTTTGCAATGAGGGTGAGGCCGTCTATTTCCTGATGAACCAAGAGAAAGCCAAGGAAATGGGGTTCCTTCATTGTGATGTAGAGGATGTTTCCACTTCTGTTGGCATTGATTCATTATAATACACGATGGGCAAAAGCTATCATACGAAAATCCACTATTCGCTCGTGCTATAGGTGTGTACGCTGGAGCCTTGGGCAGAGGGCAGATAATTGATGCCCCACCAGCACATCTGCAAGAGGACGAAAGAGACGATGAGTATCCAGAGAGCAAGGCGCTGTCGATGGTGTGGAAGGTTACGATAGTGCACATAGACAAGATAGGCCAGCCAGGTGATGGCCGCCCACGTCTCCTTGGGGTCCCACGACCAGTAGTGCCCCCATGCCTCCTTGGCCCAGAGAGCACCGAAGAGCATGCCAATGGTAAGGAAGGCGAGGCCTACATAGACGAGATTATCGGTGATGTCTGATTCTTCATCAGCAATGGGCTGATGAGTGCTTTCCGTTGTTTTCTTTTTGATGAAAAGTAGATAGACGGCCATCACCGTAGCTGCACCAAGTACGGCGTATGCGAACATATAGACAATGACGTGAGGGGCGAACCAAGGACTTTGGAGGGCTGGCATCAGCGTCTTGTCGTGAATCTCAGGCTTGAAAAGGTTCACGCAGATGAACACCAAGGCAAGAATCGTGGAAAATGTGAGTATCCATTTGTATTTCCATCGCGAATAGACAATGATACCCGCCAATGGCAGGAAGAACGAATACCAGAGGCGTGTCTCACCCATTGTGCGAAGCGGCGGACGCTCCATGGAAATCCACATGGAGAGAATAAACGAGAAGAAAACGACCAGTCCGACGATGGTTGCCGTATAGGCCAAGCCGGTCTTTTCTTTCCATGCCGCCCATGCTCCTATAGCCCAAAGCAGGATGGCTGCCATCGCGAAATAAATAAACTGCTCCCAACTCATGCGCGTCTCCTCCCTCCGATAACAAACATACAAACCGCTCCCGCCAGCATCATGTAGATGCCCGCATATACCAACGGCAACCAGGGGTCGCTGACGAGCTCTAATATAGAAATCTGACTCTCGGCACCCATCTGCGTGTCGTAGCCGTATTGATAGATTTTCCAACCGTCCACCTCGTAGGGCTTGTTCACGTCAACCGTGGTCTCGATGTTCTTGCCCGTCTTGGTCAGAATCTGAATCTCTGAGGCAAAGCGCTTGGGGC
>JAEEGJ010017482.1_pt1 | contig 16208 bp, 15 predicted proteins | sample 8958761 | NCBI WGS metagenome assembly JAEEGJ01 (sample SAMN16246546, study PRJNA631951) | gut metagenome | biome: gut microbiome; feature: rumen; material: RS-attached | host: Bos | place: Iran: Karaj | collected 2018-10
ACGACATCCGCGACTTCATCGCTTCCGAGCGTGACGCCATGTCCGAGGCCGACCGTTCCCTGATGACCGTCAACCTCCGCGTTGACGAGGACGTCAGAATGGGTATCGTGTCGGATGTCAAGCAGGAACTGCGCCGCTGCTCCGCGCTGAAGATCATGTACGCTTCCCGTAAACCCGGCGGAGAATAGTCCGCACGAACATACTTAGCAAGAAAGCAGTCCTCCCGGGCTGCTTTTTTGTTATCTTCCCCTGTGCAAGTAGGCAAATAGGGTTTTTTTCCGTATATTTGCATGATTTACAGGAATCATATTATGAAAAGAAGCAAGATCAAGGAACTGCTCGGGATGCAGCCGGGCTGCGAGGTGCTGGCCAAAGGTTGGGTCAGGACGAAGAGAGGCAACAGACAGGTGAAATTCATCGCCCTCAACGACGGTTCCACCATCAATAATATCCAGGTCGTCGCCAATACCGAAATCATCGACGAGGAAACCATCAAGCGCATCACCACCGGTGCCTCCCTCGCCGTGAAGGGCGAACTCGTCGCCTCCATCGGCAGCGGCCAGGCCGTGGAAATCCAGGCCAAGGAGATCGAGGTCATCGGCGATTGCGATCCGATGCGCTTCCCGCTCCAGAAGAAGGACACTTCGCTGGAGTACCTCCGCAGCGTCGCGCACATGCGTCTCAGGACGAACACCTTCGGCGCTGTCCTGCGCATCCGCCACGCCATGGCCTTTGCCATCCACAAGTTCTTCAACGACAAGGGATTCGTCTATCTGCATACCCCGCTCATCACCGAATCCGACGCGGAGGGCGCCGGCGACATGTTCCAGGTCACCACGATGGACCTCAAGAACATCCCGCTGGACAAGAAGGGCAATGTCGATTTCTCCAAGGACTTCTTCGGCAAGAAGACGAGCCTCACCGTGAGCGGCCAACTCGAGGGCGAACTCGGCGCCACCGCCGTGGGCGAAATCTACACCTTCGGCCCTACCTTCCGGGCGGAAAACTCCAACACCCCGCGCCACCTCGCGGAGTTCTGGATGATCGAGCCGGAAATGGCTTTCTACGACATCAACGACGATATGGAACTGGCCGAGGAGTTCGTGAAATACCTCGTGCAGTACGCCCTGGACAACTGCATGGACGACCTGCAGTTCCTGAACGACAAGTATGACGACGGCCTCATCGAGCGCCTGCGCAGCGTGCTGGGCATCGCCTTCCAGCGCGTCACCTACACGGAGGCCGTGGAGATTCTCGAGAAAGCCATCGCGAACGGCAAGCAGTTCGAATATCCGGTCCACTGGGGCACCGATTTCCAGAGCGAACACGAGCGCTACCTCGTGGAGCAGCACTTCGGCAAGCCGGTCATCCTGATCGACTTCCCCAAGGACATCAAGGCCTTCTACATGAAGCAGAACGAGGACGGACGGACTGTCCGCGGCATGGATGTGCTCTTCCCGAAGATCGGCGAGATCATCGGCGGTTCCGAGCGCGAAGCCGACCTCCAGAAACTCGAGACCCGCATCGACGAACTGGGCATGTCCCGCAAGAACCTCGAGTGGTACATCGACACCCGCCGCTACGGCACCGTTCCGCACGCGGGCTTCGGCCTCGGTTTCGAGCGCCTGCTCCTCTTCGTCACCGGCATGGCGAACATCCGGGACGTCATCCCGTTCCCCCGTACTCCGAAAAACGCTGAATTTTAACGGAAAACGAATAACTAACCACAGGATATGCTCGTCATCGGTATCGCCGGAGGTTCCGGCTCAGGCAAGACCACGGTCGTCAAGGCCATCACCCGCCAGTTGCAGGGCCGGGTGGTCGTCATCCCCCAGGACTCCTACTACAAGGACTCCAGCCACGTTCCCGTGGAGGAACGCAAGAACATCAACTTCGACCATCCCGATGCCATCGACTGGAAACTGATGTGCCAGCAGATCCGGGAACTCAAGCAGGGCCGTACCATCCAGCAGCCGGTGTACTCCTACATCACCTGCTCCCGTTCCACCACGGAAACCGTGACCGTGGAACCGGCCGAGGTGATCATCGTGGAAGGCATCCTCATCTTCACCTGCAAGGAACTCCGCGACCAGTTGAACATCAAGATCTTCGTGGATGCCGACGACGACGACCGCGTCCTGCGGATCATCGTGCGGGACGTGGCCGAGCGCGGCCGCACCATCGACACGGCCATCGAGCATTACTGCGACACGGTGAAACCGATGCACCTGCAGTTCATCGAACCTTCCAAGCGCTACGCCGACATCATCGTCCCCCAGGGCGGCCACAACCAGGTGGCCATCGACGTCCTCACCACCACGGTCGAGGAAGCGCTTGAAAAACGGAGCCGCCGCCGCAAATGAAACTGACGCCCGACCAGAAAGCAGGATTGTATATCACCGCGATCGTCCATCTCGCGGTGATTATCGTTTTGCTGCTGGGTCAGATCGGGTACGCCGTCCAGCGGGAGAACACCTTCGTGCTGGACTTCACCAAACAGGAGGAAAAGGAAGCGGAGGAGCAGCAGCAGGAACTGCACCGCACGGCGCTGGCGCAGTTGGAGAACCTGCTGGCCGCCGCCCGCACGCAGCCCGTGCGGAACGTGACCGTGAACCGTTCCCAACTCAAGGACGATCGCAATACCGATGCGGACCAACTCTACCGCGATGCGGAACGGCTGGCGCAGGACCTCAAGGACGGCCAGCACCGGCAGCAGGACAATCCGGAGGATTACGTGCAGGATCCCGTCACGCCGCCGTCCGAACCGAAACCCCGCAAGCAGGAGACCTACAGCGGACCTTCCGTGCTGTCCTGGTCCCTGGACGGGCGCAGGGCCACGCATCTCCCCATCCCCGCTTACCGATGCATCGGCGCGGGCGAAGTGACCGTCATCATCACGGTGAACAACCAGGGCACGGTCGTCGATGCGAAGATCGACGACGGCGCCTCCTCGAAAGACGGCTGCCTGCGCAGTTTCGCCACCCGCGCCGCCCGTCTGAGCAAGTTCAACGCTTCCGCGACCGCCCCCGCCCGTCAGATGGGGACGATCACCTATCTGTTCATCGCTCAGTAAGGAAGCCTACTTCAGCGTCTCCAGCAACAGTTTTTCCATCAGCGCGTAGCCGGCCGCGTTGGGATGGACCGTATCCCCGGAGAGACCGTCCATGATCTTGCCGTCGGGACCGGCGAGGACGCTGCAATAATCCACGAAAGTGACACCGTGGCGGTCACAGTAGGCCTTGAGGCGGGCGTTCAGGCTGCACACTTTCTCGAAGGAGTCGGTGACTTCCGGACGCCAGCGGATGTTGTAGGAGGGCAGGCAGGCACAGATGACCGGGCGGATGCCGTTCTGCCAGCACAGGTCGATCATGCTCAGGATATTGGCATAGGTGGCATCCTCGCTGTACGGGTCGCCCAGGTTCTGGGCGATGTCGTTGATACCGGCGAGCAGGACCATCGTAGAGGCGCCGATGCCGATCACATCCGCTCGGAAGCGGAGCAGCATCTGCGCGGTTTCCTCTCCGCTGATGCCGCGGCCGATAAAGCCGGTGGAGGCGAAGAACTCCGGACGCTGTCCGGGCCAGCCGTCGGTGATGGAATCACCGTACAGCACCACGCGGGGGCCGTCGGGGGCCGGCAGCGCCGCATTGGCCGCGGCATACCGGTTCAGGTGAATGACTTTCTGACCCTGGGCGCTGACACAGAGCGTCAGGAGCGCAAGGGTGAGCATCAGGATCCTTTTCATGGCTGCTAGATGAGTTCGTCCCTCTCCCGCATATCCTTGAGCCGCAACTGGAGAGTGGAAGAGCCGCGGTAGAAGTTCTCCACGATGGAGTAACAGACGTCGATGGGGTTGCCGCCCTTGATGTGGTCGTAGAAATCCGCCATGTTGAAGCCGATCGCCGCGATCTGGCGGTAGGGCTGGGACTCCTGCATCAGGTCCAGTTTCAAGTGCACGCCGCCGGCGCCCACTTTCCGGCCGTTGCCGGCGTCATACACGTCCTCGGTGAGGAAGACAGGATTGGAGTTGCCGGGACCGAAGGGCTGGAACTGCTTGAGGATGCGGAAGAACTTCGGGGTGATCTGCGAGAAGTCCAGGCGGGCGTCGATGTCCACCACCGGGGTCAGTTCCTGCTTGGTGATGTTGCCCGAAACAAAGCGGTTCATGCGCTGGCAGAACTCTTCCAGATGCTCTTCCTTCATCGTGAGGCCGGCGGCATAGACATGGCCGCCGAAGTTCTCCAGCAGGTCCGCACAACTCTCGATGGAGGCATACAGGTCGAAGCCGGCGACGCTGCGGGCGGAGCCGGTGATGAACCCGTTGGACTTCGTCAGGACCACCGTAGGCTTGTAATAGGCCTCCACCAGGCGCGAGGCCACGATGCCCACGACGCCCTTGTTCCAGGTGGGGTTATAGACGATGGTCACGTTCTCCGTCTCCAGGGCGGTGCCGTTCTGGACCATCTCCAGGGCTTCCTGGGTGATTTCCCGGTCGATGTTCTTGCGCTCGTTGTTGTTGTCGTTGATCTTCTCGCCGATCTGGAAGGCCGACCGGTCGTCCATCGCGGTCAGGAGTTCCACCGCCAGGCGGCCGGACTCCATCCGGCCGGCGGCATTGATGCGCGGGCCGATCTTGAAGACGATATCGTCGATGGTCACGTGGCCGGGCTCGAGTTTCGCGAGGCTGAGCATCGCGAGGAGACCCTTGCGGGGGTTCTCGTTCAGCCGCTTGAGGCCGAAATGCGCGAGGATGCGGTTCTCCCCCACCATGGACACGAGGTCAGAGGCGATGGACACCACCTGCAGGTCCAGGAGGGGTTCCAGCGACTCGAAGTCGATGTTGTATTTCTGGGAATAGCCCTGGACGAACTTGAACCCCACGCCGCAACCGCACAGGTCGTCGAAGGGATAGTGGTCGTCCTCCCGCTTGGGATCCAGCACCGCCACCGCACCGGGAAGTTCATTCTCCGGCAGGTGGTGGTCGCAGATGATCACGTCGATGCCCTTGCTCCGGGCGTATTCCACCTTCTCGATGGCCTTGATGCCGCAGTCCAGGGTGATGAGCAGGTCGATGCCGTTGTCCGAGGCCCAGTCCAGGCCCTTGTAGGAGACGCCGTAGCCCTCGTCATAGCGGTCGGGGATGTAATACTCCACCCGCTTGGTGAAGCGGCGGACGAAGGAATAGACCAGGGCGACGGCCGTCGTGCCGTCCACGTCGTAGTCGCCGTACACGAGGATCTTCTCCCCCTTGGTGATGGCATCGTGGAGACGTTCCACGGCCTTGTCCATGTCCTTCATCAGGAACGGGTCGTGGAGGTCGTCCAGGCTGGGACGGAAGAAACGGCGGGCCTGCTCGAAGGTTTCGACGCCGCGCTGGACCAGCAGTTCCGCCAGAACCCGGTCCACACCGAGTTCCGTCGCCAGCCGTCCCACTTTTTCCGGGTCTCCGGAATCATGGACGGTCCATTTCCGTTCCGTAATGCCCATAGTCGTACAAAATTACGAAACTTCTCCCTCAAAAGCAAGAAATGAATCCGAAAATAAAATGGCCTCTCACGCGCGTGAGAGGCCATTTATGCAGACGGAAGGCGGGGCTACTTCAAGGCCTCCAGGTTGCGGGCGTTCCGGATATCCTTGCCTTCGGCGGTGTACAGGTAGTCCAGCAGGGAGGCGTAATGTTCCTCCACCTTGCCCCGGACGATCTTCATCGTAGAGTTCATCATCTTGTTGGCGATGGTGAATTCTTCATCGCAGATGCCGATGGCGGTCGGAAGCCAGCGCTCGGGGAACATGCCCTCGTGCTTGCCGCCCTTCTTGTAGGAGTCCACTTCCTGCTGGATGATGTCCAGCATGGCCTTGCGGCCTTCCTCGGAGACGGCATCCAGTCCCTTGGCCTCCACGGCCTCCTTCAGCGCGGCCTTGTCCGGAACGATCAGCGCAACGCAGTAAGGCTTCTGGTTGTTGTGCAGGACACAGGCGTTGACGTACTTGGAGACCTCGGTCAGATTGTCCTCGAAGCCTTCCGGAGAGTACTTTTCGCCGTCGGATGAGATGAGCAGGCTCTTGAAGCGGCCCACGACATACAGGAATTCCGGATCTTCCGGACAGATGTACCCCATGTCGCCGGTGTGGAGCCAGCCGTCGATGATGGTGTCGGCCGTGGCCTTGGGATTCTTCCAGTAGCCCGCCATGACGTTCTCGCCGCGGATGACGATCTCGCCGCGGGTGCCGTGCGGGACTTCCTTGCCCTCGGCGTCCAGGATGACGCAGTCCATCGGCTTCACCAGACGGCCGGAGGAGCCGAAACGGGCGTGACCGGTGGAGTTCGAGCAGATGATGGGCGTGGCCTCGGTGAGGCCGTACCCCTGGAACATGGGCATGCCCACGGCGCAGAAGAAGCGCTGGAGTTCGATGTCCAGCAGGGCGCCGCCGCCCACGAAGAACTGCATCCGGCCGCCGAAACTCTCGCGGACCTGCTTGAAGAGGATCTTGTCGAACAGGGCCACGAGGGGCTTGCGCCAGAAGGTGCCGCCCGTGCCGCGGTTGTAGTATTCGCGGTTGTACTTGATGGCATTGTTGACGGCGAAGTTGAAGAGTTTCTCCACCTTCGGGCCTTTCTTCTTGATGCCGCTCTCGATGTTCTTCTTGAAGTTGCGGGCGAGCGCCGGAACGGACAGCATCACATGCGGACGCGTTTCCGCGATCGCGGTGGGAACGTTGCGCAGGGTGGCGAGGGCGTTCTTGCCGATGGGGACAAAGGCGATGGAGCCGGCGTATCCCATCATCGTGTACATGCCCGCCACGTGCGCGAAGCAGTGGTCCAGCGGGAGGATGATGAGCATCGTCGAGTCCGGACCGATGGAGATGACCGAATTGCCCTGGGCCACGTTCGCCGTGTAATTGCGGTGCGTCAGGAGGATACCCTTCGGATCCGCCGTGGTACCGGAGGTATAGGAGATGTTCGCGTAGTCGTCCGGGCCGATGGACTTGAACCGGGCCTCGAACTCGTCCCGATGGGCCTTCAGGAACTCGTCGCCCATCTTCTGGATCTCGGACATCCGGATCTCCTTTGGCTCGAGCCTGTCATAGTCGAAGGCGGTGTCGTCGAAGACGATGACCTTCTCCACATCCGGGCACTGGTCCAGGATGGCGCGGATCCGGGGAAGATGGTTCCCCGAGACGAGGATCCACCTGGATTCGGAATGGTTGATGCGGAAGACGAGGTCCTTGCCTTCCCCGAGGTTCACGGAGAGGGGCACATCGACGGCTCCGGCATACAGGGCGCCGATTTCCGCCAGGATCCACATGGCGCGGCTCTCGGAGAGGAGGGCGATCTTGTCGCCTTTCTTCAGGCCCAGCGAAATCAGGCCGGCGCCGATGCGGTAGGCCTCGTTACGGGTCTGTTCCTGGGTGATCTCTGTCCATTTGCCATTCACTTTCTCGCGGAGGTACACGTGGTCGGCGAACTGCCGGGTATTCTTCTCCACGAAGTCGATGATCGTAGGTCTTTCTGTCATAAACGGGTATAGGTTTTAAAGGAAAAACCCTGCCTTACTCGGCAGGGAAAAGGCCGAACAGTTCGGCGTCGATCTTGTCTGTGATGTACTGGAAATCCTCCGGCTTGTTCTCGAACTTGATCTTGTCCACATCGACGATCAGGAGGCGGGCCTTGTAATCCTTGATCCAGTCCTCGTAGCGCTGGTTCAGGCCGGTGATGTAGTCGATCCGGATGGACCGTTCGTACTCCCGTCCGCGCTTCTGGATCTGGGCGATCAGGTTCGGGATGGAACTGCGGAGGTAGATCAGCAGGTCCGGCGGGTTCACGAGCGACATCATCAGGTCGAACAGGTCGGAGTAGTTCTCGAAGTCGCGGGTGGACATCAGGCCCATCGCGTGGAGGTTCGGAGCGAAGATGCGGGCGTCCTCGTAGATGGTGCGGTCCTGGATGATGATGTCCTTCTGCTTGGAAATCTCCACCACGTCCTGGAAACGCTTGTTCAGGAAGTAGATCTGGAGGTTGAAGGACCAGCGTTCCATATCTTCGTAGAAATCCGCGAGATAGGGGTTGAAGTCCACGGATTCGAATTTCGGGGTCCACCCGTAGTGGGCGGCGAGCATCTTGGTCAGCGTGGTCTTTCCGCTGCCGATATTTCCGGCGATGGCGATATGCATAGTATTCTCGTTTTAGATCCCTCGGCTTCGCTCAGGATGACATTGATTTTACAAATCTAACAAAAAATCAGAACAAACCATACAGTTCCGCGTCGATGCGGTCCGTGATCAGGGCGAAATCCTCGGGGCGGTTCAGGAAATCCAGATTGTCCACGTCGATGGTGATGAGGCGGCCGGTGTACCCGCCGATCCACTCCTCGTAGCGCTGGTTCAGGCCCGTGAGATACTCGATGGAGATGCTTTGCTCGTAGTCGCGGCCTCGTTTCTGGATCTGCGCGACGAGATGTTCGATGGAACTCTTCAGGTAGATCAGGAGATCCGGCTGCTTGACCACCTCCATCATCACGTTGTACGAATCCATGAAGGTGTTGTAGTCGCGTTCCGAGAGGTTCCCCTGCGCGTAGTTGTTCGCCACGAAGATGTGGACCCCCTCCATCACGGTCCGGTCCTGGATGACGACGTCCCTGGACTTGCCGATCTCGATCACGTCATGGAGCCGCTTGTTCAGGAAGTACATCTCCAGGGCGAAGGACCAGCGCTTGATGTCGGCATAGTAGTCGGCCAGGTAGGGGTTGTAGGTCACCGACTCGAACTTCGGGGTCCAGCCGTAGTGCCGTGCCAGGAGGGTGGTGAGCGTCGTCTTGCCGCTGCCGATGTTGCCTGCGATTCCGATGTGCATGGGAGATTGGGGTTAGCCATACAAAGTTAGGGAAATATTCCTTATTTTTGCAACCTAAACCGAATGTCGCCATGCTTCAGATCAAGATTTTTCCGGTGAACCCGCTGGGGGCCAACTGCTATGTGTGCTGGGAGGATGCGGGCAAGTCCTGCATCGTCGTGGATCCCGGTTTCTACCGGCCCGACGAAGAGGACATGGTGTTCTCCTTCCTCTCCGACAACGGCCTCACGCCCGATGCCGTCTTCCTGACACACGCGCATTTCGACCACGCCTGGGGCGCGGCCGCGGTGGCCCGCCGGTACGGCTGTCCAGTCCGGATGTCCGCGGCTGACGACGCCGTCCTCCGGAGCCATACCGAGATGCTGGACCGGCTCCGGCTGGAGAAGTCCGTGGAGCCGTTCGACTACGAGGACGTGACGGACGGGCAGGTGATCCATGCAGGCGGCACGGACTGGAAGGTCATCGCGACGCCGGGACACACGCCGGGAGGCGTCTGCTATTGGTGTGAAGACTGGGGCGTCCTCCTGTCCGGGGACACCCTGTTCGCCGGCAGCATCGGCCGAAGCGACCTGGACGGCGGCGACTACGACACCCTGATGAAATCCCTGATGGACAAGGTCCTGGTCCTCCCCGGCGACACGGATGTCCTCCCCGGCCACGGCCATCCCACGTCCATCGCCCGCGAAAGCGCCAGCAATCCCTTCCTCACCCCTTTCAACGAGCCCGATTCGGCCTGGTGGAAGCAGGATGGCATCGAACTGGACGGCGGCGCCGTCTAGGCGGCAGGATTCCCGCCCGTATCCAGATTCTCCGTACAAAATAACCTGAAAGAACGGCAGTTCCCGCCTCCCCGGCCAATTTTTTGCAAAAAGATTTGGCCGGTTCAGAAAAACCGCTTATCTTTGCAGTGTAATAGCATACTAATACACAAGAAATGCTGATCGAACTCAAGGGAATCAACAAGACGTACGACAACGGACAGCCGCTGCACGTGCTCAAAGGCATCGACCTCGCCATCGAACGCGGGGAGTTCGTGTCCATCATGGGCGCTTCCGGCTCCGGCAAGTCCACCCTTCTCAATATCCTGGGCATCCTGGACAACTACGATACCGGCGAATACTGGCTGGACGGAAAACTGATCAGGGACCTCACCGAGAGACAGGCTGCGGACTACCGCAACCGGATGATCGGCTTCGTCTTCCAGAGTTTCAACCTGATCGGTTTCAAGACGGCCGTGGAGAACGTGGAACTCCCCCTCTACTATCAGGGCGTTCCGCGCAAGAAGCGGCACGAGATGGCCATGGAATACCTGGAGAAGTTGGGGCTCACGGACTGGGCATCCCACTTTCCGAACGAGATGTCCGGCGGCCAGAAACAGCGCGTCGCCATCGCCCGCGCCCTCATCACCCGCCCGCAGATCATCCTCGCCGACGAGCCTACGGGTGCGTTGGATTCCAAGACCAGCGTGGAGGTGATGCAACTCCTCAAGCGCCTGAACCAGGAGGAGAACATCACCATCATCGTCGTCACCCATGAAAGCGGCGTTGCCAACGAGACCGACAAGATCATCCACATCAAGGACGGCATTATCGGCGAAATCGAAGAGAACAAGGCCCATACGGCCTGGGACGGAACCATGATGAAGTGATGCGGGAACTTTTCCACGAAATAACCAGCAACCTGAGGAACAACAAACTCCGCACGGCCCTCACGGGCTTCGCGGTGAGTTGGGGCATCTTCCTGCTGATCTGCCTGCTGGGCGCCGGAAACGGGCTGATGAACTCGTTCATGGGGAACTTGGAGGATTACATCACCCAGACCATCTCGGTGGAAGGCTGGCGCACCTCCAAGCCGTATGCCGGCTACCAGGAGGGACGCGAGATCCAACTGGACGAGACGGACGTCACCTGGACGGAAGGGCCGCGCTGGACTCCCACCGTGGGCAATGTCACCCGCCAGACCGGATCCACGGGCGTCACCTTCTCCCTGGACGGCTACACCGTCGCGGGACAGATTTCCGGTGTCCTGCCCGAATACCGGGAGCAGAACAAGATCAAGATGCATTCGGGCCGGTTCCTGAACCCGGATGACCTGAAGGAGCGCCGCAAGGTCGTCGTCCTGAGCCTCGCCCAGGCCAAGGAACTGTCCCCGAAGGACCCCAAGGCCCTCGTGGGCAAATGGGTGAACGCCGGGACGGTATCCTTCCGGGTGGTGGGCATCTACCATACCGACGAATCCGACATGTACCGCACATGTCCCATCCCCTACACCACCTATAAAGGCATCTACGATACCAGCGACAAGATCGGAAGCATCACTTTCACGGTGGACGGCCCCGAGACCAAGGAGGAATTCGAAGCCTTCGAAAAAGAATACGGCAGCGCCCTGCGCCTGCGTCACGACGTCGCGCCGGACGACCGGCGGGGCATCTGGATCGGCAACGGCTACACGGACAACATGGAGATGAACGACGCCCAGCGGATCATCCGCACCTTCCTGTGGATCCTGGGCCTGCTGACCCTCGTGAGCGGCATCGTGGGCGTCTCCAACATCATGCTCATCACCGTGAAGGAGCGCACCCACGAGTTCGGCATCCGGAAGGCCATCGGCGCCTCTCCGGGCGAAATCCTGAAACTCATCATCGCCGAGAGCGTCACGATCACGGCCATCTTCGGCTATATCGGCATGTTCCTCGGGATGATCGCCTGCCAGATCATGGACAAGACGGTGGGACAACGGACGGTGGACATCGGGATCGACATCGGGAACATCCGGATGCTGGTGAACCCTACCGTGGGCCTGGACGTGGCCCTGGAAGCGACCATCCTGCTGATCGTGGCCGGAACCATCGCGGGGGCCGTCCCCGCCTGGAAGGCCGCGCGTGTGAAACCCATTGAAGCCCTGCGTGCGGAATGAAACCCCTGTTCGATACCGATACCTTCCGGGAAATCCTGGACAGCATTCTCCGCAACCGCAGCCGGAGCCTCCTCACCGGATTCGGCGTATTCTGGGGCGTGTTCATGCTCATGCTCCTCACCGGCGGCGGCCAGGGCCTGAAGGACCTGCTGGTGCAGAATTTCGAGGGCTTCGCCCAGAACACCTGCATCGTCGCAACCGGCACGACCACCAAGCCTTACAAGGGCTTCAAGAAGGGCCGTACCTGGGACCTGGAATATGCCGACGTGGACCGGCTCAAGGCGATGGTGCCGGAACTGGAGACCGTCTCCCCCACTGTCAGCCTGTGGGGAAAATCCGTCACCCGGGACGAGAACACCTCTTCCCGCGCCGTGGTGAAAGGCGTCCGGGCCGAGCACAACCGCATCGAAACACCGAGACTGAAATACGGCCGGTGGATCAATGATGCCGACAACCTGCAGGAACGGAAAGTATGCGTGATCGGCAAGCGCGTCTATGAGGAACTCTTCCCGGAAGGCGGGAATCCTACCGGGAAACGCATCAGCATCGACGGAAGTTACTATACCGTCATCGGCGTGGACTGGAAGGACAGCAACGGCATCGCCATCAACGGCCGGCCTTCAGACGCGGTTTACATCCCCATCAACCAGGCTCGCAGGGCCTACAACCTGGGCAATACGGTCCACCTCCTCTGCTTCACGGCGAAGGAAGGGATTACGATGAGCGATGTCACGCCGCGCGTGCGGGAGATCATTGCGCGCCAACACTTTATCGAGCCGACGGACGAGCAGGCGATGTTCCTGCTGAACACCCAACTCATCTTCGGCATCGTGGACAACCTGTTCAAGGGCATCAACTTCCTGATCTGGCTCATCGGACTCGGAACCCTGCTGGCCGGCGTCATCGGCGTGTCCAACATCATGATGGTGTCGGTGAAGGAGCGGACCACCGAGATCGGCATCCGCCGGGCCATCGGCGCCACCCCGAACCAGATCCTCGGGCAGATCATCTCCGAGAGCATCGTCCTCACCCTCGTGGCGGGCATGATCGGCATCGTGTTCAGTGTCCTCATCCTCGCCGGCGTGGAACTGGCGATGACCACGGACGGCGTCCTGAAGGCCGCCTTCCAGGTGCCCTTCGGCACCGCGGTCCTCGCCGCCCTCCTCCTCACCGTCCTCGGCGTCCTCGCGGGCCTGATGCCCGCCCTCCGCGCCATGCAGATCAAACCCGTGGACGCCATGCGTGATGAATAATCCCTTGTCATTCTGAACGAAGTGAAAGAATCTAGATATGAAAAAATTCGGTAGAATCCTGACCATCCTCCTCGTGGCTGCCGTGTTCATCGGCACCTTCGCGTACCTGTTCCAGCGTTCGCGTCCGAAGGAGATCAAGTACGAGGAACTGGCGCCCGAGATGGGCACCATCTCCAAATCCACCGTCGTCACGGGCAAGATCCAGCCCCGGGACGAGGTGAACGTGAAAGCCCAGATCAGCGGCATCGTGGCCGAGCTGTACAAGGAAGCCGGCCAGACGGTCGAGAAGAACGAGGTCATCGCGAAGCTCAAGGTCATCCCCGAGATGAGCCAGCTGAGCGCCGCCCAGAGCCGCGTCCGCCTGTCCGAGGTGAACCTCAAGCAGGCCCAGACCAACTACGACCGCCAGAAGAATCTCTTCGACCAGCAGCTCGTGAGCGCCGAGGCCTTCGAGCAGGTGGCCCAGGCCCTCAAGCAGGCCCAGGAAGAGTACGCCGCCTCCGTGGAATCCCTGGAAATCATCCGCGACGGCGTGTCGTCCTCCAACAAGTCCGGGAGCTCCACCCTCGTGCGGTCCTCCGTGGCCGGCCTCATCCTGGACATCCCGGTGAAAGTCGGTAACACGGTCATCAACTCGAACACCTTCAACGACGGTACCACCATCGCCACGGTCGCCGACATGAACGACCTGATCTTCGACGGCAACATCGACGAGACCGAGGTGGGCCGGGTCCATATCGGCCTGCCCGTCCGCATCACCGTGGGCGCCCTGCAGGACGTCGCCATCGACGCGGCCCTGGAGTACATCTCCCCGAAAGCCACGGAGTCCGGCGGCACGAACCTGTTTGAGATCAAAGCCACCGTCAAGGTCCCGGAGGGCATCACCATCCGCTCCGGATACAGCGCCAACGCTGAAATCGAACTGCAGCGCGAGGAGGATGTGTTGACCCTGCCCGAAAGCGCCATCCAGTTCGAGGGCGAAAAGACCTTCGTCTACGTCGCCGGCGCCAACGGCTACGAGCGCCGCGATGTCGTGACCGGCATCTCCGACGGGGTGAGCATCGAAATCAAGGAAGGCCTCTCCCTCGGGGAGAAGGTCCGCGGCAACCAGATTATTGACGAAAAGAAATAGCGGCGCCATGAAAAGAATTCTCCTTGCCCTTGCGCTGCTCTCCCCCGCCCTGGCCGGGGCGCAGGACCTGCGTCATCCCTGGACCCTCCGGGAATGCCTGGACTGGGCCCTCGACCACAACCTGACCGTGAAGCAGAGCGAACTGAACGTGGCCCAGCGGGAAATCCAGCTGAACACGTCCGAGAACAGCTGGCTGCCGAACCTGAGCGGTTCGGTGAACGAAAGCCTCAACTTCGGCCGCGGCCTCACCGCCGACAACACGTACACTTCCGCGAACACCACTTCCACGAGCTTTTCCATCGGCGGCGGCATGAACCTCTTCGACGGTCTGGCCACGCCGAACAACATCGCGCTCGCGCGCCTGAACCTGGAAGCCGCCACCAAAGACCTGGAAAAGGTCCGGGACGATATCCGCGTGGCTGTAGCAAGGGCCTACGTGCAAGTGCTTTACGATTATGAGATCGTGGACGTGGCCCGCAAGCAGATCGAACTGGACGACGCGCAGGTCGCCCGCCTGGAGGCGCTGGCCGCCACCGGCAAGGCCGCGCAGGCGGAGGTCTCGCAGCAGAAGGCCTCCCGCGCCCAGAGCGGCGTCACGCTCGTGCAGGCGGAGAACAACCTCCGGCTCGCCCTGCTGGACCTCGCCCAGCTGCTGGAATTCTCCTCCTCCGAAGGATTCTCCATCGAAAGGCCCGTGGTGGAAGTGGATGAAATCGTGCTGGACATGCCCGAACGCATCTTCGCCGACGCCATGGACGTCCGTCCTGCCGTCCTCGCCGAGGAAATCCGCCTGAAAGGCACGGACAAGTCCCTCAAGATCGCCCAGGCGGCCCAGTACCCGTCCCTGAACCTGAGCGGCGGCGTGGGGACCAACTACTACACCAACAGCAAGGCCGTCTATCCGCAGGACAAGTTCTGGGACCAGCTGTCTCACAACTTCAGCCCATACATCGGCGTTTCGATGAGCGTTCCCATTTTCACGCGCTTCCAGACGCGGAACAACATCCGCGCCGCCCGGCTGAGCCAGGAGCTCCAGCAGATCCAGCTGGACAAGGCGAAACAGAGCCTGTACAAGGAAATCCAGCAGGCCTGGAGCAACGCCGTCGCCGCGGAAGCCAAGTTCCGGTCCTCCTCCGAGGCTGCGACGGCCGCCGAAGACGCCTTCCGCCTCACCCAGGCCAAGTACGAGAACGGGAAAGCCACCATCACGGAATTCAACGAATCCCGCAACCAGCTTCTCAAGACCCAGTCCGACCGCGTCCAGGCCACCTACGAATACCTTTTCCAATCCAAACTGCTGGACTTCTACCGGGGCTCCGCGCTGACGTTCTGAAACGGGGCTTCTGCTGAACAGAAACAGAACACCATTCTTTTCCCGGTAATCCTCTTGTACACTCACGCAGCGTACACGGGCACGGACACTGAGCAGTGATTTTATGTACACTGCTCGCCGGAAACGGGCTTCCGCTGGGGTTTGGCCGGAAGTGTGTACCGGTTATCGGGCACGGAGCACGTTTGGGCTGTACACAGAAGCAGTGTACAAGCCTCGCGGATTTGGCCGATATGCCGGCCGATTTCGGAAGACTTGGGCTGAGAACCTCGGTCAGAAGCAGATTTTGGTGTACAAGTTCTTGGTTTCAACTCCATATATTTCTGCCAATGTCATGATCCAGCATCACTTGCTCATTCCTTTTTTAAAAAGGGAACCGCCCGAAGACAGTTCCCCCCAGCCTAAGGTCGAAACAGAATCACCAATGGGAAGTCTCTGCCCGAACTACCTAGCGTCCCTCAACGCGACGGTAATGCGAACGGACTTTCTCGACTTTGCCATGGCGCACACGGGTGTACGCCTTTATCTTGACAAAGAAAGGAGCCTTGAACCGATAGTACAAGCTCACGCAGATACGAAAAACCTTTCTTTTCATTACAAATAGATTTAGAGTCCTCGTGAAAGGTTTTCGGGCTGTGCACAGAGTACCCTAAAGGCTGTTTTAATATCTCTTGGAATTGAAAAGGCATTTCAGTGAGGGCTGAAATGCCTTTGGAGTCAGGACTC
>JAEEGJ010017487.1_pt1 | contig 16205 bp, 15 predicted proteins | sample 8958761 | NCBI WGS metagenome assembly JAEEGJ01 (sample SAMN16246546, study PRJNA631951) | gut metagenome | biome: gut microbiome; feature: rumen; material: RS-attached | host: Bos | place: Iran: Karaj | collected 2018-10
AGAATGTGATGTCGACGCCGAACATAAGGGTCTTCTGCCAGGGATAAGCCATGGCATCGGCTACGTCGTTGGAACTGGTATCCCGGGTGTATGCGGATTCGGGATCGATATATCGGGTATTCTTCTTGAGAGGAGACCAGTAGCAGAGATTCTCGCCGGTGAAATAGAAACGGACCTTGTCGATCCCGATCTTGCCGGTGATGGTTTCCGGAATGGTGTAGCCCACGGTGAGGTTCTTCAGGCGGAGATACCGGATATTCTGCAGGTACTTGCTGTTGGTGAGCTTGAGCTCGCCGCCGGTGGAAGAATAGGCGCGGGGCCGCGGGAAGTATGCATCGGTATTCTCCTCGGACCAGCATCTCTTGATGAAGTCACGCGGGAGGAAGGATGTGTAAGAGTAGGCATACGGCCCCCAGAACGCCATGTTCATCTTGGACGGATACCAGTAGTGGTCGCCGGTTCCCTGGAAGAAGGCGCTGGCGTCGAATCCGAGCCAGTTCACACCGAGGGTGAAGCCGTACTGCAGGCTGGCCAGCGAGTTGCCGAGGTTGATCAGGTCGCCATGGTCCTCGAGCGTTCCCTTGCCGTAATCGAGATCCTTGCTTCCGTTCTGGTCGACATAGATGAGGTCGCCCGCGAGGGTGCCGCCCACCATACGGTTGCTGCCCACAAGGTTCTCCGTATTACACACGTTGTTGTAGTAGTCCTGCGCCTCCTGGTCCGTCGCAAAGAATCCGGTGACCTCGTAACCCCAGATATCGCCGATCCTCATGCCTTCGTAGTAGTCGGAGAGGAGGTGGTTGGGATTGTTCAGGTATTTGGTGATGTGGGACCGGAAGTCGCTGATGGTTCCCTTGAGACTGTAGGAGAAAGGCTTGCCGGCCAGGCTGAAGCTGTCACGCCAGGACAGGGACAGCTCGTAGCCCTTGGTGCGGAGGTCGGCGTTGTTCACTTTGGGTGAACTTGCTCCGTAAACCGAAGGAAGCTTCATGCCTGCGGTGAGCATGTCCTTGGTGTCGCGGATATAGGCCTCTGCGGTGAACTCGAGCCGGTTGTTGAGCGCGGCGATGTCGATACCGACATTGTATTGCTGCGAGGTCTCCCAAGTCAGGTCGCCCGCTACGGGAGCGGAAAGCGTGGCTTTCTTGGGGTACGACGCGCTTTCACCGAAGGAATACTTGTAATCGGCGATGGAGATGATGCGGAGGTAGTCGTAGTAGCCCACGTTCTGGTTGCCGAGGCTGCCGTAGGAAGCACGGAGCTTGAGGTTGTTGATGGCCCGCTTGAGCGGGTGGAAGAACGGTTCCTCGGAGATACGCCAACCCACGGAAGCCGAAGGGAAGAAACCCCAGCGGTGGAATTTGCCGAAACGGGAGGATCCGTCATAACGGGCGGAAGCCTCGAAGAGATAGCGGCCCTTGTAATCGTAGTTGATACGGCCGAAGAAGCCGAGGATACCGTAGGAATTCTGACCGCCGGCCACGTTGGTGATGACGGCGCCGCTGGGATCCGTACCCACGAGGCTCAGGTCATTGAGCGTCAGGCTGAGCAGGTTCTGGGCAGAGGCCTCGACATTCTTGCTCCGCCAGTCCTCCCAGTTCATACCGGCCATCAGGGTGAGGTGATGGGCATCGGCGAAGGTGTCCTCATAGTTCGTGAACACGTTCCCCGCCTTGTAATAGTAGGTGGTGATGGTTTCGGTGAGTTCGTCGATGCCGGCGCCTGTGGTATACCACTCGAGTTCCGCGTCCGGATACCTCCTCCAGGAGAAGTTGGTGGTACGGGTGGTGTTGAGGTTCTGGTAGAGGCGGTAGGTGAAGTTGGCGGTGATGCTCCAGGGCCGGACCGGGGTGATGACCAGCTGGGTCGTGTTGGAGAAGTCATTCCTCTTCTGGATGTTCTTCTGGGTGTCCGAGCCGAAGATGATGTGACGTCCGTTGGCCACGTTGTAGGAACCGCTGATCATCGGCGTTCCATAGACCCAGGAACCGTCGGGGTTCTTGAGCGGGAACGAGGCGAGGGCGTGGCGGGACGCGTAACGGAACGTGTCCTGGATGTTGCCGGTACCGGTCCCCGGAAAGTCGTAGGTGGAACTGTAGAACGCCGTGTTGTTGGACAGCCTCATGTACTTGTTGATCTGGAAGTCGATCTTCGAGCGGAGGTTGTATTTCGTGAATACGTCGGGACGGGTCTTGATGATACCGTTCTGCTTGTCGTAACCTCCGGACAGGAAGTACCGGACCGCCTTGTTGCCGCCACTCACGGACACGGACTGGTTGACCGCGGCGTGCCGGTCGGTGTAGAGTTCGTGGTACCAGTCGGCGTTGCAGTAGTAGACCCACTGGTTACGGCCGTTGCGGACCTCTTCCACGATCCAGGGCCGGGACGGATCCTCGGTCACGTCGTTGACGCGCGCGAGGAGCTGTGCCATGTCGTAGTCCGTGTAGGTGGTGTATTTCCCGAGTCCGCCCGCCTGCCAGAACTTGTCGACGGTATAGACGGACCAGTAACCGCGGGTCTCGTAGTCGGTGGAGGTGGTGGGCTCTTCCCAGCCCCAGCGGCCGGAATAGCGCACCGTGGCCTTGCCTTCCCGCTCGGCACCGTTCTTGGTCGTGACGAGGATCACGCCGTATGCGGCGCGGGCGCCATAGACGGCTGCGGCCGCGGCGTCCTTGATGACGGAAATGGACTCCACGTCGTTGGGGTTGACGCGGTTGATGTCTCCGATGGCTCCGTCGATGAGGACGAGCGGGGCGGCGTCGTTGATGGAGGTGACGCCTCGGATGTTCAGGCTTCCGGTGGAACCCGGGTTACCCGAGGAGGTGGAGATGTTGAGGCCGGGCACGGAACCCTGGAGCATCGTGGAAAGCGAATGCGCCGAACGGTTCTCCAAAGCCTTGCTTTCGACGGCGGTGACGGCACCGGTCAGGTTGACCTTTTTCTGCGTACCGTAACCGACGACCACAATCTCCTCAAGGAGCTGGTTGTCTTCCTCGAGCGCGACGTTCAGGATACTTTGTGATCCCGGAACCGTGACCTTCTTCTCGAAATAGCCGAGAGAGGTGAAGTTGAGCACGGCGTCGCCTTCGGGGACCCTCAGGTTGAAGGAGCCGTCGTCCAGCGTCATCGTGCCGTTCGCCGTGCCGTCGAGAATGACCGCGACGCCCGGAATGGGAGATCCCTGGGCGTCGAGCACTTTACCCGTGACAGTCCTGTTCTGGGCCGCCGCCGTGAATCCGGCGAGAGCCAGGACGAAGGCGACTGCCAGGGTCCGAATAATTCTCTTGGTCATTGGATTAAGTAAAATTTGGTTAATATGTTGGTTCAGTCAATCGTTGTGTGGCAGGGAAGCGCTAGCGCTTCCGAGTCCAAAGATAAGCAAAATAGACATTATTTAAAACAAGGTGATCCCGTTCAATCGACCCGGGTCCGCCGGCCACGGCCCAGCCGTCGCAGGCGTTGAAGGAGAGCTGCACGCCCAGCCGGTCTGCCTCACGCACGGCGTAACTCCAGATATCCCACCATTCCGGAGTCAGCTGGTTGTAGGAGGGGACGATGTGCGGCGGGTCTTGCCAGAGGCTCTCGAGCGGTTGGGACTGGGCTGCAACGCAGCAGAGCAGCAAAGCTGCGGTAAGGGTGGATTTCAGTTTCATCGGACCTGTATCATTTGGATTCCCAGCAGGAAGGATAGTTTTTTCAGTTCCCCCGCCCGGTGGCCGATGCCGATGGCACAGTGGTGTGACGGGCCGGCCTTGCACCACTGGTCGAAGAAGCTCCGCATGCCGCAGGGGAAGGAGTAGCGGCTGTTGGTGTTGCCGATCTGAAGCACTTCGCCCGGCACGGCGGTCCCTTCGGCGACCAGCAGGAAGAGCCCGCCCTTGCCTTCACAGACGGAGAGTAGAGTCACATCCCCTTCTTTTACGGACATTTGTATGGAGAGCCCTTTCCCGGGCTTTCCGTGATAGACGGGCAGCGGCACCAGGCCGACTTTGCCGTCGGCCATCAGGTAATGGGCGGGTCCGTCGTGCCCCAGCAGTACCACTTCGCTGTCGAAGTCCATGGCATAGAACTCCGAGAAAGATCCGCCCGCCCCCAGCAGGCTGAGGATCTTCATCGCGACCGCGTTCTTGACTTCATATTCTCCGGCTACGGGAATGCCGCGACCCGTGAGCAGGGTGTTCCCGGCGATGACGGATGTGACGATGTTCTCGTGTTCACCCCCGGGTGAGCCTTCATAATAATAGGCCATGGCGTCCAGCCTGTGTGCATCCACCAGTTTGTCCAGGGCGACGGAGGTGCGGGCGGCACGTTCCAGCTCGTCCGGCGCGCAAGCCTCGCTGACTGAGAATGCGCGTTGGAACTCTTTGAGCTTGTCCTCTGTTTCGCTGGCTTTGACCCCCTTTCTCAAGCTGGCCAGTTCGTCCATTTCCAACAGGTCGATATGCGTGCCGAAAGTGGAACTGATACGCTTGAGGTCCGTGTAGACGTCCACCATGCCGCAGTAATAATGCCCCAGCAAGCCCAGCCGGCTTTTCCGGAGGGACTTCCAGACCTTCGCGGCCGACACCCAGCCATCGAGTTCACGATGCACGGCGGGGTCCTCCAGATAGCCGGTAACGATGTCGTACCGGATCCCGGCGCCGTTGAACACCCCGGCGATTTCCGGAATGGAACAGGCGGTGCAGCTCTCCAGCCACAGGCCGGTCATCGCGCCCCGGTCGCCGAGGGCGTTGAGGGTCGCATAATCGATGGCCGGCGCCGGCTGGATGTTCAGCAGGATCATCGGGCACCCCGTTTCCAAGGCGATGGGAAGGATGGTGGAGGAAAGACAGTAGGTGGCGATATGCGCAAAGACGATGTCCACTCCGGCGCTTTTCAGCCGGGCTGCTCCTTCCCTGGCTTTCGCCGGAGAATCCACCATTCCGATGTTGCACACCTGCACATCCGCCTGCCAGATCCTGGCGGAGATCGCATTCCCGTAAGAAGTTAGGTTGTCGAGCAGGCCCTGGAACTGATCCCAGTAGGTGTCCAGTCCGGCGCTGAAAAAACCAATGGTCGTCATGAGATTTAATTTCGTGTTACACACAAAAATAAGAAAAAAAAGAACTTGTCCATATACGGACAAAGCATTATTCTGATTATCAGATATTTATCCTTTCGATTTGTCCACATCCATTCCATTGTTTTACCCTCGTACCGCCGTACCTTTGTATCGTGAAGGAATAAAAAACTTGCAAGATGATAAACTGGCATTTTTTCTGGAAACTGTGCGTGGGGGCGGTCCCCTGGCTGCTCCTGCTGGTGATAGCTCTGTTTTTGATGACTAACGTTAAAAAAGAAAAGACAATGGAAAAGAGATTGTACAAGAGCCGCACCGAGAAGAAGCTCGGCGGCGTCTGCGGCGGCATCGCCCAGTATTTCGACATCGATCCCACGATCGTCCGTCTGGCCTGGCTGGTTGCGGTCTTCTGCGCCGGCGGCGGTCTGATCGCCTACCTGATCGCTTACATCGTGATTCCCCGCGAACCGGTCAAGTTGATTGAGAACGAATAGAGTTGTATATTTGCAGTGGAATGACTGCAAGACAACTTACTGCATTGACTGCGACGACCTTGCTCCTGAGCGCCTGCTCGAGGGCAAGGTCGGCTTTTGATGCGCTTGCCGCCATTCCTCCGGGGACCCTGGTCGTGACGGTCCTCGCCGCGCTGGCCCTGCAGATCCTGGCCCTGGCGGTCATCATTCTCCTGTACCGCCGCACCCTGCAGCGGCTGGAGTCGCGGGTGCAGGCGCTGGATTCCGAAATCCAGGCCAAAGACAGCGAACTCCGGGAAGGCGAGCAGGACCGGGAGGAGCTCCGAAGCGTGCTGATGGACCGCGATCCCTTCGTCGCCGGCTTGCACGCCCAGCCCCGCTATCTGCAGGATGCAGACTGGGAACGGCTGGAAGCCCTGCTGGACCGGGTCTGCGACGGGTATTGTGCCGGGCTGCGCGAGCGCTGGCCGGAAATGACCCAGGCCGAACTGCGTACGGCCGTCCTGGTCCGCTATCACTTCTCCGGCCAGCAGATGGCCGTGATGATGGGCATTTCGCCCTCCTCCGTCACCAAGGCCAAGCAACGCCTTAAGGCTCGCATGGGGAAAGAATGAAACAGAAGAAGAAACAGAAAGTCTTGCGCATCACCGAGGCCGACCATATGCTGGCCCAGCGCCGTGCCGCGCGGCTCGAGGAAATCGCCGCGCACGGCAAGCCCGTCACCTTCCGCACCACCATCCAGAAATCCAAGAAAGTCTACGACCGCAAGCGCCTGAAACGCCTGGCGGAGCGGGAAGAAAGATAAATCATTCCCCAGCTACCGGGTCGGGACAGAACTGGCGGCGGCCGCAGTCTTTGCAGCGGAAGCCGGCCCAGACGGCGTCGAACTGGTCGATGGCCGCGTCCACCAGGGCCGGGTCGTCGGTCAGGATGCCGGCAAGATACGAACTTATGCGAAGATATCCGAATAGTTCTTGATGTCCCGTTCCCGCATCAGGAATTTGAGGGCTTCGCCCTGCAGCATGCCGCGGCGGTTGTCAGCCGTGTCCCAGACCGGGTTGTTGGAGGCGTAGTCGGTCACGGCGTTATACAATTCCCACACGGACATGCTTGCCTTCAGCCGTCCCAGCTGCCCGGGGTCCGCATCGTATCCGGCCGTCAGGTACATCTGCCATTCCTTGTCGTAGGGCGCCAGGGTCGCAGATGTGCGGCCGTCCACCAGATAGCTGTCAAGCTTTTCCGACATCCATTTCAGTTCGGCGATCGACGCGCGCACGCCCATCGCTTCGAGGGCCTTGCCCCGGAATCGGTCGAAAGAGGCCGTCAGCAGGCTCCCGTTGCGGGGGATGTCCATGATGCCGGCAATCTTTTCCTCGCGGACGGAAGTGACGTGCGCTTCCTTGTGCCGGACCACCTCCGTCTGCCCGTTGGAGCAGATCAGGCGCTCATAATACCTCCCCAGCTCAATCTGCCCCAGGTGCCATTTGAGATAATAGGAATTGACCAGGAAGTCCTCCCCGGGCGCGATCTTGCGCACGTCGGGTTCGGAACTCCCGAGATACAGGGTGAGTCCGGCGGCGATGTCCCAGGCCATCTCGTAGCGGGTCGGGAATAGCTTGTTCTTTTCGAGGAACAACTCGAGGAAGTCAAAAAAGGCGTCCGAGGTGATGGGCTCCTCCTTGATGGGAACCAGTCCGCTGACGGTGCGGCTCGCGGGATTGGCGATCAGGGCGACCGAAACGGGTTTCAGCATGGATCCGGCGGTGGCCAGGTAGTTGCGGAAGTCGCGGACGCCCGTTTCGCCGGAGGCGTTTTTCACCACCTTCGCCTGCTTGGGCGTCAGGCTGATAATCTCGTCCAGTTGTCTGGAAACCAGGTCGTTGACAAGTAATTCGGTCCCGTCCACCCGGTAAACGTTCCTGCCGTGGCCTTCGTAGGGAGCGGAGATCTGAGCCCCTTCTTCCAGGCGTCCGACATATTCGATGGCGTCCCGGCGGACGACCTTGTAAGGGTTTGCGGCGGCGTCGACCTTCTGCCGCAATGCAGCAAGATTCAGTTCATTCATTTTTCGTTTTGTTTATTGAATATCCTGTCGAACTGGTCCGCAAACTTGCGCAAGCTGCCGGCTGCCGTGGATTGTAACTTCCGCAGTTTGCGGTCCTGCTCGAACTTTTCTTGGTTGTAAAAGACGTCGCCGCTCACCGACAGGTCGTAGTACAGGCGCACGCCGACGTCGCCCCGGCGGTGCTTGCTGAAGACGGCATAGCGGTCGGAATAAATGTTCCTGGGGTTCTCCAGCCGCAGCTCCAGCATGGCGGTGATCGCGTGCTTGAGGCGGTTGGAGCCGATGAAATGCCCCGCCTTGGTGACTTGCTGGATGGTGAGGAAGGTCGTGTTGACGCCACGCGCGTTGGCGGCCTTGTTCTGCTGCTTGATCAGGGACAGCAGCACGCTTTCGGCTTTCTTCAGCGTGTAGTTCTCTTCATCCTTGATGATGCCCTGCAACTCGTAGAAAGAGTCGATGGCCACGATGTCCCAGCCCCGTTCCAGGATGGTCCGGACCGTTTCCAGGTTGTGGGAGTCGGATTCTTCGCTGAAGTTCGCCTCAATGAAAAGGATGTCGAGGTCCTGGAATTTCGGGAAACGCCGGACGTAGATGGCCAGGTCGATTTCGTTCATCTCGGCGCTGATGAAAAGGACGCGCGCCCCCGGATTGCGGCTGCGGATGTTGGAAAGCAGGTCGAGGATGATGGTGGTCTTGCCCACCCCCGGGTCGCCGATGATCATATAGTTGACGCCCCGGGGCAGGCCCTTGTAGCTGCATAGCAGTTCGTCCAGGACCGTGCCGCTGAGGTAGTTGCGGAACAGTTCCGGATCGAAGTGCATGTCACGCATCCTGATGACTTCCTGTGCCATGGGAACAAAGGACGGGCCTTTGACTGCCAGAACCCGGCATCCGGGACGCTTTTTTTGGCATGCGACACACATTTTTTCTCACTGCCACTTTTTGGCAGTTTTTATGTTTATCTTTGCAATCAGATAGCGAGAAACGATGGCAAAGAATTATTTTGACCGTTATGTGTGGCTGATCGATACCATCCATCGGCACGGGCATATCTTCAAGAAGGAGATCGACGAGCTGTGGTACCGGTCGCCGCTGAACGAAAAAAGGAACAGGGAGCTGCCCGAGCGCACCTTCCACAACCACCGGGAGGCGATCCTGGACACCTTCGGCATTGAGATCCGGTGCGACCGCTCGTTGGGGTACTACATCGCCAACGGCGACGATCTGGAAGGCAACGGCATCCGCCGCTGGCTGCTGGATTCCCTGTCGATGAACAACCTTCTGAACGAGAGCCGCGACATGCGCGACCGCATCCTCTTCGAAGAGATCCCTTCCAGCCGGAAATGGATGCCCCTGATTGTGAATGCCATGCGCGACGGGAAGGCGATCGAGCTGACTTACCAGGGTTTTCCGCGCCCCGAGCCCAGTACGTTCATCGTCCATCCCTATTGCCTGAAGCTCTTCAAGCAGCGTTGGTACATGCTGGGCCGGAGCGAGGAATACGACGCCCCGCGCATCTATGCCCTGGACGAACGCATGAAGAATGTCGTGCCCCTGAGGAAGAAACTGAAACTGCCGCCGAAGTTCAACGCCGGGGCGTTTTTCTCCAGCTACTACGGCGTTTTCATCGGTGATGACCGCAAGCCTTGCGCGGTGGAGCTGAAGGTCGCGGCCGACCAGGTCGCTTATTTCGAATCCCTGCAGCTGCATCCTTCGCAGCAACGGGTGGAATCCACGCCGGAATACACCGTCTACCGCTATTTCCTGGTGCCCACCTACGACTTCCGGCAGGAAATCCTGCGCCACGGCCCCAAAGTCGAGGTGCTTCGTCCGGCTGATTTCCGGGAAGAGGTGGCCGCGGACATCCGTAAAATGATTGCGCTCTATGACTGATTTTGCGGCGATAGACTTCGAGACGGCCAACGAGTGCCCTTCCAGCGTGTGCAGCGTCGGCGTCGTAGTCGTGCGGGGCGGGGAGATCGTGGATTCGTTCTACAGCCTGATCCACCCGGAGCCGGAGTATTACAGTTGGTTCTGCCAGCGGGTCCACGGCCTGGGCCCGGAAGACACGGACGAGGCGCCGGTGTTCCCGTACGTCTGGGAGCGGATCGAACCGCTGATCGAGGGCTTGCCGCTGGTCGCGCACAACGCCCGTTTCGACGAGGGCTGCCTGAAGGCGGCCTTCCGGGTCTACCGGATGGACTATCCGGATTACCGCTTCTACGATACGCTGGCGGCGTCCCGCCGCTTTTTCGGCTGGCGTCTGCCGAATCACCAGCTCCAAACCGTCGCCGCCGCCTGCGGCTTCGACCTGACGCGCCACCACCACGCCCTCGCCGACGCCGAAGCCTGCGCCCATATCGCCCTGCGGCTTCTGTAATTAAGACGAACCTACTATCTTATCGTGGAATGCAATTTGCTTGGCTACTGCCATCTAAATCCTTATTTGTCCCTTTCTCGCAAAAAGAGTACTTTTGCGAATGAATGCATAGGGAATGCCTGTAGATAAGAAAGTATATCACCGACTTAAACTTCTTGACAATCTGTTAAGGAGCCAGGATGGTGTTACTTATACTCAGATACAAGAGTCCTATAAAAAGGAAGGGTACGAGGTCTCGGTCCGTACCATTCAAAAGGACGTTGAACTGCTAAAGAAGGGGTATCAAGCCGAACTAAGGTTGTCCCGGAATGGACATCAGATCCTTCTCAAATACGAAGACATCACCAGGTCTGTCCTTTCTCCCTTGTCGACTTCTACGTTAATCAAAGATGTCCAAAAGCAACTGGAAGACCAATCGTTTTTTCCTCATTTTTTGATTGCCGCTTCCATTCTTGAGCACATTGCTGAAGGGAACCCGGTTCAACAGTATGTTGATGCGGTAGAGTTTGATTATAATACGGAAAGAACATGGATTGGTTATTTCTCAGCGCTACTTCGCGCCATTATTAATCGCACATGCATTTCTTTTACATATCAAGTATCAGAGAATGAGACAAAAGAGGTTACGGTGTCTCCTTATCTGCTTAAGCAATACAATCAACGGTGGTATTTGGTTTGCAGAAGCGAGTCTGTAAATCACTACCTGTTGGATGCGTTGGATAGGATCATCGGAGATGTGGTCGTCAACAGTGAGGCTCATTTCATTGAACCGGATTATACCTATCTGCAAGAATGTTTCTATTATACAATAGGTGTAAATGCGGCACTGAATGATGCCGTTCCGGTAGAGGATATAGAGCTAAGAGTATCCGAGAAGTATTTCAAATATCTTGATGCCAAGCCTTTCCCAGACCAAGAATCCGAGCATGTGGATGGATACTATTCGGTGCGTTTCAGGGCTAAGATAAATCGTGAGTTAATGAATCGTATTCTGTCGATGGGGGCAGATGCAGAAGTCGTTGCTCCAGGGGCTCTGCGTAACGATATCTCCGTAGAAATCAATAAGATGAGCAAGCGGTATCAGAAAATAACGAAATAAACCTTCGCGGTTAAGTTCATGTTTCTTGTCCCTTCCAAATAATTGTTATACCTTTGCAGTGGCTTTCCGGGAGGAAGGCCTGTGAGAGCTCATTGAAAACGAGACAACCCCAAGGGGAAAGACTCAATTTATTATTGATGTGCTGTTGTTCTTAAGGAAGTTCGGACACGGCCCGGTCCCGATAATGGGAGCAACCGGAAGAACGAACCTCCAGGTCTTTAACCCCGTTGCGCTATGATCATTTGTCCTACGCCGACGCCCGACCCTTGGGAGATCATCGTGATCATCATCCGGATTATTTTCGGTCGATAAGCATCCGATGATGCTGAAAGAACAGGAATACGCCTATGTGGTTCAGGCCCTGTTTCTGAAGGACCGTTGTCTCACCGATAAACCCGTTTCGCATGAAGAAGGTTATCATCTCCGCTCTCATCGAGGCCGCCGTTGCGATCCTCACAGCATGGGCCAACTCTGAGCTCACGAAGTAGCTCTTTGCCCCGTGTTCTTTGCCGTCTTCCGTTGTCCAGGTGTCGAAATCTCCGGCACTTGGACGGGAAATCGGACGGAATACCTTATCTTTACAATCTCAACCACAGACACGATATGAAGTTTGACTACACCATAAAGAACTTCCGCGCCTTCGACGCCAATGGCGCAACCTTCACTATCAGCCCCATCACCATCCTTACCGGCACCAACAGCTCCGGCAAGAGTTCGATGGCGAAGTCATTCTGGTTGCTGAACAAGTTTCTCTCCGCACTTAAAGATGCAGCCGATAAAGGAAAGTGCGATCCAATGTCTGTATCATTGGATTTCTCTGATAAAGAGGCCCTTTTAGGTTCATTCGATAAATGCGTCAATTACTATGGTGACGGAACAATAGAATTATCCTACAAGACATATTCAAAATTACTCTCTCAGAATTGTTCGGTTTCGTGGGGCTTCCGCTCCATTGACTCCCGGACGGGTCAGGCAGACCGTAACGGTTGGGTCACTTCTCTGAATTTGCATTCAGATGATAACGGTTTCTTTCTTGATGTCGATTTTACAGGCGGGACCCCGCGGATCGTTGCATATAACAGAGCATCTGCAAGATCGTCATTCCTCCGTGTGCTAAAAGGCATTTCTGTAATCAATGAGAGAACCAGCGACCATGAAGGGGTCTCTGTTGAGAAGAACGGGGCACATTCTTTCAAATATCATCTTCCTGATGGCGTTAATCTCGACGCCACAGCAGCTCAACTCAATGATATTGAGGAATTCTTCTTATCATTGATGAAGGATCAATCCTTCTTAAAGTATCTGATTGCAGCAAATCAGTATGATTCTTTTCAGGAACCGACAATCCTAAAGCAGGTCTCCATTCTTGACCATGATGGCGTCGCTGCCGGTTTTGAGGCATTATCCAGACATTCTAGTAGCCAAGAGTGGCAGGATGTTATCAATAGTATTAAAAAGGACTTCTCTGAATCTGGAGCAGAGTCTTTTAGGGAATATTTCAGGATAAAAGAACGTTCTTGGATTCAGAACGTATCGCTTATTCCTGGTGATTTCATTCAATCCATTGGCTATCTGACCCATATAAATCCAGTCTTAGACTGGGGGAAAATGGCTGGTGAGCACAAAGACTTCGCTACATTGGTCAGTGTTCTTGGGGAACTCTCCGGTGGGTTAAAGCAGTGGCAAGAGAATGAGTTTCTCTTCAAGGACTTTTGCGCTAGGGTATTTAAGGAAGTTTTGTTTCCTCCTTTTGTCGGTAGAACAAACTATATCAGTTCATCCCGAGCCATTGTTCGGAGGATTTATACCACCAACGATAAAGGGAATTCTTTCGATGTCCTTTTACAGGAATATGCGGAGAAGTCCAAGGAATTCAATATCGGGGGGAAGAACCAACCTGTTTGTTTTATAAACCACTGGCTCAAAGAATTTGGCATTGGCGATAGACTTGTCATTGAACCTGACGATAATGGGATAGGAATAATTCCTTCCATCATAAATGGTGGCAGGAAAACACCGCTTTCTGAGCTGGGATATGGAGTCACTCAACTCTTTTCCATCCTCTTGAATATTGAGTATGCCATTCTTTCCAGAGAGGTATCTGGGCTTGCGATTATGCCTTTCTACATCATTATCGAGGAACCTGAGATTCATTTACATCCTCGCCTTCAGTCCCTCCTTGCGGATATGTTCCTTGAGGCATACCTTAATCACAACATCCGTTTCATCATTGAAACGCATAGCGAGTACCTCATTCGCAAGTACCAGTACCTCGTAGCTGGCCACGCGCAGAATTCCAAATTTGGAATGGATGCTTCTGAGATTGGTATCTACTACCTCTACGATGCTGACCCGGCAAATCGCCCTGAAGGACAGCAGCAGGTACAACCGATCATCATCCAACCAGATGGTGTGTTAGACCGCGATTTTGGCGAGGGGTTCTCAGATGTAACCACAAATCTGATTCTCGACCTTTATTCAACTGTGAAGCGCCATGCTAAATAACCCTATACACTGCTCTTTTGATTTCCTGAAAGACTTTATAACACATGAAAGTCGAAAGGAATCGTTTATTCCTTCTGATGAAGAGATCCAAAGGCATGCTAATTGGGGGTGTTTTCAGGGGTTCTTGCTTCACAATACTTTATCTCTCAAAGAGTCTAAAGAGGAAATAGCTGATTCAATAAGACAGTCAGGTTCATCTACTCTAGAAAAAGAGATGGCTACTCGAGTTTTGAACTCTTTAGGACCTACATATAAAACTGTATTCAAACAGGATTATTGTGACCCTCTACATACAATAGCAGGAGCAATTCAACTTCAAAGTCGTTTTTCAACAGAAGAAGAGAACCACGCTGTATTAGCGGGAGTGTTGAATTTAACCCCTGATGATGCCGTAGAACGGGTGGAATTATACACTGATTCCGGTGTGGCGCTATCTAAAAAAGATGACATCTCTTGGGCAGAGATCGTTCAAGCTTGCCTCCCTTTTAAACGGTTTAGCTCACTTATCATCATAGATAATTATGCGCCAAAGGGGGGAGAAAGAAATCTGGGGCAGTTATTGAACAACCTCTTGCCAGATGATATTGATAAGGATACGCGATTCAATCTTACAATTGTTTGTAATGGGAAAAGCAATGATGGGACCCCGGTTTATCTCGATCACAATGCTGAACTCGCTCTAACGGAGACGAACATTCGAAATCACTACCTTCATGATTTGCCCTATCGAGAAAGGATAGATATCGCCCTTGTATATAGCGACTATCACGGAAAGTCTCCATTTCACGATAGAGTTATTATTACTGATTATAATTTTGTTATTGCGCCGGGCGGGTTGGATTTGCTTTACGAAGACGGTACTTCCAGTAAACTTACTATTATTTATGGCCTATTCCCAGATTTTATCCAACAATCGCAACGCAAAACCCCTGAGAATATGGTAAAGGTTGAATATATGTACAGGAACCTTAATGTGCTGGTAAATCGCTTCCGAAAGACAAAAGCAATGAATAGCCCTATTGTTCAGCAATATCTAAAGACGTTATAATTGCTATGCGAAAGACTAAACGAGAACTTATAGCCCTTATATGTAACGGCCAATACCAAGTCATGCCCACGATAACGGAGGAAAATGCTAATCGTCTTTATGAGCAATGCCCCACGATTAGTAAAGTCCTAGGAAAAAACATCGCTGTAAAGTATGGCTTCGAAGAAAAAGATTTCGAAGCTCAAGGTTTTTGCAAATATGATGGCCCGGGGATACTATACGAGATCCTCTATCATGAATATAAAGGAAAAGCGGATAGAGATTTGAGTATTCCCAGGCTCAAACTGATAGACATCATATAAATCGCTTCTTTACCTCGCCGCCCTCGCATTAACCTTCTTCCTGTCCTTGTCCCAGGTGTAGATCCAGGCGTCATTTCTGGAAGAAAATAGCTCTCCGGATGCGCCGGTGCAATGTGCAGAAGCTTCATCATTATCGAATGAGTTAAGTGGCTCTACCGTATAATCTCGGCCCGAGGGTCCGGATAATTCAGGAACGGGTCGGCCACATAGGGAAGATTCATCAGCCAGTAGGAGGGCTTACGCCATTTCCAATCCTTGCAAAGGTCCAGCACCCAGAAGCGTTTCTTGTAGAAATAGAAGTCCCAGGCAACCGCTCGGACGCTGAGTTCGGTAAGATGGGTGGGCGTCGATGTCCCGTCCAACAGCCGGTTAATCATTTGCGGGGTGAGGCAGGTCATCCGCGTTACGGCGGCGATGTTCCCTTTAGACGCATCAACCAGCTCCCGCAGCAAGACAACGCAATCCGTGGCCTCCACATCCGCCCTGGCCGCTTTCATCCGTTCCTCATTGCAAGACCAGTCCTGATACCGGTCACACGAAGTCAGCGAAATCATCGCAATGAGCACAAGAATCAAAGCCCTGGATTTACGCGCCAGACCGAACAAACGTGACAGGAAACCCAGGATGCTGTCCGTTCTGACCACATTTCCGCACCGGGGGCAGTGGACGGGCATTGATTCAACCGTGGCGTTGTCCTCAATGTCAAACGCCATGAAACTGTGTCCGCAGTGGGGACACGTCACTCTTTTTGCACCTCTCAACATAATAATATTATTATCTGATGGGCAAAAGTACGGCTTTAGTCTGCCAAATTTCGGCAGCGTTACAAATCACGAAAATAGTCTAGCCATTTGCAGAAGTGTCGGAGGCCAAAGGCCGACGGAAGGGGTTGAACTGTATTCTTAGACGGAAGAAGACCGCCAGTGAGGTGCAGGAAAGGACCGTATTGCACCTCTGACCCCATAATTTCAGGGAGGTAGGTGCAAATAACGGTTGTTCTGCTCCTCGAAGGGCCGGAAATCAAGATTGTAGGTGCAAACAACGACTGTTTTGCACCCCGGCCGCTTTACCGGCCGCTCCGTGTGCTCAAAAGACTATCCGTTCGCAGAAGCGTCGGAGCCGAAGGCGACCTGGGGGTGTTTGAGGGGCTCTCCCCTCAATGGATAAAGGGCACCGTACAGGTGCCCATGCTCCAACAAAAATAGCAGGCTGAGCCTGCTATTTTTGTGGAGCATAGCGGAATCGAACCGCTGACCTTTTGAATGCCATTCAAA
>JAEEGJ010017488.1_pt1 | contig 16205 bp, 21 predicted proteins | sample 8958761 | NCBI WGS metagenome assembly JAEEGJ01 (sample SAMN16246546, study PRJNA631951) | gut metagenome | biome: gut microbiome; feature: rumen; material: RS-attached | host: Bos | place: Iran: Karaj | collected 2018-10
AAGATCGTGTCCTTAGCACCGGAAGTATTATAAGGAGAACGCTATGAAAATCAAAAAAGGTGACAAAGTAAAAGTTATCGCCGGTGATGACAAAGGTGTCGTCGCTGAAGTCGTAGCTGCTCTGCCTAGATCAAACAGAGTTATCGTTGAAGGCGTCAATGTCGTAAAAAGACATACCAAGCCAAACAACGCCAACCCTGATGGCGGTATCATCAACAAGGAACTGCCGATTTCTGTTTCTAACGTAAAGCTTGTCGACGACAAGAAAAAGAAGACTGCTAAAAAACCGGCAGCTAAGAAAACTGCCAAGAAAAATGTAAAGGGGGATAAGAAATAATGAACCGTTTACAGGAAAAATATGTCAAAGAGATCAAACCTGCTTTGATCAAGAAACACAACTACGCTTCCACGATGGAATGCCCGAAGGTGGCTAAGATCGTCATCAACATGGGTGTCGGTGAAGCCGTAGCTGAACCAAAGCAGCTTGAAGATGCCGTTGCCGATCTGACTAAGCTGGCTGGTCAGAAACCAGTTATCACTAAAGCTAAAAAGTCAATCGCCAACTTCAAACTCAGAGAAGACACCCCGATCGGATGCAAGGTCACACTGCGTGGTGAGAAGATGTATGACTTCTTAGATAAATTAGTCAATATCTCTTTACCGCGAGTAAGAGACTTCCGTGGTGTCAGCAATACTGCGTTTGATGGCAGAGGCAACTACACCCTCGGTATCAGGGAACAGATCATCTTCCCGGAAATCGAATACGATAAGGTAAGCAAGGTACGCGGTATGGATATCGTTATCGTGACTACTGCCAAGAATAATGAAGATGCCAAGGAACTCTTAACGGAACTTGGCATGCCATTCGCGAAGTAAGAAAGGAGAACTCATGGCAAAGACATCAATGAAAGTGAAAGCACATCGTCCTGCTAAGTTCTCTTCCAGAGCTTACACGAGATGTGAAAGATGCGGTCGTCCGCATTCCGTATTGAGAAAATACAAATTGTGCCGTATCTGCTTCAGAGAATTAGCCTATAAGGGCCAGATCCCTGGAGTCAAGAAGGCCAGCTGGTAAAGGAGGGTAATTAAGATGAGTTTTACAGATCCTATTGCTGATATGCTGACTAGAATCAGAAATGCCAACAACGCAGAACATGAGAACGTCGTCATTCCAGCAAGCAAGATGAAAGTTGAAATTGCCCGTATCCTGAAGCAGGAAGGCTATATCAACGGTTTCAGTGTCGAAGGTGAGACCGCCAAAGAAAAGACGATCACCATCGATCTTAAATATGGACCGGATAAAGAGAAGGTCATTACCGGTTTAAAGAGAATTTCAAAACCCGGCTTAAGAGTTTATGCAAAGGGTGATAATGTTCCTAGAGTATTGAATGGTTTAGGAATTGCGATCATTTCCACATCCAAGGGTCTCATGACTGACCGCGATGCCAGAAAGCAGAATCTGGGCGGTGAAGTCGTGGCCTACGTGTGGTAATAGTACAAGGAGAAAATTATGTCACGTATCGGAAATAAAACGATTACCATTCCTGCCGGATGCGAGATCGAAGTATCTGACAGCAATGAGGTGACGGTAAAGGGTCCAAAGGGAACTTTATCACGTCAGTTCAACCCGAATATCGGGATCAAGATCGAGGACGGTCAGGTGACCTGCACTCGCGCTAATGAAGACAAGAAAACGAAACAGCTGCATGGTACGACCAGAGCCCTGATCCACAACATGATCGTGGGCACGACGGAAGGTTTCAAGAAACAGCTTGAGATCGTCGGTATCGGTTACCGTGCCGCAATGAACGGAAAGACTCTCAACCTTAACTTAGGTTACTCACATGACATCAACCTCGAGATCGAGGATGGTCTCACAGTTGAAGTACCGAACCCGACGACGATCATCGTCTCAGGTATCGACAAGCAGAGAGTCGGAGAGATCGCTGCGCAGATCAGAGGCTTCCGTAAGCCTGAACCTTACAAGGGTAAGGGTATCAGATACAAAGGTGAGCATGTCGCTCATAAGGAAGGTAAGACTGCTGCTGCATAGTAGTGGGAAAGGAGTAAGATATGTATTCTAAACAAGATAAGAATAAAGCACGTCAGAGACGTCATGAACGTATCAGAAACAAAGTATTCGGTACTGCCGATTGCCCACGTCTGAATGTCTTCCGTTCAAATGCGCACATTCACGCTCAGATCATCGATGATGAGAAGGGCAATACCTTGGTTTCTTGTTCATCTGTTGAATTAAAGCTGGAAAATGGCAGCAACATCGAAGCTGCCAAGACAGTTGGTACGAAATTAGCTGAAAGAGCTAAAGAAAAAGGGATTGAAAACGTTTGTTTCGACCGCGGTGGTTACCTTTATCACGGTCGTGTCAAAGCACTTGCCGAAGCAGCCCGTGAGGCTGGCCTGAACTTCTAAGGAGTCAATATGGAAAATACGAATAAAGATAACAGAAGAGATAACAGAAGACCTAGAAGGTTCACCAAGGACGTCAAAGAGTTCGAAGAGAGAGTTGTTCAGATCAACCGTATCTCCAAGACTGTCAAGGGTGGTCGTAAGATGCGCTTTGCGGCTATCGTCGTCGTAGGCGACAAGAAGGGTCGTGTAGGTTATGGCTTAGGCAAGGCCAATGAAGTTCCTGATGCGATCAGAAAAGCATCTGAGACTGCTAAGAAAAACGTCAAGAGGATCCCATTAGTTGACGGTTACAGAACCATACCTCATGCAACGACCGGTACATTCGGCGCTGGCGAAGTCGTCCTTCGTCCGGCTGCTCCTGGTACAGGTATCGTCGCAGGCGGTGTCGTCCGTGCCGTTCTCGAACTGGCTGGCGCAACTGATGTCATCAGCAAGTGCGTCGGTTCACGTACTCCGATCAACCAGGTCCATGCGACTTTCAAGGCTTTGACAGAACTCAAGACTGTCAATTCCGTTGCGAAGCTGCGTGGCCTCAAGGTCGAAGAAGTACGATAGGAGGTGTCTATGAACTTAAATGAAATGAAATACAACGAGGGTGCAAGACACTCCAGAAAAAGACTGGGCCGCGGTTTAGGTTCAGGCAATGGCAAGACGGCCGGTAAAGGTCACAAGGGCCAGAATGCCAGATCAGGCGGCGGTGTTGCGATCGGTTTCGAAGGCGGACAGACTCCGTTCTTCAAGTCCATGCCGAAGAGAGGCTTCACCAATTTCAACCGCGTTGAATACGCTGTTGTGAACCTGAGCGATCTCAACAGGTTCGAAGATGGCACGACTGTCACTCCGGAACTGTTAAAGTCAACAGGCCTTGTCAAGAAACAGCTTGATGGTATCAAGGTCCTGGCGAATGGTTCGCTTGAGAAAAAAGTAAATGTTAAATGCAACAAGATCTCTAAAGCAGCTGCAGCTGCAATTGAAAAGGCAGGCGGCACAGTTGAGGTGATCTAATGTTCAAAACATTTATAGATTTCTTCAAAAATAAGGATATACGCAAAAAATTGCTGTTCACGCTCGGCATCCTGTTCATCTACCGTCTGGGGTCATCTATTCCGGCTCCGGGCGTCAATACGACAGTGATCAAGCTGAGCGCCAACAGCTTGCTGACGATGATGTCTATCCTGGGTGGTGGTTCCATCGAACAGATGTCCATCTTCTCCCTGGGCGTAGGGCCGTACATCACGGCTTCCATCATCATCGAACTTCTGGCCATGGATATCATCCCGGCTCTGACTGAGATGGCTAAATCCGGCAAGAAGGGACGTCAGCAGATGGACCGCATCACCAGGTATCTGGCTGTGGTCATGGCACTGGTACAGGGTTACTTCATCGTTCAGTATCTGGACAGGGCATATGCCGGATACAACTTCGTTGAGAATCCCGGTTTCACGTCTTATCTGTATATCTCCGTGATCTTCACGGCCGGCACCTTCTTCCTGTTGTGGCTGGCTGATCAGATCACATCAAAAGGTATCGGCAATGGTACTTCAATGATCATCTTTGCCGGTATCGTCGCTGATATGCCTAGCACGTTCAGAGTCGTATATGACACCTTCGTAGGCGCGAATGCGACTTCAAACCTGGGCATCGGCGGCTTCATCGCGTACTGCGTGATGTATGTGGCGATCATCGTACTGGTCGTTCTGATGCAGATGGCAGAGAGAAGGATCCCGATCCAGCAGTCCTCTTCCAGAGCATTGAACAAGACCAAAGGCGATCTCAACCACCTGCCATTGAAGATCAACTCGGCATCTGTCATTCCTGTCATCTTTGCTTCCGCACTGATCCAGGGTCCGCAGATCATCGCTTCCTGGGTCAACCAGGATGCGTACAACTGGTTAGTCAAGATCTGTGACTTCACCAGCCCATGGTTCCTGCTCTTCTATGCCGTATTGATCATCCTGTTCACGTTCTTCTATACCAACCTGACGATCGATCCGCAGAAGATGGCGGAAGATCTGGGCAAGAACGGACAGTATATCCCGGGCGTAAGACCGGGTACAGAGACCAGGAACTATGTATCCAAAGTTCTCAACAGGATCACGGTCCTGGGTGCTCTCTTGCTGACTTTCATTGCGTTACTTCCGTATGTCACATCGAATCTCACGGGTCTTTCCCAGAGAGCGGCCGTTGGTGGTACAGGTATCATCATCGTCGTCGGTGTCGCTATGGATACGATCAAGCAGCTGAAGTCACAACTGACTTCAAAACAGTACAAGAGTTTTGTAGGAAAGTAGAGGTATAAATGAATCTTCTGATAATCGGTGCTCCGGGTGCCGGTAAAGGCACTATGTCTGAACTGATACTTGAAAAATATCATCTGGTCCATGTTTCGACCGGTGATATGCTTCGTGCTGCCGTCAAGGCAGGCACTCCTGTGGGACTGAAGGCTCAGGAATACATGAACAAGGGTGCGCTGGTCCCGGATGAGGTCATCCATGACATCATCACGGAAAGACTTTCGCAGGATGATATGGAAGCCGGTTTCCTCTTCGATGGTTATCCTAGAACAGAGAACCAGGCGATCGATCTGGATTCGATCCTGAAAGAGATCGGAAAGAAGATCGACTGTGTCATCAACCTGAACATTGCTGATGAAGAGCTGATCAAGCGTATCACAGGCAGAAGATTATGTCCTGTCTGCGGTGAGATCTACAACATCTATTACAAGCCGACCGTTAAGGAAGGCATCTGTGATAAGTGTGGTGCGGAGCTCATCCAGAGGAAAGATGATAACCTGGAAAGCCTTGAAGTGAGACTTTCCGAATATCATAAGAATACTCAACCGGTAATTGAGTATTATGAGAAGAGCGGTCTGGTGAGACATGTCGATGCTTCCAACAGCGTTGACAAGGTCTTTGAAGACATCGTCGCTTCTCTGGAAGGATTGTGCTGATGATCTCGATCAAATCACCTCGTGAAATCGAACTGATGGATATTGCCGGGTCTATCGTGGCGAGAGTCCACAAGAAGATGAAAGAGGTAATTAGACCGGGGATCTCAACCATGGAGATCAACCGGATCGCTGAACAGGTGATCCGCGAGAATGGCGCTACGCCGTCTTTCAAAAACTATCAGGGATTCCCATGTGCCGTCTGCACGTCAGTCAATGACATGCTGGTGCATGGCATCCCTGATCATACGATCTTAAAAGACGGTGACATCATCACCGTTGATGTCGGAGCCTGTTACAAGGGCTATCATGGCGCCTCCGGCTGGACTTACACGGTCGGCAATGTGACCGATCCGAAGGTCCTGAAACTGCTGGAAGTCACTGAGGAAGCTCTGTACAGAGGACTGGCTCAGGTCAGGCCGGGCAATCATGTCGGAGATATCTCCCATGCGATACAGACTTATGTCGAATCGTTCGGGTTCTCTCTGCCGGCGGATTACACAGGCCATGGCATAGGCCGTTCTGTTCATGAGGATCCCTATGTACCGAATGTCGGCAAGGCCGGTACGATGGAACTGCTCAAAAAGGGCATGTGCATCGCCGTTGAGCCGATGGTGTTCATGGGATCGGCAAAGTGTTACACGCTCAGCGATGGCTGGGGCGTCAAGAGCTATGACCATTCATGGGCAGCTCATTACGAACATACGGTTGCGATAACCGATGACGGTTGCAAGATTTTGACAAAGGAGGACTAGTATTTGGCAAAACAAGATGTCATTGAGATCGAAGGTCTGGTAACAGATACCTTACCAAACGCACAATTCAAGGTGAAACTTGAGAACGGTCACGAGATCCTGGCTCACGTTTCTGGTAAAATCCGTATGCATTACATCCGCATTTTACCGGGTGATAGAGTGACTGTAGAGATTTCGCCATATGATCTAACACGTGGGCGAATTACATTTAGACACAAATAGTCTAGGAGGGAAAACATGAAAGTAAGACCATCTGTAAAACCGATATGCGATAAATGCCGTGTTATCAAGCGCAAAGGTCGCGTAATGGTTATTTGTGAAAACCCTAAACACAAACAAAGACAAGGTTAAAAGGGAGGAAAAGAATTAAATGGCTCGTATTGCTGGAGTTGATATTCCAAATAATAAACGCGTTGTCGTATCTCTTACTTACATCTACGGTGTAGGTTTAACAACAGCCAAAAAAGTCTTAGCTGAATGTGGTATCAGCGAGGACATCCGTGTCAAGGATCTTACTGATGAGCAGCTGAATGCCATCCGTAAAGTCCTGGATGAATACAAGCTTGAAGGTGACCTGAGAAGAGAAACTCAGCTCAACATCAAGCGTCTGATGGAGATCGCGTGCTACCGCGGTATCAGACACAGAAGAGGCTTACCGGTCAGAGGTCAGAGGACCAAGACCAATGCCAGAACTCGCAAGGGTCCGAGAAGAACTGTTGCGAATAAGAAGAAGTAAGGAGGATAAACAATGGCACAGAAAGCAAAAACAACTGCACGTAAGAAACGTGTTAAGAAGAATATTGCCAGTGGCGTTGCACATGTCCACTCAACATTCAATAATACGATCGTTACGATCACTGATGAAGCCGGAAACGTCATTTCTTGGTCAAGTGCCGGTGCATTAGGTTATAAAGGTTCACGTAAGTCTACTCCGTACGCTGCGCAGCTGGTTTCTGAAGCGGCAGGTAAAACGGCAATGGATCACGGTATGAAGAAGGTAGAAGTCAATGTCAAGGGACCAGGTCCGGGCAGAGAAGCAGCTATCAGAGCGCTCGCAACGGCAGGTCTGGAGATCACAGCGATCAACGATGTGACACCTATCCCGCATAACGGTTGCCGTCCGCCAAAGAAGCCTAGAGGCTAAAGCTAAGGAGGAAACTTATGAACAAATTTGAACGTCCTAAGTTTAAAGTCACTGACTATGTCGAGTCCGATAACTATGGAAAGTTCGTTATCACACCGCTGGAAAGAGGTTTCGGTACGACATTAGGCAATGCTTTAAGAAGAACTATGCTGTCATCTTTACCGGGAGGCGCAGTATATTCTATCAAGATAGACGGGATCTTCCATGAGTTCTCTTCTATTAAAGGCGTCAGAGAAGACACAACATTAATCGTATTAAATATCAAGAGTTTGATCCTGGACATTGCGGATGACGACGTATATACATTGCGCATCTCTGCGAAAGGTCCTTGTACAGTAAAGGCTGAAGATATCATTCTTCCTGCCGGTGTTGAGGTTTTGAATCCTGAACTCGAGATCGCTCATCTGGATAATGGCGGTGAACTGGAAATGGAACTGCTGGCCAGAAAGGGCAGAGGCTATGTCTCAGCTGATGAGAACAAGCTCCTCTATCAGGGCTCATCTCAGGGTATCGGTACCATCTATACCGATGCGATCTATACACCGGTCGTTAAAGCGAACTATTCAGTTGAACCGACCCGTGTCGGTCAGTCTGCCAAGTATGATGAACTGACGATGGAAGTATGGACAGACGGTTCCATCAATCCTAAAGAGTCACTTGCGCTGGCAGCTAAGATCCTGGTATCGCATCTGGAACTGCTGACTGAAGTTGACACCGAAGTTAACGAAATGGATTCTTTGATGAAGGATTACGTTAACGAGGGCAATGCCAAGAAGGTCAACATGTCCATCGATGATCTTGATCTTACAGTCAGATCCTACAACTGTCTCAAGAGAGCTGGTATCTCCACAGTTGAAGAGCTGACACAGAAGACAGAAGAAGAAATGAGCAGAGTCAGGAACCTGGGCAAGAAGTCCTTGAAGGAAGTCAAGGAAAAGCTGCAGGCTCTGAACCTGTCATTCAAACACATTGACTAAAGGGGGAAATTGAAACATGTGGAATCGTAGATTAGGCCGTACGGCTAAACACAGAGTAGCCCTTCTTAGGAACCAGGCAACAGATCTTATCATTAAAGGCAAGATCGAGACGACTGAAATGAAGGCCATGGAGCTCAGAAGCGTCGTTGATCATCTGATCACTATCGCTAAAAAGGGTGATCTGGCTGCCAGAAGACAGGTTGCTTCTTACTTAAGAAACGTTACTACTAAGGACGGCAAGACAGCTGTTCAGGTATTATTTGATGAAGTTGCCCCGAAATATAAAGACAGAAACGGCGGTTATACCAGAGTCGTCAAGACCGGTATCAGACGCGGTGATGCTGCCCCGATGGCAACGATCGAATTAGTATAATTTTGATAAAAACGTTCAGGATATCAGTCCTGAACGTTTTTTTTCAATTTGCATGATTGCTTTGTATTGTATACGATCACACGATCGTAAATAAGGAAGGGATGCAATCTACCAGGAAGAGTCCTGCAGCATATGCTGCGACATTGGTGTAGAGAGAACAGAAGTATGGTGTATTCAACGAATAGGTCTTTTCCTTATATAAATATCCCTGCAGGAATATGAATGGCACATAGATCAGCCACACGAACAGGAAATAATTGACGATAGAGAATCCATATCTGAAACTGAATAGCGATATCGCAATGTTCAGCAGGATGTGGAAGATGGTGTTAGTTAAGATGATGATCAAATAGTCCTTTCTGATCGGTTTGCCGTACATGAAGGAAACAAGAATGCTGACTGCGATGCCGATGGTGATCCTGACCAGTGTCATGATGATCAGTTTCGGATAATCATAATCCTGTGTCAGCATGATTGAACCATCACTGATATCAGTCCTGAACTCGGAGCCCAGGGAGTATCTCTGATAGGAATCTTCGCTGACCATAAACGTATCGCTGTCAGGAAAGTATAGAAGGACTTTGAATTCTTCAGGCGGATAGATCGGCCAGTAGATGAGGCCTTCTGAGACATCCTGGAAGAAGTTCAGATAAAAATAGCCATCATCATCCTGATAGTCTCTGAAGAAGGCTTTGACTTTCTCCGGTGCGTTGTAATCGATCTCCAGCTGGTAAGTCCAGATGCCGCTGACGGATTGCTTGGATAGAAGTGTTCCGTAACAGGTGCCTTCGATCCCGTCGATACGTACACTTGTCGTCTGATAGTATCCGTTGTTGATGGTGATTGGTCCAATTAACAGCATGGCTATGATCGCGATCTTTTTCAGCATATCTCAATTATATCGCAGTCTGCACATGGTGGCCACGGGGAAATGAAAAGGGCTTGAACAAGCCCTTTGTGTCTTACAGAGTGACAGTCGTGCTGACCGTTTCATTGAGCATTTCCGGATGCTGCAGGATGTGTTCGATCATCGCAACAGATCTCGCAAAGTAGAATCCATCGGCGATCCTTTCATCCAGCGTGACGCCGAATTCGCAGACTTTTCTGAGTCTTTCTTTGCCATCGTCGCAGATGACCTTCTCGCTGGTGATCTCACCGATGGAAGTGAGGGATGAACAGGTGCCGAAGTCTGCCAGATTGTGATAGATGGCGCCGCAGCGGATCGATCCCAGATTGGAGATGATCATCGAGGAGAAGTAGATGTTGTTGTCGGTGAGGGACTTTGGAAGAAGACCAAACTTGCCCAGTATCTTGATCACGAAAAAGATCGGTACTCTGATGATGTTGGGCAGTTTGCCCAGGATGTCAACAGCGCTGTTGGCTCCATCTTTGTCGGCTTTCGCGCTGCGCAGATTGTCGACTTTGGCCTGCGTCTTGGCGGCGATCGTTTCCATCGTGTCGTTTGCTTCGACCGGCACTATCAGCATCAGTTCTTCCGCCTTGTCATTCAGTGACATTTTGGCAACGAAAGAAAGCAGGATCTCGTTGTGTTCATACATGTGACGGTTGGAGATGAATCGATTGAGTTTCGGACGGTTGTACATGACTTTGGCGATGGCTGTCAGGAAGGCGTGGAAATAGGTGTAATGCTTGCCTTCTTTCTTTGCTTTTTCCATGAAAGCGACCAGTTCTGTGACGTCGATCTTGCGGTCGATGTAGACCTCATTTTCTTTGCGTGTCGGCTTCAGATCGATGCAGCACTGCATGATGGCAGAGACATCCACTCTTCTGGCGTCTTTTCTCATTTTCTTACCCCCTCAGATATATAATGGCAATATTCTAGCATATCTTTTTCAGCTTTGCGATCACGATGAATACGCTGTGAGTTTATAATAATGATGAAGGCAGGGTTCATTTTATGAAGTATTTCAGGATCAGGGCTTCTTTGAGAGAAGCGGGAGATCGTTTCTACCGTATCGTAGCGGTCAGGGAGGATGCGGATCTGGAGGAGCTGGGCATCGTCTTGTGTACCGCTCTTGGTTCCGAGTTTGAACATATCTTCATGTTCAGAAGCGGCAGTACGGCATTCGTGGATGGCTCATGGGCTGACGGTCCCGGCTATGAGCAGATGTCTGAAAACCATATAGAAGATCTGGGAAACAGTTTCACTTTCATTTATGACACGGGTGAGGACTGGATCTTTGATTGTGAGGTCGATGACGAGCTCTTTGAGAAAAGTGGAAAGAAACTCGCTTATCTGATTGATGGCAGAGGCCAGGGGATCTGGGAAGACAATAAAGACAGTCTGATCCGATATCTGGAGGGGGAGATCGATCCGGATATGGATCACGAGGATGAAGAGAAAGGGATCTTCTTCCCATGGAACCATGAGATAGAACGCTTTTCTGATTTTGATGAGGACTTTGACCTGGATCTGGAACAGGAAGACTTTGATCAGTTCGTTGTGGACCAGGTGAAGCGATACAGGTCTTTGAGGGATCAGACCGTATCGGAGCTGGAGGATGAAGAAGACGACGCCGAAGAGGATGACGCCTATGAGGAGCTCGATGAGAAAAGAGCCAAGGAAGCTTTCGTCGATATGCAGATCAATAACTATTACCTGATCCACGATATGCTGGAAGATCTGCGGATGCAGTATCCGAAAGAGAGTGAAGAGATGCTGATGGAGAGGATCAGACAGGAACTGCTGAGCTATGCCGATGGGATGTTCGATGATATGGATGACTACCTGAACGGCGTCAACGTCAGTGATCATATCCATTGAGAAATATGGAGATCTATGAAGATCCTGATCATTCAGGATCTTTTTTTGTGATGAGGTACCGGAAAAACAGCTGTTTCCAGCATCGTTGAATTTTTCTATATATGAAAGTTCACAAAAACTGAACCGTATAAGAGAAAAGTTAAAAACTTGCAGAAAGTGACATGCATTTTATTTTTCTGCGTGAGAAAATAGATGAGGAATAAGACAGGATTCGGAAACTAAGGTCTACAGACCTGCGTCTTATTCAGAGAATGGGGAGCACATATCATATGAGGTACAACAAGATCATTATCAGTTTTTTTATTGCCGGAAGAAGGTATCATCGCGTCCTGGAGATCAGGCATGACCTGAATCTGGTCTATGTCGGTTGCATCATGAAGGATTTTCTGCACATCGATATCGAAAAGTCCTTTGTTTTCAAGGATAAGACCAATATCTATGCGCCGGATTCCGTTTATCTGGATGGAAAAAGCGGGATGGTGCCGATGAAAGAGTTCATACTGAAGGACCTGGATCGGGAATTCGAATTCCTTTGCGGAGAGAATGATCGTTACAGCTGTCAGAAGTTCAGACAGGTCATGAGGAAGTCCGATGCGGTCGCGTTCCGTATGGACAGGATGGCAAAAGACGGGCAGATACGGGAAGAACAGGTCTCGGAAAAGAAGAACGGGGAATTTGTGGATGAGGCGATCGACTACATCAACAGATATCTGACCATTCAGCATGAACAGGGCCTGGAAACAGAAGTCGGGATGATCAGCAGGACTGTGACTAAAACAGAAGAGACTTCCGGGGCTATGGTCTGGGGTGCGGATGATACAGACAATGTGATGCTTACTGAGAAGTTTACCGACAAGTGTCTTGATGTCTATTGGCAGATCACAAAACTGCTTCCGCTTTATGCCAGGATGTATCCGGAAGAGGATGAAGAGACAAGGATGAAAAGGATAAGAGAGAAAATATTTCTAAGCTGCATGGATTTTGTGAAGAGGTCTGTTCCGGACAGGAAAAAGAGACGAAATAACGCTCTGAACTGACCTTCGTTTTTCTTTGCAGAACCTGTTCATTTCCTTTCTTTTGCGTGATTTGAACAGGTCCGGAATAGTTGATAAGAACTGCTTTTTGTTTGTTAGAGAGGCTGAAAATAAGCCTGCTTTGAATGAAAATTTTCATAAAAAATGAGGTCTATTTCCGGGAAATAAAAAGAAGTTGAAATATCAATTTTTTACAATTATTTTAGTTGAACTTTCAACTATATGGCATATAATTAATTCTGCAGGGACATCATGAGCGAGAATAATTACTTAAGTTTAGACTCCTCTGTTTTATATCGCTGTAACCAAAAGCATTTCGACAAACTGTTAGATAAATACGGTATCGGCTATACACAATTAATCCTTCTGACTCAGATCTATGAGAACGAGGGGATATCGATGAACGAGCTGGCTGTCAGGGGTGTTTTTGATAAGGGAACTATCACGAAGTCCATTCAGAGACTCGAACAGTTATCCTATGTGCGCATCGAAAACAGTGAGGCTGATAAACGTCTGAAATTGTTATATACCACCCAGAACACGCAGGAGATCATGCCTGAGCTCTACAGGATGCGTTCTGAGTGGAATTCGTATCTCTCCAGCGATGTCACGGCCGATGAGCTCGACACCTATAACACAGTTCAGGCAAAACTGGTGGAAAAAGCCAGGGAGTATGCCCGCGAGCTGGAAGATGAGGGCGTCAGGTTCTATGGACTGCAGAAGCTGACCCTGCTGGATTATCCCGGAAATATGGCTTGCACGGTCTTTACCGGCGGCTGCAATTTCCGTTGTCCGTTCTGTCATAACCGTTCACTGGTCTTTCTCAACGAGAACGATTCGGAGATCGCCAGTGCGGATATCTTTGATTTCCTTAAGAGCAGGAACAAGATCCTGGATGGCGTGTGCATCACCGGCGGTGAGCCGCTGCTTCACAAGGGGATAAAGGGATTTATTCGGAGGGTGAAGGATCTGGGACTCAAGGTGAAACTTGATACCAACGGTTCCAATTCCAAAGCTCTCAGGGAACTGATCGATGAGGGACTCGTCGATTATGTGGCCATGGATATCAAGAACAGGCCGGAGAAATATGCGCTGACCATCGGCATGGGAAACTATGATCTCAGCGAGGTCGAAGCAAGCAAAGACCTTCTTCTGGAAGGCAAGATCGATTACGAATTTCGTACGACAGTGGTTCGGGAGTTTCATGAGGTGAAAGACATCGAAGCGATCGGCAAGTGGATCAGGGGCGCGAAGCACTACTACCTGCAGAACTTCGAGGATCAGGGGACATGCATCCAGAGCGGACTTGGTGAGGTTGGTCTGGAAACGCTGGAGCTCATGAAAAAGGCTGCTGCGCCGTACGTGGAAGATATTGAGATAAGGGGTATAAAGGAGTAGTAAAGTATGTACCGTGTAGTAAAAAGAGATGGAAAGATCGTAGATTTTGATCTGAGCAAGATCTCAGACGCGATCACAAAGGCATTTGATGCCTGCAAGAAGGAATATCATCCTGATGTCATCAATCTTTTGGCTTTGAGAGTCACTTCCGATTTCTCTTCCAAAGTCAAGGAAGAAAAGGTCACTGTCGAAGACATCCAGGACTCAGTCGAGAAGACGCTGTCTGAGGCCGGTTATCCGGATGTCGCCAAGGCTTACATCCTCTACAGAAAGCAGAGAGAGAAAGCCAGAAATATTTCTACTACAATGTTGGATTACAAGAAACTGGTCGATTCCTATGTCAATGCGATCGACTGGCGTGTCAAGGAGAATTCCACTGTCACATATTCTGTCGGCGGTCTGATCCTCTCCAACTCCGGTGCCGTTACGGCCAACTACTGGCTCTCCGAAGTCTATGACGAAGAGATCGGCTCCGCCCACAAGGACGGCGACATGCACATCCACGACTTAAGCATGCTGACGGGCTACTGCGCCGGCTGGTCGCTCAAGCAGCTCATTCAGGAAGGCCTGGGCGGCGTCAACGGCAAGATCACGTCGACTCCGGCAAACCATCTGAGCACGCTGTGCAACCAGATGGTCAACTTCTTAGGCATCATGCAGAACGAGTGGGCCGGTGCCCAGGCGTTCTCATCATTCGATACCTACCTGGCTCCGTTTGTCAAGATCGACAATCTGTCCTACAAGGAAGTCAAGCAGAACATCCAGTCCTTCATCTACGGCGTCAACACGCCTTCCAGATGGGGAACCCAGGCTCCGTTCACCAACGTGACGCTTGACTGGACCGTTCCGGAAGACCTGGCAGACCAGTACTGCATCGTCGGCGGCAGAACGCTGGATTTCAAGTACAAGGACTGCAAGAAGGAAATGGATATGGTCAACAAGGCTTTCATCGAAGTCATGATCGAAGGCGATGCCAACGGCAGAGGCTTCCAGTATCCGATTCCGACCTACTCCATCACCAGAGACTTCGACTGGTCCGAGACCGAGAACAACAAGATGCTGTTTGAAATGACGGCCAAGTACGGCACGCCTTATTTCTCAAACTACGTCAACTCCGACATGAAGCCGTCCGACATCCGTTCGATGTGCTGCCGTCTGAGACTTGACCTCAGAGAACTGAGAAAGAAATCCGGCGGTTTCTTCGGATCGGGCGAATCGACAGGTTCTGTCGGTGTCGTTACTCTGAACCTTCCGAGACTTGCCTATCTTGCAAGAGACAAGGAAGATTTCTACAAGAGACTCGACAACCTGATGGATATCGCAGCCAGATCGCTCCACGTCAAGAGAGAGGTCATCACCAAGCTGCTGGACAACGGTCTGTATCCTTACACCAAGAGATATCTGGGTACCTTCAACAACCACTTCTCAACGATCGGTCTGGTCGGCATGAACGAAGCATGTCTGAATGCCAACTGGATCAGAAGAGATCTGACGGATCCGATCTCTCAGGAATTCGCAGTCGAAGTGCTCAACTACATGCGCAAGAGACTTGTCATGTATCAGGAGACTTATCATGATCTCTACAACCTGGAGGCAACTCCGGCTGAGTCCACGACCTACCGTTTTGCAAAGCATGACAAGGAGCAGTATCCCGACATCATTACCGCCAATATGGACGGCACACCTTACTACACCAATTCATCCCACCTGCCCGTGGGATATACAGAGGATATCTTCTCTGCTCTGGACATCCAGGATGATCTCCAGACACTTTATACTTCTGGTACTGTCTTCCATGCCTTCCTGGGTGAAAAGCTTCCCGACTGGCAGGCAGCGGCAGCGCTTGTACGCAAGATAGCAGAGAACTACAGACTTCCTTACTACACCATGTCACCGGTTTACTCCGTTTGCAAGGAGCACGGTTATCTGACAGGTGAGCAGAAGGTTTGCCCTCATTGTGGAGCCAAGACAGAGGTTTACGCACGTATCACCGGATACTATCGTCCGGTTGCCAACTGGAACGACGGTAAGTCTCAGGAATATCAGGATCGTAAGGTGTACGATATCGGACATAGCACCCTGACTCATGAGGGACCCAGGGAAGCACCGGTTGACGAGCCTGCCGCAGTAAAGGCACCGGCAGTTGATTCTTCTGCATCCACAGATCCTATCCTGGACAGAGAGATCAAAGCTATCCTTTTCAAGACAACGACTTGTCCCAACTGCAAGGTTGCCCGTACCATGTTGGACGAGGCGGGTATCATTTATGACACCCTTGATGCCAATGAGGTACCGGAACTTGTTGAAAAGTTTGATATCATGCAGGCACCTACCCTGGTACTTGCCGGACCCGAGGGATTCA
>JAEEGJ010017490.1_pt1 | contig 16204 bp, 11 predicted proteins | sample 8958761 | NCBI WGS metagenome assembly JAEEGJ01 (sample SAMN16246546, study PRJNA631951) | gut metagenome | biome: gut microbiome; feature: rumen; material: RS-attached | host: Bos | place: Iran: Karaj | collected 2018-10
CTGTAAGCTCTTCGCGCTGGTCACTATGCCACTGAAAACCATGTCTTTCGGGAAGGCGGCCAGCCCAAGGGAGTAAGCCAGAAGACCTGCCGCCTGTCGCTGAAACGAAGCTTTCGGGACAAGAGCTGGCTTTCCTTATTTTATAAGGTGTGTACCTTTTCCCCTAAGCATTGTAATGTAATGGATTGAATGTCAAACCTAAAATTATATTATTATGCGTAAAAACTTTACCCTTTTATTCCTTATGGGAATCTTTGGTCTGTTTACGACCAACCTGTTTGCACAACAAGACGCTACCATCGACCCCGAGAACATCCGCTACTGGATTGGCGAGGGCGAGAATCAAGTGGTCTTCATCGTCAACTGGGCCGAACCCGACACGGCTTTGGCTTGGGGCTATCGCTTCGATGCAGACTCTATCATTGTTAAAGACATGATGGACGCAATTGCTGAGGTCGATGCCCGTTTCTCCTACACCTTGGGACCTTGGGGCATCGGTGACATCCTCTTTAACAACGGCACGCTCAATATGGGCATCACCGCCGGCGGTTACTGGATGTTTAACGTCGACGGCGAGATGGCCCAGGTGGGCTATGACGTGCAGAAGGTCGTCAATGGCAACTATGTGAAATGGGGCGACACCAACTGCGGCACCATGGTTGACCCCGAAACTTGGACCTATGTCTGGGAAAAGGAAATCGAAGCTGTCTATACCTTTGCCGTAGAAGCCACAATCGATCCTGCCAACATCCGCTACTGGATTGGCGAAGGCGAAAACGAAGTGGTCTTTGCCGTTAACTGGAACGAGCCCGACACCTGCCTGGCTTGGGGCTACCGCTTCAGAGAAGAGACCGTGACCGTGAAAAACATCATGGATGCCATCAAAGCTGCCGACCCGCGTTTCGACTATGTTGACATCGGCTGGGCTGTGGGTGACATTTACTATGTTGAAGGTGCACTTGACCTCTCGCTCTATGGTACGTATTGGCTCTACAACATCAACGGCGAAATGGCTGGACTCGGTTTCGACCAACAACCCGTTGAAAACGGCGACTTCATCAAGTTCGGTGACGAGTCCTGCGGTGTTGAGATTGCTAGCTGGACATTTGTTTGGCCCTCGGAAGTGGGTGCGGTGTATACTTACGCTGAGGAAGCCAAGATCGACTTCTCCGAGATCCTCTATTGGGTGGGCGAAGGCACCAACGAAGTCGTCTTTGCCGTCAACTGGAACGAACCCAACAGATGCCTTGCCTGGGGCTACCGCTTCAACGGTGAGAGCGTAATCATGAAAGAGGTGATGGATGCCATTGCCGAAGCCGACCGCCGCTTCTCCTACACGGCTGGCTCATGGGGCGTTGAAGACCTCATCTTCAATGTGGATGCTGAGAATGTGCACTATACCCTCTCTGGCCAATGGTGGCTCTACAACGTGAATGGCATGTCGGGTTGGTACGGTTACGATGCCGAACCTCTCGTCAACGGCGACTTCGTCAAGTGGGGCGATGAGTCATGCGCTACCGAGATTGCCGAATGGACTTACGTCTGGACGCAGGAAGTCGAGCCTGTTTGGATGAACACGGGCATCGATGAAATCCAGAACACCGTGTCGGTCTACCCGAATCCTGCCGTCAACGAGACCTTCGTGACCCTCGAAGACGCTGGCATGACCACGATTTCGGTGTATGACGTGCAAGGCCGCATGGTCAGCACGATGAGTGTTGAGGCCGTGTCGGGCGAGCAAGTCCGTATCGATATCGAAACGCTGAATAGCGGCGTGTATTTCCTCACCGTGAGCAACGACAGCGCTGTGCGTACTGCTAAACTCGTGGTGAGATGATAAAAAGGATTTTTATCCTGATAATGGCTTTGGTGCCGACGATGCTTTGGGCGCAGTTCGCGCCTGAGGCAGGTGTCGCCGGCACCACGGCCATGCATGCCGACTCGTCGGCCTTTGTGGCTTGGGCTACAGGCTGCACTGTCGACCGCGGTCCTCAACAGATTGACAGCCTCAGCTTAGGCCCGGTCAGCTATGGCGCCGATGCCGATGCCCTTGGCAAGGCCGACAATTTTGTGGTCAGTCTGGGTGACGGCGGCACGGCGGTGCTGACTTTCGCTTCGCCCATCTGCAATGATGCAGGCCCAGACTTCGCCGTGTTTGAGAACCCCTTCCATAATGTGCCACATTGCTTTCTTGAGCTGGCTTTTGTGGAAGTGAGCTCCGATGGTGAGAACTATTTCCCTTTCCCTGCCATTACCAAGGTGCCTTTCGATGAACAGATGGGCTCTTTCGGCGTCATGGATGCCACGCTTATTCATAACTTCGCTGGAAAATACGAGGTGTTCTACGGCACGCCTTTCGACCTCGACGAGGTGGAAGACAACGTCCTGCTTGACAAGATGAAAATCACACACATCCGCCTCATCGATGTGATCGGCAATATCGACCCGGAGTATGCTACCTACGATTCGGAAGGCCATATTGTCAACGACCCATGGCCGACACCGTTCTGGTCGAGCGGCTTCGACTTGGATGCTGTCGGAGTGATTCATGATGTGGCGCATTTCGATGTCCCTGAAAACGGGATGGAAACCCTTTCGGTTTATCCCAATCCCGTGAAAGACAGACTGACGGTGAAAGCCGAGAACTTGGAATCGGTCGAAGTCTATAATCTTGTGGGACAGCTGGTCATGACATCTTCTGTGGCCGTCATCGACTTTGGCGACCTGAATCAAGGCATCTATTTCGTGCGCGTGATGGCTGACGGGAAGACCGTCACGAAACGTGTTGTGAAACAGTAAAATACAATAAGTAATGAAAAGAATAAACCTGTTTTTGTTGGCATTTGTTGCCGCGTTGTTGTTCGCCTGCAAGCCGAACCAACCCGTTGATCCGAACGCTTATACTGTAGGCTCGGGTGTGTTGGTGCTCAACGAAGGCAACTACCAGTTCTCCAACGCTTCGCTGTCGTTTTACGACCCAGTGGCTGATACTGTGGCCAACAACTTGTTCTATAAGGTGAACGACGCCCCGTTGGGTGATGTGGCCGAGAGCATGGCCTTGGTCGACGGCAAGCTCTATATTGTTGTCAACAACAGCAACCTGATTTATAAGGTGAATGCCAACACTATGGTCTGCGACACCACGAAGCCCTTCAAACTCGGCGACTTCTACTCGCCGCGAGAGATGTACTTCGTGAGCCCCGAGAAGGCCTACGTCAGCGACTTGATGGGCACGGGCCTGTGGATCGTCAACCCGAAGGACATGAGCCATTGTGGTTTTGTCGAGACGGGCAAAGCCACCGAGAAGATGGTGTCCGTGGGCAATGAGCTGTATGTTAGCAACTGGTCGAACTACTACCTTTCCGGGATGGAAAAGAACACCGTTCAGGTCGTCGACATCAACAACGACGTGAAGGTGGCCGAGATCCAGGTGGGGAAGGAGCCTAACACCATGGCAGTTGACAAAAACGGCCACGTGTGGGTGCTCTGCGAAGGTGCGGTTTGGGAAGCCGATGGCGAACATCCCAGCCTTTGGGAAATCAACCCGCAGCTGAAGACTGCCGAGAAGCGTTATGAGTTTGACGGCACGGCCATGGTGTTGAGAGCCAACCCTTCGGGCGACCAGCTGTATCTCATTCTTAACAACGAGGTGCGCCGTTTCGACATCGGCACGCTGACTTTATCGGATACCTTCTGCATCGTCGCCGAGCCTCAAGGCATGTTCTATAACATGGCCGTGGAGCCCAAGAGTGGCGATATCTATGTGACCGACGCCAAGAACTACCTGATGAACGGCACGGTGTACCGTTTTTCCTTCGACGGTGTGCAGCTCAGCTCGTTTGAGACGGGTGTCATTCCCAGTGCAATGTTGTTTAAATAATTGATATTCTTTTGCGGGGAAAACAAATCCCCAATTCGGTTCGGGCGGATTGCAAATCCGCCCGAACTTTCAACAACAATCAACAATTCAACAATCAACATGACAAAGACCTGTCCCCGTTGCGGAAAAACTTTCGAATGCGTGCATTCTGTCGACTGCTGGTGCATCAAAGTGCAGCTCACTGACGCCACAAAAGCCTATCTGAAAGAGCATTACAGCGACTGCCTGTGCAAAGACTGTCTTGAGAAATTGAACGCCCAATGAGAAGACTCTGGATTCTATTATTAGTGGCTTTGACGGCATGTAGGTTCAATACCCATGTCAAGGAGGAAAAAGTCGATGTTGACAATATGATGCGCTATGCGCACAATGTCATTGTCAGCGAAAAGGACTATGGCTACCTCATGGAGGTCATCTGCCCTTGGGACACCACCTTGTCGCTGGGCAAGTTCGCCCTGGTTAAGGACACGACGAAGGTGGTAGGTGAGGGGCTGACCCAAGTCAAGGTGCCGGTGCAGTCAGTGATTTCGTTCTCGGCCACGCAATGGGCGGTGTTCCTGCGTTTGGGTGAGATCGACCGCGTGAAAGGCATCCTCGAAGGCCGTTTTGTGACGGACAGTACCATGCGCTCGCTTTTGGCACAGGAGAAGGTCTACGACATCGGAACGGAGGCCGCCGCCAACATCGAGCGGATGATTCAGATCCAGCCCGACATCCTTTTGTATTCACCTTATTTCGACGGCAACCAAGGCGGCTTGAATATCACGGGCGCTGTCCTGTTTCCTTTTGCGGACTACATGGAGAACACACCCTTGGGTCGTGCCGAGTGGATCCGTGTCATCGGCATGTTGACGGGCTGCGAGGACAAGGCCGACGCCTGGTTCGACGACATCGAGCGGCGCTATCAGGCGCTTTCGACACTTTGTGCCGAGGTGGAGCATCGCCCCACGGTGTTCTCCGACCTGGCCTTCAACGGACAATGGTATGTGGCGGGTGGTCGTAGTTATATGGCCAAACTCTTTGCGGATGCCGGTGCGGACTACATCTGGAAAGACAACCCTTCGACGGCCAGCGTGCCCATGGATGCCGAGAGTATCCTTGCCAAGGCGCAGCATGCCGACTTTTGGCGTGTCATCAACTCCAATCCTTTCCCGATGACCTACGAATCCTTGGCCAAGGAAAGTCCTGTTTATCCGCTTTTCGATGCCTTCAAGAACCACAAAATCATCGTTTGCGACATCCTTTCGACAGGCTATTTCGAGCAGTCGCAGTGCGAACCCGACTTATTGTTAGCAGACTTCATCCATTTCTTCCATCCCGAGCTGCTGACAGGCGAGTGGGAGGGGTATCAGCCTAAGTATTATCATTTGATCGAACAATAAAAGGATGCACAAACTGTACATCCTTTTGTATTTGTTGCTGGAAACGAATAGGTAAGTATTCAATGCGTTGCCTTGGTGAAAACGACTGTATCGTTTTCGTCCAAAGCCTTTACCACCACGCTCGTGCAAGGCGGAATGGGTATAGAGGCCGACACCTCAACGGGATTGATGCCCGAGCCGTCTTCGTTCAGCACATAATACGCTCTGTCGATATATGCATCACAAGTGAAGGGGTTGCCCACCAAATTATAGCCTGGATTGATGGAGTTGGCATCATAGGTTAGGTTGACACTAAACGGCTCATCGGAGGGTGGTATCTGTCCAGTTAAGGTGAGAGTCGTGTCGTTGCTGTTGGCATAGAGGTAGCCCTGGCCCCTGACGAGGCTGAAGGCATCGGCCTTGTGGTTGCGCCATTCAGCATTGGGATAGTACTGGTCGAATAGGTAAAGGTCATATTCGCCTCCAGTCATCTGCTCAGGAACGGATACACTGTCGGTGAAGGGAACGGCCAACAGACAAAAGCCGCCATCGTCGGTGTAACCTGTGATGTCCTTCTCCATAGTAGCATACACGCCTTCGGAGGAGTGGATGATCTGAGCTCCGTCCTTGATGACCAAACCTGAGGCATCCGCATTGACCAAGGTGCCGGTGACGGTCAGGGTGTTGCCCGAAAGAAGGGTGAGCGACTGGCCGTCGGAGACCGTCAATGCGGCAACGGATGCATTTTGGTCGAGTTGGCAAGGGGCGTCGATGAATACAATGGCGTCGGTGCTAGGCAGCGTGCTGTCGCTCCAGTTGGAGGGTTCGCTCCAGATGCCGGGGGTGGTGAAGTGGCAATAGGTCGGGCTGAATTCGTATGCTCCCATGTCTATCCGTCCGTCAATCACACGGGGGTTGCCCTGTAAGTCCACGGAAGGCAGTCCCAATTCACTGATGTCGGGCGTACCCGCGTTAATACAAGCGGAGCCGTATGCCAGGCGGAAGTCGCCGTTTTCGGGGTCGACGAAACGGACATAAAGTGAGTCGGGAGCGTTGCCGTTGTTGTTGTGAGCGAGGAGGATGTTGCCTTCGCCATCAATCATCTCATCTTGTATGGCAGAATAAGAGATGGTTGATTCTGCATTTGAACCGCCATTGTCCCATAGAATACAATTAGTCAAAGTTGACCACCAAGTTGTATATCCCCAAGAAAAATTACCAATAAGCACGCAATTAATCATATCACACTGGTAGGCAGCACTCCCCAAATAGCCTGAATTATCAACTAAGATTGAATTGGTTATGCGGCAATATGCAGCACCGCCGCCACATACACATTCTCCATTCCTAATTATCGAATTATTTATATTCACACCTTTTACGTTGGCACCATAATCTTCCGCAAAATTGCTGTTGTTTTGTCCATTTTGCAAAACACAACCGTCAATAGTTCCAGAACCAAAAACTGTTCGCTGGGAGTGCTGTCCGTCAAGGATGGTGGGATGTTGTAGTATTTCACGCTCCGACAAATCATAATCAGATGGTTCATCACCTCGAAAACCGCCGAATATTCGCACATTATCAAGAGTAAACGCATTGTGTGATATGCTATCACCGACAAAAGTACCCGAGGATACCCAGATATCTTGATGGTTTGCGGAAGCTAAATTAATAGCGTACTGCAAATCACCTATAGCATTTGCCCATGAGCTACCGTCTCCATTACCGTCAGGAACAACATGGATAATAGGAGCCGTGTTTTGAGAAAGTAATGCGAGATAATATGGAGCAGGTTGAGAATAGCTGTTTCCGTCAGACACCTTGAACAAAATGGTATCTGTATCATAATAAAACGAATTCGTTTCATAATACAAATTGTTTATGGCATCTATATTAATCACCTGACCTTGCTCAACCAAATCGCCGTTAAAAACCATATGGCCTTTTCCCGGCAATCCATATATCATCAAATATCTTAAAGAATCTCCTTCCGCATCGTGATAATATTGGAGAAACATCTCTTTAGAAAACGAATAATGTGTATTTAGAAAGGTGGTGTCATATATTTCAGCCAATTCAGGGGGCAGATTACTACCATTAATAACAAAAGTTCCTATTTCGGAGAATTGAGAAGCAGCCAAAGAATTGTCAATTGCCTGCACACGCCAATAGTAAATTCCATTAGGAATACTGTTCAACTTCCATAATGGAGCGTGACCAACATTTCCTTTGTCAAAAGAATAGCGTTTGCCTGTCTCGACATTACTCAAAGGTGATATGATGTCGAAACCGTTGGGGGTGGTACCTACCATGATGTTGTATGTGACAGAGCCATACCTGCTATGGTCGTCACTTACCGTATCCCAATGAAGAATGACACTGTTGCCAGAAACCTCTGTCCAAAGATTTAGTGGCGTTGTAGGTGGATTGTTGACTGCTTGTGTGCTGTTTTTCAACAATCGCGAACGAAATACAATACCATTATCACCTCCGGGTCCAGAACTAAACAAATCAACCACATTATCATCATCATAATCGATAAGTGAACTTGTGGCATTGTAGCTGACAGGCTCAATAGCCACCCGCAGCAAACTGTCGCTTTCATTCAACATCACATAACAATCCCCTCGCCTGTTGATAATAATATCAGAGAATCCATCACCATTAATGTCAGTTGTTATTGTCTGGTCATTGTAAATATATTCATGGGCCGTATAAACCACACTTGTATCGTTTCTAACAAAATCCGTGTCATTTTGATTATAAGCGATAATTTCTCCTCCAACCAAATCCAATTTGCCATTGCCATCCATATCTGCCATATCAATAAGACCGAAAAAAACGTACGGGCTATTTTCCAATGAAAACACATAATTAAATCCATTTTCGCCATCATTTCGGTATATAGCAGTTCCCACCAAATCAAGATCACCATCGCCGTCATAATCTATCCATCTCTGAGCTGAGTATACATTATTGGAAGTCTTGGAGAACCATCCATTTCCATTATTCCGATAAACCATACCATCTAACAACAAATCATCGTCCCCATCTCCATCATAGTCTCCGAAAGCAAATGAAACATTATCTTTTATCATTGAAAGAAGTTCGTTTTCGGACAAATCCAACACTCCAAAATTGTTTTTTAAATAGAAACCTTTTATCGCACTTGACAAAATAGAAGGTCTATTGGTTTTTTCCAAATCTTCTATGGACATGGTTGGTCCCGCATTCACCGCAAAGTCAAAAGGCAATGCTATTCCGCTGAAAGACGAACTATCATTATGATATAATTGCTGACCTAAATAACCAGACACAAAAATATCTTGTCGTCCATCCATATCATAATCAAAAACTAATGGCGGGCATAATATTGGATCATTAGGTGCAAAAATATCATTGGTAGGGAAGAAAGCGAAACCTCCTATCTGAATGTTTTTGCTGATTGTATCTGAAGAAACTTCGTTAGAGACGATCAATGTTACATCATAGTTGCCAGGTTGATTGAAATAATGGGAGGGATTTTGTAAAACGCTGCTGTCACCATCGCCAAAGAACCACTTGTATGTAAAAGGAACACCTTTGGAAAAATCGTAAAACTGGTACTGCAAATATGAGCTAATGGGAGCAAAAGAAAAATCTGAAGTTAGTGTAGAGTGACTTGGATGTATGTTAAACACCGCCTCTTGGTCAAAATTAAAAGAAAGATTATTGATATTGTAATAGCCATCTCCTGAACCACTCCAACCAAAATTCATGTGATACAAATCATTGTTATCGAAACCGTCAAGCACCCATGCATGACCGGTTACTCTTCCCTGTGTATATCCGGCGTATAATACCGGTATTGAGAGCAATAGATTTTGTTTTATTAATTCACCCCAAATACTATCAGAAATATAACCTTTTGATACATAATACGAAGAATCGGAGTAGTCAAAATACTTTTGCACACCCTTTTCGGCTTGATAAATTTGAGATCCTGATTCCAAATAGTTATACTGCATATCCATTGCCACCCCCACATGATACATCAAAGTTGAAATGGCTTCCACATGGTTTTCATCCATTGAATCCCATTGATAATAGGTTTCATTAAACCAAACAGATTGCACTCCCAATCCACTACGTGGCTCGTAGGAATGATAGCCTACGCCTTTTGTAGGATACTGCCAATAATTCATTATTTGTGCTGTTGCTGTTGCAGTACAACCTGTCGGAGCACCCTCTGGGCAAAGGGCATTATATGGCCACCACTGATCCCACTGAGTGGTAATCAGCGGTTCCACCACCTCACCGTCGCGATTGTCGTTCAGCCGCCCCATGGCCTGCACCAACTCCCATTGCCGCACCGTGTTTTCATCGGCAATCAGATGGTTCTCAATGCCGTATTGAATCTGTTCCAAATAACTATGAAGGATATCCTGCAACTGAACCGGGACATTGTCGGGGTCAAAGGGACGGCCTTCATCGGAATAGCCCAAGATAGGCGTCGCGCAATCGTCAGCGGAGACGATGACGAAGCCGTTAGGCGTGTTGAAAATATGGAAGGCAGCATCGCCTCGGGAAATGCTGTAAGTGGTCACCAATTGCAGCTCTTCTGCGCCTCGCAGGTGCGTTTTCGTATTGGCGTTCACGAACTTCATGGCCACCTCGCGGGCGGTGTTCATGTCAACAGGGTTGGCTTCTGCGGCAAAGGTGATCGCCGTCAGAAGCAGTGTCAAGGTAAGGATTCTGTGTTTCATATTGAATGGGGATTGTTAGGGGACAAAGTTAGGGTTTTCTTTCCAAAAAGTGAGATTTGTTTCACTTTTTTTGTCCGTATGTTAGAAAAATGCCTATTTTTGCGATGCCAAAAGGTGTGTAAAACTATTTGGAGTAAATTTAATATATTGATAATCAGAAAATAAAAAGAATTATGCGTAAACACGTTTTGAAATTAATGATGACGGCTCTTCTGATGGCTCTCATAGTGCCGTGCGTGAATGCCCAAGTTAATGTGGGCGACATCCTTTGCGAAGGTGACACTATAGTTAGCCCTGACGACTTCGATACTGTAAACTTCAAGGCCGTTGGTGTGGTGTTCTTTGTGAACGATTCGGGCGAACATGGCTGGGCCATTGCCCTGGAGGATGATGGTCTCTTCACTTGGGGAGGTTACGGCGATGATACCGAACTGGACAACTATACCAGCAGAAGATCCGCAGCTAATGATACCGCTGGCTATAACAACACGAAGGCCATCCTTGAATTAGGTAAAGACTACCCGGCCTTTAATGCCGTTGATTTTGAAAACGGTTGGTACCTGCCTGCAGCCGGTCAGTTGAAGCGCCTCTACAAGAATCTAAAGGATGTGAATGCTAGTATTGAAAAAGCCAATGGATTGATTGTTAAGCCTATAGGATTGACCTATTGGTCTTCTACCGAGTATTCAGACATTGACGCCTGGTATCTGATCACCATCGGTGGACTTGAGTACACTTCCGACGGCTACAATGACCATAAAGATGGGGTCCGTCTCGTCCGTAGCGTGAGAGACTTTTAAGTCAACGAACATATCAAGGTAATACAAGAGTACTCATTGCATCAAAGCAATGGGTACTTTTTATTTGCCTCTCAGCGGACAATTCGCTGTACAAGAAGCACATTTGTGTACATCCTGTTTTGTGCTTTTGTCACAGGAGCATTTGCCTTTGCCTATCCGCAAGGTGCGGATGGCGACCATGACGAGGGTCAAGACAACCAGAAGCACTATGACGGTAGGCAGGTTCATGCGATGACAGCGTTGGCGATGAGATAGGCAAACCAGGCACAGACCCAAGCGACAGTGCATTGGAACAGGATGATGAAAAGCATCCATTTGGCCCCAAGCTCGCGACGGATGGCGGCCATGGCGGCCACACAAGGCGTGTAGAGCAGACAGAAGACCAACATGGAGATGCTGGTAACCGTGGTGAACAAGGGCATGGCATTGAGCACTTCCAATGTGGCCACTACGCTCTCTTTGGCCATGAAGCCGCTGATGAGGGCTGTGACGACCTGCCAGCTGCCTAAACCAAGCGGACGGAACACAGGAGCGATCCAGCCGGCCAAGTTAGCCAACATACTGCCTTCACCGTTTTCGACCATGTTGAAGTGGAAGTCAAAGGTCTGTAGGAACCAGATGACTAAAGTGGCCAAGAAGATGACTGTGAAGGCGCGTTGCACGAAGTCCTTGGTCTTGTCCCAAAGCAGGTGAGCGACGTTCTTCGCACTCGGCATACGGTAGTTGGGCAGCTCCATGACGAAAGGCGCCACATCTACTTTCTTTCCAAACCATTTGGTAAACAGCGCGGTAATGATGCCTACGAGGATGCCTAACAGATAGAGGCAGATGAGCACCAAGCCTCCATGACCAGGGAAGAACATGCTGGTAAAGAAGCCATAGATCGGTATTTTCGCCGAGCAGCTCATGAACGGGGTGAGTAGGATGGTGCGCCAACGGTCATGGGTGGAGTGTAAGGTGCGGGTCGACATCACCGCAGGCACGGTACAGCCGAAGCCGATGAGCATAGGCACGATACTATGTCCGGTGAGGCCGAGCTTACGCAAGAAGCTGTCGCTGACGAAGGCCACACGCGCCATGTAGCCGCTGTCTTCCAACAGGCTGAGGAAGAAGAACAGCAAGATGATGATAGGTACGAAACTGAGCACGCTGCCCACGCCACCAAAGATACCGTCGACCACCAACGACTGCACAGCTGGACTGACGTTCCAATTGGCCAAGGCGTTGCCTACGATCTCGGCAAGCCATGTGATGCCTTGGTCGAGCCAATCCTGCAAGGGTGCTCCTAAAGCATCGATGCTGAGCCAAATGATGCTTACCATCACGAGGATGAAGATGGGGATGGCCGTCCATTTGCCGGTCAAGATCTTGTCGATGCGGCGGCTTCGTTGGTATTCTTTGCTTTCCTTAGGTTTGATTACCGTTTTGTTGCAGAGTCGCTTGATGAAGGCGAAACGCATCTCTGCCATGGCAGCGGCGCGGTCGAGGCCGCGTTCTTCTTCCATCTGGACGATGAGGTGTTCCAAGGTCTCCTTTTCGTTTTGTGAGAGTTGTAAGGCTTCCATTACGATTGGGTCGCCTTCCACGAGTTTGGAGGCGGCGAAGCGTACGGGGATGTCGGCACGTTGGGCATGGTCCTCGATGAGGTGCATGATGCTGTGCAGACAGCGGTGCACTGCACCACCGTGGTCGTCCTTGTCGCAGAAGTCTTGACGCACAGGGGCTTCCTGGTATTTGGCGATGTGGATGGCGTGGTCGACCAGCTCGGAGACGCCTTCGTTTTTCGAGGCTGAGATGGGTACCACCGGCAGACCGAGAATCTGTTCCATCTCGTTGACCAGGATGCTGCCGCCGTTGTTACGCACTTCATCCATCATGTTGAGTGCCAAAACCATAGGCGTTCCCAATTCCATGAGCTGCATGGTGAGATAGAGGTTGCGCTCTATATTGTTGGCATCCACGATGTTGATGATGGCTTTGGGCTTCTCTTTCAAGATGAACTCACGCGACACGATTTCCTCGGAGGTGTAAGGGGAGAGGGAATAGATGCCCGGCAGGTCGGTGACGGAGGTCTCAGGGTGACCTTTGATGGTACCATCCTTGCGGTCGACGGTGACGCCAGGGAAGTTACCCACGTGCTGGTTGGCACCCGTCAGCTGGTTGAAGAGGGTGGTCTTGCCGCAGTTCTGCTGTCCGGCAAGGGCGAAGGTCAGTTTGGTGCCTTTGGGGAGTGGTGTCTCATGGGTCTTGTCGTGGTAGATGCCTTCTTCACCCAAGCCCGGGTGGGCGTTATGGTCGGGGAGGGAGGTGATGTAAAGGTGCTCATCGTTCTGAGGGTCTGTGGCTTCGGCTTCTTCGCTGTTGTGGCAAGGTTCCACCTCAATCAGGGCGGCATCGGCCTTGCGCAGGGTAAGCGAATAACCATGAATCATCACTTCCATCGGGTCGCCCAAGGGCGCATATTTCACGATTTTGATGAAGGCATCGGGGATGAGGCCCATATCCAAAAAATGCTGGCGGCGTTGGCCTTCTCCGTCAACAGCTTGAATGCGTGCGGATTGTCCTATGTCTAATTTATCGAGTGTGATCATCTGATGCTTTTGTTTGATGGTGCAAAAATACAAAGACATTTCATGCACTCTTATCCTAATTAATAATACTTTTTTCGGGAAACACTCATCATTTGTTGGGAAAGGAATGGTTTTTGTAGTTATTTTATGAAAACACTCACTGCCATGAAAAAAGTATTGATATTAGCTTTGTTTGTACTGCTGTCACTTCCCATGTTGGCACAGTCAAAGGACAAAAAGCCCGGCCTCAACAAGGAGAACTGCACCTTCGTCACCAAGGACGGCAAGACTTTCAATCTCTACGGCAAGGTGAAGATTGTGGAGAGCTTTCCCGACATCAAAGTGCAGATTGTGGAATCGTTCGAGGATTTGGATGTAAAGATTGTGGAAAACTTCCCAGACCAATGCGGGAAAGTGAAGCTTGTGGAGAGTTTCCCTGACGTGAAAGTGCAGATTGTCAACAGCTTTCCCGATATCAAGGTGAAGATTGTGGAGTCGTTTCCTGGGATTAGGAAGTAGTTGATAATTGATAATTGATAATTGATAATTGATAATTGAGAGTTTAGGGTTGAGAGTTGGGGAGTTTTAGGCTTTCTGAGTCGCCTCGGGTGATGAACCTTACGGTCACTTGGGGTGACTTCTTTTGTTCATCTTTTACTTCGCAAGTGAAGGATACTTCAGATGGGCCTTCATTGAGATAAGCGATCCCTTGTGGCTCTATTTCCAGTATTTTGTTGTAATTCTGGTCGGTAATGAATGCAGTGCCATCAAAGTTGTAGAGAAGGTATTGTCCTGCCTTTATGGTACAAGTGAAGTAAAGGATGCCGTTGGGTGTCCATAAACACAACTTGCTGATGCTGCCTTTGCCTTCCACGGCGATGCGCAGGGCGAAGCGGCTCTTGTAAGGACTGTCCCAAGTCCATTGGTCGTCATTGAGGTTGCAGAAATACCGGCGCGAGATGTGCTGTGGATAAATAAGGTATGTCGAATCATCTCCTTTTTCGATGTGCCAATTCTCGTACGGGTCTTTGAATGCTTCCTTTTGTTCTTCGCTGAAGGCGTTGGCCAAACGTAGAGTCTCCCATATATTAATGGTGTTCAGCATCTGGTCGGTTAGACCGTGCTTGCGTAAGGTTGGTGCGCTGCAGTCGAGGCCGAAGCCGGCATCGAAGGCGGCGGCTTTGGAGAGGAACCATTCCAATTCCTCCAAAGTGGTGGCGTTTTTGGTCTTGTTGGCGAGGTGGATCTGGAAGTTGCCGATCATCCACGGCATCTGGGTCTTGCGATAGAAGTCCTGCTTCTCAGCCAGCGTCTCCACAATCTTGGTGCGCATCGACTCGTTCCAGAGCTGGTTCTCATTAATGCGGCTCAGGTAGTGCCACGAGACAGGGGTGAGCAGGTCGGCTTGCAAGAGTTTGTCGGGGTTGTATTTGTGCATCGTGTCGAGCATACGACCGATGGCGAGGTCGCCTTGGTCGTTGTAGGCATAGCTTTTCAGATCATTGAAAATCAGAAGCTGGTAATGGGTCTTGGCCAGTTTTTTGGCTTGGGTTTGAGCCATCTTGTCTTGCGTCTCAAGGTCGGGAAGGAGGGTGCGGTCAGGTGTGTCCCAGAGTTTGTAAACGGTGGCGTTTTTGCCATGGGCGGTATTCCTTGTCCCAAAAGCACCGCGTACGCAGCCGTAGAAGAGATGGATGTTGCCTACAGCCTCAGTGCTGCGGTAGGTGACAAGCTCGTCGTCGATTTGCAGCACGTTGATGGTGGCTGGTTCGGAGAAGAGCTCGGAATGATACACTGCAAACTCGGTTTGGGTCTCATTGATAGGGAGTTGCAGCTGTAGTGTGCCTTGTTTTAATAGGTGTTTCGAAGGCTTGGGACTGACGAGTTTGCTGTCGGTCGGGATGCGGTTGGCCAGCACTGATAGACCCATGTCCAAACCGGCTTGACGGCATTTTTTCTTCAAAAAGGCAGTATCCTGTGGGTTACCGTCAATTAACAGATAAGACTTTGTGCTTCTAGTGATGTTTGTTGGGAATGAAGGGTCTTGTGCAAAGGAGGAAGTTCCGCACAACAACAGCAAAACGATGGCTAGAATTCTTTTCATCAGTCGATTCCTCTCAGGTCTTTATAGAGTTGCACGGCATAGAGGTCGGTCATGTTGGAGATGAAGTCGATGACGGACTGCAGCTTGGTATAGGTGTCATCGGTCTCCACCTTGAACTGCTCGGGCATGAGCGAGAGCAGCTTCTTGTTATAAGGAGTGCCAGGGTTCATCACGGCATCGGTGAAGTCTTCCAACAACGTTCCGATGACATTGAAGCCCGTCAGTTCAATCTTAACCACGGAAGGGTGACGATAGATGTGTTTTACCGATTCATCGCGGCAAAGGTCGAGTGCATTCTTTTCAAAATCAGGCAGATGCGAAATCAAGCTCTTCTCGAAACGGCCTTCCATGATGGCGTCGTAGTTTTTGACGAAAATGTCGCTGGCGAGGTTCACCAACTTGTTGATGAGCATTGCGCGGAGGAAGGCCATCCTTTCGTTGACATCGGTCACTTCGCGGTAAACGTCCTCCTTGTGCTTGAAGAAAGCCTTGTCTTTGTTCGGGTCGAAAAACGAGACAAAACAGCTCTCGATGGCCTCCGTGCTGATGATGCCGCGTTTGTGGGCATCTTCCATGTCGAGGACGAGGTAGCAGATGTCGTCGGAAGCTTCCATCATGTAGGACAATGGATGACGGGCATAGACCAAATGCTTATCATCTAAACGTGGAATACCACATTCTTCGACGACTTCCTTAAAGGCTTCTATTTCAGAATAAAAGACGTTGTATTTCTTGCGGTTGCCT
>JAEEGJ010017492.1_pt1 | contig 16202 bp, 9 predicted proteins | sample 8958761 | NCBI WGS metagenome assembly JAEEGJ01 (sample SAMN16246546, study PRJNA631951) | gut metagenome | biome: gut microbiome; feature: rumen; material: RS-attached | host: Bos | place: Iran: Karaj | collected 2018-10
ACAGCGCTTCGGGACGCTATATGCTTCCTTGCGCACCCCTCTTACTTAATCGCGGGTTTTCAGGCACCCTCGACCGCAACAGCGCTTCAGGACGCTATAAGCTTCCTTGCGCCCCCTCTTACTTTAATCGCGGGTTTTCAGGCACCCACGACCGCAACAGCGCTTCGGAACACAATAAACTTTCTAGCGCGCTCTATAAATTTGTATACCCCATCAAGTAAGTATCCACTTCTCTAGCGCAGTCTCTACCCTGCTTAATAGCCTTTACTACTAGGGACTGGCCTGTGTGCATATCGCCGGCTGTAAAGACGCCCTTTACGTTTGTTGCAAAGCCATCAAGACTTGTCTTTACGTTTGTACGCTCGTTTACTTCTACACCAAAGGCATCAACTACATACTTCTGGCTGCCAAGGAAACCTGCTGCAATGAGGACTAACTCGCAAGGGAGTTCTTTCTGAGTTCCTTCTACTGGAACCATCATCTTTCTGCCAGTCTTCTTATCAAGCTTGCTTTCAAGCTCTACTGTTACTACTGACTTTAAGTTGCCCTTTGCATCCTTTTTAAATTCCTGAACTGTAGTTGTATAGATTCTTGGATCATGACCAAATTTTGCAATTGCCTCTTCCTGACCGTAATCAGTCTTAGAGATGAGAGGCCACTGTGGACATGGGTTTGTCTCGGTTCTTTCATCCGGTGCCTTTGGCATCATTTCAAGCTGAGTTACTGACTTGCAGCCATGTCTAATACATGTACCAACACAGTCATTACCTGTGTCACCACCACCGATAACAATTACATTTTTATTCTTAGCTGAAATAAACTTGCCATCTGTAAGGTTAGAATCAAGTAGGCTCTTTGTTGTTGCTGTAAGGAAATCTACTGCAAAGTAAATGCCCTTAGCATCACGACCTGTTGCTTTGATATCTCTTGGATTTGAAGCGCCACAGCAAAGTACTACCGCATCGTAATCCTTAAGGATATCCTTAGCCTTAAGGTCGTTACCAATATCAACGCCTGTCTTAAATTCCACGCCTTCAGCTTCCATGACATCAATTTTTCTATCAATGATGTGCTTTTCAAGCTTCATATTTGGAATACCATATCTTAAAAGTCCACCAACTCTATCTGCTCTTTCAAATACAGTTACATTGTGGCCTCTAAAGTTTAACTGATCTGCTACTGCAAGACCACTAGGACCTGAACCAATGACTGCGATTTTCTTATCTGTTCTAGTCTTTGGTGGCTTAGGGTCTGCATAGCCGTGAGCATAGGCATATTCAATGATAGCCATTTCATTTTCTTTAGTAGAAACTGGCTCCCCGTCTAGGTTACAAGTACAGGCTTTCTCGCAAAGGGCTGGACAAACACGACATGTAAATTCTGGGAAGTTACTTGTCTTTTTAAGTCTGTTGTAAGCCTGCTTGTAGTTTCCTGTATATAATAGGTCGTTCCATTCAGGGATGAGGTTGTTAAGAGGACAACCACTTGTCATCCCCTTAAGAGTTACACCTGCCTGGCAAAATGGTACGCCACAATCCATACAACGTGCTGCCTGTCTTCTCTGAGCCATTTCATCTAGAGGTGTATGGAATTCATTAAAGTTCTTAATTCTTTCTAAAGGAGCAATAGCTTTGGCTCCTACTCGGTTATATTCTAAAAATCCTGTTGCTTTACCCATTACTATATCCTCCTATACTTACTTAGTTGCTGCATAAAATGCTTCAATCTGTGCCTGCTTTGAATTCATACCCTTTTCTTCCATCTGAACTATCATATTTAACATTTTCTTATAGTCATGTGGCATGATTTTCTTAAATCTAGGAAGATACTCCTCAAAGTTTTCTAAGATTAACTTAGCCTTCTTTGAGTTTGTGTTTTTAGCATGTTCTTCAATTAATGTGTGAAGGTCTAATACATCGTACTTATTAGTTACAGCTTCAAGAGAAACTAATGACTTATTTACTCTCTTGTAAAGGGATGTGTCCTCATCTAAAACGTAGGCAACACCACCGCTCATACCAGCTGCAAAGTTCTTACCTGTCATACCAAGAACTACAACGATACCGCCTGTCATGTATTCACAACCATGATCACCAACACCTTCTACAACTGCTGTAGCGCCTGAGTTTCTTACTGCAAATCTTTCGCCGGCTACACCATTTATATATGCTCTACCACTTGTTGCGCCGTAAAGTGCTACGTTACCAATGATGATATTTTCATCTTCCTTATAAGTAGCCTTCTTAGGTGGGTAAACTACTAACTTACCACCTGATAAGCCCTTACCAAAGTAATCGTTACTATCACCTTCAAGCTCAATTGTTAAGCCCTTAGGGATAAAGGCACCAAAGGACTGACCGCCAGCACCATTACACTTTAACTTATATGTATCATCCTCTAACTTATCGCTAAATCTTCTTGTGATTTCAGCACCAAGTAAAGTACCAAGAGATCTATCTGTATTTGTAACATTTGTCTCAAAGCTATAAGACTCTTCTTCATCAAAGGCCTTAGTAAATTTCTTAAGAAGTACTTTTTCATCCACTGTCTTTTCAAGCTGGAAGTCAAATACCTTCTTAGAATCATACTTAATCTGAGAAGCTTCCTTGATGTATGGATTATCAAGGATCTGCTTTAGAGATACCTTTGACCATCTACCTGAATTTGTAACTTCCTTGCTTGTAAGTAAATCAGTTCTACCAACTAATTCATCCACTGTCTTGATTCCAAGCTTAGCCATGATTTCACGTAATTCCTGAGCAATAAATCTCATGAAGTTTACAACGTATTCTGGCTTACCCTTAAATCTCTTACGAAGCTCTGGATTTTGTGTTGCAACACCCACAGGGCAAGTATCAAGGTTACATACTCTCATCATTACACAACCCATTGTTACAAGTGGAGCTGTGGCAAAGCCGAATTCTTCAGCACCAAGCATAGCTGCAATAGCTACGTCACGACCACTCATAAGCTTACCATCAGTTTCAACTACAACCTTATTTCTAAGACCGTTCATAATTAATGTCTGATGTGCTTCTGCAAGACCAAGTTCCCAAGGAAGACCTGCATTGTGGATAGATGACTTTGGAGCTGCACCTGTACCACCGTCGTAACCTGAAATAAGAATTACGCCAGCACCAGCCTTTGCAACACCTGAAGCGATTGTACCAACACCGGCTTCAGATACTAACTTAACGGAAATTCTCGCATTTTTATTAGCATTCTTTAAATCGTAGATTAACTGAGCTAAATCTTCAATTGAGTAAATATCATGATGTGGTGGAGGTGAAATAAGGGCAACACCTGGAGTTGAAAGACGAGTCTTAGCAATCCATGGATAAACCTTCTTTCCTGGAAGATGTCCACCTTCACCTGGCTTAGCGCCCTGTGCCATCTTAATCTGAATTTCCTTAGCAGAAACAAGATACTTAGATGTAACACCAAATCTACCTGAAGCTACCTGCTTGATGGCTGAGCATCTGCTTCTTCCATCTGCATCTGGTGTAAGTCTATCCTCATCTTCACCACCTTCACCAGAGTTAGATTTTCCATGAAGCATGTTCATAGCAATAGCCATTGTTTCGTGAGCTTCCTTAGAAATTGAACCATAAGACATAGCACCTGTCTTAAATCTTCTAACGATAGAATCTACTGATTCAACCTCATCTATATCAATGCCTGTCTTAGGGAACTTAATGTCCATAAGACCTCTTAAATTCTTAACACCTGTCTCTTTATTAATTAAACTTGTGTATTCCTTAAATGTTTCGTAGTCGCCATTTCTAGTAGCAAGCTGGAGCAAATGTATTGTCTGTGGATTGTATAAATGCTCCTCCTGGTTACTTCTAGACTTATGAGCACCAACTGAATCAAGAGTTGTATCAACATTTAATTCAAGCTGATCAAAAGCCTTTGAGTGAAGAACTTCAACATCTTCCTCAATATCCTTTAAAGAAATACCTTCAACTCTTGATACACAACCTGAGAAATACTTATTAATTACATCTGAATTAATACCGATTGCCTCAAAAATCTTAGCACCCTGATATGACTGGATTGTAGAAATACCCATCTTAGCTGCGATTTTTACAATACCGTTAATAATTGCCTTATTGTAGTCATCGACCGCTGCGTTATAGTCCTTATCAAGCATGTTGTAATCAATTAATTCCTGAATTGACTCAAGGGCAAGATATGGGCAAATTGCTGAAGCACCAAAACCAAGTAATGTTGCAAAATGGTGTACATCTCTTGGCTCACCTGACTCTAAGATAACTGCCATACTAGTTCTCTTCTTAGTCTGTACAAGATGCTGCTGTACTGCTGATACTGCAAGTAATGAAGGAATAGCGACATGATTTTCATCCACACCTCTATCTGAAAGGATAAGGATATTAGCACCCTCCTTATAAGCTCTATCACATTCAATAAATAAGTGATTAATAGCCTTTTCAAGAGAAGTGTTCTTATAGTAAGTAATAGGCACTGTCTCTACCTTAAAGCCTTCTACCTTCATTGACTTAATCTTAAGTAAGTCAGAGTTTGTAAGAATAGGATTGTTGATTCTAAGCTGCTTACAGTTCTTAGCCTCTGCCTGTAAAAGATTACCATCTGTACCAAGGTAAACTGTTGTTGATGTTACAACTTCCTCACGAATTGAATCGATAGGTGGATTTGTAACCTGAGCAAATAACTGCTTAAAATAGTTAAATAATGGCTGATGATGATTTGAGAGTACTGCAAGTGGAGTATCAATACCCATAGCTCCAGTTGCTTCACCGCCATTAAGTGCCATTGGTAAAATTGAAGTCTTAAAGTCTTCGTATGTATAACCAAAGGCCTTTTGAAGTCTTGCTCTTTCTTCCTTAGTGTGCATAGGTGTCTTCTTGTTTGGAATCTTTAAGTCTGCAAGCCAAACAAGCTCAGAATCAACCCATTCGCCATAAGGCTTTTCTGATGCAAAATGTTCCTTTAACTCATCATCAGAAATAACCTTGCCCTTTGTTGTATCCACAAGGAGCATCTTACCTGGACGAAGTCTATCCTTCTTTGCAATTCTTGACTCATCAATTTCAAGTACACCAACTTCTGATGAAAGGATGATGTAACCATCATTTGTTACATAGTATCTTGAAGGTCTAAGTCCATTTCTATCAAGGATAGCGCCCATTACATCACCATCTGAGAAGAGGATTGATGCAGGACCATCCCAAGGTTCCATCATTGTTGCATAGTACTGATAGAAATCCTTCTTATTCTGGCTCATAGACTTATTCTTAGCCCATGGCTCAGGAATTGTAATCATAACTGCAAGTGGAAGTGGCATTCCATTCATAACAAGGAATTCAAGAGTGTTATCAAGCATAGCTGAATCTGAACCATTTACATTGACAACTGGTGTAATCTTTGACATTTCCTCTTCTAAGTATGGAGAAACCATTGTCTCTTCTCTTGCAAGCATTCTATCTGCATTACCCTTAATAGTATTAATTTCACCGTTGTGAACAATAAATCTATTAGGATGAGCTCTTTCCCAACTTGGATTTGTGTTAGTAGAGAAACGTGAATGTACAAGGGCGATAGCTGATTCGTAAGCTTCATCCTGTAAATCGAGATAGAATTTTCTTAACTGACCAACTAAAAACATACCTTTGTAAATTACTGTTCTACTAGAAAGTGAACATACATAAGTATCCTCTGCTGTCTGCTCAAATACACGTCTTGCTACATAAAGTCTTCTATCAAAGTCGATACCCTGATTTACCTTCTTAGGTCTTTTAACGAAAGCCTGCTCAATAAATGGCATGCAGTCGATTGCCTTCTTACCAAGAACTGATGGTGTTGTTGGAACTTCTCTCCAACCAAGGAATTCCATGCCTTCCTTCTCAACAATAATCTCAAACATCTTCTTGGCTCTGTTTCTTGCAAATTCATCTCTAGGGAAGAAGAACATACCAATTCCGTAGTCTCTTTCTTTTCCAATAGAAATTCCTGTGTTCTTTGTAACCTTTTCGAAAAATTTATGAGAAATCTGAAGAAGGATTCCCACACCGTCTCCTGTTTCTCCCTTAGCATCCTTACCTGCTCTGTGTTCCAAATTTTCCACAATACTTAACGCATCAGATACTGTCTTGTGTGTCTTCACACCATTGATGTTAACTACGGCACCAATACCACAGTTATCATGTTCAAAGTCTGACCTATATAGTCCTGGTTTTCTCATTTCTTTTTCCATAAGCTAATCCCTTTCCTAAAGATAAATTGCAAGTCAAATCTATTAGTAACTTCCTCATAACTAAAACAGCCAATCGCCATAACTGGCATATTTACTTGCTTGTGAGAAATCTTAAAACTTTTTGGAAAACTTGTAAAATTAAATTGTCAGACAATTCATTCCCGATAAATACACATTTTCAAAAGGATTAGTCTGGTTAGTTGCATTGAATTGTGTCTAAATTGTGTGAAATTTCATAAAAAAATAGCCCCAAAAGCACTTTAAATTATTAAAAAGTGGCTTTTTAGGGCTATCTTTAAATTTTTTCAAAATAATATTAAGATACAATTCCAACAATTTACTTTTGTAGGAGTTTTTCGCTTTAAATTATTAACTTAGTTTTCAAAATGTCCGCTTAATAAAATTAAGTGTAAGGTGTTTTTGCCTAATTTACTTAATTTTATAAAGCATATACTATTTTAAATTAAGAAGTCTACGGCAGCTTCCATAACCTTATAGGTAACTTCTTTTCTTGCACCGCCATATTCCCCATCAAAGGTCCAATCTACGTCCACATCAGATTTAAAGCTAATATGGCTAGTCTTTAGATTGTGCACCATCTTACACTTGTCATAATCCTGTGTAATATAGGCGCCAAGTAGTTCTTGTGCATCTAGTGGTGTCTTAATTTCCTTTACAAGTAGAACCTCAAAAATTCCATCCTGTAAATCCACTGTGTTACCAATAATGCCCTTCATGCCACCTACTGACTGAGTATTACTTACCATGCCGTATAGGAAATTGCCTTCTATATTAAATTCATTTCCATTCTCATCAATACCTGAAACCTGCATGTATTGTGGCTTTAAATTAAGCAATTCCTTTGCGCCAGAAAAGACGTAGGCCTGATGACCTAACACGTTTTTTAACTCCTGTGGAGTATTATAGCTTACCTGTGTAAATGCGCCAAAGGCCGCAACATAGTTAAAGGACCTCTCATACTCTCCATCTGTGTAAACTAGTCCAATATCTACAGGGTAAATATTACCATTAGCAATAGCAGTAGCTGCCTGCACCATGTTCTTATCAATATTTAGACTTGCAGCAAAATCATTAGTACTTCCACTTGGTATATATCCAATTTGAGGCTTATTCTCTAAACGCAAAATCGCCCCTACTACTTCATTTAAAGTACCATCGCCACCGCTACACACAATGACATCATAATTTTCACCAACTTCTAATACCTTCTCATATCCATCATTGGCCTTCTTTGTAGGGTAAACAGTTATCTCGTAGTCTGCCTCTGATAGAATCTGAATTATCTGCATTAGGCTGTTCTTAATAAGTCCTTTTCCTGAATTAGGGTTAAATACCAATAATAACTTCTTCATAGTATCCTCCTCTGTTTCTCTACATTTCTAAGCTTATATTTGAAAATGTAACATCAGCGTTTCTACTTACAAATAATCCAAGATATACATGCTCAGGATCAACTGTTGTAAGCTTAAAGTCAAAGCCGCCAGTTATAACATCTCCATCATCAAAACTTGCGCCATATCCATCTTCTGTTGCAAAAAGGCAAGCCTTTACTGTCATACCTTTCTTAATTTCTCTTCTAAGCTTTGAGCCAAGAACCTGCTCGCTACTTCTTCTTGCAAAGCAATTTGTAGCATTTTCCTTCTTAGTAAGGAAAAGTGGAGCTGCTGCCACATAATCTCCTAATACGTCAGCTGTGTCCATATCAACATAGACATCATCCCTTACCATAAGTCCAAAGGAAACCTGGTCATTACTAAAATAGTCATTAACTGTTATATCTGCTGTTAGCTTAAATTTAGTTGCTGCTGGAATCTGCTTAAAGGCAAATAAAATACCATCTGTTACAATACTAATCTTACCTCTGTTCTCTCTTACTGCCATTCTAATAGCAGGCTTTCCATCCTTTTCTTCAAGCTCACAGCTAAAGTCCTTATTATCTGCAGGAGCTAAAATATCACCAAAAGCCGATACCTTAAAGCCTTCTACATCCTTAAAGAGCTTACTTGCCTCTAAGTTAGAATTAAATTCTACTGGCTTATAATCTTTATTTTCCTCAAGGTAGTTTTCCTTAGCAGGGTATGGCATATAATTAGCTAGGTCTATTACATTTTCAGAAAGACCAGCAATTCCAAGCTCCTTAATAGTCTTCATAACAAAGAATGCATTGACGTAGGCGCCCCATACATTAGTGTGAGTGTTATCCACACTTACCATGTTATTACAAGACCAAGCGTGAAGATAAGCAGTTTCCTCAACTCCAAGCTCCTCATAAAACTTTCTTGTAATCTCTGTCATATCAACTAGGGCAACATGTGTATCTGCTGCTAGCTTTCTTACTGCCTCTGGATAGTCGCCACCCTTAAAATCACCGTTATCCTCAGTGATGTGAAGCTGAACATTGCTCCAATTATCCTCAGTCTTACGTCTAACAATAGGTGTAGCAAGAATTGGCACCACTCCTGCTGTTCTTGCAGGTTCAATATAGTTTACATATAGTGAGTTTGCAAAACTTCCTTCTGTCTTATAGTCTCCCACTGCAGTTCTAAATCTGTCTACTTCAGCCTTCTCATCATTATGGCCAAAGCCCATAAGTAGGAAATCTCCAGACTCCATATTATTCATCAATGTTTCGTAATTTTCTTCTTTAGTAAAGGAAAGAGAACTTCTACCTGAAAGTGCAATGTTTACCACTTCTACCTTATCATTTAGGTATTCTCCCAATTTTGTTCCGTATCCATATCTTGGATAATAATACTTGTCTTCAAAACTACTAAGTGTAGAATCTCCAACAACCCATAACTTACTCATAAATCTCTCCTTTATTGCCAAAGCAATTTAAAATTGCGCATTTATAAGATTAATACATTGAAAAAGTTTTATCAATATTAGAAATGTTTATTTAAGAAATTCTTTCGAAGTTCCTCTTCTCTCTTCTCCACATCTTCAAGCAATTCCCTTGCAGACATTAAAATGCATCCCTGACCTCTAATAATCACCTGTTCCACTCCATCAGAGGTTGCCACTGTTACATTTCTTTTTCTGCCATTTTCATGGGCAAATTTTTCTATGTAATGATCTGCAGTTTCCGCTTCCTTAGTGTAAACCACATGAATGTTATTAAGATTCACAAACTCTTCTTGATGTCCCTTTACCTTATAGGCATCAAAAACCACAATAAGCTCTGAATGAATTAGAGACTGATAATGCTGCATAATATCAAGGAGTCTACCCCTTGCCCCATCAAAATTAGTCTTTTGCAATTCATCAAGTTCTGGCCATGCATGAATAATATTATAGCCATCCACAAGTAGGTAATTCTTTGCACCTTCCTTGTTTTTATTACCATAAAGAGTCATGTCCTTACCTACATACTTCTCAGAATATAAACTCTCCTTAGAAGAGTCTCCCCAGGCAGTTACATATCTTGCCCCATTATTTTCATTTTTCTTTCTCTTTCTTTCCTTAGCAGCATCTGACTTACTATTAGAGTAGTAGGTTTCAGATAGGATTCTATCTACTTCCTCGGTTCCAATCCACTCATCAGACACTGTTCTTGAGGCAGCTTTAGCATTTATTGGTCGAAGTGATACATCTCCTGTTGTATGTCCATTTTCTTCAATAATTTCACAGTGAGCGTGGTCTCTAACCTCAAACCATGGCACAGTATAGCCTGAACCATGGGCGCAAAATACAGAATCCACAGGGTTTCTTGTATCTCTTTCAGGATCATAAGCCTTAGCCTCAATTACTTCCTCACTATTGTGGCACTCCTTATAGCCTGCCATCTGTAAGCTAATGCGGCCCGTGCCCTTAGTGTAAGTATTAAGCTCAGCCTGATAATTTCCAATGGCTACTACTGGCGCCTCACCTTGAATTAAGCACTCATCTCCATTATCTATTAAATTAGAGCTGCCGCCCATTCTCTCAATATCTGTCATAGCCCTGCCAATATAGGCTCTATCAAGCCTAATCTCGTAGGCATAGTAAGGCTCTAAAATCACAGACTCTGCCCTCATAAGGCCCTGTCTTATAGCTCTATAAGTAGCCTGTCTAAAGTCACCGCCCTCTGTATGCTTAGGGTGGGCTCTACCATTTACCAAAGTTATAACCATGTCGGTTATGTTGGCGCGAATTAAGACACCTTTGTGATTTCTTTCCTGCAAATGTGTCAAAACCAGTCTTTGCCAGTTCTTATCAAGTAAGTCTTCGCTACATTCTGTTTTAAATATAAGGCCAGAACCTCGCTCGCCTTCTTCTAGCTTTAAATGTACCTCTGCATAGTGTCTTAAAGGCTCAAAGTGGCCAATACCATAGCTGCTGCCCTTAATAGTCTCTTTATAAACCACACTACCAGTTCCAAAGGAAACCTCAACGCCAAATCTCTTCTTAATAAGTCCTGTTAGAATTTCAAGCTGCACAGCACCCATTAGACTAACAATAATTTCTCTAAATTCTTCATTCCATCTAATATTTAGAGCTGGCTCCTCCTCTTCTAACTGTCTAAGGAGAGGTAGCATAACTAATGGATCCTTATCCTTTGGTAGAATCATCTTATACTCAAGGACTGGTGCTATCACTGCGGTATTTGCTAGATTTTCAATACCAAGACCTTGGCCTGCAGTTACTTCATTTAAGCCCACTATTGCGCAGACATCTCCTGCAGATACCGATTTTGCAGGGCTAAATATATCACCATTATAGACTCTAATTTGATTTACCTTCTCCTCACCAATCATGTCTTTTGCCTGAAGGCTACCAGAAGTTAATTTCAAATGTACCAATCTATCGTTATTTTCTCTAGTTATCTTTACAACTCTAGCGCCAAAGTCTAGCTCTTCCTTGCCGCTATAAGTATCCTTACTATAATCATTAATTGCATCCAGTAATTCTTCTACACCCTCTAGTTTTAGTGCTGAACCAAAAAGCACTGGAAAGAGATGTCTTTTGTAAATTTCAGACACAATAGTTTCTTTTGAAACTTCCCCAGCTTCCAAATATTCATCTAAGCTTTCATCTGATGCAAAGGAGATTTCCTCCATATCCTTTTTATTAAAATCAATACAGTTAGTGGAAAGTCTATTCTGTAAAATCTTTAAGACTCTTTCTTTACTAGCCCCTGCCTGGTCCATTTTATTCACAAAAATAAAAGTAGGAATCTTAAATTTAGATAGCAAATTCCAAACTGTCTCTGTATGTCCCATAACGCCATCTGCCTGGTCTATTACAATAACTGCAATATCTAATGCCCAAAGGTTTCTCTCCATCTCTGCACTAAAATCCACGTGTCCTGGGGTATCTATTAAATTGACTTCAAGGTCCTTATAGTTAAACTTGGCTTCTTTAGAATAAATGGTGATACCCCTATTCTTTTCCACTTCGTCCGTGTCAAGAAAGGCATCACCATTATCAACTCTACCAAGCTTACGTATAACTCCTGTTTTAAAAAGAATGGCCTCTGAAAGTGTGGTTTTTCCAGCATCTACATGGGCAAGCATTCCAATCGTAAGCTTCTTCATATTCTATTCCTACTTTTCTGATATTATTTTATACATGTCTGGTCTTCTATCTCTAAATAGGCCCCATGACATTCTATCCTTTTCTAACTCGTCTAAATCAAAGCTGTGGCAGATTACACCTTCCACATCTCTTCCAAGTTCCTCAACAATTTCACCTGTGTTATCAGTAATAAAGGATGAACCATAGAAGTTAAGACTTGATGTCTGACCTCCGTTAGCTTCGCTTGCAGTAACGTCCTCACGTCCAATTCTATTAGCTGCAATAACTGGCATTAAATTAGCTGCTGAGTGACCCTGCATAACTCTTCTCCAGTGTGGCATACTATCTAGCTCTAAGATTGGCTCACTGCCAATGGCTGTTGGGTAAAATAAAAGTTCTGCACCTAAAAGTGCCATAGAACGAGCAGTCTCTGGGAACCACTGATCCCAACAAATTCCCACACCAATCTTTGCAAATTTAGTTTCAAAGGCCATAAAGCCTGTATCTCCAGGTGTGAAGTAGAATTTTTCCTGATAATAGTGATCATCTGGAATATGAGTCTTTCTATATGTTCCAAGATTAGTTCCATCAGCATCAATAACTACAACGCTATTAAATAATCTTGTTATATCCTTTTCATAAACGCTTACAATTACTACAACTGATAATTCCTTAGCGACTTCTATAAAATGATTCACTGCCTTATTATCCTCTATACTTGTAGCAAAGTCATAATAATCGTATCTTCTCTCCTGACAAAAATACTGTCTTTCAAAAAGTTCCGGAATAAGGATAATATTAGCTCCAGCCTTAGCGGCTTCTCGCACGTACTTATCGGCTGTAGCTATATTTTCATCAACATTTCTTGTACAGGCAAACTGAACTGCTGCCACCTTTACTTCTCTTTTATTCATAAATCTCCTTTAGAATTTAATTTAGGCTGCCTTTAAATTCTTCTTTTTTAAAATGTAAACTAAAATCGATAATCCCCATGAACCGCCTACAATAACAATAAACCAAATTACTGAAGCAAGTACTGACTGTTCATGCACTCTTAAGAATGGATATGGTCCATACATAACATTTAGGGCATTAAGAGTAATTGTTACTGCTGCATAAATTACAGTTGGGATAAAATTAATTGCTGTATTTACAAATCTTAAATTCACTACATCCTCAAAGAATGTAAAGCTTATAAAGCTAATGATTGGGCAAAGTGTGTGGTAGTAAAGGTTAGCACCACCAAATAAATACCAGCCTGTCCACTTAAATCCTGCAAGTGGAATTAAAACAAATACAACTACTAAGAAAGTAAGGCACATACATGATGTAGCCATAAATCTAAACTTAGAAACGAAGTTATTTGTCTTTACTTCACCACTCTTAAAGCCTTCATAGCCTGTGATTACAAAGCACAAACTTGAGAGTAAACCAAGGATGTTACTATCCTGTGTGTAATATGAAAATAATCCAAGTCCGTTACTATGTATGCTTACGATTAAACCTACAATTCCCAATACAACTAGGCAAATGTTTAAACAATATGCCACTTTAAATTTACTATACTTATTCATATCTTTTTGCGTCTTTACGCACCTTTCTAAATAATAGGGCAAGCCCCTCTATTCTGGAATCTGCATTGTGATACAGTGGATGTTACCACCACCTACAATAATATCTCTTGCATAGATTCCTATTACTTTTCTATCAGGCATTAATGCCTGTAAAAGAGCGATTGCATCTGCATCTTTCTTATCGTTAAACTGAGGAACTAAAGCGATTCCATTGGCAATATAAAAGTTAGCATAGCTTGCTGCTAATCTCTCGCCTAACTCTCTTTCATCCTCGCCCTCTTCAAATTCATAACCTAATAAATCCTCTTCCTTAATAGTTACAGGAATATCTGGGATATATAACTTATGAACCTTTAGAGGAAGCCCATCGCAATCGGTCTCATTTTCTAAAACCTTTAAATCTGCCATAGACATTGCATACTGTGGATCGTCTTCTTTATCAGTCCAAGCTAAAACCACATTAGCTTCTGAGGTAAAGGCACAGACATTGTCCACATGCTCGTTAGTCTCATCATTATAAATTCCATAAGGAATCCAAATAATCTTTTTCATACCAAGGGTCTTTTTAAGGACCTCTTCAATTTCCTGCTTAGATAATTTAGGATTTCTACCAGGACTAAGTAGGCAGCTTTCTGTCGCTATTAAAGTACCCTTACCATCTGTATGAATTGAGCCACCTTCTAAGACGAAAGGGGCTGCATCAAAATAGTCATATCCTAATTCATTGCAAATGTTAATAGCTAGCTTATCATCCTCTTCCCAGTGGGCATACAAACCGTCATAGTCCCCGCCCCAAGCATTAAAGGAAAAGTTTACTCCACAAACAGCTTTGTTGTCTCCCAATTTCTTTACAAAAATTGGAGATGTATCTCTAGCCCAAGCATCGTTAGTATCTGCAATTACTATCTTAATGTTCTTATTTATTAAATCAGGATCAGCCTCATCATCCTTAGATAAAAGATAAGACTTAACCTCTTCTTCATATTCCTTACTTGCTACCATTATAAGCTCTTCATGTCTTGCAATATGTCTTGCAATTTCAGTAAAGACTTCCTTAGCCTTTACACCACCATTAGGCCAAGAACCTGGTCTAACGGGCCAAATCATAATGGTTGCCTTATGTCTATCATACTCTGCAGGCATTCTATATTCTGCCATACATGCTTTATTATCTATTCTCATTGTAACCTCATAAATGTGTGATGGGATTAAAAAATTAATATGCACAAACCGTGCATATTAATTTTATCATAATCTATTTAGTTGTGGAAAATTTAGTTTCATAAAATTTCTATGATCTTAAATCTAAGCTTTATAGACCTTTTCTAACTTAATCTTCCCTTAAAGTCTTCGTAGCCAAATTCCTTAATTATTCTACAATCTCCGTCCTTCATAGTAGCAATGCTTGGAAGAGGAATGCCATTAAAGGTATTATTCTTAACCATAGAATAAATTGCCATATCCTCAAAGATTAACTTATCACCTATATTTATCTCACCCTTAAAGCAGTAGTCTCCAATAATGTCTCCTGCAAGGCAGGTAAAGCTTGAAAGTCTATAGACATGACTGTAACCTTCCATGATTTGCTTACCCATGGCTCTCACTGGAGATATGCCATTTTTGTACATTTTCTTAATAGTCCAAATATCAAGGTCAGTATCCTCCACCTTAAGCGCATCTTTAAGGGGTGGAACATAAGGCATCTCAAGGACATCTGGCATATGACAAGCTGCCGATGCATCAAGGATTAGTGTCTCAATGCCGTTATCCACCTTATCAAGAACAGTGGTTACAAGGTAACCTGCATTAAGGGCAATGGCCTCTCCTGGTTCAAGGTAAACTTCGCAGTTATATCTAGCCTTCACCTGATTTATGCATCTAATTAAAGTCTCGATGTCATAATCCTCTCTTGTTATATGATGACCACCGCCAAAGTTTATCCATTTTCTTCCCTTTAAGACAAAATCAAACTTATCTAAAACCACTTCTAGTGTGGCCTCAAGGTCATCTGAATCCTGTTCACAAAGAGTATGAAAATGTATTCCATCCACACCATCTAGTAGCCTTGGATTAGCTTCTAGTGCTTCCTCTAATTTCTTTAAAGTCACGCCAAATCTAGAACCTGGAGCGCATGGGTCATAAATTGCATGGTCTCCCTGTGTAGAAAATTCAGGATTGATTCTTAAACCTACGCTAACCCCTGCTTTTTGCCAAACTGGTCTATGGTGTTCTAACTGAGAAATTGAGTTAAAGACTATGTGATCACAAATCTTAACTAGTTCTTCCATGTCTTCATCTTTAAAGGCTGGTGCAAATACGTGGTTTTCCTTTCCCATCTCTTCTTTACCTAGACGAGCTTCATAAAGGCCACTGGCTGTAGTTCCACTAATATATTTTGAAATTAAAGGGTAGGTGTAAAAGTTTGAGAAGGCTTTTTGTGCAAGTAAAATCTTACATCCTGCTGCCTTTTCAACACTTTCAAGCACTTTTAAATTTTCCTCTAATTTATTCTCATCTATTACGTAAGCTGGAGTTTTTAAGTCTCTTATGTTCATTTCTTACTCCCTTCTAAAAAAACTAGTAACGCCCGCCTAGTGACGCTACTAGTTTCCAATTAGTTTTATTATTATTCTACAATAGCTGGATTCTCATCAACAACCCATGGTAAGCCCCACTTATTAAGTGCTTCCATGTATGGATCTGGATCAAATTCTTCTACGTTAAATACTCCTGTTCCATTCCACTTACCTGTAACTACCATCATAGCACCAATCATAGCTGGTACACCTGTTGTATAAGAAATAGCCTGTGAGCCTACTTCCTTGTAGCATTCCTGATGGTCACATACATTATAGATATAAATTGTCTTATCCTTA
>JAEEGJ010017497.1_pt1 | contig 16198 bp, 16 predicted proteins | sample 8958761 | NCBI WGS metagenome assembly JAEEGJ01 (sample SAMN16246546, study PRJNA631951) | gut metagenome | biome: gut microbiome; feature: rumen; material: RS-attached | host: Bos | place: Iran: Karaj | collected 2018-10
GTCTCCTGATACAGGTCGTTCAGGTCGTCCTGGTCGTTGGCATAGATATAGCACACCTTGTAGATCGTACGTTTCTGCGCCTCGACCATCGTCAGGAAATCTTTCTCTAATTCTTTCGTCTCCATCTTAATCGTCTTTGATGTTTCACATCGAGTTCGTTCACGCTCGGCATAATAAACAAGTTTGTTTCTGCTCTCGCTTAATCACGAACTTGCCCCATTAGTCGCAGGAAAAGTGAATTTATTACATTCGACAGCGAAAAAAATGTGAGCATTACACTACATACGGGCCAAAGTTACTAATAATGACGGAATTAGTGCTAAATATGCGGCGATATTTAACGAAAGTTGATACAAAATGAGTTGTTAGAGAATATTATTCTGAAATGGTGGGTATTTGTGGACTGTTTTAGAATAATATAAAAGGAAAGGGCTTTTCTTTAGCTGAATTTTCCAAATATCAAAGAGTGTTTGGTGGAATCTTCTAATCTTCGTACCTTTGCACCAAAAATCATATCAGTATGGCTAAATATATTCTTGCAGATAATCAGGAACTGACGAGATTCGCGTTGGAGAGTCTTGTCAGTCAGAGGTCAGAACAGACGGTTTTCAAGGCCAGCGACAAGGCGGGACTTGTGGAGTTGTTGAAGGTGCACGAGAACGCCGTGGTGCTGCTCGACTATACATTGTTCGACTTCGCCGACGAAGAACAGCTGCTGATCGTCGCCGAACGGTTTGCGCTGTCGGAGTGGATCCTCATTAGCGACGAGCTGACCCCTCAGTTCCTGCGGCGTGTGGTTTATTCGTCACACCAGTTCAGCATCGTATTCAAGGACGGACCGTTGAGTGAGGTACGTGAGGCCCTGCAGGCCGTCGAGCGCCACCAGCGCTATATCAGTCAGCGTGCCTTGGAGGTCATCATCAACCATCAGCAGGTGGAGGAGGAGCGTCCCAGCATCCTGACAGAGACGGAAACGGAGATCGTACGTGCCATCGCCCAGGGCAAATCGACGAAAGAGATTGCTGCAGAACGCTTCTCCAGCGTCCACACGATCACCACCCACCGTAAGAACATCTTCCGCAAATTGGGTGTCAACACAGCCCATGAGGTTATTAAGTATGCCCTCCGTGCCGGACTCATAGATTCATCGGAATTCTACATTTAAAAAGCCTCCCAATCGGGGAGGCTTTTTAAATGCTCTGCTTGATGTCCTCCAGCAGATCCTCGCCGGCTTCGAGGCCGATGCTCAGACGGACGGTCGTGTCAGGGACGGACATTTCCGCACATTGTTCGGCAGTAAAGAGGCCGAAGATGGTTGAGGCGGGATGGATGGCCAGCGACTTACGGTCGAAGAGGTTCGTGGCACGACGGATGATCTGCAACTTGTCGATGAACGCGAAGGCGGCTTCCTTCGATTCGAGGTCGATGGTGAAGACGGCACCGGGCAAGGGACCGAACTGCTCACGAGAGAGTTCATAGAAGGGGTTGTCCTCCAAACCAGTATAGTTGACGCGCTTGATCTCTGGCAGTTGCTGACATTGCTTGGCGAGCCAGAGCGTGGTCTCGGCCTGACGACGGAAACGGATGTCGAGCGTGTCGAGGCCAAGGGTTTCCATATAGGCGGCCTGTGGTGTCATCAGTGAGCCAAGGTTTGTTACCAGTTCTGTCTTTACACGAGCCGTAAACGCCAGCTTCTTGCCGACCTTCTTGGTGCGGACCTGTAGGGCAGGGGAGGGTGACTGCGACCAATCGAACTTTCCGTAGTCAATAAGCAGGCCGCCGAGTCCTGTACCACCACCGGAGATATACTTCGTGCTCGACACCACCTCGATGTCCACGCCGAAATCTACGGCACGGAAAGTGGAGAACGGCACGATAGTCGTATCGGCAATCAGAGGCACACCTGCCTTGTGGGCGATATCTGCCAGTTTGCGGATGTCGGCCACGAACAACTGCGGATTGGTGATGATCTCAAAGAACAGCGCACAGGTCTTGTCATCAATCTGCGCCTCTACTTCTTCGGGTTTCGTGAAATCGACAAATCGCGGTTCCACGCCGAAGTTCCCGAGGGTGTCACGAAGCAGCGAGACACTATTGCCAAACAGATGCTTCGAGGCCACGATGTTGACTCCTGCCGCACTGACAGCCGTCAGGGCATAGTGGATAGCCGCCATACCCGTGTTGAGTGCTGTCACGCTCACTGCCCCCGTCTGTTGTCGTACGCGTTCCTCTAAATAGGTAACCGTGGGGTTGGCGATGCGGGCATACGACGGGGCCATGGAACGACCGCAAAACGCGTCGCCCATGGCCTTGGCAGACTCAAACTCAAACGCCGCCGTATAATAGACGGGCATTGACAGTGCCCCGTATGCATCAGGTTTCTGATACTTTGTCGTCAATATTTTCGTTTCGTACTGCATATTTTTCCTACAACGGATTATACGGATTTCACGGATAAATTCTGCGCTTGATAATCCGTTTAATCTGTTCAATCCGTTGTTTTTAATTTATTTTTGTCCTACAATCTTTCGTATAGCAATCACGAGTTTGTCCACGTCTTCGCGGGTATTGTAGAGCGCAAAGGTGGGACGGACACTCATTTCGTAACCCAGGGCACGAAGGGCGGGCTGGGCACAGTGGTGACCTGCACGCACGGCGATGCCCTCCTTATCTAATAACGTACCTGTTTCGGGAACGGGAATGCCGTCGAGAACGAACGACACGACAGAGACGCGGTTCTTGGGATTGCCAATGAGCGTCAGACCTGGAATCTGGGCGAGTTGCTCACGGGCATACTCCGTCAACTGGTGCTCGTGATGCTCGATGTTACGGATGCCGAGATGGCTCACGTAGTCGAGGGCAGCACCCAATCCGATGGCGTCGGCCACGTTGGGCGTACCTGCCTCGAAGCGGGCAGGAGGTACGTTGTACTCCGTACGCTCGATGGTCACATCCTTGATCATGTTGCCACCACCCTGCCAGGGTTGCATCTTATCCAAGAGCTCCTTGCGACCATAGACCACACCGATGCCATTGGGGCCGTAAATCTTATGTCCACTGAACACGAAGAAGTCGGCACCCATAGCCTGCACATCGACGGGTGTGTGAGCAATGGACTGTGCACCATCAATCAGTACGGGGATGTTGTGCGAATGGGCAATCTCGATGATACGCTGTACGTCGTTGATAGTACCGAAGGTGTTGTTCACATGGCCCACTGAGACGAATCGTGTACGAGGCGTGATGATGCGCTCGAACTCAGACAGTATCAGGTCGCCGTTTTGATCCGTGGGAATGGCCCGCAGTGTGGCGCCTTTCTCTTGAGCAACGCGCTGCCAGGGAACTATGTTTGCGTGGTGGTCGAGTTCGCTGACGATGACATCATCGCCCGGCGTCAGGAACTGTCGTCCGTAGGTTTGCGCCACGAGGTTGATGCCCTCTGTGGTGCCGCGCACGAAGATGATCTCCTCGCTGGTGGCGGCGTTGATGAACCGCTGCACTTTTTCGCGAGCCTCCTCGTAAGCATCCGTCGCACGGGCGGCAAGGGTATGCGCCCCGCGATGGATGTTACTATTATAAGTACGGTAATACTCTGAAATCTTGTCGATGACTTGGTTCGGCTTCTGCGTCGTTGCGCCGTTGTCGAGCCACACGAGGTCGTGGCCGTTCACCTTCTGATTGAGCACGGGGAAGTCGCGCTTGATCTGCTCCGAGTTCAGCGTGTCCGCTTCCTCATAGTGCAGGTCGCGCAGCTTCTGTGTCTCAGGGATGCCGATGCCGAAGCCGTCGTCCTTGGGAAGTGAAGAGGTATGGGCGTCCGTGTCGCCGATATAGGGCAGCTCACTATAGCCGCTACCGCCCGCCAACAGCGCATTGAAGGCTGTCTCCAACTCCGTGAGGTTCAGCGCCTCGTCAGGAATAACCTCCTTCCGCTCCGCCTGAAGCTCCTCGGGACAGTATTGCTGCGCCACCTGCCTCAGCAGTTCGAACCCAGGATCCTGTATACCGTATCCGTTAATACTTTGTATATCTATCATTATTTCTCCACTTTATTCCTGTGCTGATAATCGTGATAATAGCCCACCTCGACGTTCTCCAATACCGCGATGGCATCGTCGGTGAGGGCGGCCAGCGAGAAGTACTTCGTGAGCAGATATGAGGCCACGCCGAACTTGTCGAGACCCATCAGACGGGCACTTAGCGACGGGGCAATCTCGCCTGGGATGCCGCTCTGGTGAAGACCGATAACACCCTGGTTCTTCTCACCGACGCGAACGAGGATAATCTTCGTCGTACCAACGCCTCGGCCCGTCAGGTACTGACCTTCTACCTCTACCTTATCGCTTGGAATCAGGGGAACACCGCGCCATAGAATCACGCGAGTACCGAAGAGATCGGTGGTCACAGGGGGCACACCGCGCCAAGTACATTCACGCTCGAAAGCAGCAATCGCACGAGGATGGACGATAAAGAAGGCAGGCTCCTTCCATACTAATGACAGCAGTTCGTCGAGGTCATCGGGTGTAGGCGAGCCGTAACGTGTGGTGATACGGTAGGCGGGATTGGCGGCGGCCAACAGACCGAACTTCTTGTTGTTGATCAGCTCCCACTCCTGGCGCTCTTTGATGCTCTCGATGCTAAGGCGAAGCTGCTCCTCCAACTGATTATAGGGATTATTATAAAGATCGCTCACACGGGTATGCACACGAACCACCGTCTGCAATGTGTTCAGTGAGTATTCCGTCGGATTCTCCTCGTAGTCGATGTAGGTCTCAGGGATGATGTTATCCTCCTCGTGGCCACTCACCAGGTCGATGTGCTTCTCACCGTTGTCGTTGACGGATGCCTTCAGACGCAATTGCTTGTCAACGGCTTTTTCGAACGTCTCGCGGAAGTCGGGCACCTCCTTGATAAATTTAATCAGTTCCTTGAGTTTCAGCCCGAGGAATGTGGTCGGTGTGATGGCACGTACGCTAACGGTCGATTCCTGCTCATCCAGTAAATCAGCCTCGCCGAAATACTCGCCGTCGCCCAACAAGGCAATCCGTAAGTCTTCGCCGTGAGGACCCTTGCTGATGACCTCAGCCTGTCCGCTGGCCACGATGAAGAAACGCTGTTTGTCCTTGCCTTCCTCCACGAAGAGTTTGTCCACATCCACCTCTTTGGCTTCGAACGAGCTGACCAGACGGTTCAGTATCTCGTCGTCGAATTCAGAGAAGAGGGGGATGGCCTTGAGGTCCTTCGCCGTAAACGAAGGTACGCCGTTCACATACTGGATGGGCAGGCGGTCGTTCTTACGTAACTCGACCTTCGTGCGGTTCACTCGGAACGTGCCGCCACTGACCTGTACCCAGGGCAATAACTTAAGGAGTAATCTCGGAGTGATACTGCCCATCTGCGGGGCGGTCTTGGTGGTGGTTGCCAGTCTTCTGGCTGTTGCTGTAGTTACACTACGCTGAAGATTTGATTCTGCCATAATTCGTTTGAGTTTTAAATGTTATACTTATGATTTATTTCTTAATTGTCACTTTGTGAGTCGTACCTTCCACATGTTCTACTGAGAGAACGTTATACCCCTGCTCCTTGGCATTGCGGGGAACGTTGTCGAGAGGCTCGCCCTCGGCGAGAAGTACTTCCAGAATGTCGCCCGGCTTGAGTTTCGAGAGCTCGATCTTTGTTTTGACGAAGGTCATCGGGCAGTGCTCCTTCGTGATGTCTAATACTTTTGTTGCCATAGTCATTTTATTATTTAACACGAATTACCATTAATGACCATTAATTATCATGAATTATTTATGGAAAATTTGTGTTCAATTCGTGGTAATTCGTGTTTAAATAAATAGTGTCTGTCCTCCTTCACTTAGTTTCAAGAACGACGCTACGCCGAGCACGTCCTTCACTTCGGGGATGAAGTCCTCTTTCTTCAGACCGAGCACGTGCATCGCCATCTCGCAGGCGTAGAGATTGATGCCGAGGGCTTTGGCGGCCTCTACGAGTTCTTCGAGCGTCGCCACATTGTTCTTACGCATCAGGTAGCGGAATATCTTCGGGCCAGCGCCGAGAAAGTTGAAACGACTCGTGGGAGTCACTTTCAGTCCGCCCATCATAAAACCGAAGATCTTCGTCAGCCAGTTGCCGCCGGTGAAGCTCCGGCCCTGATTCTTCTTGATGGCGTCGAGGCCCCAGAAGGTGAAGAAGATGTTCACCTCATAACCTACTGCAGCCGCGCCCGTACCTAATGTAAATACTGCTGTCAGTTTGTCGAAATCGCCACTGAAGGCGATGATGCTTAGTTTCTTGTTTTCTGCCATAAAAATAACGTTTGAGTTCTGGGTGCAAAGGTACGGCGGTTTTGGCACTCCCACAATCGCATATTTACGGCATTTTGCATACCCTTGATATGGTATGCGATTTACCATTCCTATGGGATTGTGGCAACCAAGAAATCGCCGTACCTTTGCACCCAGATTCAAACTCAAATGATTATGGCAAAGATTTATGTAAATGGAGACGCGCAGGAAGTGAGCCTGCCGCTCAATGTGAGTGAACTGATTCAGAAGCAGAACGTGCTGCAGCCCGAGATGGTCAGCGTGCAGGTGAACGAAGAGTTTGCCGAGCGCGAGGACTGGGAAAGTATTCAACTGAAGGAAGGCGACAAGGTTGATTTCCTGTATTTTATGGGGGGAGGAGCGTTATGATAGATTTTACAGAAGAACAGATACAGCGCTATTCGCGGCACATCCTGTTGCAGGATGTCGGCGTGGAGGGACAAGAGAAAATAATGAACGCGCGTGTGCTCGTAGTGGGTGCCGGCGGACTGGGTGCTCCCGTGTCGCTCTACCTCGCTGCGGCAGGCATAGGCACCATTGGTATCGTGGATGCTGATGTTGTCGATCTGAGCAACCTCCAGCGTCAGGTGATTCATTTCACCAAGGACGTGGGCGTGCCGAAAGTGAAAAGTGCCGAGGAGAAGATCAAGGCCATCAACCCCGATGTGAAGGTGGAGACTTATTACAAATTCCTCGACTCGTCGAATGCGCTCGACATTATCAAGGAGTACGATTTCATTGTCGACGGTACGGACAACTTCCCCGTGAAGTTCCTCATCAACGATGCTTGTGTGATGGCGGGCAAGCCCTTCTCGCATGGAGGTATTCTGCGCTTCAACGGTCAGACCTTTACCCATCTGCCTGGCACCGCCTGCTACCGTTGTATGTTCAAGGAACCGCCTCCCGCAGGAGCCGTTCCTACTTGTTCACAGGCTGGTGTCCTTGGTGCTATCGCTGGTATGCTGGGCACCATCCAGGCCGCAGAGACCTTGAAGTATTTCACAGGTATCGGCGAACTGCTGACGAACCGTCTGCTTACTTTCGATGCCAAGACGATGCAGTTCCGCACGGTTCCTGTAAAGCACCGCGACTCGTGCGCCATCTGTGGCACGAATCCTACTATCGACCACCTGATTGATTACGAACAGGCTGCCTGCGACCTCAAACATTGAATTATATTTTGAACACGAATTACCACGAATTGAACACGAATTCTCACAAATTATTAATGATAATTAATGGGCATTCATGGTAATTCGTGTTAAAAAAAAGAAGTATGTTTATAAGTAATGATATAATTGATGTATTAATCAGCCAGGCCCGGCAGGACGCACCGAATGAGACGTGCGGTTACCTGCTGGGCGTTTCCTCAGACGAAGGCGATGTGGTGACTGAGAACTATTGGATGGAGAATATCGACCACTCTCCGGAACATTTCTCTTTTGCGCCGAAGGACCAGTTTGCTGCCTTGAAATATGCACGAAGCAAAGGCCTGAAGATCCTCGCCAACTGGCACAGTCATCCAGCCTCACCCTCGCGTCCTTCTCAGGAGGACCTCCGTCTGGCTAACGACCCCACTATCCGTTATGCCATCCTCTCCCTCCACGAGGGCGTTCACCTCAACTCTTTCAAGATTCTGAACGGTGAAGTGGTGGACAAGGAGGTACATCTTTAAAGTTGACAATTGATAGTTGATAATTTACAATTGGATATGGACACAAAAACTATAGAAATACTCGAACGTAATGTCCGTCAGCTATCGCGCCAGACGGAACAGGAAACACGTATGATGCCACAGACGGAAGCCTCACTTCCCTCTGTGGAACAGGTGCAGAAAATCATCAATCTGGTAAAGAGCATCATCTTTCCTGACTACTTCAACAAGCGACAGTGCCATGAGACTATCCGTTCTTACAACATTGGCGTCCACATGGAAGAGCTGCTTCAGACGCTGGCAAGACAGATATCCTATGGCCTTCAGTTTGGCGAGAAAAGCGAGGCCATCACGTCGAGGCAACAGGTACAAGATAAGGCCAGAGACCTGGCATTGCAACTGATTGATGCACTGCCTGAAATCAAGCGGTTGCTCTATACCGACGTGCAAGCCATGTTCGACAACGACCCTGCTGCAATCAACTATGGCGAGATTATCTTCAGCTATCCTGTGACGAAAGCTATGATCCACTATCGTATCGCCCACAAGCTACACGAATTACAAGTGCCTGTCATTCCACGTATCATCACCGAACTGGCACACTCAGAGACGGGCATCGACATCCATCCTGGTGCTCAGATTAGCGAATACTTTGCCATTGATCACGGTACTGGAGTGGTTATTGGTGAGACCTGTATCATCGGCAGTCACGTGACGCTCTATCAGGGTGTGACGCTGGGTTCCAAGAGTTTTAAAAAAGACAGTGATGGCAATATGCTCAACATACCCCGCCATCCCATCATCGAGGACAACGTCACCATCTATAGCAACGCCAGCATCCTGGGCCGTATTACCATCGGTCACGACTCCGTTATCGGCGGCAACATCTGGGTGACCCACGATGTGGCTCCCAACTCCCGCGTCCAGCAGTCAAAGGCTGTGGAAAGGCATTTTGAAGGAGGTCTGGGAATTTAATCATTTTTATTCGTATTATCGGGAGGCATCTTAATGACCCTTACTTGGCATCTCCAAGAATATTAATAATCGTTCATTGCTAACACTTTTGTTGCAATGAACGATTTTTGTTAGTCTTTGAAACAAATCTTATCGTACCTATTTATATATGGTCGTAACTTTGCCCCAGATTTAGATTCATACATTGGTTAATTAGGTAATTGTTAGTTATTTGTTAGTAGTAATGAAATAGCGCGGCTCGTGATGAGTCGTGCTTTTTTCGGCTCAGTCCGAAAAATCCAATAATCATTAAATTTCATGGCAAAATTACCATCTTTTGGGATTTATTTTGTATCTTCGCAGCAGATTTAATAAGATATGTAAACAATGATTAGAAGAGCAGAAATTAAAGATATATCAGGTATCATCAGTTTGCTGCATCAGGTAAACATGGTGCATCATGTACTGCGCCCCGATTTGTTTAAACCCCACACTACCAAGTATAACGAGCAGGAACTGGAGGTCCTGATTGGTGATGACAGCAAGCCTATCTTCGTCTACGATGCAGAATCCCCCCGTCCAAACGGGGGGATGGCCTCTGCCAGGGGGCAAGAAGAATCCAAAATATTAGGACATGCTTTCTGCATGATAACCGAAGTAAAGGGCGATAAATTGCTGCAGGACATCAAGACGCTGTATATTGATGACATCTGCGTAGAAGAAAATGCTCGCGGCAAACATATTGGCAAGGCTTTGTATGAATATGTCCGTGATTATGCCCAGTCAATTGGATGTAACAATATCACCCTGAATGTATGGGATGGCAACGATGCTGCTTTAAGCTTTTATAGGAATATGGGCATGAAAGTCCAGAAAACGACTATGGAAATTGTATTGTCCCAGTAATCATTTAATGAACTGATGATAAGACTTAAAATATGCCGCCTGACAGGATCTCGATGGTCTTGCCATCTATGCGAATGGCGCCGCTCTCCTGAAGTTCGTTGAGGGCACGTTGCAGGGAATACTTCTGAATGCCGAAATGATCGGCCAATTCCTGACGCGACATGGAAAGCCGGATCGTGTCGGACTGCTGACGGCGTTGCTCCTCTTTCAGGAAGAAAATGATCTTTTCGCGGACACTCAATAGGAGCATTCCCACCTTCTTGGTAAGTCCGGCAATCAGGTTCGAAAGAATAATCGTGAAATTTTTAGCCAGACGGGAATCAAGTTCGAGTAGCCGCTCAAAGTCTGCCGACAGAATTCGCAACACCTTCGTGTTTGTCGTCGCCTGTACCGTAACGGGATATCTGCGGTCTTGCGCGAAGAGGAATGCTGGGGCGAACATGTTGCCAGCATGAAAGGTTGACATACGGATATAGCGGTCGGAGGCGCCTTCAAGATAAGCAACGACCTCACCTTCTATCATGATGTTTGCATGGAGACAATCCTCGCTTGCAACAAAAAGAAAGTCGCCTTTGTATAAACGTATTACACGATAACGAATGGCATGCATCAGATCCATAATCTCGTTATCGGTAAGTCCTTTAAAAAGCGGGCACTTGCGAATGCCTTCAAGAGTCTCTATATCCATAATTGATGCAAAGATAGTTCAAATCGAACGAAAAACCATTAAGGATTCTTAAAATTAACAAACTTTTATACGATTGGGGCACATTTGTTACCGGTATCTATCCCCATTTATGATTATATTTGCAAACTAAAACCTACAGAAATGAACGTTGGAGAAAAAACGAAAGCGGCAATTCGTAAGCTGACAGGACTATTTTCCTATCGGCAGAAGGCTGCGATTAAGCGAGAGAAGAGTGAAGCTCGCTTCGACTCTGCCGAGCGTGAGCAGGCTCGAACGAAGTTCAAGGTGGGTTTGCTGGTGATAGCGGGTGTCGTATGCGGCCTCGGCGGATTGTTTATGTATCTGCTTAGGGTGCATACCTATTTTGTGGGTGATGACCCGTCGGCCTGCGTCAACTGCCACATCATGACGCCTTATTATGCTACGTGGAGCCACTCATCACACGGACGTATCGACAATCAGTCGAACGGTGCCACCTGTAACGATTGCCATGTGCCCCATCAGAACTTAGCCTTGAAGTATGGTTTCAAGGCGATGGACGGTCTGAAGCACACGGCGTATTTCGTGATGCACTCAGAACGTCAGGCTCCGATGGCTGAGACGCTGACAGGTCAGGTGGTGATGGACAATTGCATCCGCTGTCACACGCAATTGAATACGGAGTTTGTGAAGACTGGCCGCATGGGCTATATGCAGCAGCTGGCTCAGGGCGGCAAGGTGTGCTGGGACTGTCATCGCAACGTGCCCCACGGCGGCATGAACTCACTGATGGCAACACCTGGAGCCGAGGGCGTGACGCCACTACCCCCATCTCCCGTTCCTGAGTGGCTGCAGAAATTAAGGTAAAAGTGTAAAATTTGCTACCGCTGCAGTGTAATCATAAAGTTTTTCGCAAGCTCAAGCATAAATGCAAAGTTCAAAGTTTAAAGTTCAAAGTTCAAAATATTATGGCAAAGCAATTGAAGAAATGGCAAAGTTGGCTTCTGTTTGGAGGCTCAATGGTAGTAGTCTTCTTGTTGGGACTGCTCGTTTCGTCGCTGATGGAGCGCAGAGCCGAGGTGGCCAGTGTGTTTAACAACAAGCGTACTGTGTTTGAGGATGAAATCATCGCTCAGAACGAGAAGTTCAAGGCCGACTATCCTCGCGAATACGAGACGTGGGCGATGACGGAAGACACGACCTTCAAGTCGAAGTATAACTCGTCGCAGGAGGTGGATGTGCTGGAGCAGCGTCCTGAGATGGTGGTGCTGTGGGCTGGCTATGCCTTCTCGCGCCACTACAATACTCCTCGCGGACACAAGCATGCGCTGGAGGATATGCGCAAGATTCTGCGCACAGGTAACCCTGGCATTACAGTGAAGACTGCCGACGGACGCGATTCTATCGCAGTCGACATGCAGCCCGCCACTTGTTGGACTTGTAAGGGTCCGGATGTGCCTCGCATGATGCGCGAGCTGGGTAATGGAAAGGATCAGTTTGATCCCGCCAACTTCTACGCCAAGAAGTGGAGCGAACTGGGTGCCGAGGAGGTGAACACCATTGGCTGCTCTGATTGTCACGATGCTCGCACGATGGATTTGCGCCCTGCCCGTCCTGCCCTCTACGAGGCTTTTGCCCGTCGTGGTCTGGATGTCAAGAACGCCACCCATCAGGAGATGCGCTCGCTGGTATGCGCCCAGTGCCACGTGGAGTACTACTTCATCAAGCCTAACGACGAGAAGAATCCTGGCAAGGCTAACTACCTCGTATTCCCACACGACAAGGGTCTGACCTGCGAGGCTGCCGAGGAATACTACGACGAGATCGGCTTCTATGACTACATCCATCCGCTGTCGAAGACTAAGATTCTGAAGGCTCAGCATCCAGGTTGGGAGATGTCGCAGCATGGTATCCATGCCCAGCGCGGCGTATCGTGTGCCGACTGCCACATGCCGTATAAGCAGGAGGGCGGCGTGAAGTTCTCTGATCACCAGATCCAGTCGCCGTTGGCTAAGATCGACCGTACCTGTCAGACTTGTCATCGTCAGGATGCCGAGGTACTTCGCCAAAACGTGTACGACCGTCAGGAGAAGTGCAACGAGGTGCGCAACCGTGCCGAACAGGAACTGGCCCGCGCCCACTTCGAGGCGAAGTTCATCATCGACAAGGGTGCTACCGAGGCCGAGATGGCTCCTATCCAGGCTCTGCTTCGCAAGAGTCAGTGGCGTTGGGACTATGCCATCGCTTCTCATGGTGCAACCTTCCACGCCCCACAGGAAGTTACCCGCCTGCTTTCGCACTCCGTCGATTATGCACAGCAGGCCCGTTTACTCATTGCCCGCGTAGCCGCTAAGTATGGTCATAACGAGGCTATCCCCGTACCTGACTATTCCACTAAGGCAAAGGCTCAGGCTGCTATCGGTCTCGACATGCAGAAGTTGAACGAGAATAAGCAGAAGTTCCTGCAGGAGATCGAGCCCAAGTGGATTGAGGAAGCCAAGAAGAACGGCAAGCTCATCGAAATCTGATGTGGACAAAACAGATTAAATAATCGTTCATTGCTAACACTTTTGTTGCAATGAACGATTTTTGCGTGGCTCGTGATGAGTCGCCCGATAAGAACGTACATATTCACAAAAAAACATAAATCCCAAACCTATATCAATCAGCTTTGGGACTTTTTGTGTATTTTTGCCGAAGAAATGAAACAGATTATTATTACAGTTTGTATGATGCTCTTAACGATGAGCATTAGTGCCAAGACACTTGTCGTTGCGGACAAGAAGATTGTCGTGTTGTCTGATCCGCATGTGATGGCTCCGGAACTACTGGTCAGCGAGGGTGAAGCTTGGACAAACTACCTGAGTGGCCAGCGAAAGATGGTGGACTACAGCCAGGCGCTGTTTGACGAGATGGTGGCCAAGATCAAAGACGAGATAAAACCGAATTTGGTCTTGATCACTGGCGACCTGACAAAGGACGGTGAGCAGCTGAGTCACACGTATGTCATCAGTAAGCTTGATGAACTGCGCGGGGTCGGCATTCAGACGCTGGTGATTCCTGGCAATCATGACCGCGGTTCCAACGCGGATGCGGTGGTTTACGATGGTGCGACCACAAGTCCTGTCGATGTGGCGACAGATGGGTGGTTTACTACCCAATATGCCAATTATGGCTATGGCTCGACTTCTGAACGGGAATCCACTTCACTGACCTATGCCTGCGAGCCCATCGAAGGACTGGTGGTGATTGGCATTGACTCGGGTACGGACGGCATGTTGTCTTCTGCCACACTTAACTGGATTGTAGGGAAAGCTTCAGCAGCCCAGGAAAGTGGCAAGCGTGTCATCGCCATGATGCACCATCCCCTGATTCCGCACGTGACCAACGCAGAGTCATTGGTGCCCACGTATGTCATCAGCAATCATGACCATATCCGTAAGGCTCTGATTGACGCAGGCATCAAGGTCATCTTTACGGGGCATTTCCATACTTCAGATATCGCCAAGGACTTTAATGATGAACTCACCGCAGAGATCTATGATGTGAACACGGGTTCGCTCATCTCTTATCCATGCGACTACAGGGAGGTGACCATCAGTGGCGACTTGTCTGAACTGAGTCTGACGACGGGCCATATCACCAGCTTGTCTGGTGACGAGACATTCACCAGCGAGTATGCTATGACGCGGCTGCATGATAGCGTTAAGAAGGCTGTCGCAGCGAAGATCACCGCGAAGATCACAGCGAAGTTTGGTGCAACTTTCGCTGCATCCATGACTTCTGTCTTAGAGATTATGGCAGACAATGTGGCAAAAGCCTTCATCATCCATGCAGAGGGCAATGAGGCCGATGTGGATACGAAGGATATTATGACGGCACTCAAGACAGTATTCACTTTTGTGCCAGGAACGGAGGCGATGTGTAAGAGTATGCTCGAAGACAAGGCGCCTTATGGTGAAGAGGGACGTGAGAACGTCACAGATGACTTGTCTCTGACTGTCAAAATGGTAAGCTCCTTCTTGCCTGGCGATGCCAATGGCGATGGCGTTGTCAACGTGGCAGATATCGTGGAGATTATCAACTTCATGAATGAAAATGCATCAGAACATTTCAATAAGAAGGCTGCTGACGTTACAGCAGAAGGTGATGTAGATGACGATGACATCAATGCTATTATAGCTATTATCACTTGCCAAGAATGAAGAGTAGTTATATTTATGGAAAGAAAAGATATGCATAAGATAAAGAACATTGCATTTGATTTAGGGGGCGTGGTGATAGCCTTGAGCTACGAGAAGGCCGTAAAACGGTTCGAGGAAATCGGACTTCATGAAGCCCACAAGCACTTGGATGCCTTCTGTCAGCAAGGAATCTTCGGTGATTTGGAAAAAGGCCTGATTACGCCCGAAGAATTCCGTGTAGAGTTAAGCCGTATGATAGACAGGGAGATTACATACGATGAGTGTATGTATGCCTGGCACGGTTACGTCGAAGATGTGCCACAAAGAAATCTGCAGATGTTATTGCGTTTGCGCCAACTGGGCTACAAGGTATGTCTGCTCTCAAATACCAACCCCTACATGATGCAATGGGCAATGAGTACCGAATTTGATGGCAACGGACACGCTATCGATTACTATTTCGACCACCTCTATCTCAGCTATCAATGCAAGCTGATGAAGCCGTCAGCCGAGATATTCAAGATCATGCTCGATGGTCAGCAATCCACTGCCCAGGAAACGCTCTTCATTGATGACGGGCGCAAGAACATCGAGGCCGCACAAGCACTCGGTATCCAAACCCTGTTCATAGAAAACAATGCCGACTGGACAGGGCCCATTACCGAGCTATTGCGTGGCTCGTGAGTATCCGATAAATTCCCAATAAATCATAAATCCTAAGGCAAAATAATCATGCTTTGGGATTTTTGCGTATATTTGCAGCATCAAAAGGTATTATCGATCTTGAAACGGGATTATTCAAAATGGTATAGCGTGGCGCTGATAGCCGCTATATACACTCTCGCAGGTGCGGCAGGCTGGTTAATGTTTAATGCGTTAACCTCTAACCCACTAACCACAGACCCTCTCATCGCACTTCTATGTGCTGACGTGCTGGCGACGGTGGTCGTATGGGCATTCGGCTTACTCTATGAGAACGTATCCGTCTATGACCCGTATTGGAGCGTCTTTCCTCCAGTTGCATATCTGTTGTGGGCATTCTATACCGGCGTATGGTCTCTACCGGTAGGTCTGCTGCTTATTGCTTCGTGCTATTGGGGCTGGCGGCTCACGCGCAACTGGATGATCACCTTCAAAGGTCTCGGTCACGAAGACTGGCGTTACACCAAGTACCGTAGCCAACACCCGTTGGTTTTTCAAACCATCAACCTATTCGGCTTGAACATGATGCCCACGCTCATTGTCTTTGCCGCCATGCTGCCCGGACTGAAACTGTTTGAAATACCGTTTGATATGAATACCCTATTTGTGAATGACGGACATTTGTTTACCACGATTCTTCTTTGCCTGGCTTTTCTGACCTGTCTTGTTGCACCAACCATCCAACTCATCGCAGACAAGCAAAGCCATGATTTCCGTGCTGCCAATCCCGGTAAAGTATGCAACGTAGGTCTGTGGAAACATGGTCGTCATCCGAACTATTTCGGTGAGATCCTGTTCTGGT
>JAEEGJ010017500.1_pt1 | contig 16196 bp, 14 predicted proteins | sample 8958761 | NCBI WGS metagenome assembly JAEEGJ01 (sample SAMN16246546, study PRJNA631951) | gut metagenome | biome: gut microbiome; feature: rumen; material: RS-attached | host: Bos | place: Iran: Karaj | collected 2018-10
AACGGCTTGTAGAAGACGTAACAAGGTTCGCCGTTGAAGTCCATAATGCGATGACCCGTCTCGCCTGCCAACATCGCCTCACCGATATTCGTGATGACAGAATCCTCCTGTTCCATGGTCTTGGTGAAGACGGTCTCATAGAACAGCTTGGTGGTGTCGGGATGTACCAGATAGGTGCCACCCTTGCCCAGCAAGATGCTGTAGGAATGGGGGTATGGCTTGATTTTGCTGATGGTCGAAGAGAACCAGTCCAGACGGATGTCCACGGAGAGTGCACCGACCACCTGGCCCTTGGCATCGTGGATGGGTTGGCTGTAGCTGGAGAAGACATCTTTGATGCTGATGCTTCCCCTGGTATCTTCGAAGTAAGGTTCTATCCAGTAGGGCTTGTTGAGGAGCGTGGGAATAAGGTACCAGTCCATGCATTGGTACTGATAGTGGTCAGAACCCACCTGTTCGGTCTGTACGGTCTTGCCGTCGTCGTAGGAGCAGGCAGCGAAATAACGTCCTTTCGACTTGAAAAAATCAGGTTCGAAACTGATGCAGCACCCTGTCAGGTCGGGATTGTTCTCCACCATTCTCCTGCTCAGTTCGAGCATCATGTCGGGGTCGTTCAGATGGCTCTCGATGACTACCAGCATGTTGTTGGCAGCTACCTCGGCACCATGCAGGGTGTTGTCGATATGCAGCACAGCACCTTCGATGGTCTTTGTGGCTTTGTTCCAGGCCTCTTCGCGCACCACCTCGCGCGTCTCAGAGAACATCAGCGTGAAGGCCGCAATGAAGATGGCCGTCATGAGGACCACTACCCAGAAGGTCATTCTTCTGGACAGCGAACTGCGGATATATCGGATGGCCCACTTCATAGTCCCATGATTTCTTTATAGGTTACTGGACGTGCTATCAGTCCACTCTCTGTCATCATCTGCGAGGCCTTCTGTACCATATCCTCGCGAACGCGGAACTCACGCTTGCCCGTGTCCTTGTTGATTTGCAGTCGCAAACACTCCTCCAGCATCAGTTTCTGCATCAGTCGGTTGGTGGGAGAATGATGCTTGCGAACGTATTTCATCACGATTTCGAGTGCCTCCTCAGGATGCTGGGCAGCCCATTCCCAGCCCTTGCGACTGGCCTTGGCAAACTTCTGACATACTGAGCGGTGCTTCTCGTAGTAGTCACGTTTTACATAGACACCCATCTCCTGGATGTTATAGTCGTGGTCTGAGAAGCGGTAGATACTCTCTTCAGTAAACTTAAAACCAGCCTGCAATAGTTGGTAGTATTCGTTGTAGCTGACCACCATGGTGGCATCGACAGCACCGCTGAGGAAGAGGTTGATACCGCTGGTGAACCGCACCCACTGGTAATGTGTTCCCTCGCGACGGTCCATGATGTAGGTCAGGTAGTTGGGGTCGGAGTTAAAGATGGCCACTTTCTTACCCTTCATCTTCAGCGGATTGGTGTCCCATCGAGAGATGAGCATGTTGCTGCTGTTCATGGATTCCTGGAAGATGTTCACCAACGGGAATCCCTGGGAGATAAAGTCCATGGCCGACAGGAGTGAGAACATAGCAGCATGACACTGCTGTGACTTCAGTCGCGTCAATGCAGAACTGGTCAGCGTGGGGTGCTGGATATCGACATCAAGGCCCGCCTCCTTGTAGAACCCGCGTTCATAGGCCACGTAGTAACCAGCAAACTGGGCCTGAGCCATCCATGCTGTAGTAAAGACGAAACGCTCTTGCTGCGCCCTCACAATAATAGACAGCAACAGCAACATAATCACCAGGAAATATCGTCGACACTTCTTACCTTGCATGCTTAGTTTATGATTTCTCCAGGTCGTGGCTAACTCCTAAACGATCTCTCCCAACAGCGTGGCACTCGTGGAACACGTAATGCGGACGCGCACCGTCTCACCGATGTGGTGGTTACCCTTGTTGACAACAACGGCCTTGTTTTGTTCCGTGCGTCCCATCAGTTGGTCGCGGCTACGTTTCGAGAAAGCTTCCAGCAGTACGTCAAACTCCTTGCCCTCGTCTTTCTTGTTCTGCTGGGCAGAGATCTCTGTCTGCAGGGCAATGAGCTCGTTCAAGCGACGAATCTTCTCCTCCTCAGGGACATCGTCGGGCAGGTGCTTCGAAGCGTAGGTACCTGGGCGCTCCGAGTATTTGAACATAAAGGCAGAGTCGTAGCCCACCTCACGCATTAGCGACAGCGAGAGCTGGTGGTCCTCCTCCGTCTCAGAGTGGTAACCAACAAAGATATCCGTTGACAGGCCGCAGTCAGGGATGATACGACGGATAGCTGCCACACGGTCTAGGTACCACTCGCGGGTGTATTTGCGGTTCATCAGCTTCAGGATACGGTCCGAACCGCTCTGCACAGGCAGATGGATATGCTTGCAGACATTAGGCATCTCAGCAATGACGCGTAGGGTCTCATCACTCATATCCTTTGGATGACTCGTAGTGAAGCGGATACGCATCTCAGGGGCTTCCTCAGCGACGCGGCGCAGCAACTGTGGAAACGAAGTTCCGTCGTTTCCCTGATAGCTGTTCACGTTCTGGCCAAGCAGCGTCACCTCCTTGAAGCCACGATCGCGCAGGTCGCGCACCTCTCGTAAGATACTCTCCAGGTCACGGCTACGCTCACGACCACGGGTGTAGGGCACAATGCAGTAGTGGCAGAAGTTGTTGCAACCACGCATAATGCTGACAAAACCACCAATCTTGGCACCATGCAGGCGCTGGGGAACGATATCCTTGTAGGTCTCACTGGTCGACAATTCAATGTTCATCGCCTTATGCCCCGTCTCTGCCTGTGCTATCAAGTCGGGCAACGACAGATAGGCATCGGGACCAGCCACCAAGTCGCAATGGTGGTTCTGTAGCAAGTCGTCCTTCACTCGCTCAGCCATACAGCCAAGGACACCGATAATGAGAGGTGAAGAGTGAGAGGTGAGAAGTGAGTTCTTCTGACGTTGGCGACGCAGGGCGTCAAGGGCGTCGAGACGATGAAAAATTTTCTGCTCGGCATTGTCACGTACCGAGCAGGTATTTAGGAATACGGCATCAGCATCTTCAAGCTGTTCCGTGGTCTCATAGCCAGCCATCTGCATCACGGAAGCAACAACCTCCGAGTCTGCGCCGTTCCTCTGGCATCCATAAGTTTGTATATAAAGTTTCTTCATCTTCTATTATTGGGGCTGCTTGCCGATATAGGCGAGGATACCACCATCGACATAGAGCACATGGCCATTGACCGCATCCGAAGCATGAGAAGCCAGGAATACGGCAGGACCACCCAGCTCAGAAGGATCGAGCCAGCGACCAGCAGGGGTCTTAGCACAAATAAAACTATCGAAGGGATGGCGGCTTCCGTCCGGCTGACGCTCACGGAGAGGAGCAGTCTGGGGCGTAGCGATATAGCCCGGGCCAATACCGTTGCACTGGATGTTATACTCACCATACTCTGAGCAGATGTTGCGGGTCAGCATCTTCAGACCACCCTTAGCGGCAGCATAGGCACTGACAGTCTCACGACCCAGCTCAGACATCATAGAGCAGATGTTAATAATCTTACCCTCACGGCGTTCCATCATTTCAGGAAGTACAGCAGAAGCACAGATATAGGGTGCTACCAAGTCGACATCAATGACCTGCTGGAACTCCTCACGCTTCATCTCGTGCATGGGGATACGCTTGATGATGCCCGCATTGTTTACGAGGATATCAATCTGGCCTACCTCCTGATGAATCTTCTCTACGAGTGCCTTAACACCCTTCTCGTCGGTAACGTCACAAACATAGCCCTTCACGTTGGTGATGCCAGCCTCCTTGTAGTTAGCCAAACCGCGCTCAAGGGCAGCCTCGTTGATGTCATTGAAGATAATGTTCTTTGCACCTGCAGCTACGAAAGCCTTAGCAATGTTGAAACCGATTCCGTAAGAAGCGCCGGTAATCCAAGCGTTCTTGCCTTCCAATGAAAAAATGTTTGCCATAATCAATTTGTTTTTATAGAAATATGTTTTTTGAAATTTGTTGTTCACCATTGATGCCGCAAAATTACAACTTTTTCTGGAACTATCCAAATAAAAGTGCAAAAAAGAGTGCCCTACTGGTCACTCTCTGAAAGTTGTCCAAGGCGGATTTTTCCACTTTCTGGACGAATCTTTTATAACTCGTTGGAAGTCTTTTGTTTATGTAGCTTATAGCTCACCACACTACTTTCGACCTCTAATTGTCACATAAAGTTTTCGGCTGCAAAATTAGGAATTTTCTTTGAGATTGCCAAATTTTTATGTCGTTTTATTTTGGAAAATCGGAGAAAAGTCGTACCTTTGCACCCAAGACAAACAGGTAGATAAAAGGGTAAAAGGTGGCGATAGCTGCGTAATGGGAGGCCCCTACCTGCTGTTGGTGCTTGGGTACGAGCGTGGTAACTGGCTTGCTTACACGGTGAGAGTCCGTCAATAAGAGTAAAACCCAACCAACTCCTGAAGAACAGGACGGAAAGGCCACAGAGATCCTACGGGATTTCTGTGGTCTTTTTTGCGTATATACCCAGTGATGTGTAACGGCTCACTGAGAATAGAATAAAAAAAAAGAACTGCCATTCCAGCCACCGAGGTTCCGTTACGCCTCGACCGGGGTGGCATTAATTTCGCTCTTTGATAGATTGAACGATATTGGGGAATTGAGAACATTGGCCGCTCCTGCCGTTAATTCGGTGTCGCCCGAAAGAGTCTTTTGAGCAATAAAAGACCTTTGTTCTCCACCCCCACCTTAAAGTGTCGAAGGACGTGATAACGGTTCTTGCATCTGTTTCTTCTGGAGTAAAATCTCCATTTGCGATATTTGCAGGTTGAGACGTCGAGCTTAGGGGACGTTCTTTAGAACGGGCATCTTTGACACGTGAAGACACTTTGCCAGTAGTAATAGGTATGCACAGGTGCTTCGGCATGTCTGCGTGGGTCTGAGGAAACTTCCGATAATGACAGGAAAAGCCACTGGCACACATTGAAGTTCAGATGAATTGATACCGAGCTTGGTGGATTGATTGTCAGAAATTGTAAGTCCACTCGCATCACTAAGGGAATCTGACTCCCCCATCTGCGCCTTCGGATGCAGACTGAACTTTATCTTTGGGAATGCGGCACTTGAGCCTTGGTCTCTGGCCATGAGCGTTGCGGTTCCCCATCTTCTGGGTATAAGGTCGGTGTGTGCGGTTCCTCTCCACACGTTTGAACACCTGACAGCCCAGAACTTCGCCTGGCATGACAGTGTGGGAAGCCTTGGGCATAAGAAGGTACAGGTGCGTCCCCCTTTGTGGTAAAGTCCAGCCGACACTGTGCCAGGCACCCATACAGGACGGATGCAATAGTCCTGAAGTTGCACACTGCCGGGTGATAACCAACTGTACATCCCAGTGTTGTCACTGAAGACAAGCCAGACAGTAGTGCAGCACCAATTGGCAGGAAATGCGGGGGACTATTTCGGTGGTCCTGTTTTGACCAGTCTGCCACCTGACAGGAGTTGCGGGAACGGGTCTCTATGACGCGCTCACTTTGTCCAGCCTGTCGCGAGCTGCCTTGCTGATGCCCCGGCGATTGGTGCCGAGTGGTGTAACAGAAGGCGGCTCTTTCAAGGGAATCTTTATTTATTAACTTTTTAAATACAAACAATTATGAAAAAGAACATTTTAGCGAAATTGATGATGGTGGCCATGGTAGCCACAATGTGCATGACATTCACTGCCTGTGGCGGTGACAGTGATGATGACGACCTGAATAATGGCATGTCCGGCAGCACCACGACATGGGTAGAGCCATACCTTCGTTGGGATGCCACCCTCGACCAGATCAAGGCCGACATGGCCACTCAGGGCTGGACGGCACAGGTTAGCGAAGGGAACATCCTGCAATATGGCAACAACAGCAGATACCCTGGTGTCACGATGACGATGGGCGTACTGAATAGCAGAACCAATACGCTGAGCACAACACAGGTGGCCTATATGAATGTCCCATCAGACTTCTTTAATAAGATTCTGAGTGAGGTGGTGACGCGCTATAATGCGACTTGGGAGAGTACTGGTCGGATATACTCTGGCAAGGGTGTCGCCAACGATAAGGATGTGTCGATTACCGTCACCAATGCCGCCAGTACCGTCCTCGTACAGTTCGTGAGACGCTAACGACACTCCTGCTATCGTATAAGAAGAGCTGCTTCCCAAAAGGGTAAAGCGGCTCTTTTTGTCAGCAAAAGTCTTAAAATAGTTAATTCAAGACTTTTTACGTCCTGTTTTCTTTTTTCTTCTTTTATCCGTGTAACTTCGCAGGTAAGTCTGAAAGTCAGCGGAGTGTGCTTGCACCCACGTTTAGAAAAAAACGATAAGCCTAATTACCGTTTTTGAAAAAAACGCTGTGACGGCCCCCTGTTCCTGACGGGGAGCAAGCTCGGTGGAAAGGATACTCTTCGGAAAAAAATTACAGACGGGGAAAGAAAAAGTAAAACAAAAAAAATCATGACAGTATGGCAAAGCAAGTTTTCGACCTAAGACCCGGCAAAGGGATAAGCGCCGGAGAGAGTAGAGAGCACCTAAGGAACTACTCTGTGATGAATCCCGACGAGAAGAAAAACGGATACTATGACCCTACCAGGGTTGACCTGAATTTCGAGGTCGGGAAAGGTGGGGTTATCATGCCTGTAAATAAGAACTATTCTATTGATCAACGATTCGTTGACAATCTTCGCAACCGTGGCATTGAGGATCCCAACAAAAAGAAAAAAGAACAAGGTAAAATGCCTAACAGAAATACCGTTGCAAACATCATCCTCGGTGGGTCACGAGACCAGATGCACCGATTGGCATACGGTGACCAAGAAGTGAATCTCACGCGAGGTGCCGACAACAGTCATATCCAACGCAAAGAGGATATCGAGAAATGGGCGAAGGATATGTATGACTTTGTCAGCAAACAATTCGGTGAGGATAATATTGTTGCTTTCATTGTTCATCTTGACGAGAAGAATCCACATGTTCATTGTACCGTTGTACCAGTTAATGAGAGAAACAGGATATCCTATCACAGTGTCTTCGGAACGGATAAAGAAGAGTGCCGAAAGAAATTTGATTTCCTACACGATGCCGTTGCCGCCGTCAATGCCAAATGGGGACTGAAACGCGGCGATGATATCAACATCACGGGAGCCAAGCACAGAACATCTGAGGAGTACTGGCAATGGCTGAAGAAAACCTGTGAAGACCTGGAACAGAAAGTGGGTGGCAGGATGGAGGAACTGAAACTTCTCAATAGGGAAATGCAGCGCACTGACATCAAGACTAAAGGTCTGGCGAAAATGGTGGAGAATCTGAATAAGAACAAAGCGGATATCCTCCAAGAAATTGAAGACTTGAAAAAACTGGCTGCTGAAGGTAAGATTACACAAGAACAGCTGGATAAGGAAATAGAATCGCGTCAGTCAAAACTGGACGAGGTAGAAGAGAAGCTGAGAGACAAAACAGAGAAGCTGAGAACAGCGGAAGAACAGCTATCGGAAATTACCAAGAGAAAGCTGCAAGCGGAACGCGACTACCATGCACTGCAGCGTGCCATCAATAAAGACCTGCCGACACTGCAAGACAGGACACTTCGTGACATGAGTGCGACAGGATGGGACATTGCTGCAGAAGAAGCCAAAAAGCTACAAGAAAGGCTGTATGATTTCCGGCAAGATCTTAATGACGATGACAGAGAAGCACTTGATAACATCTTCCACGGCTCCATCGTGGAGGATATGGCAGAACGTGGCAATGAGATAGTCGCTGTTGCCACAGCCCTATCCCTTGGATATGTCAAAGAAGCTGTCACATTCGCAGAGAGTCATGGCGGTGGAGGCGGTGGTTCTGAAGGTGGATGGGGAAAGAATCCTTGGGAAGATGATGACAAGTGGCGCAAGAGATGCTTCCACATGGCCAGGCACATGATGAGACCTGCGAAGGGGCGTGTGGTACAACGTTCAGGAGGTTGGCACAGGTAACTATCGCTTCTTTAGCCGGTTTATCGTGTCTACATAACTCTCCTCCAGGCACTCCAGTTCTCTTACACGATCCTTTAGACGTTGAATTTGCAATTGCATTTCATCTTGGCAATGCAATTGCTTTTTCAGCCTCTCTATTTCATCAATCAACTGGTACTTCTCTTGACTGTCTTCCTCGAACATCGGCACCTGGACACGGATCTTGCCCCTGACAGCAAGGTTGTACAGATAGTCAATCGCCCAGATGACCATCTGACAGTCCCTGCCTCGCGTACTCTTAGGCATCAGATTTTGCAATTGCATCGAGTTCAACTGCAGGAGTAGCTTTTCCTTCTGAGCCTTGTCGCTAAAGGTGATTGTGGCATTATTGCGCTTCTTCTTTTCGTCCATTTGCAATTGCTTTTTACTTTTTGTTCATAAGATAATCATTCACGTCTTTAAAAGGGGCGAAGTGGTGTCGTATGTCAACTGCGGATGCAATTGCATTTTGAATTTTCTGGGTTGCATCCATGCCGGCATCGTCATTGTCAAGGCAGAGATAAGTTGTCCTACATCGTCCTGCAATTGCATCTATGGCGGCATCTACATTGACGATGCTATTAAGGACGATATAATTGTGCTTCACACCTCCGCAGAGGGTGACAAACGAAAGCATATCAAAGAACCCTTCGAACACCACGACGGGAGCACCATCGATATGCCAATGGGTAGTTATACCCTTGGGGCTGGTACCACCCTTATATTTGCTGCTGCGCAGCTCGTAGCCGCCTTTGTCATTCGGGTATGCCAGGGCATATAGATAACTATCATCACCTTGCCGGAAGGAGTAGTGAGCCTCCTGAAGGAACTGCTTGGCAATGTCAATGTACACTTTGCGCTGATAGAGGTAGGCGAATAGCCCTTTTGACTGCAGCTTCGTCACCTCGAACCTCGTAAAGCCACCTTCTTTCTTCTTTTCCCCGTTCTCCTCTAAGAGTGGCTGGGAAAAAGAAAAAGATGGGTTGCTACGCTCCAGTTCTTCACATGCCCGCACAATGTCTGTAGTATTCAGGCATCGCATAACCAAGTCGATGACGCTGCCGTGTTCACCTGTGGCCATATCATGCCATCCCCTGCCGTTCTCTGTGACAGACAGTGATGGGTGGGTGTCCGTTCTCCATGGTGCCCGGTACAAGAAACCGTGAGCAGTTCTTTTCACTGGCTGGCCGAGGTAGTCCAGGCAGGTGTATTTCTCCTTGATCTCTTTTATCTGTGTAGTCATCCTTTTTTCTTTTATCAGTAAATATTTTTTATTTCCGATACGTCGTTTTCTGAAATTGCGACCAAAAAAGTGTTGAGCTGTTGAGTAGAGTTAATTTATTGATTTTTAAAAAGTTGACTCTCAACACTCTCAACAAAATAAGGTTTACATTTTTTAAGAAATAGGGTAGTTTGTTGAATCTGTTGAGATTGTTGAGAGTTTTTGACTTGTAACTTGTTGATTTACAGCCCCTCAACAAATTCAACAATTTCAACAGGTTTTTTACAGAAATATTCGGTCTGGGAAAACCCATGTCAAATATTTTTGATAAAATCATATCTGATAGTATAATATCGTCCAATAGCTTTGACGGGAGTATATTCACCTGATTGTGTACCGCTTGGCATATATCTGGTATAAGTTAGGCCATTTCCAACAGGTGTGAGGTCCCACGAATTCTGTAGAACCCTTTTAATATTTCGTTCCTCCAGTTCATAACGTCCAGCACATCCCCGAAACATAAGAATAGCATATATGTCCCTGAGACAAATGTCAATAGTATCAAGCCTATAACTTTCCATAATATCAACCAAGACATAAGCTATCTGCTGTTCTAATCGGCTACGGTTGCTGGCAATGATGCGATCAAGTGCCCTGGTGTGGTAATCGTCAAAAGAGAACCACATACGAGAAAAGCATTTCGTGGACATTTCCCTATGCGCAAGGAAATCAAGAAATGCCGGTATCTCATATATCATCTTATCGAGCAGTTGGGTATCATCACTCTTAAGCTTTGCTACCTGAATCACCCAGAAGCGTGTCTCCCCAGGCTCGATAATAACAGGACGCTCCACATTGTTGCTACAGAGGATGAATTTCCCGTGAAAGTCACACTCTATACGGTCTTTGCCTTTAGCCTCAGCCTTATAGATGGTTGCCGTGCTTAGGTTCTTCAGCCGTTCTGTGTATTCCACCTTATCGAGAAACGCTTCGTCGACCATAATGAGCAGCTTATTTGCCCAGTCAGAATTAAACTGCGACTTAAAATCTTCGTTGGTGTTAAATGTCGCATTCGCACCGTAAATCGCTTTCAAGAATTTAAGGAAGGTTGACTTACCAGTATTTCTCTCTTTTGACACCAGCATCAGAATAGGTAGTTTCTGCTTTGGCTGAAGATATAGTAGCTGGAGATAGTCAAGCCCTAAATGATAGAGATTTCCAAAGATGTGCTGCAGAAACAACTGGATATTGGGGAAGTCTGCACCGGAACGTGGCTCGTAGGGTAACGCCTGATAAAGGTTGAGCCACTTACCAATGATCGGCTGATAGTCAGTGTGGGATGGTTCGTTCGCCCAACCAACGTATTTGGGCATATGGCTGATAATCTCATTACCACGGTCTTTCCCGTAGTCTTGATATATGGCAGAAGTCGACCATGGCAACAATTGTTCCTGACCTGACGGATTAATCTCTTTCAAATATATCTGTGTTCCTATACGCAGGAACTTTTCATCATTATTTTCCATAATTTCCAATTATATTATGTTAAAAACCGAATAAGTTCGCAAAAAACTTGGTGGATTCGGAAATTATGTGTACCTTTGCCCTGTCGAAGGTAGAAAGTTACGCGGTTTTATTTCCGAACCCATTCCCGAACAGCAATGTCCGGGACTTTCTTTTTTTATGGTGGTCGTGCTCCCATATCTTTTTCTTTTTTACTCGTTATATTATTTTTTCTTCAACTTTTTCTATCTCTGCGACCACTGTTTCCGGGTGCATCTTAGCATAGATACGCCGGAGGACCTTGGTATCCTTCCAACCGCCTATCCTGGCGATGACATCCATGGGAACGCCGGCGTTAAGAAGGATGGTGGCACCTGTGTGCCTGGCCCAGTGCGTCGTGATTGGCTTGGTAATACCCACAGCTTCCACAACGTCATGAAGATGCTTGTTGTAGCGTTGGTTGCTATAGACAGGCAGCTTCCCACCATACTTCTCAATGACATCCAGGGCAGGCTGGAGCAAGGGAACGGTGAACTCGACGGAGGTCTTGCCACGGTGCCCCTCATAGATTTTCGCACCGTCACGCTCCTTTACGTTCTTCATATCGAATGCCTGGAGGTCGACATAGCTCAAACAAGTATAGCAGCAAAAGACAAAGAGGTCACGCGCCCTGTCCTGCTTGACATCTGTCAGGACGGCATTACGCAACAGCTGCAGTTCCTCGATGGTAAGGTACTTGTTGATGGCCTCACTGTCGTCACCACGCTCGATCCGGATGCGGTCGTAAGGATTGTAGAGCATCAAACCCTCCTTCTGAGCATCAATGATAAAACTGTTAAGGAACCGATGGTAATTGTTCCAACGGCTACTGGCCATCATCTTCTTTTTTATCAGGTATCTGTCTAATTCCATGATGTGCGCTTCGTTTACCTCACCAAAGCTACCGAACTTCCCATAGTCGCTGAGGAAGTTGACGATGCGGTCCCAAGCCTTCTGGCGGAGGAGAGAAAGACCGTACTTGCGTATCGTGGCACGTTCCTGGCAGAATTCCATAAAGGTGATGGCACGTCGTTTCTTCGCTTCAATCCTGGCAGGGATGGCAAAGATGTCGATACGCCCTTCGTCTATCATCTCGTAAATGACCTGGCGAGCCTCATTCATCAGTTTGTCGAGGGTCTTGTTGATGATAGCGGCATCCATGCGGTTGACTACACGGCCATACTGCCACTCCTTAGGCAGCAGGAAGAAGCCTGTTGACATGTACTTCTGCTTTCCTTGATAGGCAATGCGAAGTTCCACCACAGCCTTTCGGGTCGGTGAAGCATGACCATATCTATTGTAGATAAAGGTGAGGATGGGTTGCCTGAGTATCTGCATATGATTTTTACTTTATAAAGGCGTTGATGATGTCGGCCTTGCGAAACAAGATACGTCCTTGCTTGTGCTGGCCGACTTTGACATGAGGTATTCTGTCTTTTATTTGACGCATGTAGGCAGGGCATACTCCTATCATCTTGGCAGCTTCTTTGGAGTCTACCATTTCGTCCGGGGCAGTGCTTATGCCACTAATACGGTTCATTACTTTGTCTGCTACTTTCTCAGACAGTATTTCTGCCAACGTGTTAATTTCTTGCTTATTCATAATCTTCTATCTTTTTTGGTGCAAAGGAAAAAAGAAGCGCAGAATACGCCAAATAATTACAGAAAAAAGTCTTGAATTAACTATTTTAAGACCAAAACCATCGTAAAATGGTCGAAAATTGCACATTTTCCCATTTTGTGCAGCTTAAAATTCTCTGGCTTCAGCTGGTTATTATCGTCTTAACTCAGGTCACTTTTAAGAGTCGCAAGAAAAATTCTGGTTTCTGCGACATACCTTGCCATCCACCCAAACGTATCAGGGTCATCAATTGATTCACTAACAGTCAATTCATTGAGCACCTCGCCAAGGTTATTGATACATTCCTGAATATTATTTCGATATTCAGATACTCCAGGCAACAGAACAGTATCCTGCTCTGTCACATCTCTGTTGTCCAATTGTTTTTCCATAATCACTCTAATGTTTATATAATGCCTATTTTTATTTATGTTATCACATCTTATGACGTGATATTTTGTAACATTAGAGGCCGTAAAATTATGTACAATATTGACTTCCAGCCAGTTAAAACTTTAAGTCATTGAATGTCAGGCACCAAAAAAGGAAGCCTCATCGACTTCCTTGTGTTAAAAAGTTGTCCAAGGCGGATTCGAACCACCACAAACAGAACCAAAACCTGTTGTGCTACCATTACACCATTGGACACCAATATGCGTTAAGCGGGTGCAAAATTAGTAAATATTTGGCAAACCGCCAAATATTTACTTCATTTTTCACTTTTCACTCTTCACTTTTCACTTTACTATCAGCAGATAGTAGTTCTTCTTACCTTTCTGTGCCAGCAGGTACTTGCCGTCGATAAGGTCGTCAGCAGTTATCAAGCGCTGTGGGTCACTCATCTTTTCCTTGTTCAGCGAGACACCACCACCTTGCACCATCTTGCGCATCTCACCCTTCGAGGGGAACACAGGAGCAACGGTGGTCAACAGTTCGATAGCAGGCTGACCCAGCTGGTCAGCACCAATCTCGTGTTTCTCGACACCATCAAACACATCCAGGAATGTCTGCTCGTCGAGACGCTCCAGTGCTTCCTTGGTAGACTTGCCAAAGAGGATGCTCGAGGCCTCAATAGCCATGTCAAGGTCTTCCTTGGAGTGAACCATTACGGTAACCTCCTCAGCCAGACGCTTCTGCAGTACACGACGACCTGAGTCGGCCTTGTGCTCCTCAACAAGGGCATCAATAACATCCTTCTCCAACGAGGTGAAGATCTTGATATAGCGCTCGGCATCGTCGTCAGAGACGTTCAGCCAGAACTGGTAGAAACGGTATGGAGTCGTGCGGTTACGGTCAAGCCAGATATTACCACTTTCGGTCTTACCAAACTTCTTACCATCCGACTTAGTAATCAGCGGACAGGTCAGGGCGAAGGTCTCAACTTCATTACCCAGTGTGCGGCGAATGAGCTCCGTACCCGTGGTCATATTACCCCACTGGTCGTTGCCGCCCAGCTGCAACTTCACGCCATAATGCTGATAGAGGTATAGGAAGTCGTAACCCTGCAGGAGCTGGTAGGTGAACTCGGTGAATGACAATCCGTCGCGGGCAGTACCGTTCAGGCGCTGCTGCACGCTCTCCTTGGCCATCATGTAGTTCACAGTGATATGCTTACCCACTTCACGAGCGAAATCCAGGAACGTAAAGTCCTTCATCCAATCGTAGTTGTTCACCATCAGGGCAGCATTAGCATCCTTTGACTCAAAGTCCAAGAACTTAGCCACCTGTTTCTTGATGCACTCCTGATTGTGGCGCAGGGTTTCATCGTTCAGCAGGTTGCGCTCCTGCGATTTACCTGAGGGGTCGCCAATCATACCCGTAGCACCACCCACGAGGATGACAGGACGGTGACCGCAGCGCTGCAAATGACGCAGCATCATAATGCCACAGAGGTGACCAATATGCAAGGAGTCGGCCGTGGGGTCGGTACCCAGATAGGCTGTCACCATCTCTTTCTGTAACAGTTCCTCCGTACCTGGCATCATCTGTGCCAGCATACCACGCCATTTCAGTTCTTCAACAAAATTCTTCATATCTTTTTTATACCTAATTATTCTTTTGGAGGTGCAAAGGTACGAATAAGTGGGCGAAGAACAAAGCAAAAAAACATTTTTTTTGTTTTTTCTTCCGAGCGAAGTCTGAATTAATCCTTGAGTCTTATTTAATCACCACCTTGCGACCATTTACAATATACAGGCCGGGACGGAGATTGTCAGCATTCACCTTGCGACCGTCGAGGGTGTAGACACCAGTCTTAGTCTCCGGCTTCCTGGCGTTAACCTCCTGAATACCGGTAGCAGTAACTGTCTTCAGTGTGCAGAAGGTGAAATAGGTCGGCTCATCAAACATAGCAGGATGTGCAGCATCCTTCAGATACTTGCCTGTACCATTATTTTTCATCGACCAACCCTTACCATCGACATATTCTAATGTCCAAGCAGCACCATCGGGGGTATCGAAGCCTCTCTGACCATTCAAACCGTTGAGGAAACAACAATTACCGGTTACAGCCTGTGAGTTCAAATAGGCTGTAGTACCATTCACCTGATAATCCTCACCATCGGTATTAAGGAGTTTCAAAGAACGTCCGCCAGTAATTCTCGACAACTTGAACAGATATCCTTCAGTTGCGAAATCATCGAAAGCATTCTCAAAGATATCATAGCCCAGTGCATCAGCGCCAGCACCAAAGAAAGCCTTCTTCTCTGCCTCGTTAACAATAGCAAAGTTCTTACCACTCAATGCTGACAAATCACCTGTGAAGCGCTCATCAACCTCGACAGTCTTAGTATAATCGCCAGAATTGCTCATCACCTCAAGGACCTTTGCAGCATAACGCTTTCCGAAGGTGCGATAGCCAGCAGCCGAGAAGTGCCAAGGGTCAGTACCATTGCCAGGAATACCTTCAGCAGACACCACATAACCAGTAGGAATAACCTCAGGAATCTTGGCGACAACATGATTATGCCAAGAACAGCCACCTCCCATATTCTCATACTCTGTCTCACCAACAAAGATGGGAACATTGACGGATTTCAGATTGAGGTCTCTCAGCATGTCCTTATAAATCTTCTTCACCATGCCAGGCCACTTCTCGTCACCATTGTTCGAGCAACCCTGATGCAGCAGAATACCCTTGATAACGCCAACCTCTTGGGCTTTCTTAGCCATCTCGATGATACGGCCATAAGGGTTGCCACCATAGTGACGATTAGCCAACGTAGCCCACCACTCCGTGGGATTATCCTGTAACCACTGCTCGTATAAGTCCTTGTCGAACATCTGGATGGGGCTGCCACCCATAGCAACAGCAATAACACCAATCTTCTTGTCGGGAAGTTGCTGTACCATTGTACGACCGAAATAGTCAGTAGGGCCAAGTTTGCCGTCAGGGCTGACGATAGGGCACTCAGCCTTATACCAATTTCCAAGTGTACGCTTGGGAGTAGTATTATTAAAGTTACACGTTGCCAGCATCTGGAAACGTTCGTCAACATTGCCCACATCCTGGGATTCCCACTGGGCATTGCCTTCCATATTAGACTGTCCGAAACAGATGTAGATATAGAAGTTAGGATCAACCTCGGCCTTTGCGCCCATCACAGAGCACAGCAGCATCATAGCAGTAAGTAAAAATTGCTTCATTTACGTTTGTTTTTATTAGTTAGTATTCATTTTCGGCTGCAAAGGTACAATGAAAAAGTATATGTTACACACTTCATATGTAACATATACTTTCGCAGGTGTG